>OCZU010001596.1_pt1 | contig 14776 bp, 9 predicted proteins | sample 1539001 | NCBI WGS metagenome assembly OCZU01 (sample SAMEA3539306, study PRJEB22396) | soil metagenome | biome: tundra; feature: field; material: soil | place: USA | collected 2010-05 | depth 0.15 m | reverse complement strand
GTGTCCTGGGCCGCTCGGCTTTATCTCTCCTACGAAACGATGTCGATCGGCTAAGTACGCCGACACCGACCGGGAACGAAACCGCGCAGCGCGCCCACAAAACCTCTCGACAGGGATGGCCTCCTCGGGCTCGTCATCCGGTCGCGAGCCGGCTTCGGCGCACGGTGACCGGGCGGGATCATGCTGTCTTGGTAGCGAGTGCGCCTCCAACCGGCCGGAGACTGACCAGCGCACCGGCGACGCAGTCGCCACTCTTTCGCGGCCAAGCGAGAGTCCAGGTCGACCGCGATCCTGCTGAACACACCGCTGTCCGCCGGCTCGAACGCCCCAGTCACCATCGACGGTGACTACGTCATCACCGGAGCAGCCGTGCCGCTATCGGGCCAGTCACTGATCATCGCCTACAAGCTCGGAGCCAAGGGCAAGCTCCCCGCCACCGTGCGCTGATCCGGGGAACCCGGCTGCCATAGGCAAGGCAGGACACCATGATCCCGTTCAGCCTCCTGGTGAAGGTGGTCGTCTGCCCGGTGGCTGGCGCAGCGTTCACCGGCTCGACACGGCGTTGCGCGCCGCCGCGCACAATGCCCGCCGCTTACCAGATGTCCGGTGGCCGACGGACTGGCGCGACGGCCAACCCCTGTGATTCCCGTGGCGGCTCACCCCCGAGCGCCGGTCGGGCGCGGCCGGCCAGCTCCGAACTGGCGGATCTGGGCCTTACGCCCTGCCAAACTTCAGGACACGGCGAGCCGCGCCGATTCGGCAGGGAGACTGTGAGCATCTTGGCGACTGGCATAGTGTCGCGCTGCGTAGCGGATCGGCCGACTGCTGGCTCGCTGGATCCTCTGCCTGCGCTGGGCCGTCGACACTTCGGGAATGCTGCCCGCTGCCGCAGGCGGCATCGGCTACCCGGGCTGTCGGGGCCCGCCTGCCCGCCGGGCCAATTGGCCCCCGCTCAGCCGGAATCAGCGTCGCAAAAGTAACAAATCGAATCGGTACTGATTTCGAAAAAAGTCTTTGAACTGCGGAGCCCCCTTACGGAATCGAACCGTAGACCTTCTCCTTACCATAGATCGCCGCGCGGTTCCGTTGTCGCTGGTAGAGCGGTTGATCAGGCAGAACACGAGCGCCGACCAGCACCCGCAAGCCCTAGATAGGCCCTCGCGAGCGCGATTTGCCACTCAATCTGCCACTCAGTTTGATTTTGCTGCAGGGACTGATGGGCGGTCAGTGCGCATGGCCAGTGTTCGAAAGGCCTAGGCCGAGCAATTGTCAAGACCTGTAGATTGATCATTCTCGGCTTCGCCCCGTCTGGCTCAGCCGAGTGGTTGTAGTAGCCGGGTCGCGGCCCGAGGGCGCTTTCGAGGAATCGGCCTCTTGGTCATCTGGCGAGTCTGGCGTGGTCGGCCGCCACAGGGATAGATGCAGGCCGGGTGCGGTGGAGGCGTGCCCGGTCTCCTCCCGGTAGACCGTGGTGTGCGTCGCCGTTGCGTGATGCATCCGGACCTGATCGGGGAGGTACCCACCGCCCCAGATGCGGACTTGGCTAGATCACCGCAGCTGATGTCCCTTCTAAAGCCTGGCCGATGCTGATTGCTCTGTCAGCAGGGATCGTGTATTCGGTCCGGAACTGTCGGTACTGGCAGTTACCTTGCTTGCAGCTCCCATGAGGAGGGAGGTACAGGGTGCGTAATGGAAGGCGCCAGGATCGCCAGCAACTGCTGACGTACGCCTCAATCAACGATGCGCCCCTGTACAGGGCGATCATCGAGATCTTCATCACCGCTGCCGACGCCTACCAGACGAGGCTGCGGCCGGCAGACGTGCTGGCTGTCCTGTCCGAGCCCGGTGGGTGGCCGGAACCTGTCGACCTGACTGAGCTTGACCGGCGGCTCGAGCAGCTCTGCGAGTGGGGGAACCTGTACCACGAGCGTGACGATGCACTCACGAACTCGCTCGCGGAGTTCGAAGGCCGTGGGTATGTCTACTACCTCACGCCTGGCGGAGAGGCGGCGCACGCCGCAGTCGAGGCGCTCGAGGACGGGCTGGAACGTACCGGGGGGCTGCAGACGGCGATGCTGCGCCACATCCTGGACGTGCTGGAGGCAACGGTCGTCCTCGTCCGGACGGGCGGTGACGACGACCAGCTATTTACGACGCTGGAGGATCTGCACGCCAGCTTCCGCGCCCTGACGGCGAACGCGACCCTTTTCATGCAAACGGTGTCCCGAGTCCTGCACGCCCCCGCACTCGACCCGGAACGCTTCCAGGCGTTCAAGGCCGAAACGGTCGCCTACCTCACCACCTTCATCGACGATCTCGGCACCCTGACCACCGCGATCTGCGTGAAGCTCGCGGACTGGGACGCGCTGCCCGGGCAGCAGGTCACGAGCGCGCTGCGACGCGCCGGCGCCGCATCCGGCCAGAGGGATCTCGAGCGGCCCGACCGCAATGTCGCAGCCGAGTACGCCGCCGCCGCCCGCGGGCGTATCGCCGGCATTGCCGCGTGGTTCATCGGCACTGACGGGTCCGCACCCCGGTCCCGCACGCTGTCAGCGGCCGCGAACACCGCCGTTCTCGGCATTCTCAGCGCCGCGGAACGGCTCCGTGAGCAGCTGACCCGGCCGTCATCGCGGGCCGAGGACCTCACCGTCCTGGCCCGGCTGTTCGCCTGCGCTCCCACCGACGAGGACGCGCACGAGCTGTGGCGGGCGGCATTCGGGCTGTCCCCGTCCCGGCACGTCGCCCTGGCGCATCCCGATGATGAAAAGACTGCGTCGTCGGTGAGCTGGTGGGATGCCCAAGCCGTCGAGGTGCCTGCCTCACTGCGCACGACCGGCCGCGCGGAGGCAGTGCGCCGGGCAACCCGCATTCCCGACAACACGGCAGCCAAGCGGCAGGCAGCGATGGCCGAACGTCGCCGGGCAGAAGCTGCCGACGCCGAGGTCGCAGCGCTTCTTGCGCTGGGTGAGCGGCCACTCTCGCAGCTCCCCAAGCTCACACCGGCTGCGTTCGACCTGCTGGTGGCGCTGATCGAGATCGCATTGCGAGCCACGCCTGACGGGCGTGGTGCCCATACTGCCGTCAGCCGGGACGGCCGGTACCGGATCACGATGACACCGCTCGCGGGGACCGCGCAGCTGCGTGTTCCTGGCCGCGGCCAGCTGACCCTCCGCGATTACCACGTCGCCATCACGGGCACGATCCACCGCGGCGCCTCGCCTGCGGCGCCGCGCGAGCAGGTAGCGCGATGACCGCCGGGACCCGGGCGGATCCCGGCGTGGCTAGGGTCGCCGAAGATTCCCAGCCCATCCGCGCCCGGGCCACCCGGCTGCTACTGCGCCACCCGATGCTCACTGCCGAACGCGCCGCTGCGGCCAGCCTCCCGTTCCCGGACCTGGTGGCGAACGCAGGCCCGCTCATCCAGTGGTTCGACGAGGTCACCGGCTGGAAGCTCATCATCGACGACCGCCGCGGCTTCGCCCGCCTGGTCAAAACGGGCGCTTTCGGCGACCGGCGTCGGCCCGCCACGTCGGCCCGCAGTATCCGGCGGCCGTTCACCCGGCGCCGCTACACACTGCTGTGCCTGCTAATGGCGATGCTCGAAGCCGCCGAGCGGCAAGTCACCTTGCGCGACATCGCCGGCGCGGTCTCCGCCGCCACCGCCGTGCTCGACGACGTCGGCACGTTCGATCCCGCGCAGCGTGACGAGCGTGCTGCCCTGATCGACGCCGTGCTCGCCTTGGCGGAGCTCGGTGTGCTGGCGGAGAAGGATGCCCGCGACGACTACATCGATCAGCCAGGTACCGCGAACGCGTTGTACCACGTGGACTCGCGCCGGCTCTCAGCACTGTTGATCACACCACGGGCGATCGCGTCCGCCTCCTGCGTCGCCGAGGTATTCCACGAGGACCGGTACGCGCCGTGGGACAGCGTCATTGCGGAGGACGCAACCGCGGCGCTGCCGGTGTGGCTGCGCCAGTCGCCGGTGTTCCCCATGACGCCAGCACGAGACGAAGAGGATGCTGGCCGGCCAACAACCGAGACTCAGCGGCGGCTGCGCGTGCGGCACCGGCTCATGCGCCGGCTGCTCGACGATCCGGTCCTCTATTACGACCAGCTGACTACAGCCGAACGCGAGTTCCTCACCTCGATCACCGGGTGGGCCATCAAGCGCCTCAGCGACGCAGGCTTCGAGGTCGAGCGGCGGGCCGAGGGATGGCTGCTCGTCGATCCCGAATGCATCGCGACCGACGTCACGTTCCCCGCCGGGGAGACAGGCAGCAATGTCAAGCAGGCCGCATTGCTGCTACTGGACGCGCTGGTGGCAAAAGCGCGCGCGGCCGACAGCCCGACTTGGGCTCGCGGCGAGGTGACCGAGATGGTCGCGGCGCTGCTGGCGAGATACCCGAAGTGGGCCGCCGCCTATCAGGGTGACGACGGCCACACCCTCACCCGCGAAGCGCTGTATCTGCTGGCCAGCCTTCACCTCCTGACCTCCGACGAGCTCACGGTCACGGTCCTGCCGGCCGCGGCCCGCTACACCGCCAAGGCGAAGAACCTAGATCTCGACACCCTGTGGGAGATGCCATGACTGCCGTGGGCGACATGTGGGACGCGACCGAGGCGGCCGAGGCAGTTCTGCCACGGTTCCCGCTGCCTGACACGGCCCGCTGGCGGCCCCTGCGCAGCGGTGTGGCCGGCATCTACAAGTACGACGACCAGACCTTCGTCTGGCACCGCGGCAAGCTGCTGATCCGTGGCCTCAACGGCACTGGCAAGTCGGTCGTACCCGAGGTGCAGGTGCCGTACGTGCTGGAGGCGAACGTGTCCGCCGAGCGCATCAGCACATTCGGTGGCAAGGACCGGTCGATGCACTGGAAGGTGATCGGTCACGACGAGACAGGCCGCGCCAACGGCCGATCCTACACGTGGATCGAGTACGGCCGCCTGGCCGGGGACGGCACCGCCGAGTACTTCACCATCGGGTCGGGGCTGTCTGCGAGCAAGGCGAGCCGGGACTCACTCCAGCACTGGCACTTCCACACCTGCCAGCGCATCGGCCTGGACCTCACGTTCATCCGCAACCGGGAGCCACTGTCGGAAAAGGCACTGGCCGCAGCGATCGGCATCCACGGCGGCGTGTACTCCGGCACCGACATCCCAGTGTTCCGGTCCCGAGTGAACGGGACGCTGTACGGGATGTCCGATGAACAGTACCGGCAGATGAACAACATGATTCACGAACTGCGCAAACCGAAGCTGTCGGACAAACTCGACCTCGACAAGCTCTCACAACTGCTCTCGGACGCACTGCCGACTGTGCCGGACACCGCCATCACCCCGCTCGCCGACGGGTTCGAACGGCTCGACCGGCACGCGAAAGACCTCGCCGCACTCGAGGAGATGGCGCAGGCCGCCGGGGAACTCGCCCGGTTGTACCGTCTCTACGCCCGCCGGATCACCCGCAAACGCGCGGCCGGCGTGCGTGCGGCCGCGAGCGGATTCGACGATGTCCGGCGCCGCCGCAACCGGGCCCAGGCCCAGCTCGAAGCGCTCGGGAAGGAGACCGGGAATGTCCGGGCCGAACTCCGGGAACTAGAAACCGCCCGCGCCGCACTGTCGGGCAGCCGGGACGCGCTGACGCAACGGCCGGAATTCACCCAAGGCAATGAAATACTGCCCGCCGAGGAACGCGCAAGGACGCTCCGCGAGCACGCCGACCGGATGCGTGGCCAGCTTTCGCGGGCCGAAGCTCAGCGTGACACCGCCCAGGCACAGCTGGCCGCCGCGCAGGCACAGTTGCAGGCGGCCACCGACGCCGAGTCCACGGCACGTGCCCTAGCTGCTGAGGCGGCGACGACCGTGGCCGCCACCGCCGCTCACACGACCGCAGCAGCACGTGCCGGCGTCGTTCTTGACGCCGACACCCCTGCAGCCGGCGATGTCCGCGCCATCCGCCAGGACCTTACGAACGACCTGCATACCCGCCGCGCCGCACTCGCACAGGTGAAGACCGCGACCGCAGAGGCCGCCGGCGCGGCCCATGACTTCAGGGACGCACGGGCCGAGACAGAAAAGGCCGCACAGGCCCTGCTCGACGCCGAAGCAGCACTCGACAATGCAAACGCAGCGCTTGAGACAGCGCGGGACGAATTCGGGCAGGCAGCCCTCGCGTGGGCGGCAACGCTGACCGAGCTCACCATGGACACCGGCGACATCGACGTCACCGACCCGGCCGCCGTGCGTGACGCGGCCGGTGCCGCTGTCACGGCTGCCTACATCAGGCTGGCCAGTCTGCGCACCGCTGCCGAGGAAGCAAAGGGCCAGCATGAACGTGAACTCGGGCGACTGCGGACAGAATACGAGGCGCGGGCCAGCCAGCCGCTACCAGTCCGGCCCACCCCCGCCCGCCACACCACCCCCCGGGTGGGACGCACCGGAGCGGCGATGTACGAACTGCTGCAGTTCGCTCCCGGCGCCGAGTCCGCAACCCTGGAAGCGGCATGTGAAGCGATCGAGCTGCTCGACGCGTGGGTGACTCCCGGCGGGCGCATCACCAGCGGCGACCTCGACCTGTTCGTCACTGCAGCCGGGGCCCCGCGGGCTGGCAGGACCCTCAGCGCCGCCGTTGTGGCCGACACCCAGGCAGCACAAGCCGCAGGCATCGACCCCGCGATCATCACGGCCGCACTCGCGCGAGTTGAGCTCACGGACACGGCTACCGCCGCCACCCACGAGGTCGCGGTCGGACTCGACGGCACCTGGCGGGCCGGGCCCATGCTCGGTGCCACGGCGAAGGACAGCGTCGAGCTCATCGGCGCCGCCGCCCGCGAACGGACCCGGCAGAAGCAGCTCACCGAGCTCACCGTGAAGATCACCGGTGAGGAGGAGCAGATCGCGACGCTGGAACGCGAACTCACGGTGATCGCCGCCCGCGCCGCCACTGTAGATAGTGAGAAGCACGCCCTGCCGCCGCCGGCAGCGGTCATCGGCGCAGAGAAGAACGTAACGATCAAGTCCGAGCGCCGCCGGCAGGCGACCCAGCAGCTAACGGCAAAGCGCACGACCGAGGCCGAAGCCGGCGACCGGGCCCGCCAGCAGGAGGACAACCTCCGGCTGCTGCTCGACGCGCACGCGCTTACCGGCTGGCGCTCCCGGCTGCCCGAGTACGAGGAGGCCCTCGGTGAGTGGCAGAACGCCTTCGGTGACTGGCTTACGGCAGTGGGCGAACGGATCTCAGCGCTGAGCCTGACCGTCGGGAGGCTTGGCACCCACGCGGAGCTTGAGGTTCAGGCGGCCGAAGCAGCAGGCGCCCATCGTGACGCGGACCTGGCGGCGCTGAGAGCTGAATCCCGCTACGACAGCCTGCTCGACAAGGTGGGGGTGCCCTTCCAGCAACTCCAGGCGCAGATCGCCGCAGTGGACCAGGAGCTGAGCGACAACAGCGCCCGTGAGCAGGCGGCGCACGACCGGCAGGTCGAACTGGGCATCGAGACCGGAACTGCCCGCACCACCCTGGCGAACGCCGAACAGGACCGCGCCGCGCGGCACACTGGCCGCGAGAACGCCGACGCCGCCCTGGTGAACCTCGCCCGGCGAGGAGTGCTCGCCGCGGCCGGCTTCGCCGACGTGCTCGCCGCACCGGCCGGCCCGGAAGCCGCCCCGGACGAACCCGGCGAGTTCGGCGACGCGGACGAGGACCTGCGGGCCAGCGATGCCCTCAGCGGCCATACCCATACCGCGGTGCTCCGGGCCGCCCGGCAGCTGGAAGGCGCGCTCGATGTCCCCTACGACGACCGCTCGGTCGAGCAGGCCGCCAACCGGACCTCACAGCGGCGCCACGAACTCGGGCTTGCCCTGGACTCGCTGCGCCTCAGTGATGGCACCGATGCGGGCGTCTACCTCATCACCGCCATTCGCGACAACCGCGACGTCACCCTCAGCGAGCTTGTCGGCCTGCTCACTGACGAAGTCCAGGAGACACGCACACTGCTGACCGCGGACGAGGAGTTGCTATTCTCCGAGTTCCTCACCGGCCAGGTCCGTACCGAGGTCGTCGCGAAGGTCCGCGACGCGACGGCGCTTGTTGCTGAGATGAACCGCAACCTCGAGCGGGTCCGCACCGCCTCCGGCATACGGGTGCAGCTCGACTGGAGGCCCCGGATGGACGAGGAAGAGGGCACTCAGCGTGTCCTCAAGCTGCTGCTGCGCAACCCCGAGGACCTGTACGACTCCGAACGCGAACAGCTGCTCTCGTTCTTCCGCGGCCGGATGGCGAAGGTCTCCACATCCCACGACGGGGACACCTGGTCAGGCCGCCTCTCCAAGCTGCTCGACTACCGGGCCTGGTTCACGTTCACCGTCCAGTGGGCCAAACATGGGGGTCCGCTGGGCAAGCTCACCCGGCGCGAGCACGCGGCGCTGTCCGGCGGCGAGAAGGCAGTCACCTTGCACCTGCCACTATTCGCAGCCGCCGCGGCGTACTACCACGCTGCCTCGGTCGCCTGCCCGCGACTCATCGTGCTCGACGAGATGTTCGCCGGCGTCGACGACGAACTGCGGGGCCAGCTGTTCGAGCTCATCGTGAACTTTGACCTGGACCTACTCGCGACAAGTGAACGCGAAACCGGCACCCACGCCGAACTCGACGGCATCAGCGTGTACCAACTGGTTGCGTACGCGGGCGCTTCGTGGATCCTCGCGCTGCGCAGCATGTGGGACGGTGAGCGGCTGCTGCGCTCGTTTGAAGAGGAACTCCTCAACGACCCGGACGATGATCAGGACCTGCCTGCCGATCGCGACGATATCTTGCCGATGACGACGTGAATCTCGACAGGTATCACGCCCAGGCGTGGAGTTGGCTCACTGGGCCGATCCGGGCACAACTCGATGAGGCATCGACCCGGCAAACCGTCACCGTCGACTTCTCCACTTTGCCTCCCGAGGCAGCCGACCGTTATGCAGACTTGCTGGGACTACGCGCACGGCCAGTCGGTCGCACGCGCGTGAATCTCGCTCGTGTCGATGGGGCTCTACGCGCAACGCCAACGGGGCTATCACTGGTTGCGTTGCTCGAGGCGCTGGACGGGCCGCTAGAAAACCGGCGCGAGCGGCGTGCTGACACTCGCATCGCACTCGCCAATGTATGGATGTCAGTGCGAGGGCATCCAGCCGTTATGAAACATCCTGAGCTGCTGGCCTGGCTCGACAACGAGAAAGCGCACTCATCGCGCCTACCCGGCAATGCACAGCGTCGGCTTGAGGTCCTGCACGCAGCACTCGATGTCACGAAGGTGTTGCCCGCGACCGGCATCGGGCGCGCGCGACTGTCCTGGCAGGTGTTTCGTGACACCAAGGCGCTCTCAGCTACTACCTGTGACCAGCACCGGCGAACTTGTGTACTACGTGCCGTTGCCGTCCTAGCCGGTAGGGACGTCCCCGCTGACACTGCTTCGGAACGCGAGTTGTGGGAAGCGGTCGGTGTCTCCGTCGATCCGTTGTCAAGCCGGGTGCTTATCGCCGGCTTCACACCCGACGGTCACACTGCCGTCCCGCACTCGCTGCGGTTGAGGACATCGGCCAGTCTCGCTTCGGTGCTCACACTCGCGGACGTCGATGCGTGGGTGTCGAGCGGCCTCTTCGAGCTGCCCGGGCGGGTGTTCATTTGTGAGAACCCCGAAGTGACAGTCGCCGCACTCAGCGAGTTCGGGGTCTCATGCCCAGCACTGATCTGCACCGAGGGCCGACCGCACTTGGCCGCGGTACGTCTCATCTCGTCGCTGATTGATGCGGGCGTTTCCGCCTCGATGCATGCCGACTTCGACTGGGATGGCCTGTCGATCGTCGGCGCAATCATGCAGCAAGGTGCGGAACCGTGGCGGATGTCGGCTCAGGACTACGTTGCAGCCGCAACGGCAGCCGCGGCACATGACCGGCCGCTGCCCAGGTTGACCGGCTCCGCCGTGCCGACACAATGGTCGCCGGAACTACAGCACGCGATGCGCAAGCACGAGGTCGAAGTGCATGAGGAGGACGAGGGCGTTCTTGCGGCACTGCTAGGCGATCTCTCCGAGGCGAGAGATCGCAGTGGCAGATGTAGCCGCGCACCCGACGGACTCTGAATCCGCTAGTTCAGAGAAGTTAGCAGGATCAGCTGATCGAGCAGACGTCGTCGTCAAGTGCCTTGCGTGCTGAGGCAAGAAGCAATAGCCGAGTGGTACAAGATCGACGCCCGCTCACACCTGGCCCTGCTGGACCGCATGCTTCGCACCCACGAATTCGCCGAAATCTTGCCCTCAAAGTGCCCCCGGGCACCTCTGACTCTGGGCGTTAACGGCTCCAAACCCTCGCTGACCTGCAGAGCCCCCTTAACGGAATCGAACCGTAGGCATTCTCCTTACCATGTACCTCCTGCAGGTTCCGTCACCGCAGGCAGGGCCTCTGACCGGGCTAGAACGCGAGCACAAATCGCCACTCGCAAGCCCGGGAGGGCTCTCACGGGCACCCTTTTGCTACTCAGTTTGATCTTTCCCGGGCGGTCAGCTGGCAGCCGTGAGTGGGCGGATGCCGTCGAGCGCGTCGCCGAGGCGATCCTTTTCCATCTCCAGGTCGTAGCGGGACTGCAGGTTGATCCAGAACCGCTCCGAGGTGCCGAAGAACCTGGCCAGGCGCAGCGCGGTGTCCGCGCTGATGCGGCGCTGACCGTGCACAATCTCGTTGACCCGTCTGGCTGGAACCTCGATTTCCTTTGCCAGCTGGTACTGGCTCACCGCCAGCGGCCTAAGGAACTCCTCCAGCAGGATCTCCCCCGGATGCACAGGCGCCATCACCGTGTCCGCTGCCATGCTCCCCTCCTAGTGGTAGTCGGTGATCTCGACGTCTTCCGGCCCAGCATCGGTCCACTGGAAGCAGATCCGCCACTGCTGGTTGATCCGGATGCTGTATTGGCCGGCGCGATCGCCTGCCAGCTTCTCCAGCCGGTTGCCTGGCGGCACCCGCAGATCCGCCAAAACCTCTGCAGCATCCAGCATCGCCAGCTTCCGCCAGGCAGCCCGCTGTAACGGTGAATCAAGCTTCCGTGACCGCCTCCGGTGCCAGACGGCTTCGGTGTCCTTGTCCCGGAAGGATCGCAGCACACACCCCATGGTAACGCGATGCGTTATTAACGCAACACGTTATCAAGTGCGGCTCAGGCGGCAGGCTCCATCGGCGAGGGCGTCGGTCGACTTGGCGTCCTTACCAAGGATCACCAACGATGGCGTGCATTACCTCCCGGCTCCGGGAGGAGCGCCAGCCACCGACCGCCGATGCAACTGATCGGGCATCCTGCCGCCTCCTGCCGACGGTCGCAGGCCGCAATCAACAACTCGGTGCGTCCGCGAAACGGCGGCAACCCCCGGGCGGTGATCCAGCGGACTTCCTTACTCTACGTAACACCCAAGGTCAGAAGGTGGCCGATGGACCGTTGTGCCCTGTAAGGAACCTGGTACCTCTTCCCGGCGCCGGAGACACTCCTCCGGGCTTCATCTCCACGTAAAAGGCCGCTGGACCAGCCTCAGCAGCATCGTGAGTGCCACTCGAGTGGCACTTTTCGGACAGTGAAGTACTCGGTCCTATATTCGAAAAATTTGAAATGAACTGGGAGCCCCCTTACGGAATCGAACCGTAGACCTTCTCCTTACCATGAATGACCGGCAGGTTCTGTAACCGCAGGTAAAAGGCCTGACCGCGCCGAACGCGAGCACATACCAGCGCTCGCTGACCTTGGACAGGCTCCCGCGAGCGCGGTTTGCCACTCGATCTGCCACTCACTTTGATCTTGATCTGGCAACGAGTGGCAGGTGACCGAACTCAGGCTAGCTGACCGACTTCCCACCTGGACAGCCAACGTGCTCGGCCAAGGGCTCGTCTTCACCCGCTCCCCTTGCCGTCACAACGGCTACCCGCGGGGGCCGGTTTTGAGGCGAGGCAAAGATCAGAGGTCAGGATGACTAGCATCCTAGATAGAGACTTTGAAAGTCCCGACTCGGGATGCTCAACATCCTGAATATGTTAGACTCTTCAGTATGGAGATCACTGGAGAGACGCTCGACGTGATCCTCGGCGCGTTGGCGGAGCAGCTGCGGTTGCTTGCTGACCAGCAGGAGATAGTAGTGATCGGGGGTTCCGCTCTCACTGCCCTTGGGCTGGTCAAACGGGCCACCAGGGACGTTGATCGCGTTGCGGTCGCCAAGGATGGTGAGCTCCGCTCGGCGGAGCCGCTGCCGGAAACACTGCGGGTGGCGCGCGATCGTGTAGCGCGTGACTTCGATCTAGACGACAACTGGCTGAACAGCGGTCCTACAGACCTTCTTATGTGGGGTCTGCCGGAGGGGTTCTTGACCCGGATCGTGACCCGGCGCTATGGCCTGGCCCTGGCCGTTCACTTCGCTGGACGCCTGGACCAAATCCACTTCAAGCTTTACGCGATGGTCGACCAGGCCGGAGGACGCCACGAGGCAGACCTGCGAGCGCTTCATCCAAGCCGGGAGGAGCTCATTGCGGCGGCGCGCTGGTCCATGACCCACGACCCGTCACCCGGTTACAGGACGGTCCTCACGGAAGCACTCAGTGCCCTGGGAGTCGAAGATGGCGCTCTCGGAGCTTAGGGATAGGGCCCGGTGGGGATTCCTTGAGTTCGCTTGGCGCCAGTGGGCGCAGGTGGGGCTCTCGGCAAACGTCACGGGTGCCGACCGTTGGGTGATCGACCCAGAGGCCCTTATTATCTTCACGATTGAGGTTGCGCGGCGGGATCCCCGGCTGTTCGACGAGATGCTCGACTGGCTGACGGGCAACCGCCGGCTGCTGAGCATGCAGCGCCTCCGGAACCTGACCGCCCGGTTCCCGGTCGATCCGGGCCTAGTCGGCGCCGTCCTCGCATGGGCGGGAGAACCGGTGCTCTCGTTGCACGGGCCGAAGAGCCAGCGGCAGCACGGCCAGCACCCTGAGCATGTACCCGTGTTCAGCCCGGACGTCGTGGGCTTTATCGGTGAACCAGATCCTGCCTTTGCGGAGCACGGGTACATCCGCCCCCGCGCTTACCGGAGCGGCAAATCGAGTGAGCCAGACGCACGGCAGCCCATAAACCTGGCGTTTCAGCTCCGCCACCTCTTCGGTCCGGGAAGCCGGTCTGAAGTGATGAGAATGCTGCTTACGTTCGCTGACGGCCCACTGGATGCGGCAAGAATCTCAGACGAAGCCGGATTCGCCAAAAGGAACGTCAGCGATACCCTCGCCGGCCTTTCCGCATCGAGAGTCGTGAAAGCACGATGGTCCGGGAACGAACGGATTTTCCTTGCGTACCGAGACAAGTGGGCCACGCTCCTCGAAGTTGGCCCCTCCGCCAAGTACATGCCCGCATTCGTGTCCTGGGTTCACCTGTTCCCGGCATCCCTGGAGATCCTAGCCTGGCTTGAAAAAGAGGCCGAGACCACGGACTCCGAGTACCTCATCTCCAGCCGGGCCCGCGATCTCATCAAGCGCGTGACCCCTAACCTGGAGATCGCTGGCCTCACCCCCCCGCCCAGCCGGCCACTCCCTGGCGCGGCATACCTGCCAGCCTTCGCCGACACCGTCGAATCTCTCCTCACCAGAATGGGCGTCGGGCAATGAGCAAAGGCGCGCCGCTGCCCGGGGATCATAGTCGCCAGCCAGCCTGGGTTCCTGTTCGCCCTCGGCGACGGGTTCGCCGAGGCTCCTCCCGGTCTCCGCGACGAGCCGTACGCGTTCGCGTCGTGGCGGCGGGAGGGGATCACCGTGGCCTAGTCCTCCGACGCCCCCCGGTGATCAGGGCTAGTCCGCTAGCGGGGATTCGGGACGCGGTGCTGCGCCGGACTGGCAGCGGCCACGTGCTCGGGGCCCGGGGCGAGCGCCCGCCGGCGCGGGACGCGCCCCTCTACACGACGGAAGCCGCCTTCGCTATGCACCGGGAGCGGGAGATCGGGACCTGGAGCCCGGCAAGCTCGCCGATTTCGTGGTCCTGGACCGCAGCCCGATGAATGTGGAGCCGGAGCGGATCGCAGACATCGGAGTGCTGGTGCCGATCGTCGACGGGCGGCCTGCGTATCAATCCGCGACTACGTCCCTGAGGCGTAATCACCCCGCAGCCCATCTAAGCCAGGTCATCCATAACCGCAGCAGGGCGCCTGACCAGCTAGAACGACAGTACAGACCAGCACGCACAAGCGTCAGGCAGGCCCTCACGAGCGTCGTTTGTACTCGATCTGCCACTCAATTTGATCTTGTTCCGATGGCGGCAGGAGGCAGCTAGGGGCCACCACTGCCCCGGATCCCCCACTCGGTGGGTTGGCCGTACGCGGGCCACACCAGCGGGCCGTGTCAGCTGACATTCCAGCACCCCCGCCCTTCTGACGGGCCACGCTGTTCAGCACGTCGGCACAGTCTTAGAAACAGCCCGTACCTGTTCCGGCACCGAAGGCGCTCCGCCGTCCTCCCCACCTGCAAGACGAGCGCTATGGGGCAGCCCGGTCAGTATCTCGAGTGGCAATCGAGTGGCACTTTCACTTGCATGATTATCGGGTACACGATCGAAAAACGCTCATGACCTGGAGCCCCCTTACGGAATCGAACCGTAGACCTTCTCCTTACCATGGACGGCCAGGCAGTCCCTGTAACCGCCGTACAGCCCCTGAACAGGCCGGACAGCGGCGGGCGCTAGCAGAGGCTGGCTGAGGCCAGCCCCCGCTAGCGCCATTCTGCCCCCCAGAGTGCCCCCCGA
>OCZU010001595.1_pt1 | contig 14786 bp, 10 predicted proteins | sample 1539001 | NCBI WGS metagenome assembly OCZU01 (sample SAMEA3539306, study PRJEB22396) | soil metagenome | biome: tundra; feature: field; material: soil | place: USA | collected 2010-05 | depth 0.15 m | reverse complement strand
ACCAACGTCGAGTTCCTCGCGGTTCAGCGGGTGAAGAAAGTTGCGTAAAAGTGGCTGTTTCGTCAGATTCTCGCTCAGAGCCGCTATTTCTTTCGCAGGAAACGATCGTGCCACCGCAAAGAGTCTTGCAGCGCTACTCAAGGACAGTGGTTTACGGGTTTTCTATGATGTCGATCATCAATCGGTACTCCTCGGCAGCGACCTCTTATCTGTCTTGGAAGAGATCTATTCCGAGAAATCGAGATATTGCATCCTGCTGGTTTCGGAGCATTACTCGAAGAGTACGTGGGCATGGCTGGAGAGCCGTCACGCACTGGTGCGAGCCTTTGCTCAACGAACTCCCTACTTACTACCGATTCGCCTTGACGGATCGGACCTAAAAGGCTTGCCGAAGTCGATTGCGTACCTCGATCTTAGAGAGAATTCCCTGGAAGACGTCGCTAGAACCATCATCCAGAAGGTTCGATCCTGACCATGTTGCGCGTACCCATGGGCGCCAGCGGCCGCGAAAAAGAATGACGGCCACAGTGTGGGAGCGACCCTCTGCCGCAATTGCAGAGGGTCGGCATACTCGAAACGCCCGTTTTGCAGGCCTTCCGATAGCGGCGGCCGGAAATTGTAGCGAAAACTGTAGACGAGGCGTCCTCAAGGTTCAACAAGCTTCAACACCCGATTCTTGTAAGCTGCTGAAAACAAGGGGCAAATGGCATAGGGTATTTACCGGAGATCCACCTGTTAGAAGGCAGATCGCGCAGTTCTCCGCAAGTTACTCATTTTGAAGCACTTAGATTTCAATGAGATATGGGCTGCGTGTTGAGGCTTGTTGAACGCTGTTGAACCAGAAGGCTTTGAGCAGCTACAAAATCATCTACAGTGTCTACTAAAGATTTAGTAGGACAAGGGCTGGAATTGAGAGCAAGACCGAACAGACTCTGGACGAGCCCGCACTAGGATCGATTTGCAGGTGATCGCACGCTGCCCCTCGGCGGAGTGCCTGGCGCCGACCATTCCGCGGATAGATCTGGCAATTCAGCAAGAGCGGGCGGCGCAAGACCAAGCGATTGCCGCAACAGGACGGCGACCCACACAGCATCGAGCGTGCGGATCTCCGGCAATTCGTGATCGACAACCTTGAGCAAATATATCACCGACCCGATCCGGGTGGTAGCTCTCTTTCCCTGCCCTCACTGCTCCGCCCCTCCGCCGGAGGCCGCCCTGAGCATTTGGCATTCCGTCAAGCCTGGATGGGGCTGCGACCCCGACATCGCCGGACCGGCGCGAGACCAAGACCACGGGTCAGGCTGACATCAATACCGCTCATCTGGTGCTTGGTTGGAATCGTAGTGGAGGCGATGGGCCGATGCGGGAGACCCCGTGGAGGGCGACGTAACCCGCTAGATGGACTGTTCACGGCACCAACTCCCATCTCCGGCGAGCATGCTGGCGACGTGTGAGCTTAGGGTGGACGGGCAGCATGAGCACGCCGGAGACCTTGACGCACACGGGCGGGTCTTCCACGGCCAGAAACCAGCGCTGTTCGGATTGACGAAGATGGGCGGGGCCTCGAAGCGCTTTTGGGTTTGCTGCTGGCTTGCCGAGCAGGCCTGCGGCGATCAGGAACGGGGCGAGGAACTTGCCGAAAGGACGAACTGCACCCGTGGCGGAGAGTTGCCGGACCTAGACTGTTTATTTTACTCCACCGCATCGCGGAGGCAGCACTCAAGCTTGATTTCATTGAGGGTTCTTGAATACCACAGGAGCCAAAGCAGAGCGATGCCAAACGTCAGCAGCGTGCGGCCAAGGACCAGATACATGAACAACTCCTTGTAGCGACTGGGCTTGAGGTGATCGAAGAGATCCTGGGTCATCACCACCGCCAGCAGCGCAGCAGCAAAGAGGGCCATGGCCAGCCACCCGACCCGCAAGTAGACCGCTCCGGGTGCTGCGGCCTTCCGTTCGCCGGTGAGCAGGGCCAGCACCGGCTTATGTTGCTTGGCGGCTAGTTCTCGCTGGAGAGCAACGACGAAATGGAAAGGCAGGAGAATGTACAGGGTGGCCATGGGAAGAAAGTAAAGCACCACGTTTTTCAGGTAGGCGGCCTGGGCGGACCATGGTTGCCGTGCCACTTGCTCCGTCACGGGAGCCGCTGGCAAGATCCATGTCAATGCAAACTGCAACAACGCGGCGCTGCCGTAAACAATTGATATAGAGAGGAAAAGGCCTCCGGCTTTGCTTTTGGCTGTTCGCCACCAGTCGGCCATCAAGGCGGACAAGAGCGCAGCAAGCACCCAGCCAAAAACCGCAGGCGCGGCCAGCAGGGCTTTCTTGCCGAGGTCGTCAAACTGATAGGCAATCTCCAGAATCACGGCTTCAGCCCACAGCAGGGCAAAGAGACCGGAAAGTAAGGTGCCAGATCGCCAGTGGCCGCTAAATGGCAAAGGAGGAGGAGGCGACCCCGTATAGAGGTTCGAGAGAGTAGGCAACAATCCACTGGTACTCTGTTCTTTGGCTGCGGCTGGCGAGACTAGTGGGGTTGGGGTCGGTTGACGTGGCTGGGGATTCAGAGGAACGGCCGGAGCCTCAGCAACCGTGGCGATGAACCGCAAGCCCTTGCGCCGGAATGTCTTGATGTACGTTTGACCATCGTCCTGAAGCCACTCGCGCGCGGTTGAAATGTGCTGCTCAATAAGGTTGGAGGCCAGAGTATCAAACGGATCTAGCTGGTCGCTGGGCAGATCTTGGTTCCAGAACTTATGGTGCAACTCCCGCTTAGGCACTACGCGGTCTCGGTTCCTGATTAGGTAAACCAGAATTTCGAAGGGGAAGCCTGACAGGTCAATCTGGGTCTGCTCTTCAGACCGGAGCTCCTGTTTTGCGACGTCCAGTGTGAACGGGCCGAATCTGTAGATTTCTGTCTCCACTTTTATTCCTCTTATTCTTAATAGATTACACCACCTTTCAGGTTCATTTCAGGAAGTTCAGACTGGTTTTATGGCGCTGGATGAAAGACTTGGGCGAGAATGCCGGATGGGGCGAAGGCTCCAGCGTCGTCTGTTTTTGGAAAGGGACACGTGCTTCGGCCATGCCAAAGAATCGATTGCTCCATCACCCTGCAGCTTGCGCGGTTACGCGCCTCATTATATACTGTGGTCAGCACGGCAGCGGTCCGCCAAAACCTACCTTCCCAAGTCGAGAACGATCCAACTGTATTCAGGAGGAACATTTGATGTGTACCCGTAAGCACCTCAACTACGTTGTTGGCCTGTGCGTCTTTTTAGCCGTGGCAAACATTACGCCGGCAAGCGCTCAATATTCGTTGTCCAAAACGCCGACCGGGTTTCTGTACCCGACTGGTTCAACTGATTACTCGCTCACCCACGACAACACTTGTTCTGGCTTTGGAGCCACTAGTCCAAACATGGGCCTTGGTGGATGCTACCCGTTTCCAAATACCTATCACAACGGATATGACATAACCAATCAGCCGTTGGGCACCCCGATTCAGATGATCGCCGACGGCGTCGTTACGCAAATAAGCCATAGCGGCTGGAACTGTCAATACAGCCGTACAACCAATGTCGCCGTGATCGTGCGCCACCACAGTTCTGACGGGCTGGAGTTCTATGCTCTCTATGGGCACCTTGATATCTCGACGGTTCCATATAACATTCTTCGTGCTGATGGCACAACTTCATTTACAGCCGGAGCCTTTATCGGTCGAGTCGGTGACTGGTGTAATGGCACCCACCTGCATTTTGGGATCTACGTGCCGCAGTGGAATGGTGGTCAAGAGAGCCTTCCTTACCAAGCTGGAAACTACGACTATGATCCGAACCGCATCGGTTACGGAATGATCGGCAGCGAGCATTGGGCGAACTTTTTCGGATGGGCACATCCGATCAATTTCATTGAATGGAAAAGCCCAATGAACGGCGGGGGCTTAACATCCGACGCCAGAGCCAAGGCTGACATGGAGCAGTACATGCGGAACAACACCCCCTATGGCGGCGACCCGATTGAATCCAGCTTCGGTTCGAACCTCAACTGGGAGCCTCCGTGGGAGTTGCGTTGGATGTATTTCGGCTACATCTTCAATGGCAATCAGGATTATCTCTTTGTCGCCCATGCCACGTACTCCAATGATCGGACGATTCGTTATGTTGCATACGTCGATCCGTTCGGCACCTTCCGAGGCTGGTTTCCTGTTCCACGCTAGCCTACCGACAACGACGCCCGCGTGGTTTTACAATTAGAAACTTGTATTCTTAAGCCGGGTAAAGTGTTTCTAGAACTTCGCCCGCTATCGCCCCGCTCATGCGCAGAACAATATTCATCGCCATCTTTTTCTTTGCTTCCAGTACGGTGCTTCTGCTTGCCGCATACTCTCGTGGCACCTGGAAGGGCTTACCGAGCTCCCAGGAGACCCAGACGTTAATAAACCAGTTCCCTCAACCGCCAACCCCGGATGTCCCAGCATATCGCACTACTTGGCCAACCCCGCTCAGCCCACGCAATAAGTGGATCACGTACAGCAGCAATGTGCTCAACGTGTCGGTCAAGTATCCACCAGAACTAACGATTGGCACAGAACCCTCTGCAGATGCAAGCCCCAACATAAGTATAGGAGTATATCCTGTCACTGACGAGGGTACTAAGGGAACTTTTGAGGCAGCAATCACCATAAGCGTGATGGACGTGGACCTGCCCTTTGGCCCCAGGGTTAAAAATGAAAAACGAATGATCACAAGCAATGGATTGATCGAGTACGAGGATACTCTCCTAAACCCACCGCCACAGGTCTTTTATCGTGTGCAGTGCCTAGGCAGAACAGTCGATATCGAAGAGAGTATCGGTTCGTACCTCCAGGCGGCCCCACAGCAACAACAGGAGTACTACAACATGCTCCGAGATCTTGCCGACAGCATCACATGCAATGGGTGAAGCTTGTGTCCTGGTGAGCCGCGGGCGTCGGCCAATCCGCTGGGTGACTTCCAGCTCGACGCCACTCCGGCTCCGGGCAACTGACCCTTGTGTCGGATCAAATCGGCACGTCGTGGCTGGCGCTGTCGGACTGCTTCGGCAACGGCCGAGCAGATCCTGCACCTTGCGGATGTCCACGCCTGGCAGGCCAGGGAGCTGGCGGGCACCCGTGGTGGACAGTGCCCGGCGTTCCTCGCGGGAGATGAACAGGGCGTGTGCCGCGCACCTCCGGCCAGGCGACCCCCTGCCGCATTTGCAGAGGGCCGGCAACTCAAATCGCCAATGTTTTCGGCCTTTCCACCGGGGACCGGCCGGCGTTTGTAGTCAAAAGTGTAGCTAAAGCATCCTCAAGGTTCAACAGGCAAAAATTGCCAAATCTTCTAACCTGATGAAAATATAGGGTAAACCATATAGGGCAGTGTATGTGACGTTTCGCAAGTGCCTTGTTTTCAGGTACTTATATGTCAATAAATTGCGGGCAGCGTGTTGAAGCCTGTTGATTCCCTGTTGAAACAGGAGGCTTTGGGCAGCTACAAAATCATCTACAGTCGCTACTAATTGTTTTTAGTAGGACAAGAACTGGAATTGGGACTAAGACGGAGCCGGTCTGGGCGACGCCGCACTAGAGTCAATTGCCGTGATCGCACGCTGCCCCTTCCTCGGCGGCCTCAACCACTGCCTTGGTGCGCTAGATGGTGGTCAGCCCATACCCCAGGGCAATCGCGAGGGGTCCTCTGTCATCCCGCCAGAGTGGCGGAATGTCAGAGGGCCACCTTGGCGCCAGGGCTTCGCGCCGCCGGACCGAACCCAGAGTAGAGATTTTGAGACGGGCGACCCCGTGCCGATTGTACAGAGTCGTCATTGAGACGTAACTGCGGCTAATGATGTTCTCAACGTGACAAAAGGTTCATCTGTGATAGGGGGTGGTTGTTGCGCACAGGGAAGGCTGCTCGCTTTCTGGGGTGCGTTGGCTGCACCCAAAATATTGCGGAGCCGATAAGCTTGTTCGATCGCCTCGGATTCGTATGCCAGTGCAAAGAGACGGCAACTGGCCGTCTTGTCGAAATTGAACTCAGGTAGATCCTTCGCGATTGCGCAAGCTCCGCGCATAGCCTCCTGAACGCCGGGCCAGACGCATTCTTTGGGAAAGACAGTGGCGGATGAGTGCGAGAAGCTCTCCATGCACGCCTTCAACTTAGCGGCAGCCGCAATAGCTGCATCATCTCGGCGCAGCCGGTCTCGGTCGGTTTCATACTGCCGAAGATCGGCCACGAAATCGCGAGCCAGCCCGACTTCCGCGGAACCCGCGGCGAGCCACCTGGGCGTGGAAACGCGCGGCGCAGGCTGGGATGCCACTTCATCGGCCAGTTGCACGAGTCGCTCCACTGGGAACTCGGTGCCCAGTTTGCCCGCGACCGCAGTGCGAAAGAGACGCTGCAGAAGGCACAATTCCCTTACCTCGTTCAGTTCAGCCAGCTTATGATCGCGTCGCAAGCCGTCGAGTACTTTGGGCTGGCCGTTCCGCGGAAATTCGGGGAATTCCCATCGCGCTTTGTCGCCCACGGTCAATTGGACGGTCATGGTCAATGGCCACAGCGGGTCGGAAGCCTTCACTGGGACCAGAAAACCTTGTAATCCCTGGGTCATCGAGTACTCAGCCTCACGCATTTGGGAGACGAAACCAGTTGAAGGAGCGGTTTTTGGCAGAGTCGCGGCCCAGGTTGACTGAGCAGCGCCGTCCGAAACGCACTTGGACCATGAGGGGACCCCAGGCTTAATACAGCCGTCGATCGCATTCATCAGATTGAGATCGATCCCCAGCGCGGAAGCCTGGGACTTCAGTAATCGCAGTCCTTCACGCGCATCGTTCAGGAGCGCATTTGTGAGGACCGGCCGCAAATGTCCCGTGCCGGGCTCTTTCAGAAAGCGTATAGCGTCCTTGTACAGTTCAATGAAGAGTCCGACTTGATTGAGGGTTTGACGGACCGGGGACGAAGCGCTCTCGGCCGGCGCATCGGTGTAATCGAATATCCACTCGTCGGCAGCCATCAAGCGGCAGCCAAGGGGCGTCTCGGAAAACGCGGGGTGCATGATGACCTGCTTACGGCCAATCGGATCCGCGTTCATCATGGTGAGAATTGTTGGCCGGCCGTCCAACGCAAATTCCATAGCCTGGCTAATGAGGTACGGTGGAAAGCGCCCGAGCGCGATAGACTCCGGCTGGGCGGTCCGGAGTAGGAGCAAATAGCCGCCGGTCCCCTTCGTCCAAGTGAGGTCCGTGAGGTGGATGGTTGAAGACGCCGGAGGCATTCGGCCGAACAGGATGCCGCCAACGCGCGAATACGATTGCAACTCATCGAAGCTGGTTGCGCGGCTGGCCCGCACCGCCGCGGAATTGGAGTCCGTTATGTTCCAAGAGGACAGGAGGCGATCCCTGGGGGACGAGATGGACTTCGAAAACGGAAACTCGGTTTCGTAGTTTGAGAGCAGATTGGCATAGTTGGCCTCCTGCCCTTCGTACATTAAGGAGGGAAGCTCCTTAATGGCCTGCTCCGCAGTGCCAAAACCGGCATCTTCCATGGCTGCCGGAGGGTGCCATTCCTGCAGCTTGGCAGCGAGGTCGCTTTCCGGCCACACATGTAGGTCCGCGAAGTCCGACCTCATCTTCTCGTAGAGCAACTCTTTTGCCTCCGCGTAGGCGGCGCTGTTGGCGACGCTCAGGTCGCTAGTTCTCAGAAGGGCGACCACAAATTTTGAGTACGCCGCTTTGTAGACCTTAACGCCGTATGCCTTGAGATATTCCGGAGCCAACTTGGCAGCGGCTTTAGCGAGATCCGATGTGAAGAGATGACCGGAAAGGGGCTCGAGAATGCCTCCCAGAGCCTGTTCGGCCTCGAAATCCTGCAAGTCCGTAACCAGGACGGCTGTTTTGAACGAGTCATCCTTGGAAAGGTCCTTGAGCAGCCCCCCAACTGCTGGCTCATTATGAAGCCCGTCTTTAACCGCGTCGCGGACAAATTGGTCCTCCAAAGGATTGCTGTAGCCCGGATCCGCCGCGGCGCGCTCGTAATCGTGCATGGCGGCGCGATCCTCCGCGGTCCACGGGCCGTCGGCGGAGGAGTCCTTCTGCCCGTCGGTACGAGAGTGGCCGATGTCCGAGAGCCGTTGGCTGGCAGCCCAACGGGCCCATTGCGCCCGCTCCTCGGCACTGGAGGCGGAGGCGGTAACGTGCCATGCGCGCGCGAAGCTGTTTGAAAAGTTTCGCGCGAGGTGCTGAAGAGCCTGCTTTTGTGCGGGCGTGGGGTCGGGCTGGCTCGATGGAGACGGAGCAGAACGAGCCTCCTGCAATTCCCGTTGTGCTTTGGATGCGGCGAGATTGACCCCGAAGTCACGGAGCTTCACCACCTTCCCTTCCAGCGCCTCCTGAAGCGGGGAGGCCTGGAAGCCAATTAGCGAGGCAAACAATAAAGCGGTGGTAAGGCGTGACAACAGAGTGCCGACGCCTTTGGTCCTGGAAAAGGCACCCTGACTCAATAAGAACCGACGCATACGCTGCCAGCGCCCTTCGGTGGGAAAGGCCTCCTGTTGCCATTGCAGTTGAATCCGGCGCTCCAGATCAAGTTTCAGAAAGGCGTTCTCCAACGAACGGATGTTGCCGGCGAGGCGCGCGCGCTGCCGCTCAAAATCGGCCTGGCCGGCTTGCAGGGACTCCAATTCGAGATATGCCTGCTGCAGCCGGCGCAGGATTTCGACCATCTCGGCCGTGGGCTCAAGTTTCTCCGCTTTGCCGGCGCGAATGCGCTCGGCCTCCTGGCGGATGGCCTCGGCGATATTCTCGAGCACTTGGCGTTTCATCGTGCGGTACCACAAGAATCCGAAGAGGAGGAAAACAAGAAAGAAGAAGACGCCGCTCCAGATCTCGGAGAGCCGCTTGAAGAACTCCTGTGACCTCTCGATAACCTTCAAGGCGCCGGCGAGTATCCAGGCGCTCGAAGATGCACTCACAGCGGATACCGTGAGGACAAGCATGGAAAACGCTCCAAAGACGATAGCGGCCGTGAGTGCAAGCTGTTCCATCTTTTCAAACACGGCGATGGATGGTGCCTTCTCAATTTGACCGTCGAGGGATCTCTTGTTCCAAGCCGGTCTCACGACCGGTAGGATCAGAAAGTGCAGTAGCGCGTATATCGCGGCAGCAATGAACAGTGCTTCGTGCGGTTGCATTCATCCTCCTCCTGGGGATCGGAGCGGAACTGACGCCCGCCGATCCACACCCGATGGACACGGGCGTCCGTTATTAGACCCGCCTTCAAAACAAAAGGGGCCGATCTGCGGCGTCCCGCCGAGCAACAGATCAGCACACTTGACTTGCCGCAAACCCAAAACGGAATCTAGTACTGGACACTTGTACGCCTCCTTAGAAGCCCTCGCGGCCTGCCTCACGAGTGCACCGGACGCATGACCCCTGGCCTTATGAAGTTCGGCCATGGTTCGATATACGAATGCGGGCGGGTAATCCGATTCGCATTTCTGGAAAGCTGACGCGGCGTTCTCCCAATCGAGCAGCACCCAGTAGGCAATCCCTAATTGAAGAAGCGTAAATTTGGACAAAGAAGGGTCATGCTGAGCCGAATTGAGATACGTAATGGCCTTCTCGATGGAGGTGCGCGCGGATCCGCGCTGATTCGGCGCCAAGCTCAGGGTGTGCTGCATGGCAACCTCTGCCTGGATTAACGACCACTCAGGTGGCTTCCACGCCTTACGCTCGATTTCCTGTGGAACAGTTCCATCCGGCTGGGTACCGATCACAAGTAGCGCCGCCAACAAGGACGGGCGGACCCTTAGCAGTTCGCGGGCGGAATGCCCTTCGGCCCCGGTCGCGCAAAACCACATGGAAACTTCGGGCTCGAACTTGCCCATCGCCTTGATGGTGGCTTCTGCGACATCGCTTTTCCACTTATCGTCCTTGAACAGGTCAAACGTGCTGTCGAATTTGAAATATTTGTCCCGCTGTTCGCATTCCACCGTGAGCAATTCGTGTTTCATCACCTGATCGTGCACCACCGTGACCTTGATGACGTCTTCCTGGTATCCGTACTTGGCCAAGGATTGGCGAAGAAAGGCCTGCGTGCCATCGAGAGTATAGTCTTTGATGGATGCTTTTTCCTTGCGGGTCTGAATTGAGGCATGTTCCGGCGATGGAGGGGGCAGAAGCGACAGCGGGCTTGGCGCTGGCCGCTGGTCCAGAACGATCTTGGCCGCAAGAGCGGGCATTTCTTTCATGTCCGCAAGCACTTCCTGCATATCCTCCCGCAACTCCGAGGCCACCGACCCGGTCTCCTTGTCCGCTTGATCACCCCGTTCGATAATAATTACCGGTCGCCTATCCAGCAGCGCGAAACAATACCCGATCCACAGGATTGTTAACAGCGTTGCTCCCCCGAAAAGATTGCGGAATAGCGACCAAAGAGACGTGCCGGAGGGTGTTGTATGGTTTGAAGCGTCTGGTTCGGCGGGGTCGATTTCCGCAGGCCCAGCCGATGGCGGTTTGCGCTGCCGAGTTGGGGGATGTGTCAAGATTGCCGTCTCCTTACTTCCAGACCCGATAGAACCACGCTACCGCTGTGATCTTCGTCGAATAACGCGGGACAACGAAGAGATAGACGAATTCCGGACTCCTCGAATTGACATGAACGCCGAGCAGGCCAGTGGCTGGTTTGCGGTGATCCAAATCCTTTGTCTCGGCCTCTTTCCAGGCCGTGAGTCTCAGCCACGTTTTAATCCTTGGTGCACTATTGAGAATCCCGGCCCCGCAGTCTGGACCGCGGCCCTCGCGGAAAACAATCGCCGGCTACCCTTACCCGGACGTCTGAGTGCATCTGTATGATAGTGAAGTCAGGGCGCCGGACGTTTCAAGTTGACCGGTTGTTTTGCAGACTGGCCGGTCAAATCGACCACCAAGTGTCCAGCCTGATGAGGAGCCTTATGGGGACACCGGGAGCGATTCGATCGCGTGCAGAAGTGCGGGAGACCTTCCCTGTTAATCAAGTCTATGGTCCCTAACTTCAATGACTTACAAGAACTCTCTATGCCGGCTGCGGTACCGATTGTAGTCGAAATCGTAGCTGTCGTATGGGCGGGGACGGACAGATTTCCCAGCAACCCAACGTGCTTGTCCGCCAGGCGACCCTCTGCCGCAATTGCAGATGGTCGCCAATCTGATAACGCCCGTTTTACCGGCCTTCCACGAGCGCCCGCCGAGGATTGTAGTCAAAAATGTAGCTAAAGCATCCTCAGGGTTCAACAAGGGTCAACAGGCCATTTTCCTAAGTTATTGAAAACACAGGGCAAACCATATAGGGTATTTACCGGAGATCCACTTGTTAGAAGGCGGTGGATGTAACGATTCGCAAGTGCCCTATTTTCATGCGTTTAGGTTTCAATGAGTTACGGGCCACGTGTTGAGGCTTGTTGAACGCTGTTGAACCAGAAGGCTTTGAGCAGCTACATTTTTATCTACAGTACCGCTTTCGCCGGATGGCGCGGAAGATCGTCTTCGATGGTTACCTGCCCTGAAGGTGGTGAGGCTTCTTGCTGTCGGTGAAGACCTGGTGCATTCACGACTGCGGAATCGTCTTATAAGGAAAGGACATTGTGGTCGCAATCCTCCACTCCGCATGTCCAAGATGGAATCCGCCTCGGACATGCCGGGAGGTCACAATCTCGTGATTGTTCTGGCCCCAGAGCAGATTCTTGCCGGAACAGCACTGCCGTGCGGTATAATTGCAGTTGAGATAGCCGGGTTAGCACTAGAACAAAATCTCCTGTGTTCCGTAGGAGGAGCACCATGAAATCGTTTTGGCCGCTGGTATGCACGCTGGGCCTAGGCGCTCATCTTGCGGCACAGCCAATCTCTCTGGCATTCCCAGTACCGATGGCACCCACTTGTCCTAAAGGTCAGTGTAATCCCTATACTGCCCCGATTGCGGCGGTGTTTGATCACTTGACGAGCGGGTCATATGCCATAGACGGAACCATCCAGGCCTATACCGGCGATCTGGCCAGCAATACCTACGGCCCAGGGAATCCGAAGGGCTTCAAAGCCGTCGCCTCCGATAGCCAAGTCGTTTTGTCGTGGCCGGCGACAGTCGGCGCTAGCTCCTATTCTCTGGCCTTCAGCACAGCGAGGAGCTTTCCTGCACAAACCAAAGCGGTCTGCGCCGCCGGGATACAACTAGGAGCCGCCACCACGTACATTCACACCGGCCTTCAGAATGGCATCACTTATAAATATCGCCTTTGTGTCAGCGATAGCAATGGAGATCTCAATACCGGTCTCAGGATCAGTGCAACCCCGATGGTGTCTGGTTCCAAACCATCAAAGGCAAAAGACGATTGCCTGACATATAAACAGGCGTCGGCTCAGCCGTTTAACTTCGGCGTCTACGGAAATTATCGAGGGGCGGGCACCTGCGGCAGTGCTGACTATCTCTCGTATGACGGTCATCCAGGCTACGACTACGTGTTCCCCTACGGTCAAGCTATTTTCGCCTCTATCGCCGGAGCGGTGACCTACGCTGCCGGATATACCAACCCGCAAAACTATCACGTGCTGGCGATTGCGCCCGCCACGTCAAGCGAATATCTAGTCGTCCATTTACATCTCTCGTCATACTACTGCACGAGTGTCAAGCTGCCGGATTGCCCTCAGATAAATGTGGTCATGCAAAGAGTGAAAACAGGCAAAACGGTCACTTTCCAACCATGCGTCGCGCCAGACAAAATAACTCCCTGCCCGAGCGAAGGTGCTGTCGTTAATCAAGGAGACTTCATTGGTTATGTTGGCGACTATCTTAATGGCTGGGGCGGTGTCAGTGCCCATTTGCATTTCGAAGTTCAGACGGACAACCTCACGGGTGCGGCGACAAGACCGGACAATCTAACGCTCTGGTTCCCCACGGATCCGTACATGTGGCTAGGCTCAGGGCCAGATCCTTATCCGTTGTTGACAAACGTCCCACTGTGGCAGCAAGCGCCGCCTGGCCATTGAACAAATCCCGTCTTTCTTCATCTGCCAAAACGCAAACTCGCGACCATATGCTCGAGGTCGTCAAGTTGTGAACGTAGCTGTTGAGCAGCAGGGCTTCCAGTCAGCCACGCGCTCGCGCAGCTTATGCGGTCACCGTCCGGAGGAATTACACAACCAGAAGACTCAAGTTGAGGACCCGGAATAGTCAGCCTAACGCTGATCTCGTATCTAGTGGCATTGTGGTAGACAATATAGATGGGATCGAGGTAAACATCAGCGCTGGTGTCTTCGGCATCGTTGGCAGCATCAAAATAGTTCATTAGCTTGTAGACCGGTATACCGCTACTTGGTCCCGGAAGAGTGAGGGCTGGGGCCCTGGCTACCAGCGTCTTCTCCTCTTCGGCAGTGTCGATTCCACTCCCATCCTGATTGCAATAAGAGACGTACGACTGCGTGGCCAGGCCCGTCAGGACGTGTAGGACAACTTCCTCCTTGGAGAAAGCAAATTCAACGTCATAGATCGGTAATACGTCACCGTCTCGTACAGACGCGGCCAGAGGACCGCCGACATTCAGGCCCGGACACAATGACCCTTCGTCTTTCCGGTTCCCTGTATTGCGGATGACTATGCCCCAGGCAGCCGGATACTGAAAAGAGAGGCCAGTAGCAGAATCGTGATATGCGTGAAAGAGGTCTTGGGATGGGCCAGCTGTAGTTGTTGGGGGTGGAGCCGGCTGGATCAATAATGGACCGGTCGGCGGGCTGCCACAAGACGCTGCCAGCGTTACTATAGAGAGGCTTAACAATATTGATCTCAAGAGCGGGTGATTCATAACATGTGGGTATGGGTGTTTATAGGCCGTGCCAGAGACTCTGGCATCGTTCGCACTTCGTGGCGTTGAGGGACGTGCTCCTTATTATATTAAGGATACGGGAGTGTATTGTCCGGCGGTCGAGAATGCCGGGCTTCCGTCTATAGGGTAACAGAGAGACGCTTTTTGTCAAACCGGTGCTCATGGCGGTTATCCCAGTTTCCAGATCGGTACGTCGTGGCGGGCCCTCCGGGACGTAGAGCGGCGACGCTTGTGGGAGTGAGAAGGGCGGTGATGGTGCGGTGACCGCCATATCGTGCGCCCTGTGGATGTCGACACCGGCGTTCGAACAGCAGGGTAGCGCTGGCGGCCCGCAGTGAGTAGGGGGTGTAGGCGCAACGGGCGCCAACGCGGCCGTCTGGCCGCATCTCTTCCGTCGTACGGCCGCCTCCGGTAGCTCGCACCAGGCGGCATAGGCTGGCGGCGTCCATCGGATGCCTGGCCCATTTTTGCTGCGCGGATTCAGCCGGGGCCGGAACGAGGACTGCTCGTTATCCCCGCCATCTCTATAATTCCGCAGACGGGCGATCAGCACAGCAATGGCCCGGTTGCGGACGTGGGACTTGTGGAGATCGTGATCGGCACCGTTGTCGGCGCCTAGTTCTACAAAGAACGGCAGGATCTCAGGGAGGCTTCCGCCGCCTACCGGACGGTGAGAATCTGCGGCTTACCATGGTTCAGCCGAGCCCGGCTGTTCGACGGAGTGGATCTGACCTCTCGTCGAGGGGCCCTCTGTCATCCCGCCACAATGGCGGAATGTCAGAGGCCCGCCTTGGCGCTGCCGGGATTTCCGCGCCGCTGGATTGAACCCCTTGTTAACGAGTTTGGGACGGGCGACCCTCTGCCGCAATGATCGGCATAGGGGCGGCGGTCACCCGCCGACCCCTGCCACACCACCGTGCGTA
>OCZU010001593.1_pt1 | contig 14794 bp, 12 predicted proteins | sample 1539001 | NCBI WGS metagenome assembly OCZU01 (sample SAMEA3539306, study PRJEB22396) | soil metagenome | biome: tundra; feature: field; material: soil | place: USA | collected 2010-05 | depth 0.15 m | reverse complement strand
AATGCACCGCCAGCGGTGTCCGTCTGGGTCTGGCTCCACATTCGCTGCGGGCCGTGACGCCCGACAGCTTGCAAGAAGCGCTGGCTGGCCTGCAAGGCATGGACTCCGGTGCTCCGGTGCATATCCACATTGCGGAGCAGACTCGCGAGGTGGAGGACTGCATCGCCTGGAGCGGGCAGCGGCCGGTGGCCTGGCTGCTGGCGCATGCGCCGGTGGATACACGCTGGTGCCTGGTGCATGCCACTCATCTCGACGAGGCGGAATTGCATGGCATCGTGCAGACGGGTGCCGTGGCCGGGCTGTGCCCGAGCACCGAGGCCAATCTCGGTGACGGCGTGTTCCCGGCGGTCGCTCACGTAACACGCGGCGGACGCTATGGCATTGGCTCGGATAGCCATACCTGTGTCAGCGTGGCCGAGGAGCTGATGCTGCTGGAATACAGCCAGCGCCTGACGTTGCGGCGTCGAAATGCTCTGGCCACGCCTGCGCAGCCGCAAACGGCTGCGGCACTCTATCTCGCGACGGTGGCAGGCGGCGCTCAGGCCAGCGGTCGCGCCATCGCGGGGCTTACGGTCGGTCATCAGGCCGATTTGATCGTGCTCAACCCCGAACATGTTGCGCTGACCGGGCTGGAGGCTTCGATGCAGCTGTCAGCCCATGTCTTTGCCAGCCACAGGACCTCTGCCGTGCACGAGGTCTGGCAGGCTGGCCAGCGCCGCGTGCGGGGCGGCAGTCACTCGGGCCGCGATGAGGCTCGCGCCCGTTTTGTCGCCGCGCGCGCGGCACTGCTTACCCCTTCGCATTAAGAGAGTTTCTGCATGACCACTCCCGCTCTATTCAAACTGCGCATCGGCACCCGCCCGCTGCTCATCTCGATGCCGCATGTGGGCACCCATGTTCCGCTCGTGCTGCGAGAGCGTATGACCCCGGAAGCCCTGATGGTGCCCGACACCGACTGGCACCTAGAACTGTTGTATGAATTCGCGCAGGACTTGGGGGCGTCGGTAATCGCCGCGACCCACTCGCGCTATGTAGTCGACCTGAACCGTCCGCCTGACAACGAGAACCTCTACCCGGGCCAGAACACGACCGGCCTGTGCCCCATCGACACCTTTGACGAGGTGCCGCTCTACCTCGAAGGGCAGGCCCCGGAACAGAGCGAGGTGGTTGAGCGGCGCGAGGTCTACTGGCGTCCCTACCACCAGACCTTGCAGGGCGAACTGCTGCGGCTGCGCAAGCGACATGGGGCAGTTGCGCTCTGGGACGCGCACTCCATTCGCTCCGTGGTGCCTCGCTTTTTCGAGGGCCGGCTGCCTGACTTCAACCTGGGAACGGCCAATGGCATTAGCTGTGCACCTACCCTTGCCGAGGCGGTGTATGCGGCGGCGCAACGCACATCCGGCTTCAGTGCCGTGCTCAACGGCCGTTTTAAGGGTGGCTACGTCACGCGTCAATATGGCCGGTCGGCTGAGCAGATTCACGCCATTCAACTGGAGATAGCCCTGCGCGCCTACATGGAGGAAGTGCCGCCTTTCCGCTACGACGCGGCCCGCGCAGCCATCGTGCAGCCTGCGCTGCGCGCGATGCTGGAGGTGGTGCTGGACCATGTGGAAGGCCTGTGCGCATGAATACGGCACATTCACTCCTGACGGCGCTTACGCAGGCTTTGGGCGCCGACGCCGTGCTGAGTGGCAACGCAATCCCAGACCGGTATGCACATGACTGGAGCCCGAGTGAGCCGGTGACGCCGCTGGCGGTGCTGCGGCCGGGCAGCACCGCCGAGGTGGCCCGCGCGTTGCAATTGTGCTCGGAGGCTGGCGTGGCGGTAATCCCTCAAGGCGGGCTCACAGGCATGGTCGGCGCAGCGGTGCCCAGCCCAGGCGCCGTGGCGCTGTCACTCGAGCGCATGAACGCCATCGAATCGGTAGACGTCGCCTCGGCCACCATGACCGTACAGGCCGGCGCCACTTTGCAGCAAGTGCAGGAGGCGGCCGCTAAGCACCACTTCTGCTTTGGCGTGGATTTGGGCGCACGCGGGTCGTGTCAGATTGGCGGCATGCTTGCCACCAATGCCGGAGGTAACGGCGTTGTCCAGTTTGGCATGATGCGTGAGCAGGCCCTTGGGTTGGAGGTGGTGCTCGCAGACAGCACCGTGCTGCCAATGCTGCGTCCGATGCTGAAGAACAACACGGGCTACGACCTCAAACAACTCTTTATCGGTGCCGAAGGCACTCTGGGGATTGTTACGCGCGCTGTACTGCGTCTACATCCGTTGCCGAGGGCCCGAGTGACCGCCATGGTTGCCCTGCCGGACTACGATGGCGGACTCCGACTACTGCGCGAGCTTCAAGCGGCTTTTCCTGGCGGAGTAGCCGCGTTTGAGGTCATGTGGGAAGAATTCTTTGCCCTCTCGCTATCTTGGCTGAAGCGACAAACACCATTTGATTCTGGGCAGACCCATCCACCACTAGCGGCGCTAATCGACGTGGTTGGGGGGCAGCAGGCCGCGTTGGAGGAGGCGATGCAGATGGCACTGGCCAACGCGATGGAGTGCGGGGCCGTGACCGATGCCGTGCTGGCGCAGTCCAGTAGCCAGGCGCGAAACTTGTGGCAGATCCGAGAGACAACTGGAGAGTTTCCGGTACATCTTCAGCCGATCAATTTTGACGTCAGCCTGCCGATTTTGCGCATCGGTCACTTTGTGCAGACCTGCCGCGAAGCGCTTTCGGCGCGCTGGCGAACGCATCGAACGGTTTTTTTTGGCCATATTGGGGACGGCAACCTGCACCTCACGGTGGATGCTCGCTCGCTAGGCCCCGATGTTGATGAAGTCGAAGTAGAATCTCTGATCTATCGATTGCTCCAGGCAGAGGATGGCAGCATCTCGGCCGAGCACGGCATCGGCCTGCTGAAGAAGCAGTTCCTTCACCTCAGCCGTACCTCGACCGAGTTAGCACTCATGCGCGCCCTCAAGAACGTCCTAGATCCTCGTGGGACGTTGAACCCAGGAAAGATCTTCTGAGCTTAGAGTTGAACCTCCGAATCATGTACATGCGGACCCACCAAGGGATTGAACAACCGCGCCGAGAACTCCCAGCAGTCGAAGGGACAGCGAAGGAGGCGGATGCGAGGCTTCAAGTCAGCATGTCGCGCCCAGCAAAGCATGTCGATCTTTGGCATGGTCGCCGATCTGTTCAGGGTGGGCCGTCATTTGCGGTCGGCGCCGAGCTATGGGCGGCGGGGAGCCGCCGCCTTATTGAATGAATGGCAACACCTCGCCGGTATACCCATCACCGCATGACCTAGGCGAGCGTACCGGGATTCGGTTCGATCCAACTCCGCCAGCTTGACATTGCCAACCAAAACCGGAGCTCCACATGAGCCCTTCTCAGCGACCAGACTGGCTCAATATCAGACCGCCATCTGGCCCCTTTTCATTCCGCCATTTACACCGTCATCGTCACTCCTCTTTCACAGAACGAATCCGCGGTTGATTCAATGTGGACGCACCGCCTACTATCGGTCAAGCAAAGCGTACACCATCTCCGATTCCCGTTTCGCAGACAGCAAGCCTCCGCGCGATGAGTTCGCACGGCCTGTCGCGGCTCATGCGACCGCGATCGCATTGAAGCGGTCGACCTCAACCCCGTCGCCGTGCTCCTGGCCGGCCGCGGCGTGCGCGTGCTCGACGCGCAGGTAATTCCACGCAAATCCACCCACATGTACCCACTGACAAGGACTCTTCCATGACCTATTCCACCATCACGCTCGAACGCGATGGCGGCCTCGTGGTGCTCACGCTGAACCGGCCGGAGAAGATGAACTCGTTGTCGGATTCACTGCTCGCCGACATGAAAGCGGCGATGGACGAGCTCGAAACCGACGAGTCGGTGCGCGCGCTGATCGTCACCGGCTCGGGTAAGGCCTTCAGCGCGGGCTTCGACATCACCCCGCGCGAGAAGCCGCGCACCTCGGTGCAGGACTGGCGCGAGCACGCCAAGGACGGCAACGACACTTGGTTCAGGATCTGGAACTCGCGGCTGCCGGTGGTCGCGGCGGTGAACGGTTACTGCCTCGGCGGCGGCTGCGACCTAGCCATGATCTGCGACATCACGATCGCCGCCGACACGGCGCAGTTCGGCGAGCCGGAAATCGAGTTCAACTCCGCCCCGCCGTTCCTGATCATGCCGTGGGTGCTCGGCATGAAACACACCAAGGAGCTGCTGCTGCTTGGCGAGCGCGTGAACGCCCAGGAGGCGCATCGCATGGGCCTCGTGAACCGCGTGGTGCCGGCCGGCGAGCTGATGGCGGAGGCGAGAAAAATCGCGCTGCGTCTCGCGCGCCTGCCCGCGGTCGCGATGAAGCAGAACAAGGAGGCGATCAACCGCGCCTACGACATGCGTGGCCTGACCGCCACGCTCGAATACGGCAAGGAGATGTTCTGCCTCACCTCGATGGCGCAGTCGCCCGAGGGCCAGGAGTTCCGTAAGATTGCACGCGAGCAGGGTTTGAAAACGGCGATCCGTTGGCGCGACGAGCGCTTCAAGTGAGGGGCTCGAATATGACGCTCCGCGCAGAAAGGACCCCCATGCCTTGGTTGGACATCGTCTCGGAAGGAAATCCAACCGTGTCGACGATCGGCGAGGCCAGTCGGCGAAGGGGAGCTTTGGATGACCATTCTCTATAAGGCGGACGCCGAGCGTGGGCGCGAGTGGCAACGAATATTAGCCACGCGAGCGCCCAATCTACCATTTCGGATCTGGCCCGATATCGGGGACCCCGCCGACATCCGCTACCTGGCTGCATGGCAGCCACCGTCCAACATTCTCGAATCCTTTCCTCAGGTGAAGGTAATCTTTTCCGTCGGGGCCGGCATCGACCAGTTCGACCTGTCGTCGATCCCGGCCAACATCCCTGTCGTGCGGATGGTCGAGCCGGGAATTGTCGACGGGATGGTGGAATACGTGGTGTTCGCCACGCTCGCCATGCACCGCCACATGATCAAGTATATCGACGATCAGCGGCAGGGGCGGTGGGAACCGATCAGGGTCCTGCCGTCCAGCCGTCGGCGGATCGGCGTCATGGGCCTTGGGAGTCTCGGCCGATCCGTTCTCGAACGCCTGAGGAGTTTCGGTTTTCCCTTGGCGGGCTGGAACCGCTCCGCGCGTACCATGGATGGGGTCGCATGCTTTGCGGGCGTGGAACAGTTGCTCGAATTTCTCAGGCGGTGTGACATCCTGATCTGCCTGTTGCCGCTCACACCCGAAACACGGGGAATTCTGTGCCGGCGGACCTTCGAGGCAATGCCCCCGGGGGCGGGATTGATCAATGTCGGGCGTGGCGGTCACTTGGTAGAGGAGGATCTGCTCGACGCGCTTGAAGGTGGCCGGCTGTCGAATGCGATACTCGACGTTGCCGCGACGGAACCGTTACCGGTGGATCATCGATTTTGGAAGCATCCGAAGATCCTGATTACGCCTCACATCGCCAGCATGACCCAGCCGGAGACCGCCGCTCTGGTTCTTCTCGAAAACATTCGACGATTCGAGGCAGGCGAACCGATGACCGATGTGATCGACCGCACCAAAGGTTATTGACGATGCCCCTGTCCTAAAAACGGTAGCGTTTCGTAACAGAATTCAGGCATGATTTTCATCTACAAACGCCGCTTTGACGTTCAGATTGAGTACGTGGTCGGGTTGGTCTTCGCTCACGTCGACGAACGGTTCCGGAATGTTCATGCCGGAATTATTGATGAGGATGTCGAGCGTGGGAATCGCGGCGACGACCCATCTCACCACGGTGGCATCGGTTACGTCGCACGCCGCCGCCGGCGGGCCGCAGCCCGCGGTGCGAATTTCGTTCGCCGCGGTTTCGATTTCATGTTGCGTCCGCGCGACGAGCCAGACCTCGGCGCCCACCTGCGCGAGCGCCAGCGCGACGCTGCGACCGATGCCGCGTCCCGCGCCGGTGACTAGCGCAACCCGGCCGTCCACCCGGAAGCGCGCCGCCAAGTTGTCCCGTGCTTCGCTCATGCCGCAACCGGCCTGCTAGCGCTTCGCGCCGAGACCTACGTTCTGGCCGCCGTAACGCCGCAGGCGCAGATCGGCCTGCTCCTTGTGGCCCCAGAAGCGCTCGATCGCGCACAGCCGCGAACAGTATTCGCCGACCGCGACGCTCGCCGCGGGCGTGACCTCCTGGTACGTGCAGGTCTTGAGAAATTTGCCGACCCACAACCCGCCCGTGTAGCGCGCCGCGCCCAGCGTCGGCAGCGTGTGATTGGTGCCGATGACTTTGTCGCCGTAAGAGACGTTGGTCTCGGGGCCGAGGAACAGCGCGCCGTAGTTTTTCATGTGCGCGAGAAAGTAGCGCGGTTCGCGCGTTAGCACTTCAACGTGCTCGGCGGCGACCTTGTCCGCTTCGACCACTGCTTCCGTGAGCGAGTCGACGAGGATGATTTCGCCGTAGTCGCGCCACGCCACGCCCGCGATGTCCGCGGTTGGCAGCACTTTCAACTGGCGCGCGATTTCCGCCGGCAGCGCTTCGGCGATCGCGCGCGAAGTCGTGATGCAGATGGCGGGGCTCGTCGGCCCGTGCTCGGCCTGGCCGAGCAGATCGGTGGCGATGATTTCGACGTCGGACGTATCGTCGGCAATGACGAGAATTTCCGTCGGGCCCGCGAAGAGATCAATGCCGATGCGGCCAAAGAGCTGGCGCTTTGCTTCAGCGACGTATGCATTGCCGGGGCCGCACAGCATATCGACCCGCGCGATGGTTTCGGTGCCGAGCGCCATCGCCGCGATGGCTTGCACGCCGCCCAACACATAAATCTCGTCCGCGCCGCCGAGCACCATCGCCGCAATCGTTTCGGCATGCGGTTCACCCTGATTGGGTGGCGTGCACGCGATCACGCGCCGCACGCCCGCGGTGCGCGCGGTCACTATGCTCATGTGCGCCGACGCGACCATCGGATAACGGCCGCCCGGCACGTAGCAGCCGACGCTGTCGACCGGAATGTTCTTGTGGCCGAGTTTCACGCCCGGCAGCGTTTCGACTTCGATGTCCATGATCGCGGCGCGCTGGTGCTGTGCGAAATTGCGTATCTGCGCCTGGGCGAACTTGATGTCGTCAATTGCCCCCGGCGCGACTTTCGCCATGATCGCGGCGATGTCCGGCTGCGACAGCTGGAAGCTCTCCGGAGACCACTTGTCGAATTGCGCGGACAGTTCGCGGATCGCGGTGTCGCCGCGCGCCTTGACGTCAGCCATGATGCCCTCGACCGTTTGCCGCACTTTCGCGTCAATAGCGTCGGTGACTGTCTGATCGATGCGTCGTTTGAGATAAGTCGCCATGGGGTTCACCGTCCTATGCTGCGAATAGCTGCGAATAGCGAATAGGTATTTCAATCACGCGAGCCTAATCGGATGGTCGCCCCTACCCCAAACGGCATCTTAGTGCCAAAGTGGAGATGCGGTATTTCCACCGACGAGGAGAGGCGACCGAGATGAAGATTACGACACTGGGAGTTGAACCTTGCACGACTGATCGGCCGGCGCAACCCGAACGTGGCCGCAGTAGCCCTTGCCAACAAGAATGCCCGCATCATTTGGGCGCTGCTCAAGCACGAACGGGACTACCAACCTGGTTACCAATCAGCGGCGGCTTGAAACCTGCAACTGGACAACCTGACCGAACGATCTGAGTAAAGGAGAACCTCCAGGTAAGAAGGTAAAGATTGCAGCCATATATCCGGACTTTGGTGCGGCGATGCCGCTGTCCCTGATGGAATACGCTGGCAGGATCCTTATCAGGCTCACGAGCTTTCAGCTCTCTGAGTATTGCTCAGGCAATAATGACGTGATGGCAAGACAGGTCAGACCGTGGCAGGTCAAACCTGTCATCAATTGAATGCTTGGCAAACAGGGGCGACCATGTATGAGTATTGGGGGTTCGGTCATGCGGGTCAACCGTTGGTTTTTGGCTGCAACTGGCTGATCCGCGCACTTTTCGTGGGACTTCCGCGCGGGCACCGACGACAAGTTGGCCGCGAACGGGCCGTGCCCCACAATACTTCAGCAAACGAACCTTATCGAAAGCAGCCTGAACCAGATCTGGGTTATCCACTGGCTTCCCGCCCGTGGATAAACCACCACCGCAGGGAATTCACTTACGAAACGTGGAAATCTGTCTCAACTAACCGAGCCACCTCTACCCAAGGTGCATTCCTGCGGCACCAAGCGCAGTTGGGTCAGGCGACTGGTGGCATTGTCAATGAACACCAATAGGCAGCAGCGCGGCTCGCGATCTTCGTGGCGGCTTCGGCCTGATTGATCTGTCTGAATCGGCGCAACGCAATGACCTCTACCCGCTTCAATTCCTGCTGACTCATTCCGGTCTCCATCACGCCCCCATCTACTTGGAGGCTTGAACGTACCGGACATCTCTACTTTGCTAAGACCGGACATTACTGCGTTGCCGTGACATTGCCGTGACACAGCCTTGACAAGATATTGCCGCATGATGATAATTCCGAATCACAAATATAAGTTCCGGAATACGGAATTTTCCGTAACTCGTTGTGGTCCGGCCCTTGCGTAAGTCGGGCGCTTGGTCAGCCCGAACTATTCGGGCCGGATATGGCCGGTGGCGGCCCATCGCTGGCGGGCCGCGAATGGACAGTGAAAATGCTACGGGTAGGTAGGGAGTTCGCGCCAGCAGCCCTGGCCGTCCAGGTTGATGACATCATCAGGTGAGAGAGCACAAAGGAATTCAGCATGGTTGATGTGATCGAGACCGATGTCTTGGTGATTGGTGGCGGGGGCGCCGGTACGAACCGGCGATCTGCGCCGCCCGATCGATCCGGATCCCAAGGTCTGCCGTTTCTTCGGCTGATGCCCCAAGGGCACCGACCGCTGCACCCAGGAGATGCCGCTCTTGCGCGCTTTCGGGGAGGAACGCGCGGTTGCCTGTCATTTCCCCGAATAGCGGTTTGCGGGAGTCGAACGATGGAGCGGCCGGTTTGGATTAAGATTTCAGATGCAATTATTCAATGAATGATATTTTCCCGATCTTGCACATCGACGCAGAATGGCATCGCGATTTCTCGGCGCAGAACGGCGTCGCGACTTCAACGAAGAGGGGCGCGATGCTGTGGACGGGCGAGGAATATCGCCAGAAATTGGGAACAGGGAGTCACGTCATGAAGAAATGGAAAATCGCCTTTGCCATCGTTGCAACGCTTATGGCCGCCTCGGCGGCCCGTGCCGAGCCGGACTCCCTGCTGCAGCAGATCAAGGACCGAGGCTCGATCATTATCTGCGAGGCGGCCTACCCGCCGTATAACGTGAAGAATCCCAAGACCAGTGAATGGGAAGGCCTCGACGTCGATATCGAGGGCGAGCTGGCTAAGATTCTGGGCGTCAAGATCCAGCGGGTCGATACGAGCTTCTCCGCGCTTGTGCCGAGCGTCAATACCCACAAATGCGATCTCTCCACCGCCGCGACCTACATAACGCCGGGCCGCGCGGAGCAGGTGCTGTTCACGCGTCCCTTCGCCGCCGAGACGAAGACCGTCTTCGTGCCGCTGAGCTCCACCGCCAAGACTTATGCCGACATCGACAAGGAAGGCATCACGATCGTTACCCGAGCGGGCACCGCCGAGGAGACCTATGCGAAGCGTTTCTTCAAGCATGCGACGGTCAAGCTGCTGACCTCCGACGCGACGCAGCCGCACCTCCTAGAGGTTGCCGCCGGGCGGGCGGACGCCGCCTTTGCCGGCTATGTCGGCAGCCTGATCTTCATGAAGCAGAACGCGAACCTCAAGCTGCGGCCGATCGGCGACAAGCTTCTCGACGCGACGTCGTTCGCCTTCATGCTGCCCCGCGGCGAATACCACTTCCAGCAATACCTGGACATCTTCTTCAACGACCTGGAGCGCTCGGGGAAGCTCAAGGAGATCACCGACAAGTGGATGTCGGGCCTGAAATGAGTCGGGGCGCCGCCGGCTCTTCGGGGCGCGGCGGCGCGCGCGGATCGTCGGCCGCTCCCGCGTAGCCAAGAGACACAAGAGACAGTGGCGAATACCGGCTCGACTTCCTCGACGGTCTTCGCGCGCGTCGGGCTCCGCTTCGACTGGACGAGCGCGGGTTCTTTCGTCGCCGGTCTCGCAATCGTCTACGGGATCTATGCGGCGGTCGACTGGAAGTTCGTCGCTACGCTCGATTTCCATATTCTGATCGAGTATTGGCAGCCGCTCCTGCGCGGGGCCATCGTCACCCTTCTCATCACCGGTGCCTCGCTGGTCGTCGGGCTCAGCGTCGGCGTGATTATTGCCATCCTGCTGCAATTGCCGATCTGGCCGCTTCGCTGGCTGATCGTCGCCTATGTGGAGCTGTGGCGGAACACGCCGCTCATCGTGCAACTCTTCTGGGTGCATTTCGGGCTGCCGGTGATCACCGGGATCTCGACGACGGCGCTGGAGAGCGGCTTCCTCGCCCTGACGCTGCAGTCGAGCGCCTATCTTGCCGATATCGCGCGGGCGGGCATCCAGGCCGTCCCGCGAGGGCAATGGCAGGCCGCCCGGGCGCTCGGCCTGCCAACATGGTCGTTGTGGCTCGAGATCATCCTGCCCCAGGCCCTCAAGATCATGATCCCGCCCTTCGCCAACCTGGCGCTCAGCTTCCTGAACGGCAGCGCCTTGCTTGGGCTTCTGCAGGTCGGCGAGCTGATGACCGTCGCGACGAAGATCAGCGACTACACCTTCAAGCCCATCGAGATCATGACGGCGGTCGGCGTCCTCTATCTGCTGCTCAATCTCATGGTGGGCCGGCTCGCCCGCTGGCTCGAGATCGCCACACGGATTCCGCGCTAGACACCTGTATTACCGGACCAATGCATTTCGATACCAACACCATCATTCAGCATCTGCCGGAACTCCTGCGCGGTGTCCAGCTCACCATCCTCCTGGTGCTCGTCTCGCTGGCGATCGGCACGGCGCTGGGGCTGGTTGCCTGTCTCGGGAAGCTCTTGGAGCGTGGCCTTCTCTACTGGATCGCCTCGGTCTATGTGACGGTGATGCGCGGGATTCCCGAGATGGTGGTGATGTTCTGGATCTATTATTGCGGTCCGCTCATCCTCAACACTCACCTGTCGTCCTTCTCGGCGGCGGCCGGCTCCATGTCGCTCTATGCCGGTGCCTTCCTCGCGGAGATCTTCCGCGCCGGCATCCTCGCCGTTCCCCGCGGCCAGAGCGAAGCGGCACGAGCGCTGGGCATCCCCGAGTTCTGGACCTGGGCGGAGGTGATCCTGCCGCAGGCCCTGCGGATGATGATTCCCGCCTTCATCGGGCTGGTGACCCTCGTGGTCAAAATCTCCGGCCTTGCCTCGGCGATCGGCGTCGACGAGCTTGTCTACGAGGCGAGCATCGTGAGCGGCCAGACCTATCGCTATTTCGAGCTCTTCACCGCGGTCGGCATCTTCTATTTCATGCTGATCTTCCCCTTGAGCCTGCTCGCCCAGCGCTACGAGCGCAAACTCGCCCGGAAGACAAGATGACCCAGAACAACGCCGACGACATCATACTGTGCGAGGCGCTCACCCGGCGTTACGGCACGTTCACGGCGCTCAAGGGCGTCGACTTCCGCGTGCGGCGAGGCGAGGTCGTCTGCATCGTCGGTCCCTCGGGGGGCGGCAAGTCGACGTTGCTCCGTACAATCAATGCGCTCGAGAGCATCGACCACGGCTCGATCACGGTCGACGGCATCAAGCTTCCGGGTAGCCGGCACGACGTGCAGCGCATCCGGCGCGAGGTCGGCATGGTCTTCCAGAGCTTCAATCTTTTCCCCCATATGACGGTGCGGCGGAACGTGGCGCTGGCGCCCCAGCGCGCGCGCGGGACCAGCCGCCAGGAGGCAAATGCGCGCGCCGAGCGCCTGTTGGCGCGGGTCGGCATCGCCGATCAGATCGACAAATACCCGGAGCAGCTTTCCGGCGGCCAGCAGCAGCGCGTGGCCATTGCCCGGGCCCTCGCGATGGAGCCGCGGGTCATGCTGTTCGACGAGCCGACCTCGGCCCTCGATGCGGAGATGGTCAGCGAGGTGCTGCAGGTGATCCGGGAAATGGTCGGTACGGGCATGACGATGGTCATCGTCACCCACGAACTCGGCTTCGCCCGGGAGGCGGCCGACCGCATCGTCTTCATGGCGGGCGGCACCATCGCGGTCGAGGCGCTGCCCGAGGCGTTCTTCGGAAACACGACGGACAAGCGGCTGGCGTCCTTCCTCTCCAAAGTTCTGTGAGGAACGCTCCGGCCGCTCCCGTCCATCGAACAGCGACATACGTATAGAGAAAAGAGAAGGAGAGATCATGTCCCGACAGTTGCAGGCGTTCACGCTGCGAAGCTTTCTGGCGAGCGTCGAGGCGGACGACCCGCACGGCATCCTGCGGATCCGCGACAAGGTGAGCCTGGATTACGATCCAAGCGCCCTGGTCATGGAGATGGAGAAGACCGGCCATTCACCCGTGGTCTGGTTCGAGAAGGTCGGGAACTCGCCCTTTCCGGTGGTGACGAACCTGTTCGGCTCCCGGCGGCGCTATGCGCTCACCCTCGGCGTGCCGGAGGAGCGTCTCATCGAGGAATGGGCCTCGCGCAACGACCACACCATCGAGCCGGTCATGCGCAAGACCGGCCCCATCCATGATGTGGTGTGGACGGGGAAGAAAGTGGACCTCGGCTACCTGCCGATCATGCGCCACTTCACCCAGGATGCCGGCCCTTACATCACCAACGCTATCCTGATCGCCAAGGATCCGGATACGGGAGTGCGGAATGCGAGCTTCCACCGCATGCAGGTGAAGGGCCGCAACCGGCTCGGCACCAGCCTGCACAGCCGGCGCCACCTGTGGAACTATGTGCAGCGCGCCGAGGAACGCGGCCAGGACATCCCCATCGCGGTGGTCATCGGGGCCCATCCGTTCTTCACCTTCGGCGGCCTGTGGAAGGGGCCGATCACCAGCGACGAATACGCCGTAGTCGGCGGCATGATGGGCAAGCCGCTCGAGATCATCGCGGGCCGCACGGTGCCGGTCGAGGTGCCGATCGACGCGGAGATCGTGCTCGAGGGCCGCATCATCGCCAACAAGCGGGAGCCCGAGGGGCCCTTCGCGGAATTCACCGGCTATGCCTCCGAGCGCTCGACTGAGCATGTGGTCGAGATCTCGGCGATCACCCACCGCAAGGACGCGATCTACCAGGACATCATTCCGGGGATCTCGGACGAGCATACGAGCCTGCTCGCCGTGCCCTCGGAAGCGCGGCTCCTCCGCACGCTGCGCCAGCATTTCCCCAACACCACGGCGGTGTCCTATCCCAAGTCGGGGGCCTGCCGGCTGCACGCCTATATCGCCATGCGCAAGCTGGCCCCGGGCCAGGCGAAGAACGCGGCGGCGGTGGCGTTCGGCGACGATCTCAGCCTCAAGCTCGTGGTGATCGTCGACGACGACATCAATATCCTTGACGACCGGGACGTCTTCTGGGCGATGGCGACGCGCATGCAGGCGGATGAGGACATCGACGTGATCCGCAACGCGATGGGTGCGATCCTCGATCCCTCGAACCACGCCGGCATGACCGCGAAGATGATCATCGACGCGACCCGACCGAGCGCGAATTTTCCCAAGCGGCATACCTTGCCCGCGGATGCGGTCAAGCGCGCCCAGGCACTGCTCAAGAAGGCGTTTGGCTGACGGTGGCGAGGAGGGATCGCTTTTAACGTGCCGAAGCGACGTCCTTGACCTCGTCGTCCGACGCTGCGTGCCGGGCGTCGAAATCCCACACATCGCGGAAGCCCATGAGCTCGGTGAACTCGTCGAACGGATAGAGCGTGTCGACAATGCTTCGGCTCGACCTGTGCTCCGCATCGCGCCAGGATAAGCCTGGGAAAGGAGGAAGTCAGATGTAGAAAACGGAAACCTTTCATCGGAATCCAGAGGGTTCGACGCTGTCCCGGTAAGACTAACCATCAACCGGAAGCGAGCCTTGCATGCGAGTGCGATAACGCACTACTTGAAGCGTAGGCAGCAGGTACTGAAGCCGCGTCATTGAGCCCCGAAATACAGGTAAACGCTGGTGTCTTCATTATTGGGGAAGCGAGGACAGCACTGCAGTGGTCGATAGGCTGAGAACAGCCAAACTGGCCGCGGTCTGAGAGCGGGGCAAAGGTACGGGATGGATTCCCCAGGAACCTGGGAGATCCCGTGTTCGACCAATCCAAGCAGCTGGCGCCACCGGGCTGAGAAGCGGGGCCACGCTCTTGCGGAGATCTTCGCCGCAAGGGAGCGAACGAGGAGACGAGGGTTGGGACGGGGAAGCGAATCAATAAGCGACGCCGTATTCGGCACAGGAAGTCTTAGTGCCTCAATAGTACTGATGACTCCGGGGAACGCTGCTTAGGTGGACCCGGTCGAGGAAAGGGCGCACCGTTGGTACAGACTCGCTTTTGCGAAATACGGAGGGTGCTTTGAAACCCGAGAGCGTGTCAACGAAACAGGAGCGAATAGCCATGCTGGCGAGGAACAATCCGGCGATGGCATTCACTTTCATGAGCCATTATGTCGATTACGAGTGGGTGCAGTATGCTTACGAGTGCACGCGCAAAGACGGTGCGATAGGGGTCGATGGCCAAACTGCTGAGGGGTATGCAGCCAACCTGGAGCAGAACCTTCTGCGTCTGATCGACCGGCTCGACGACGTCACGTTCTACGACACGAATGAGTTCCTGCCCAAGTAGCATGCGGA
>OCZU010001592.1_pt1 | contig 14822 bp, 13 predicted proteins | sample 1539001 | NCBI WGS metagenome assembly OCZU01 (sample SAMEA3539306, study PRJEB22396) | soil metagenome | biome: tundra; feature: field; material: soil | place: USA | collected 2010-05 | depth 0.15 m | reverse complement strand
GATATTTACCGCGGGATTTTGCCGGTAACTATCCACGATCATGGTTGCCGGGCCCCGCGGCTAGGCGAAGGCGGTTAGCTGGTCGTCGACGGGGGCGCGGGTGAGGCGGTTGGCCAGGGTGGACATGGTGTAGGTGCCGATCCCGAGGACCACCTCGAGTGCGTTCTGGCTGGTGTAACCGCGGGCGAGGAAGGCGCGCAGCGCCTCGTCGCCCACGTCGCCCGCGGTGGCGAGGACACCGAGCGTGAACACCCGGATCGCCTCGAGGCGCTCGCCGGCGAGCGGCGCGGCGTTCCGCAGCCTGGCGATGGTGTCCGCGTCGGCGCCGAGGGCGGTCAGCCGGGCGGTGTGCATGGCCACGCAGATATGGCAGCGGTTTGTCGTGGCGATCGTCATGACCAGTACCTCGCGCGCCACCGGGTCCAGCGTCGAGCTTTCGAAAATCGCGCTGAGCTTGCCGAACCCGTCGAGCAGGTGAGGCGAGACCGCCATCCGGGCCACCGCGGCCGGCAGGTAGCCGAGATGCTTCTCGGTCGCGGCCATGGATCTGCGGGCCGCCGGAGGCGCCGACTCGATGGTGTGATCGGGGAACGAAGTAGCTGGGTTCTGGGACATGGATAACCCTTCTCGGGTAAGTTAGACAACTAGGTTGCCTAAACAGTAAACAAGGTTGTCGATCAATGTCAACTGACGGAACGGCCGGGGAGTCGCGCACCTACGGCTTCGAGCTGCCCATGCTGCTGTTCGCCGGATTCCGGTCGATCATCGACGAACTGCACGCTGAGCTGGCGCGTCGCGGCCATCCGGACCTCCGTCCGGCTCATGGCTTCGCCTTGCAGGCGATCGGCCCAGGCGGGGCGACCGCGACCGAAGTGGGCCGGCGGCTCGGTATCTCTAAGCAGGCGGCGGGCAAGACGACCGAGCGGCTCGAGGAACTCGGCTACGTCTACCGGGCCGGTGACCAGGCCGACCGGCGGCGCAAGCTGATCCGGCTCAGCCCGCGCGGAACGGCGGCGCTGGTCATGTCCGCGATGATCTTCAGCGACATCCGGTCCAGGTGGGAAAGCACGCTGGGCCCCGATCGGCTCGCCGCGCTCGAATCGGACCTGGGCGCCATGGCGCCCGGTGAGACCTTCCGCCTCGACGTACCCGGCTGGTTCGGCTCCTAGCCCCCGAACCGCTAGCCCCCGAACCGGCGCCTTGACAGGATAAGCGCCATGCACGCGCCGTCCGGTCCGCCGGGACAGATCGTCTTGCTGAACGGTGTGTCGAGCTCGGGCAAGACCAGCATCGCTGAGCAGCTGCTCATCGTCCTGCAGCGGCCCTGGTTTCACCTGCCGGTCGATGCCATCAACGGCATGCGGGCCAAGCACCGGACCCTGGCGCTCAGCCCGGCCGAACTGGCCCGCCGCGAGCTCCTGCGCGGCGACCGTGAGCCCGGGCTGGCCGCGGCCCAGCAGGAACTCGTGCACGCGCATGGCTGCTATGACCTCGAATGCGACACCACGAGCACCAGCCCGCTCGACTGCGCCCTGCGCATCAAGGATTTCCTGGCCCGGCCTGACCCGCCGGCCGCGTTCGAGGAGCTGCGGGCCAGGCCGGCCGAGGGCGTCATGCTGCCGCTCAGCTCCGAGACGCGCACCGCCAGACCCGCGAATCGCAACAAAGCAACTAAAGCAACGCAGGCAACAAACACAACACTGTGCGTTAAAGCCGCAATTCAGCGCAGTTTCCGTCTTATTTCAGCAACCTCGCCGCTACATCTCCCTTTCGGCCGAAGTTACCGGTAAGTTACGTTCCGTCCGGACAGCTGGCTCCTGGGAGCGAGGGTTGATGGTGCGGTCGAAGAAACTTGCCGGGATGGTGCTCGCCGCGGGTCTGGTGGCCGCCGGGCTCGCCGCCGGATCGGTGTCCGCGTCGGCGTCCGCGTCGGCCTGCGGCGGCTCCGGATCAGTGAGCACGGTGAACGGGACGCTGGCCGACGGTGCCACCTACCTGATCCAGTGCCCGGCGGGCGCCTGGAACGGCACCCTGTACCTGTACAGCCACGGCTACGTCGTCCCCGGTGCCGCCAACCCGGCGGCGGACGCGGGCGACCAGGTGACCGCCGCCTGGATGCTGGCCCACGGCTACGCGCTTGCGGGTTCGTCGTACGCCAGCACCGGCTGGGCCATCGCGTCGGGCCTGCCGGACCAGATCAGCACCCTGAATACCTTCGACCGCAGCTACGGCCAGCCCAGGACCACGGTCGCCTGGGGGCACTCGCTCGGTGGCATCATCACGGCCGGGCTGCTGCAGGACTACCCGAGCCGGTTCGACGCCGCGCTGCCGATGTGCGGCGTGCTGTCCGGTGGCGTGGCCACCTGGAACACCGCGCTTGACGGGGCGTTCGCGTTCGCCACGCTGATCGACCCCTCGATCCAGGTCACCGGGATCACCAACCCCACGGCCAACCTGCAGAACGCCGAGGCCGCGGTGGCCAAGGCACAGCAGACCGCCGCGGGCCGGGCCCGGCTGGCCCTGGTCGCGGCGCTCGCGGATACCCCGGGCTGGTTCACGCCGCTGTCCGCCGAACCCGCGGCGACCGACTACGCGGCTCAGGAAGCCAGCCAGTACCTGTGGTTCACCCAGGTGACCTTCCCCTTCATCTTCGCCTTCCGCGCCGACCTGGAGGCCAAGGCGGGCGGCAACCCGTCCTGGAACACCGGCGTGAACTACGTCAGCGACCTGGCCAAGTCCGCCGACGTCAGGGAAGTCAAGGCGCTGTACCGTAGCGCCGGGCTCAGCCTGGGCCGGGACGTGCGGACGCTGAACGGATCCAGGCGGATCAGCGCCGACCCGAGCGCGGTGGCCTGGCTGACCAGGAACATCGTCTTCAACGGTGACATCTCGGTCCCGGTGCTGACCATGCACACCACCGGCGACGGCCTGGTCGTGCCGGAGAACGAGCAGGCCTACCGGGCCGTCGTCGACCGGGCCGGCCACGGCGCCCTGCTGCGGCAGATCTTCGTGGCCCGCGCCGGGCACTGCGCGTTCACCCCGGCCGAGACCATCACCGCCGTCCAGACGCTGGAGAACCGCATGTCCACCGGGCGCTGGCACGTCCCGGCCCCGGCGGGCCTGAACGCCGAGGCGGCCGCGCTCGGTCCCACCGACAACATCTACTCGCTGAACGGCACCATCTACCCGACCGCGCCGGCCTTCACCAGCTACACCCCGGCCCGCTACCTGCGGCCGTTCGACCTGTGGCCCTGGGGCGATCCCCGGTAAGACATTTTTACCGAACGGCCCGGCCTGCGTGCCCTGCGTCACGCCGCGCCGCTCGCCACGTGGCCTCGGCCGCACCCATCGGCGTGCACGCGGGACCGTGCACGAACGGCCAGATCTCCTCAGCGATGCAGCGCCAGTCCGCGGTCGCGGAGAGCTCGCCGAGCAACGCGAACAGGCCGAGGTTGATCCGCTGCAAGATCACGTAGGACCGGGGGATCGCCGCGTAGGCGGCCAGCGGGCTGCGGAAGTCGAAGAAGCGCCTGCTGACCGCGGAGGCGTACTCCCCGGTCATGGTCCGCGGTCCTCGCTCGCGCACCGTGTCGTAGAACAAGGCCATGTGCTCGATGATCATGTCCGTGGGCAGCGGCGTGTCCGGCCTCAGGAAGCCGGCCTCGACCATGGCCGCGCGGAAGGCTGAAGGGTCGTTCTCCACGCACAGATGCCTGACCATCTCCACCAGCGGCCGCAGTTCGTCGTCGGTGAAGTGCTTGACCAGCCCGAAATCCAGGAACGTGACCCGGCCGCCGCCATGGAACAGGTAGTTGCCCGGATGCGGGTCGCCGTTGAAGGCGTGCATCTCGTACAGGCTCCGGAACACGAAGCGGTAGATTGTCTCCCCGGCCAGGTCGCGCTCGGCCTGGGACCAGCTGGCCAGCTCGGCGAACCGCGCGCCGTCCGCGAGGTCGCTGGTCACCAGGCGGCGAGTGGAGAGCTCCTCGACGATGCCGGGAACGTGAATCGTCGGGTGGCCTTCGTAGTAGCGGGCGAACAGCTGCTGGTTCCGGGCCTCGGCGCGGTAGTCAAGCTCCTCGGTGATGCGTTCCCTCAGCTCCGCGAGCAACGCGTCGACGTCCTGGCTCGGCGCGGTGATCTTGAGCATCCGGCGCAGCAGGGCGACGTTGCCCAGGTCGGCCTCGATGGTCTCGGCGATGCCGGGGTACTGGACCTTCACCGCGACCGCGCGACCGTCAAGGGTGATCGCGCGGTGCACCTGCCCGATCGATGCGGCCGCGATGGGTACCGGGTCCCAGGTCGCGAAGGCCTGCTCCGGCGGCAGGCTGAGCTCTTCCGTGACGACCTGCGCGGCCAGTTCGGGGCTCATCGGCGGCACGCTGTCCTGCAGCCGGCTCAGCGTCCGGCGCGCGGCCGGCGTCAGGCCGTCGTCGACGTAGCTGGCCATCTGGCCCATCTTCATCAGCACGCCCTTCATCGTCCCCAAGGTGGTGGCGACGTCCTCGGCGGTCTGCAGGGCCAGGTCGTTCCGCAGCTGCTGCCGGTGCTCGCCCGCGGTGGCGAACAGCCTCGGCGCGTTGCTCGCGTACCGCGCGCCGCCGCGCGCCGCGAGCCGCAGTGCCGTCATCCCGCGTTCCATCCGCAGGCTGCCGACCCGGCGGCGCGCGACCACTAGGCCCGCGATCGACGCCGCGCTCAGCGCCGCCACGGCGGTGATTTTCCTGCCCCGTCGTCCCGTCAGCCCCCGTCCTGTCAATCCCCGTGCTGTCAACCGGGTCTCCCGCCTCGGCTTCACGCCTTCCCCGCCGACCGCGCCCGCAGGGCGATCCGCTGCCGGGCCTCGAGTACGCCAGGCTCGCCGAGGAACACCGCGTCGAGCACGCCAAGGGCCTGGCGGATCTCGTTCCGGCGCTCGGCCGTCACAGCCGCGGGCGCCGGGTAGCCGTACTCCTGGATGGCCCAGTCGGGCAGCGTGGCGATCGAGGCGTCCCTGATGTCCTGCCACAGCTCGGCGATGTCGGAGTCCAGGCCGGGCGGGTCGAGCAGGTAGCTCATCGACTCGGCGGCCGCGGGCGTACACCGCAGCTCGGGACGCACGTCGGCGAAGTACCGCTCGAGCTCGGCCACGCTGGCCGGGATGATCTCGTGCGGCACCCCGAGAAGCTCGGCTGCGATCGTCATCTCGCGGACGTAGGCGTCGGCGTCGGCGTCCGCCAGCGGCGTGCCGAACAGCCGGCCGGCGGCCAGGCCCGAGTCGACCAGGGCCGCGTGCACCCAGAGCAGCAGCGCGGGATCGCCGGCCGCGTACGGCTGGCCGGTCACCGTGTCCACGCCTTGCACACGGATGTGGATCGCCCGCACCCGCTCCGCGACCCGGGTCGCGCTGGCCCGGTCCCCGAAGGTGACGATGGCCTCGTAGGCGGAGGTCGCCGCGAGCCGGCCGACCGGGTCGCGCCGCCAGTCGCTGTGCTGGTCGACACCGGCCATCGCCAGCGGGTGCAGCGCCTGCACCAGCAGCGAGCGTAGCCCGGCTACCGGCGCGGACAGGTCACTGGCGACCCGCCAGGTCACGCTGGCGGGCCCGAAGAACCCGTCGTCCCGGGGATGGTCAGGTACGGCGGCGGCGTAAGCGGCGGCGGAGCGCTCAACCAGCCCGGCGGCGGCCGTGTACGGTTCGGCCGTCATGTAGTTTCTCCCTCTCCCGGCGCCCGCAGGCCGGCGAAGAGGTCGTCCTCGGGGAGCGGAGCCCCGGTGGTGGTGTCGCTCACCCGGATGAAGTGCTCGAAGCCGAAGGTGGCATCGGCGATGTCCGGCGGGATCTTGCTGAACCACGACTCGGAGATCTGGCTGCCGTGCGCGAACAGCGCCTCGCGCTTGCGGGCTACCACCGGCCGGATGTCCACCGAGGTGGTGATGCGCTCCTCGGACGCCGCCGACTGCCGCCGGGCTTCAGGGTCCGTATCGTCGAAGTCGGGAACCTCCGCGCCGAGCTCGCGCAGTGCTTCCCAGATCTTCTGCCAGTCACTGCGGCGCATCGCGCTGAGGTAGAGCTTGGCGCCGATGCCGCTGCTGGCGAACGCCGCCTGCGCGGCCCGGCTTGCGTGCACGTGATCGGGATGCTGGTAGGGACCCTGGTCGTCATAGGTGATCAGGACCTGGGGCCGGTACTGCTCGATCAGGCGGGATATCCTCGCGGCCACATCTGCCTCGGGGACGTTGCAGAACGCGTCCGGGCGGTCCTTGTAGTCCCAGTCCGGCATGCCGGAATCGTGGTAACCGAGCAGCTCCAGGTGGCTGACGCCGAGGATCGCGCAGGATTCGCGCAGCTCAGCGAGGCGATGCTCGGCTACCGCTTGCTCGTCATGTCCGTTCAGGCCGGGCTTGATTCCGCCTGGCGCATCCCCGAACTCGCCGTTGGTGCAGGTCACGACCACGGTTCTGATGCCCTGGGCGGAATAAGCGGCCAGCACGCCGCCGGTGCTTGACGCTTCGTCGTCGGGGTGAGCGTGGACGGCCATCATCGTGAGCGTTTCTGACATGCTCCCAGACTGCCCGACGAGCTCGCGATTCTCCTCACCGGGGCCGGCGGGAGATGATGGCCGAATGGGTTCGAAGCAGTTTATTGGACTCGAAATGTACCTAATCCCGCGCCGACGGCGGCGAGCATGGCCAGCATGAAGGTGGCCAGGGCCGCGAAACCGTGGCCGACCGGAATGAGCGGAGCCAGCCGCAGCCTGGGCCGGCGGCGGCGGACCGGAAACGGGTCGGCGAGCAAGCTGGCGATCATCTCATCGGTGACCGTGCCGTCCGCCGGTTTTTCGTCAGGCGCGGGCGGCGGAGCGGCCGCGGCCGCGGCCGCGGGAACCGCGATGGGGTAGGGGGTCCACAGGGTGACCGTACCGATGCCCAGGGCGATAGCGGCGGCGATGAAGGCCAGTCCGAGCCAGGCCAGCAGCTCCCAGCCCGTCCGCGTGTAACCGGCCCAGATCACCAGCCCGGTCAGCGCGACTCCGGCGTGACCGAACACGACCGCGGGTGGCACGCCGACCCCGGTGGCGCGCTGAACGCGCAGGCCACCCCGGGTCACCCAGGTGCGCAGCATGTAGCCGCCGAGGCCGGCGGTGAGCAGCCAGGCGATCAGCGCGGCGAGAGCAAGCGGACGGCCGGGGAAACCTGGTGACGTCTCCGGACTTGCCGGGGCCGCGGCCAGGGCGCCGGTCATCAGGCTCACGGCCGCGACAGATCGATCGTGCTCACACCCGCGGAGCGTACTCGCGCGGGTGGCGACGCGGAAGCCAGCTCAGCGTCTGGATTCCGGCGCCTCGGTGAGGGCTTCCGGATGCGCCCGGTTGTAATGCTGGGTCAGCACCGTGCTCGCCTGGCCGGGCCGGTAGGCCAGGGTGCGGCCGCACACCTCGCAGCGCGTAACAGGAAGCCGGGTCACCGTCACCGGGAAGCGAGAAGATCCTGACCTGCTCATTGGAGCACATCATGCCAGATAAACGAGCCTAGCCTCAGCCGACCCCGGCAGTGGCGGCAGAAAATTATGAAAGAGGCACCATCGTGGATTGTTACCGTCATAATCCGGGGGTAACCATCCACGATAATTAGCAGCGGCGGCCGCACATCCAGCTGCCGCGTAGTACCAAAGGTCCGCTTTCTTCACCCGGTGGGCCGTCGCCGGAATCTTTGGGCGACACGCCACGGATGTTCCGGTCTTGTCGCCTGCCAGCGAACAGACTGGGAGCATGCATCCCCATGACAACCCCCGGTGGGCATGCCAGCTCTTGCGAATCCCGGGCCAGCCCGCGCGCATCCAGCGAGCCCGCGGATGACGGCGTCCGGCGTGCGTTTCGGCGGCCGCCCGTCCGCGGGGCCTGCAGGCTTCGGCGTTTCCGCGGACGGTAACGGTCTGCCGGACCTGGACAGCGAGGCGCTGGTCCTGGGCGGAGTGCGGGACCGGATCGGCATGTGGCGTGCCCTGCTTGACCGGCCGCTGACGTCCTATTACCTCGTCCTTGGCCTCACCACGCTGCTCCTTGGGCTCGGCCTGGTCATGGTGCAGTCCACGGCGTCCGTCGCCGACCTGACCGCGGGGCTTTCGCCCTACTCCGACTTCAAGAAGCAACTGCTCGGAGCGGCCATCGGCCTGCCGCTGATGTGGGTGGCGGCGCGCTCGTCGCCGCGGCTGTTCCGTGCCTTCGCCTACCCGTTGCTCGCGGTCTCGGTGGTCGGTCTCGGGCTCACGCTGATCCGCGGCGTCGGCGTCTCGCAGAACGGCGCGGCCCGGTGGATATCCCTCGGCGGGCAGCAGATCCAGCCGTCCGAGATAGCCAAGCTCGCCCTGGTGGTGTGGGGTGCCGACCTGCTGGCTCGTAAGGAGAAGCTGGGCCAGCTCGCTGACTGGCGGCACATGCTGGTGCCGCTCATGCCGGGCACGGGCGTGCTGTGCCTGCTCGTGATGACGGGCGACGACCTGGGCACCACGTTCATCCTGCTGGTCATCTTCCTGGCGCTGCTGTGGGTCATCGGCACCCCCGGGCGGGTCTTCACCGGCTTGCTGATCCTGATGACCCTGGCCATGCTCCTCATGATCGTCTCGGCGAAGTACCGCTTCGAGCGCATGGTCGGTTTCATCGATCCGCAGGGCGACATCACCGGCGCGAACTGGCAGGGCATCCACGGGAAGTACGCGCTCGGCTCGGGCGGCATCTTCGGCGTGGGCCTCGGCGCCAGCCGGGAGAAGTGGGGCTACGTACCGGAATCCACCAGCGACTTCATCTTCGCCATCATCGGCGAGGAACTCGGCCTCGTCGGCACGCTGTGCGTGACCGCGCTGTACGGCGGGCTGGCCTTCGCCGGGCTCCGGATCGCCCGGCGCGTGCCCGACATCTTCTGCCGCCTGGGCGCCACCGCCATCACCGCGTGGATCGTCGTGCAGGCCGTGGTGAACATTGGCGCGGTGATCGGCGTCCTGCCCATTACCGGGGTCCCGCTTCCGCTTATCTCGGCCGGGCTGTCATCCTTGCTGGTGACCTTGATCGCGCTCGGTATGCTCATGTCATTCGCCAGGCTCGAACCTGGTGCCCGCGAGGCTTTGGCCGCACGCGGCCCCGGCTGGCCGCTACGCGTTCTAAGCTGGCTCGGTCTATCAAAGCGCCGACGATAAAGCGCCGGGCAGTTCAGGAACGAGACATGAGGGTAATGCTTGCCGGCGGCGGGTCCGCCGGTCATATCGAACCAGCCCTGGCGCTGGCGGACGCGCTGCGCCGTATCGATCCCGGCGCCGAGATCACCTGCCTGGGCACCGAACGCGGCCTGGAGACGCGGCTGATCCCGCTGCGCGGGTACAAGCTGGAGCTGATCCCCGCGGTGCCGATGCCCAGGTCGATCACGCCGAAGCTGCTGACTGTCCCCGGCCGGCTGGCCGGCGCCGTCAACGCGGCCGCCGCCGCCCTGGACCGGACCGGGGCGCAGGTGCTCGTCGGGTTCGGCGGATACGTCGCCACCCCGGCCTACCTGGCGGCCAGGCGCCGCGGGGTGCCGATCGTCGTGCACGAGGCGAACCCCAAGCCGGGCTTGGCTAACCGGCTCGGCGCCAGGTTCACCACGCACGTCTTCACCGGCCATCCGGACGCCCAGCTCAGGAACGCCAAGTACCTCGGCATCCCGATCAGGCGCGAGATCGCCGAGCTCGACCGGCTGGGGCTCGGCGACAAGGCGCGCGCCCACTTCGGCCTGCGCCCCGACTTGCCCGTGCTGCTCGTGACCGGCGGGTCGCAGGGAGCCCGCTCGATCAACGCCGCGGTGTTCGGCGCGGCCGGGTGGCTGCGCGACGCCGGTGTCCAGGTTCTGCACATCATCGGCCCGCGTAACGGCCACGACGCCCCGGTGACCGAGAAGGGGTCCGCGGAGGCCGGCGGGGTCCCCTACGTGGCGTCGCCCTACATTGACCGGATGGACCTGGCGTACGCGGCGGCGGACTTCGCGCTGTGCCGGGCCGGCGCGATGACCTGCGCCGAACTTACCGCCGTCGGCCTGCCGGCCGCCTACGTGCCGCTCCCCATCGGCAACGGCGAACAGCGGCTGAACGCGCTGCCGATCGTGCAGCATGGCGGCGGCATGCTGGTGGCCGACGCCGAGCTAACCCCCGAGTGGATCCGCGACACCCTGCTGCCCGTCCTGGTCAACATCGACCAGGTGGCGGACATGTCAGAAGCGGCCGCCTCGCTCGGGCGCGGCGACGCGGACCGCTGGCTGGCCGAGGCGGTCATCGAGATTGTGGAGGGCACGGGTGGGAACCCACATGCTCAAGGGCCTGATGCTCAGCCGGCTGGTAATGGCGGCTGAGCCGGTACCTGCCATCGGCCTAGGGCGGGTGCATTTCGCCGGCATCGGCGGGGCAGGCATGTCGGGCATCGCCCGGATCATGCTGGCTAGGGGCATCGCAGTGTCCGGTAGCGACGCCGCGCCCTCGGCGCTGCTCGACGAGCTCGCGGCGCTCGGCGCCAGCGTGTACGTCGGGCACGCGTCCGGCCATCTCGGCCGCCTGGGCGCCGGTGACACGCTCGTGGTGTCGAGCGCTATCCGCGCGGACAATCCGGAGCTCGCCGAGGCCACCAGGCGCGGGATGCGGATCCTGCACCGGGCCGCCGCGCTGGCCTCGGTCATGGCCGGACGGCGGGCTATCACGATCGCCGGCACACACGGCAAGACCACCACGACCTCCATGCTGACCACGGTGCTACGCGAGTGCGGAGCCGAGCCCGGCTACGTCATCGGCGGGATCCTCACAGAAACCGGGCTCGGCGCGGAGGACGGCGCGGGCATGGACTTCGTCGCCGAGGCGGACGAGAGCGACGGATCGTTTCTCCTGCTCTGTCCCGATGTCGCGGTCATCACCAACGTGGAAGCCGACCACCTGGACAACTACGCCAGCCTCGCCGATATCCAGGCGGCCTTCGTCACGTTCGGCGGGCACGTGAGCGGATTGATCCTGACCTGCGCGGACGACCCGGGAGCGGAGGCCGTCGCGGCTCGCCTGGAGCCCGCCAGGGTCCGCCGTTACGGCGAGTCACCGCACGCCGACTACCGGCTCAGCGATGTCCGTTCCCGCGGGATGGCGGTCAGCTTCGCGGTGGCCGCCGACCGTAGTCCGTTCGGTGAAATTCTCTCTCAGATGACCGTGGGCGCGCCTGGTCACCACAACGCGCTGAACGCGACGGCCGCCTTCGCCGCGGCGGTCGAGCTCGGCTTCGCGCCGCCCCGGGTCGCGGCGGCCATCGCGGGCTACCGGGGCACGCGGCGCCGGATGGAACTCAAGGGTGAGGCCGACGGGGTACGGGTGCTCGACAGCTACGCGCATCACCCGACCGAGCTGGCCGCCGACCTGCGAGCGGCCAGGGACATCGCGGAGGGCGGCCGGGTTATCGCCATCTTCCAGCCGCACCTGTTCAGCCGGACCAGGATCTTTGCGGCCGAGTTCGGCACCGCCCTCGGACTGGCCGACGAGGCTGTGGTCCTCGACGTGTACGCCGCGCGGGAGGACCCAGAACCTGGCGTGACCGGCCGGCTCGTGGCCGACGCGGTCCCGGGCGGGCGGGCGCGCTTCGTGCCTGACCGGGAGCGCGTGGCCGGGGTGATCGCGGAGATCGCCGAGCCAGGCGACGTGGTGCTGACCATGGGGGCAGGCGACGTCACCAAGCTCGGCCCGCAGCTGGTCGAAACGCTCAGGGGGCGGCGCGAGTGACCCGATCCGGCGGCGCATCCGAGGAGGGGCAAAGCTCCGCCGACGAGGCCGCCGGGTCCAGTCCGACTTCTGGTGTTAATACGGTCTATGCGGGCCAGGTCGTCCCGGACGACAGCCTGCTGCCCCGCGGTGCTGTCGCCGCCCCAGGGACGTCGCGAAAGCCCCGCCGCTCCTGGCGCGCGGCGTTCTTCGGGCTCGCCCTGGCCGGCCTTATCGCGATCGTGGCCTGGGTGCTGCTCGGCTCCTGGCTGCTGGCGGTCCGGTCGGTCGTCGTCACAGGCACGCGCCTGGTGCCGGCCTCTGAGGTTCTCGCGGTGGCCGGGGTCGAGCCGGGCACGCCGCTGATCCGGGTGAACGCTGGCCAGGTCGCGGCCCGTATCGAGACCATCAGGCAAGTGCAGAGCGCACAGGTCACCAGGGACTGGCCGGACCGGGTGGTGATCTTGGTCCGGGAGCGCACGTCAGCGCTCGCGGTCGCCGCCCCGGGCGGCGGGTTCGACCTGGTGGACTCCGACGGCGTGATCGTGCGGTGGGCCGCCCGCCGGCCCGCGGACCTGCCGCTCTATCCCGCCCCGGCCCCCGGAACCGCGGTGACCTCGCTGCGCGGCGACCCGGACCTGGCCGCGGCGGCGGCCGTGCTCGGCGAATTGCCTGCCCAGCTGCGGCCCGCGGTGGAATCGGTGTCGGCGCCAAGCCCGGATCAGGTGACGCTGCGGCTGCCCGGCGGGATAACGGTCGTCTGGGGCGATGCCAGCGATGCGCCCAGGAAAGCGCAGGAGCTCACGGTTCTCATGCAGACTCACTCGCATTATTACGATGTGAGCGCGCAGGGAACCTTGACCACCAACTGATGGGCGCCGATGCCCCAAGACCCGCCGATCCGCGACACGCTGGCCGGTTCGTGCGTGGTTAGTTGACCCGGGTGCCGTCCCACCCTACTGTCCGTATCAATCGTGCGGACAGCAAAAACTCTAAATCTTAACCTGAAGGTGAAACCTGATGGTGACGGACCAGGCCCGTGGCGGTGAATTCCGCGTCACCCAGCAGGCCGAAGGTTTCCCAAGCCCAGGGCCATGATCGGCGAGAATTACCACTTGCCGATCATGGCAGCCAGCGAAATGGCAGAGTAAACGAGCGGAAAGGTACCCTCCTCGTGGCAGCACCGCAGAACTATCTGGCGGTTATCAAGGTCGTCGGAATCGGTGGTGGCGGCGTCAACGCCGTCAATCGCATGATCGAAGAGGGACTCAAGGGCGTCGAGTTCATCGCGATCAACACTGACGCGCAGGCGCTGCTCATGAGCGACGCCGACGTCAAGCTCGATGTCGGCCGCGAGCTCACCAGAGGGCTGGGCGCCGGCGCTAACCCCGATGTCGGCGGTAGGGCCGCCCAAGATCACCGGGAAGAGATCGAGGAGGTCCTCAAGGGGGCCGACATGGTCTTCGTCACGGCCGGCGAGGGCGGTGGCACCGGCACCGGTGGCGCCCCGGTGGTCGCGAACGTGGCGCGGTCGCTCGGCGCGCTGACGATCGGCGTAGTGACCAGGCCGTTCGGCTTCGAGGGCAAGCGCCGCATCGTGCAGGCCGAGATCGGCATCGAGAAGCTGCGCAGTGAGGTCGACACGCTGATCGTCATCCCGAACGACCGCCTGCTGTCGATCTCGGACCGGCACGTGAGCGTCCTCGACGCATTCAAGGCCGCGGACCAGGTGCTGCTCTCCGGTGTTCAGGGCATCACCGACCTCATCACCACGCCCGGACTGATCAACCTGGACTTCGCCGACGTCAAGTCGGTGATGTCGGGGGCGGGCTCGGCCCTGATGGGCACCGGCTCGTCGCGCGGCGACGACCGGGCGGTCGCGGCGGCCGAGATGGCGATCTCCAGCCCGCTGCTCGAGGCGAGCATCGATGGCGCGCACGGGGTGCTGCTGTCCATCCAGGGCGGTTCCGATCTCGGGCTGTTCGAGATCAACGAGGCCGCTCAGCTCGTTTCCAACTCCGCCGCCGTGGACGCGAACATCATCTTCGGCGCGGTCATCGACGATGCCCTCGGGGACGAGGTGCGGGTGACGGTGATCGCGGCCGGCCTCGGCGAAGGCCGGAGCCCCCGGAGCGGGAGCACCGCCAGCGCCCTGGAGTCCGGCAGCTCCTCCTACAGCATTAACGGGTCGAGCAGCGCGGCTTACGGCGGCGGTTCCGCCTCAGGCAGTTCCGCCTCAGACGGTTCCTCCTCAGCCAATGCCTCGTTCGGCGCCACGTCCTCAGGTGCCAGCGCCGCCAGTTATGCTCCCACCGAGGGCGGCGCCGCGGGATCACCGGGTGCGCCGCGGCACGGGCGGTCTGGCCCTGACTCCGCCGAGTTCGGCCGGCTGAGCGGCGACGGGTTCAGCGCCGACCCGGCTGTGGTCAACGGCAACGGAACCTCAGTCCCCGGGACGGCCGCGGCCGCGGCCGCGCATGGCGCGGTGCTCAGCGCGCCGGTGATGGACGACACGGCCGCCGATCCCGCTCCGGACCCTGACGGCGAGACCAGCCCGGTACTGGGCAGCCCGGTACTGGGCAGCCCGGCACTGGGCCGTACGGCGGCCCCGGAGGCGCCTAGGCCGGAGAGGTTTCCCGCGGCTGCGGCGGACGGCTCAGAAGCGTCCGCGTTCCGGCCGTCGCACGCCGAGGCCGCCGCGAAGACCTTTGATGTCGCTACCACCCGGCGTCGCCCGGTGGTGTTCGAAGAAGACGACGACCTGGATGTCCCCGACTTCCTCAAGTGACCGATTCCCCTCGGCAGGAGGAACTCGCCGTGCGGCTGGCCGACGTGCGCGGCCGCATCGCCAAGGCGTGCGAGGCGGCCGGAAGAGACGTCGATGATATCACGCTGATCGCGGTGACCAAGACCCGGCCCGCCTCGGACGTGCGGCTGCTGGGCGAGCTCGGGCTGCGGGACGTCGGCGAGAACCGTGACGCCGAGGCCGCGCCGAAGGCCGCTCAGTGCGCCGACCTGAATCTCACCTGGCATTTCATCGGCCAGCTGCAGACGAACAAGTGCGCCAGCGTGGTCCGCTACGCCAGCGTCG
>OCZU010001590.1_pt1 | contig 14832 bp, 18 predicted proteins | sample 1539001 | NCBI WGS metagenome assembly OCZU01 (sample SAMEA3539306, study PRJEB22396) | soil metagenome | biome: tundra; feature: field; material: soil | place: USA | collected 2010-05 | depth 0.15 m | reverse complement strand
CATAAACCCATTCTGCCAGGCAAAACACCCGGCAGGCTTTTGCAACACGCCCTATGACGAGATCATCCGGGAACTCATTGAGATCGGCATTATCAGCCGCAGGGCCACCGGCAAGCTCGACCTGCCCGACGTGTACCGGATCGCCTTTGACCTCGGTCGCAAGGGTGGAGTGCCCCGGATCCAGGGCTGACATTGGGGTGCTGGCCAAGGCCGTCGCCACTGCCGTTGGCGCGGACTATGGCTGCGGTGAAACCGGGCCGAAGCCGGGTGCCGGGGCTGATCAGGCTTCGGCGATCACGTCCTGCGGCGGAGGAATCGCCTCCGGATCACTGCCAACGGCGTACACGATCTCGAAGCGGTCAGTGAGCTGGCGGATGTCCTCGTCGGTGATGCTGATCGCGAGCGACCTGTTCTTCAAGATCATCCGCAGCTCGCGGGCGGGCCAGAAGAGCTGATCGTGGAACGCGCCGAAACTGCGTCCGCTGGCTCTGGCGTACTCCAGGACCCTATCCACATACCGCTCCCCGTCGGTATCCCGGCGCACCGTCGAAACGGCCAGGTCCAGATCGCCGAGAGGGTCGGTCGCAGGATCGAGGTAACTGCCGAAGACGACGATCTCCGTGATCGTCAGGAGCCGGGCCGGGTCGGCGTTGTAGCTGCGGGCGCGTTCGATGACCTGCCCGAGAAGACGGGCGGCGGTGGCCCGGCTGATCGGCTTCCCGAAGCTGGCATTGGCCAGCGCGTTCCCCTTGACCGTGGTGGCCCACCAGTCGTCACCTGCGGCGCGCGCCAGCTCAGTGCGCTCGACGTATCCGGCTGCCTCGAACGCGCGCATGTGCTTCCGGGCCGCATCCTCGCCAACCCCGAGGATGCCGCAGGCGACCTGGACCGGGCGTTCGTCGTAATAGGCGCGCATCAACTGTCTCGCCGTCGCCGCTGCGAGGCCGCAGATGCTGTCATTCTTCGAAACCCGCACGCAGCCTCCTTCAGCGCCCGTCCGCACCGGAACACGCTAACAGCACAGCGGCTGGCAGGCCCGTGCTACCGGCCGGGGCAGATAGCGAGGACGCGACGGATTTCCGTGGTGGCCGCCGACGCTCCTGCCGACCAGTCATCCTGACCGGTCGAGGCAGGAGTGTCGGTGCGAGGCGTGCGAGTCGCTCGGACTCCCCGGGATGTAAAGACATCTATAGAAAATGATAGCTAAAAATGGCTATCATCGCAACACTATCGGAACTGGCTAATACCGGAATTTAGGGCTGCAGGACCATGACGACTGCCAATCGCAACGAGAGCAACAGAGGCAACGGGCAGCGAGAAGCGACGGGGCTAAGCGGGCTGGGCCGTCCGGCGGTAGCGGGTCATCGGGCCGAGCAGGCCGGGCACCACGTCGAACGCGGTCATGCCAAGCCGCTTGATGACCGCCACAGGCGCGGCGTTGCCCTCGTCGACCTCCGTCGCGCCATCGAACCGGAACCGCCGCACACCAGGCGCGCCCCAGTGAGCCTGCAGCGCGGCGTGATCTTCCGTCGTCACCGGGCGCAGCATGAGACGTTCGGTGGTCAGGTGGTCGTTCACGGTGGCCACCCTACCGACCGCAGACCCGGCGCGTCTTTCCACCGGATAACCATGGTCAACCGCTAGGCTCAAGAGCTACCATGACGTTGCATCATTGCTCTATAATCGGGTAATTAATATACTAGTTCGGATGGTTATTCATGGTGGCTGGCGTTCGCCGGTACATGTCACGACGTCGCAGCGGCCACACCACCACCGTCACCATCGACAACGAGCGGTTCTGTATCACCGCCAACCAGCGCGACGACGGCAGCCTGGGCGAGGTTTTCATCCACTGGGGCAAGCACGGCAGCAGCGGCGCGGGCCTGGTGAGCATGTACGCCACCGCCCTGTCCATGGGCCTGCAGCAGCACGTGCCGCTGGCCGACCTCATCGGCCCCGGCCTCGACCAGTTCTTCGTGCCCAACGGCCACACCGACGACCCGGAGATCCCCAGGGTCCGCTCCGCCATCGATTACATCGCCCGCCGCCTGGCCATCGACTGGCTGCCATACCCCGACCGGGCCGCGCTCGGCGTGGACACGCTCACCGAGCGTGTCCAGCAAGCCAGTGCCTGGATAGCGGCTCAGGAACCGCTGGCTGGACACGCGGGTTACCGGTGCTGTACCCAGACGTTCGGCTCGACGTAGCGGCCGCGATCCTCGTCGCGGTCGACATGCAGGGTGCTGAGCCCGCCGGGAATGACGTACTCGCCGGTCGAGGGAAAGACCATGCCGGTCCAGCCCTCCCACTCGCTCACGGTGCCGGCCATGGTCTGCGACGAGGGTGCGGTGGCGATGATCTTTCCGCCCAGCCGCCAGTGGGTGCGCAGCCACGGATCGAGCGGCGCGCCGTCATCACGCGTCCACCGGGCGAAGGTGTCGATAGGGGTTAGCGGATAGGCCGGCTTGAGGGTCGGGCGTACCGGGGCGATGACCCGGGTGCACCCAGCCCGCGGAGCGAGGTCGCGCAGGGCCTTGATCAGCTCACCCGCCAGCCCCTGCCCGGTCCTACTGCGGCTGACGATTCCGCCGCAGATCACGAAGGTGTCAGGGGTGGTGCCGTGTTCGCGGCCCTCGACCGCCCGCCTGGTGGTGCCGGTGTAACCGGCCGGAAGATCGGCGAGCTCGCCGTTCCACCTGATCGGGACGCCCCATCCGGTGGCCACCGGAACCCCGTGTTCGTCGACCAGCATGATGTTGAGGTCGGCGAACCACTCACGGACCCGGCCGATGTATTTCTTCGCGTCCAGGTCGGCGGTGATGAACGCGGGGAACGCACCCGCGAACAGCTCGTCCAGCACATCCTCAGGCCAGGTACGCGCGTCGAAGCGCTCAATGTTGAGGGTCACGCTGCACGGTACACGGGGCCTGGCCCCGTTAACGGGCCGAACGGGCCAGCAGCCCGGCGGCCATCACCTGCAGCAGCTCGCCGAGGGTGGCGGTGAAGTCCAGGCGCATGGCGGCCAGGTCAGGTTCGGCGGCATACGCCGCGAGCATCGCGGCCGACGGCTGGGTGTGCGGCGACAACGCGCCGGTCATCATGACGGCGGTGCCAGCCAGCTGGAACGCATCGTGCTCGCTGAGCTCGGGCACGCCGCGGAGGATCAGCCCGCCGAGCGCCGTGATGCCGGCGATGCTGGCCCGTTTGTACTGCGCGGCGACCAGCGGCGAGACGTTGCGCTCGAGCACTGCGGCCTGGGCGCTGATCAGGTCGCACAGCATGGGCCGGGAGGCGAGGGAGCCGGCCACCGCGAGGGCGACCCGATCGGCGCGCTCGGCGACCGGCGCGGCGCGGCCGGCCGGACCCCCGAGGACCGCCAGGTCCGGATCCTGGTCCAGCTCCGCCAGCCAGTCCTGCCAGGCCGAGTCGAGAAGTTCGAGCAGCACGGCTTCCCTGGATTCGAAATAGCGCAGGACGTTGGACTTGGCCAGCCCGGCACGGCGGCTGAGCTCGTTGAGGGTGACCTCGGCCACCGGCATCTCGGCGAGCATCGCCGCCGCGGCCCCGAGAATCGCCTTCCGGCGCGCTTCGCGCTGCTCCTGGCTTCGCGCCCGCTGGAACACTGCCACGGAACGTACTTTACAGACCGATGGTTCCTTGCGTACAGACCATCGGTCTGCTAAGTTCAGATTTAACAGACCGATGGTCTACTGAAGAGGTCCAGAGGAGAAGTCATGGATGCGGTTCCCGATCAGGCCGGAAAGCTCGTGGTGGTCACGGGCGCGAACAGCGGCACCGGCAAGGAAGCGGCGCGGCGCCTGGCTGAAGCCGGAGCGCACGTCGTGATGGCCGTCCGGACCATCGCCAGAGGGGAGCAGGCGCGCGAGGAGATCCTAGCCCGCCATCCCGGTGCCGAACTCGACGTCCGCCGCATCGACCTGGCCGACCTCGCCTCGGTCGGCGAGTTCGCCGACGGCCTGATCGCGGACGGCGTGCCCGTCGACGTACTGGTCAACAACGCCGGCGTGATGGCGCCACCGACCCGCATGACCACCGCCGACGATTTCGAGCTGCAGTTTGGCAGCAACTTCCTCGGACCGTTCGCGCTGACCATGCGGCTGCTGCCGCTGGTGCTGGCCGCGCCGGCGCCGAGGGTGGTCACGATGAGCAGCGGCGTGGCCAGCTACGGCCGGATCCGTTTCGGCGACCCGCAATGGACGCGCGGCTACCGGCCCAACCTGGCGTACGCCCAGTCCAAGCTGGCCGACCTGATGATGACCCTGCACCTGGCGGAGCTGGCGAGCCAACGCCGGTGGAACCTGATGAGCAACGCGGCGCACCCCGGGTTCACCCGGACGAACCTGCAGAGCGCCGGGGCCAGCCTCGGCCGCGACACGCCGAAGCGGACGCCGTTCAACAGCTTCAGCTTCCTGCCCTCTCAGCAGGTCGGACCCGGCACCGAGCCGCTGCTGTACGCGGCGACCAGTGCCGATGCCGTCAACGGCGGCTACTACGGCCCGAGCAGGTGGTTCGGGCTTGTCGGTCCCACGACCACCGTCCGGCCGCCGCGCCGCGCCCGCGACACCGCCACCGCCGCCCGGCTGTGGGCCGAGGCCGAGCGGCTGACCGGCGTGAGCCTAACCGCCAGCCTCGCCCGATCCTAGGGCGCTCACACGACCGTCGCGCCATCAGCCAGTTGCACCAGGCTCATCTCAGTGCCGGAGCGCGAGGCCTGGAACGGGTCGATTCCGTGGTGGCCGGCTATTCATCTATGCGGTCAAGCGCTTCACGCGTGCACCCTAGGGGACACTGATGGCGTGCTCGATGATCTGGCGCTGGCTGGCGTTTGCGAGCAGTTGCTCGGGACCTGCCTTCGGACCGTGCTGTTCCGTTCCGGGCACCTGTCTCAAGTCGTGGGTGTCGAACTGGCGGACGGCCGGACCGCGGTGCTGAAGATCCGGCCGTACGAGGCCCGGATCATTGGCTGTGCCGCGGTTCAGGAGCACCTGGTTAGGGCCGGGTTCCCGGCCCCAGCCCCGACGGCTGGTCCCGTCGTGACGGACGGCCTTGCGATCACCGCCGAGACGTTGATCCCGGATGGCCGCCAGATGCCGGCCGCCCGGGGCGCGGGACCGTATGCGCGGCTGCTGGCCTGGCTCATCCGGTCGGCACCTGACGTAGCGATGGTCCCGGCCCTGGCCCCGTCCCCGCCGTGGACCGGATGGGACCATCCGGGAGCATGGCTGTGGCCGGACCGGGACGACCACGGCCGGGACCTCAATCAGGTGAGCGGCCCAGCATGGGTGGATGATGCCGCCCGCCGGGTCAGGCAGCGGATGAGCGGCTACGCCGCGCCGGCCAGGATCGGGCATGGTGACTGGGAATCGCAGAACATCCGGTGGGTCGCCGAGCGCCCGCTGGCCGTCCATGACTGGGACAGCGTCATCGCTCAGCCGGAAGCCGCCATCGTCGGGCTCGCGGCTGCGGTCTGGCCCGCGGGCGGTGACCCGGGCGACGCCGCAACTGTCGGGCAGAGCGCCGACTTTATCGATAGTTACCAGCGGGCGGCCGGCCTCCGCTGGACCGAGCGGGACGTTCAGCACGCCTGGGCGGCCGGCCTGTGGGTTCGCCTGTTCAACGCGAAGAAGGACGCGGCCAGCGGAGGCGGCCCGCAGCTTGCCCGGCTAGCCGGCGAGATCGGCGAGCGCCTGTCCTTGGCCGCTCTCTAGCCGCTGCGAGGAGAAGGGAATGACTAGCGATATGCCCGGCGACAGTGTCCTGCGAGGTGAGCTGCGTGCCCTGGACCGAGCCGACGGCATTACCTCGGTCCGGCGGCTGGAGGGGGGAGCCATCGCTGAGCCATGGCTGGTCACCTACGCGGACGGCACCCAGGTGGCGGGCAAGACTCTGGCCGGCGCGCCAGCGGAGGTATTCCAGGCCGAGGCCGAGGGCCTGGATGCGCTGCGTGTCACCGGGCGCCTGCAGACCCCACGGGTCCTGGCCGTCACCACGCGGCTGCTGCTCCTGGAAGCCCTGCGGTTCGGCTGGCACCGCGACGGCTACCTGGGCCGATGCCTGAAGGTCGCTGGGGGTGAGGCCGCGTTAACCTGGGGCGCCGCGCTGCTGGGGCGGTCGGCTGATCCTGGCGGCGAACAGGTCACGCAGGCTGACCACGCCGTAGACCTGCCGCCCCTGCATGACAGGCAGGTGCCGGAACCCGTTCAGGAGCATGATCTGCGCCGCGTCCTCGACAGGGGTCTCCGGGCTGGCCGATTGCGGGTCTTTGGTCATCCAGGCGGTGACCGGGATCGTGGTCAGGTCCGCCCCGGATGCCGCGGCCTTGAGCACGTCGCGCTCGGTGATGATGCCGGCCAGGAAAGGTCCCTGCATGACCAGGGCCGAACCTACCTTCTCCCGCACCATGGCGGCGGCAGCCTCGGCGACCGGGCTGTCCGGGCTGGTGGTCACCGTCCGTGAATGAACAAGTTCTCCGACCGTGAAAGCCCGGCGGCTGACCTCAGCCACTTTCGCCGATTTCGAAAAGCTCTGACTCGTCATGCGGAGCCGACGGGCCGGCCAGCTCTTCTGACAGCAGCCGCCATAGGGAACCCGACCAGGCCGACAGCTGTGGCCACCGCATCCAGAATAGCTGGAGTGTGGTCTGGTCAAACTCTGCGTGCGCCTGCTCAGGCGACACCGTGTGCGTGAAGTCCTCAAGCTGGTGCATGAGATCCAGCAACCGGTCGGCGCTGCCATCCATTCGATCACCTCCGGGGAGTTGCGGCGTCGGCCGCCAAGAATGTGCTGAGAACGTCATGTGACGCTAAGTGGGGTGATTTATACCCCGAAAGCGCGGTGTGCAAGAGGACCGCCGCTGCCTATTTTTCCCCTCGCCGGGCCAAAGGTATAGACCCTCTAGGCAAAGGACCGATAAAAAAACCCCAGGCTGGCCCTCGGCGGGGTGGGGGAGACGGCTCGGCGAGGCTGGTGAGTGCCTGATAGATGGGCCGGCTGCAGCTGACCTGCTTCCGTGGCCAAGCTCTATCCCCTACAACAGCAGCCCGGCCAGCCACACTCGTACCATATTCGCTAACTAGTACGATAGAGGTGAAAATCTCAGTGGAAGATTCGGCTTTAGTGGAGAAAAACGTACCTTACAGAGGGTGTCGCACGGGTATCCGGCCGGGCCTGTAAGGGGAGACGGTGACCAGGGATCCGTAGCTGAGGTAGGGCCACGCTTGCGCGGCTGCGGCCAGCGGGAGTTCGACGCAGCCCAGGCTCTGCGGCCAGCCGTAGGAGTACCTGGGGAAGTAGTGGACGGCCTGACTGGCCTGGAAGTACGCCACGAACTGCACCGGATCGGCATAATGCGTGCCGTCCGGATTCGTGCCTTGCATCACCTGGAACCGGTAGCGCAGGTAGACGGGAAAGGTGCCGTCAGACGTGGGATCGATGGGGATGCCGGTGTTCGCGGGACTGCTGAAGACCTGCTGGCCGTCGTGCCAGATGGTCAGTGTCTCCGGGATGACCTTGCTCGCGAGCGCGTAGGTGTAGCCATGCGGATTGTCCTGCTGAGCCTCGGCGGCCCGCAGCAGGTCCGACCACACCGTGGCGCTGGCCACGCCGTCAAGCGGCAGGCCGTGGCCGGATTCGAACGCCATGATCGCGCCGGTGTCGATCAGGTTGGGCCGGCCTGGCTGCCACAAGCTGGCCAGGTGGGACGGATAGCCGCTGACCCAGGTGAACCGGCCCGCGGGCGGCCGGTAGGCGGCCAGCAGCTGAGCCTGGGCGTTGCCGGGCATGACCGACCCGCCCAGGCGGGGGGACCAGCTGAGCGGAAGGTACCCGAGCTGGGCCAGGAGCTGCTGCAGGCGCAGCGTGGCATACGAGCCGGTGCTGAAGCTGACGGCCGATCCGGCTACGCCGCCGCCATCCCGGCCGGCCTCGCGGTGACCCGGCATGGTGATCGTGACCCAGGTGTCCTCGGGAAAACCGGCCGACGGAGTGAAGGTCAGACCGGTGCCGCGGCGGCTCCAGCTTCCTGGCACCCGGGGAGACACGCGCGGCAGCGGCGAACGTGCCGTCGGGACACCGGACAGGGTCAGCTGGACCGGCTCCGCGCCGTTCACGTCCCGCGCGTCCGGGCCGGGCGTGGATGACACTACTGTCAGGGCCTGAATCGGCGTGGCCGTCCCGGTGCCGCGGTGCCGCGAGGAGGTGCTCACGGGTCCCGACGCCGCTGAGATCGCAGCCACCGAGCGTGCCCCGTGCTCGCCGTGGTGGGCGCGCACGACCGTCACGATTCCGCCGGCCATGACCATGGCCGCGGTCAGGCCGAGAATCCCGGAGAGCACGGCCTTGCCTCTGCTGCGCCCTGCGTCGGCGGACCCCGGAGACACCTGGGCCGCGGCGTGGCCCCGCCTGAACAACGACATATCCCCCCACGACCTCCGGCTGCCCATAGCTATCACTCAATGTAATCAAAGATTGCCTGCTGGTAGTGGAGCGACACGCCCCCGGTTGACATTGCCGGGAACAGCGGTAAGTTGCTGCTCAGTCCAGCACCAGGGCTCGCTAGCCGGACCGGCAGGCTTGTCAGGTTCGGGCGACGTCATGCTGGAGGGCGCGAGCATCCAGCGGCCCTCGTGGCAAGGCGTGGCGCCGAAGGGGGCTGCTGCGGCGTTCATCCGGATGGACGGGGGGTTGGGCCTGGAAAGGGCCCGGGCACCCAGTAGACAACGGAGACCAAGCCCGTTGCCGACGGGATGGACTCCGGTCCGAAGGCGCTGCCCGGGCCCTTTTCCTTTGCCCCGCTCCCTCCACCCTGAGCAGGCATAGGGCGGCCGGGCACGAATCTGGGGGCACGTTCGTTTCTGCTGAAGATACGCAGAGTTGTGACGCCGCTCGCGAAAGCTCAGTCGGGGGCCGGTCTGCGCCGGGGATATCATGGCCTGCACCGTCCGTACTAGTTTCCGTGACTAACACCGCCTGTTAATCACACGCAGCGATAGGCAGGGGTCGTGACAGAGCCAAATCCATCCGCTGAGCCGTCCGCTGGCCGGGTCGTCATCGTCATGCCGACCTACAACGAGCGGCAGAACCTTGAGTCCATCGCGGGCCGGGTCAGGGCGGCGCTGCCGGCGGCAGACCTGCTGGTCGTGGACGACAACAGCCCGGATGGCACCGGTGATATCGCGGACAAGCTGGCCGAGGCCGACCCGCACGTGCAGGTCATGCACCGGACCGAGAAGGCGGGACTCGGAAAGGCGTACATCGCCGCGTTCGGCTGGGCGCTCGAGCGCGGTTACGACGTGATCGTGGAAATGGACGCGGACGGCTCGCATCAGCCTGAGCACCTGCCCAGCCTGGTCGGCGCGCTGGCCGACGCGGACCTGTCTATCGGGTCCAGGTGGATGCGCGGCGGCAAGGTGGTCAACTGGCCGAAATCCCGCGAGCTACTGTCCCGCGGGGCCAACGTCTACACCCGGCTCATGCTCGGCCTCGGCGTCCGGGATGCGACGGCGGGGTTCCGCGCCTACCGGGCCTCCACCCTGGCAAAGATCAGCCTGAACCAGGTCGAATCGACGGGCTACTGCTTCCAGATCGACCTGACCATCAGGGTGGCCCGGGCGGGTCTGAAGATTGTCGAGATACCGATCACGTTCGTGGAACGAGAGCACGGTGCCTCCAAGATGAGCAGCAGCATCATGCTGGAGGCGTTCTGGCGCGTCGCGCAGTGGGGCACGGCTAGGCGACTGCGCCAGCTCAGCTCGCACGTGGAAGCCAAGAACCTCCGTAACGGCAGGTAACTCCCGGACGCCCCGAGCCGGTCACGATGCGCGAGGACGTCCCGGCGGACGGCTAGGCGCTCCTGCGGTGGGTGCGGTTGGTGCCGGCATCCTCACCGCGACCGGTGCCGCGGCGTTCCCTGATCACCTGAAGGCGCTCGGCCAGCACCGCCTCGAGATCTTCGACGGTCCGCCGCTCCAGCAGCATGTCCCAGTGACTGCGGGGTGGCTTCGCCTTCTTCGGGGATGGAGACTCCCCGGTGGCAGCGATCGCGATCGCCCCGCAGACACGACACTCCCACGTACCGGGAAGTTCCGCCTCAGCTGCGAAAGGCACGCTAAAATGGTGCCCTCTCGGGCAGTCGAAAGCGACGTCCTGACGCGGTGCGAGGTCAGTGTTACGGTCATTCTCGTAGCTCGTCGCACCGAGCCGGGTGCCGCGAAGTGCTCGTTCGGCCATGCTTGCTGCCTCCCAGGCGGTCAGCGGTACTACATCTCAACGCTGAATACCCGGACAAGATTCCCCTCGCGGGCGTTACCCAATCGTGTTTCCGCAAGAAGATCGCAGCTATCGGGTCCGAGGGGTCCTGTTACGTGCCTCTGGGGTGCCACTGACCCCGCTCGATGAGCACATCGCGGAGCGTCTCGATGTCGTCCGTCATGACCCCGTCGGCGCCCAGATCCAGGAACCTGGTCATCTCGGCCCGGTCGTTGACGGTCCACACGTGCACGTCGAGGCCGAGCGCGTGCGCGCGGCGGACGAACGACCCGGTGACCACCCAGCCGGGAACCTGAGCGCAGCGCGCCTCCCACCGCGACAGCCGGCCGGCCAGCAGGCGCCCTCCGCCCGGGACGGTGCCGATCGTGCACCGGACGGCGGCGATCGCGGCCGGTGAGGTGGTCATGCACACCGGCCGGTCGAACAGCCCGCGCGCGGCCCGGAGCCGGCTGCCGGAAAACGAGGTCACGCAGACCCGGTCCCACGCGCCGGTCCTGCGCAGCACGCCTGGCAGCAGGGAAATCCCCGGCTCGTCCTTGAGGTCGATGTTGAACCGCACGTCGGGCCACGTGCCGAGCAGGTCCTCGATGAGCGGTATCGGCTCCGAACCAGCCATCCGCAGCGCGGCGACCTCGGCGTAGGACCGGGTACCGATCGGGCCGGAGACGCCGGTCGCCCGGTCAAGCGTCCGGTCATGGAACGCAACCAGCATCCCGTCGCTGGTCGCGCGGACATCGGTCTCCAGGTAGGCGTAGCCCAGCTTGACCGCGTGCTCGAACGCGGCCCACGAGTTCTCCGGGGCATGCGCCGCCCCGCCCCGGTGCGCGAAGGCGATGGGGCGCGGGTGATCAAGGAACGGTATGGCCACGACCGCTAGTATGCCTGGCTCCGGCGCTGACCTGGTGAACTACGGATGTCCGGCGGATGGCAAGTCATGGCGCGGACCAGCTCCGGCGGCGGACCTCGGCCATCGCGACCGCCGCCGCCACCGCGACGTTCAGCGACCCGACCCGGCCCGGCAGCGGAATGTAGGTGATCACGTCGGCCACGGCGAGCAGCGCCGCCGTGCAGCCGTGATCCTCGTTGCCGACCACGAGGCAGATATCGCCGTCCAGTGGCGCCTCGTGCAGCGGGACGGCGCCCGCGGCCAGCTCGACCGCCACCACCCGCAGCCCCAGGGCGGCCGCCGCCTTGGCCGCGGCGACCGGGCTCGGCTCCTGGGTGACCTGGACGAGCCGCTGGGTGCCGAGCGCGGTCTTGCCCACCCCGGGGTGGCTGAGCGGTGCCGTGTTGCCGCACAGCCACAGCTGGTCGGCCCCGAACGCGGCGGCCGAACGGACGATGGAGCCCACGTTGAACGGCTGGCTCACCGAATCAAGCAGCAGGGCCAGGCGGTCCCCGCTGGCCCGCCGCCACTCGCGGTTGAGCCGCTTGACCTCGGTGGGCCGGAGCTGCCGCGGGCTGTTCTGGTCCTTCGGGATAGCCCCGCCGGGCACGAGTGAGGTCATGGGGGAGTCACCACGGTTCGTTCGGCCCGGGAACTAACTTGCAGCAGGCGGTAACCGGCCTGTGCGGCCAGACGCGTCACCGGCCAGCCCTGCTCGGCGAGCCAGCGGTGCAGCGAGTCGGCGCCGAGGTTGCGCCCGGCCACCAGGTACGCCCGGCCGCCGGGGCCCAGGCAGCCCAGCCAGCCGCCGAGCAGCTCGTGCAGGGCCTGCTTGCCGACGCGGATCGGCGGATTGGACCATATCCCGGCGAACTGGGCCGGCAACGCCGCATCCCCGGGGGTGACGCAGCGCACGTTGGCCAGGCCGGCCGTGGCGGCGTTGCGCGCGCACAGCTCAAGCGCGCGCTCGTTCACGTCGACCGCCCACACGGTGGCGCCGGGGGACCGGGCCGCGAGCACGCAGGCGATCGGGCCGTAGCCGCAGCCCAGGTCGAGCAGGTCGCCGGAGGCCGGCGGCGGCGGGACCGCATCGAGCAGCAGCCGGGTGCCCGGGTCCAGCCGGGCGGGGGAGAAGACCCCCGCGTCGGTCGCCAGCTCCAGGTACACGTCGGGCAAGATCACCCGGACCCGGCCGGGGCGGTGCGGTGCCTGCGGCTGCGGCGAGAAGTAGTGCTCGGTCAACGTCTGCGGGCTCAGGGTCGCACCGGCTCGGCCGGCTGGGCCTGGCCGGCGAGCGCGGGGTTGATGAACCGGCGGGTGACCCACCGCTCCACGATGAACGTCATGATCGGGACGGTGCCGGCCAGCAGCATGATCACGGTCGGCTTGTTCGCCAGCTGGAGCTTCCTGGACAGGATCCAGGCGAACGCCAGGTAGATGATGTACAAGATGCCGTGCACCACGCCGACGTTGTTGGCCACGGCCGGATGACCCGCCACCTGCAGCGGGATGCCGACGAAACACAGCACCACAAGCACCACGCCGGTCACGTACGCCATCACCCGGTACCGGAGCACCACTGCTTCCAAGACTGTCATCTCCCGATCGTTCCGCGGACGGCCTAACGCAGTCCGTGCCACCGGCCGTGGTCCTTGACCTCGGCGTTGAGCCGCGCCAGGTAGGCGTTGTAGACGCTGAGCTCCTCGTCCTCGTCCTCCGCGGGCCCCGCGCCGGACTGCACCGCCCTGACGCCGAAGGGAAGGTCCTCGGGCTCACCGTAGGTTCCGCCGGGGTTATCGCCGCGCTTGATCCGGAACTCATCCCTGATCGTCTTGACCCAGAACACCACGGCGAAACCGGCGAACAGCGGCCACTCGAACGTATAGGCCCAGCTCAGAGCGTTGCCTGCCAGTGCGCGGTGAAGCTGCCAGTCGCCAAGCCAGAGCATGCCCCAGAACGAGACCGCCATGAGCACGTGCCATCCCAGCCACCGCGGCTGGATGAGGAACCGCCACCCGCCGCCGACCGGGACGGCACCCTCGGCCGGGGCAGCGTTTTCCATGTCTTGAGACTAGCGCTGGAAGCTGTATGCCCATGGGCCGGACCGTCGCGATCTGGCCAACCAGGCGCACACCACCGGGCCGGGCCGTGATAATTCCCTCATGGGTCTCACCACGGCCTTCACCGGTCAGGCCAGGCGGTTGCCGGATCGCCTGGAAGACCTGCACGGGCCCTGGCAGGGGATCGTGGTCCTGCCCGTGCACCTAAGCTGGCACCAGCTGCGCGAGTTCGACGTCGCCCGGCAGAAGCCCAGGCTGCTGCTGTACAGCATCGTGATCAGCCAGGGCCGGCCGAACGACGTCGCCCGCTTCCTCAACGCCCAGCGGCTGCGCGAGGACTGGCCGCAGTTGCGGCCGCTGGTCAGCAGCAAGATGCGGCGGGCCGTGGAGCGCAAGCTCGGGCTGCGCCTGCCTTAGTCTGCGGCTGCCCTAGTCTGCAAGCGGAGTAATCGCAGCGGGAGAGGACGGGGCTGGATGCAGGCCTTGGCGTGGCTCGGGTTCGTGATCGGTCTCGGCGTGCTGCTGATCACCGGGTCCAGCGTCATCAAGACCCTGCTGATCCCGCGCAACCTGAGCTCGGCCATCGGCAGCACGGTCGCGGCGAGCGTGCTCGCCTGCTACCGGATGGTGACGGCCAGGATCGACGACGACGTGTCCCGCCGGGAACGGATCTACGCCAGCGGCGCCCCGACGTACCTGTTCGCCCTGCTGGTCTGCTGGATCATCTGCCTGTACGTCGCCTACGCGCTGATGCTGCTGCCGTTCGCGCACCACAGCGTGGACTTCGCTGCCCGGCTCGCCGGATCGTCGCTGTTTACCCTGGGCTTTGCGGCGCCGGCCGGCGCCGCACCGTACGGGATCGTCTTCGCCGCCGCCATCAGCGGGCTCGGCGTGATCGCGCTGATGATCGGCTACATGCCGACGCTGTACGCGGCCTACAACCGGCGCGAGACCCTGGTTATCATGCTGGAGGCGCTGTCGGGCAAACCACCGTGGGGGCCCGAGCTGCTGGCCCGGCAGCAGCTGATCAGGAACACCTCCTACCTGCCCCGGCTGTACGAACGGTGGACCGAATGGGCGGCCGACATATCGGAAAGCCACACCACGTACCGGACGCTGATCTACTTCAGGTCCCGCTACCCAGAACAGGCCTGGGTGCTGGCCCTGCTGGCCGTTCTGGACGCCGCCGCGCTGCACCTGTCGCTGCACCCCGACTCGGCCCCCGCGGAGATCAGGCCGTTCCTGCGGGTGGGGTATATCACCATGCGCTCGATCGCGGGCACCCTGGGCATCGCGGTCAACGACGATCCCCACCCGGACGATCCGCTGGTGCTGACCCGAGAGGACTTCGACGAGGGGGTACGGCACCTGGCCGAGGTGGGCTGGACGTTCGAGCGGCCGCCTGAGGATGCCTGGGCGCATTTCCGCGGCTGGCGGGTGAACTACGAGGCCGCCGCGTACGGCATCGCCGCTCACCTGGACCTGCCACCTGCGGTGTGGTCGGGGCCGCGGGCGCGGCTCGGGCTGGCCGGGGCCGCCATGCCTAAGCGGCCCGCGCACCGCGAGCCCCGGGCGCCCGAAGCCACCGAGAGCGTGCCC
>OCZU010001589.1_pt1 | contig 14835 bp, 10 predicted proteins | sample 1539001 | NCBI WGS metagenome assembly OCZU01 (sample SAMEA3539306, study PRJEB22396) | soil metagenome | biome: tundra; feature: field; material: soil | place: USA | collected 2010-05 | depth 0.15 m | reverse complement strand
AGAGCACGATGTCGAGGTTGCCGCGCTGGGCGATGTACTCGGCGGCCATCAGCCACTCCTCGATGGTGGCGCTCATGCCCCGTTTGAGCAGCACCGGCTTGGACGCCGCGCCAACCGCCTGCAGCAGCGCGAAGTTCTGCATGTTCCGGGTGCCGACCTGCAGCATGTCGGCGTAGGAAGCGACGAGGTCCACGCTGGCCGGGTCGATCACCTCGGTCACGACCGGGAGCCCGGTCTCGGCGCGCACGTCGGCGAGGATCTTCAGGCCGGCTTCGCCCAGGCCCTGGTATGCGTACGGCGAGGTGCGCGGCTTGAAGGCGCCTCCGCGCAGCAGGGACGCGCCGGCCGCCTTGGCCATCCGGGCGGCAGTCAGCGTCTGCTCCGGCGTCTCCACGGCGCACGGGCCGGCGATCACGGTGAGGGTATCCGGCCCGATCGGCACTCCGCCGACCATGACGACCGATCTGTCAGGGTGGTTCTCCCTGCTGACCAGCTTGTAAGGGACGGAGATCCGCACCACGTCCAGCACGCCGCTCCTACTGCGCAGGTTGAGCGGGCCGAACTCGTCCAGATCGCCGACGAGCCCGACGATGGTGCGCGAGATGCCACGGCTCACGAAGGCTTCCCCGCCAGCGGCACGCACTACGTCAACGATCGCGTCCACATCTGCCTGGGTGGCCTCCGGGGCCATCACCACGACCATGGTTTCCTCCTGTTGTCGTCCCTTATGAATGCTGTGTCGCCCCTCAACGAAAGGAGCCCCGGGCCTTGAAGGCCCGGGGCTCCTTGAGGTTCGGTTGCGTCAGCACACAGCTTTGCTGGCGACCGTCCGGGTGCCGGGCCGGTAGCCATACCAAAACTCGAATGCGTGCTGCATAACTCGGAGCCTAGCGCATGTCTCGGCCGGGGCGCGCGGCCGCCCGCTCACCGCTCATGGGAAAGTGGTGCGGTGACAGGTCAGCCGCCCGCCAGCCAGGCAGCCGCGAAGTCGGCCCGGCTACACCACTCACCGGCCGGTGAATTGCCTCCCGGTCAGTACATCCCGCGGGTATGGCCGGTCCTGCACTACGGCCCGGTACCCCGGTTCCGCCCGGCAACTTGGGACTTCCGGGTCTGCGGTCGCACCGAGTCCGGGACCGAGCACCATTGGGACTGGGCGGGACTAGCCGCGCTGCCGCGCTGCCAAGTGGTGGCGGACCTCCATTGTGTGACCAAATTCACTATCCCGCGTGTTGCCTGGGAGGGCATCGCCGCCACGGAAGTGCTGAATGCGGCGCCTCCCGCAGCCGATGTGACTCACGTAATGGTATGGGCGGATTTCGGCTATAGCGCGAACGTGCGGATAGCCGATTTCGCGGCCGAGTCCACCCTGTTCGCCACGGCGAGTGACGGTGCCGATCTCACTCCCGAGCACGGGTATCCGCTCCGCCTGGTGGTGCCGCACCTGTACGGCTGGAAGAGCGTTAAGTGGGTGCGGTCCGTGGAGTACCTGACGGCGGATCGCCGCGGCTTCTGGGAAGAACGGGGCTACCACAACATCGCGAACCCCTGGCACGAGCAGCGGTTCTCCTACCAGGAGCGGACCGGGGAGGGCCCGCCGCCCTGATCCTGGGCCGCCGTCTCCCGGTCTCCGTGCATGGTGGCCGACCCGGTGTGCACGACTACCCCCTGGCGCCGATCTCGGTTCCGCGCCGCAGCGAATGGGCGAGCGACGCCACCGAGCGCTGCCGGACTACCGGGTCCGGTGAGCCGACGTTGATCAGGTAGGCAGCGTGTACGTACACCGGGAGGCCGGTGGCGGCCGCGTGCTCCCGCAGTGCCTCGTCCTGGCCGGCATCGCCTGCCGCCGGCGACCAGGCCCGCGGGTTGGACACGAACACCTGAATCGCCTCGGCGCCGATCGCGGCCGCGTAACGCAGGCCCTCGGCGGCCAGGCCGCCGGACACGGGCACGTGCGCGCCGATCCGTGGCCGGACCTCGCGGGCCAGGCCGTGAGGTCCGTGAGGTCCGGGCGGCCCGGCTGGCCCGGGCGAGTCCGCTGGCACGGGCAGGTCGGCTGGCACGGGCAGAAGCGTAGTCCGGTCTCCCAGGCTGATGATCCCGGATCCGGTCCCGTTCCTCTCGCGAGCGGAATAGGCGCGATGGGCGGAATGGGAGTTAGTGGAGCAGAGCACCGCCCCAGCCAAGCAGCAGTAGAACATTTCGGAAGGGGAGTGTAAAGAACAAATCATAAGATGCAAAAAACGTGAATATCAGGAGAACGCTAGTAGCACTTCATGCGTCCATGAGACGTAACACCTACTATGTCCCTTGTCGCCGGTGGTTTCATCTCCTGTGCGACTTCATCGACAGCTGACCCCGGGTCCGGGGCAAACGTTAGGGAGCGAATGTGGCGCCAGTGGTGCCTGCAGGGGACCAGACACGCTGCGTAGTCGTGGGCGCCGGGCCGGCTGGCTTGACCGCGGCATACGAGCTCACTCGGCGCGGTCTCAGTTGCGTCGTGCTTGAGGCAGATGACGTGGTAGGAGGCATAAGCCGGACCGTAGAACGCGACGGATGGCGGTTCGATATCGGCGGGCACCGCTTCTTCACGAAGGTGTCGCGGGTCGAGCGTTTCTGGTGGGAGATCCTCGGCCAGGAGGACTTTCTGCTGCGGCCGCGGATGTCGCGGATCTTCTATGACGGCAAATTCTTCGACTACCCGCTACGAGCTGTCAACGCGCTCCGTAACCTGGGCATCTTCGAATCGATCCTCTGCGTTCTCTCTTATCTGCGGGCACGCTTGCGGCCTCCCGCGGACCAGTCGACATTCGAAGGATGGGTATCGGCCCGCTTCGGGTGGCGCCTTTACCGAATCTTCTTCAAAAGTTATACCGAGAAGCTGTGGGGCATCCCGGCCGACCAGATCCAGGCGGACTGGGCGGCACAGCGGATCAAGAATCTGTCGCTCGGAGCGGCGATCGTCAATGCCTTCAGCCCTAAGCGCGGGCAGACCGACGTCACCAGCCTGATTGAGGAGTTCCGCTACCCCAAGTACGGGCCGGGCATGATGTGGGAGGCCGCCACCACAAAGGTGATCAAGGCCGGTGCGGAGGTCCGCATGTCCACCTCGGTCGAGCAGATCCGGGTGGCCGGGAATGGCGGCCTGGCGGTCACGGCAGCCGGCCCTGACGGCCTGCGCCGCGAGATCAAGTGCACCGACCTGATCTCATCGATGCCCCTGGCCCACCTCGTCGCCGCGCTCGGTTCTGGCGTGCCCGGCGAGGTGAAAGCGGCGGCGGCCGGGTTGCGGTACCGGGACTTCCTTACCGTCGCCCTCGTGGTGGACCAGAAGTTCTCCTTCCCCGACAACTGGATCTACATCCATGCCCCGCAGGTGAAGGTGGGCCGGGTACAGAACTTCGGGTCCTGGTCGCCCTACCTGGTCAAGGACGGCCGGACCTGCCTGGGGCTGGAGTTCTTCGTGCATGAGGGTGACGAGATGTGGAACTCCTCCGACGAGGACCTGATCGCGCTGGGAACTTCCGAAATCGAGTGGCTGGGACTGGTCGCCCGGGGTGCGGTGCAGAACGGGTATGTGGTCCGGATGCCCAAGGCCTATCCGGTCTACGACACCGAGTACGCGGCCAATGTCGAGGTCATCCGCAAGTACCTCGAGGCCGACTGGCCGAGCATCTATCCGGTTGGCCGCAATGGGATGCATCGCTACAACAACCAGGATCACTCCATGCTCACCGCGATGCTGACCGTCGAGAACATCGCCGAAGGCGCCACGCATGACATCTGGGCCGTGAACGTGGAGGCCGAGTATCACGAACAGAAGACGGGGGGGCCGCCGGCCGGATCGGGCACGGGCCGGGCCGCCCCGGTCCTGCCCGTGGCGGCCGGGGGAGTACCTGGGGGATCGCGGACGGCTAGCGCGGGAAGGTTAGGCTGACCGTGGCAGAGAATGATGCGGCCCCATCGCCGGCCGTCGCCGCGTTGGCTGCGTGGCGCGTGCGTCTGGGGGCACGGGCGCGAGTGGCAGCGATCCGCTGCCGGGTGTGGCTGACCGCGCTGCCTGGTGTGGCCAGCCGTCACCGGCTCTTCTGCGCCACCCTCGGGGCAGGCCTGGTGCTCCGGCTGATCGTCATGGCCGCCTTCCGGCCGGCCATCCTGGTCAGGCAGGACAGCTTCGACTACATGTGGGACGCCGTCCATCTCACGCCGGATCCGGTGCGCCCGGACGGGTACGCCTTCTTCCTCGCGGCGGCGCGGCCGCTTCACTCGCTCGCCCTCATCGCCGGCCTGCAGCACCTGATGGGCCTGGCCATCGCGGTGATGGTGTACGCGTTGCTGGCCAACCGCGGCGTCCCGGGCTGGGGAGCGACGCTCGCGGCCGCGCCGGTGCTGTTCGATCCGCGCGAACTCGATCTCGAGCACTCCATCATGTCGGACACGCTGGCCACGCTGCTCATGCTGGCCGCCCTCGTAGTGCTGCTCATCCGGCAGCCGCCGTCGGTCTGGCGGCCGCCGTCGGTAACCCGCGCGGCGGTAGCCGGGCTGCTCATGGGCGTCGCCGGTTTGGTGCGCCCGATCACGCTGCCGCTATTCGTCCTGGTGGCCGGGTACCTGCTGATCCAGCGGGCCGGCTGGCGCCGGGCGGGTGCCGCGCTGGCCGCCGGTGCGCTACCGCTGGCCGGGTATGCGATGTGGTTCTCCACGTTCTACGGCACGGTCAACCTGACCACCAGCGACGGGATATTCCTGTGGTCGCGGACGATGACGTTCGCGAACTGCGCTGTCATCAAGCCCCCAGGCGGCCTGCGGGCGCTGTGCCCGGATCGGCAGCCGGCCAGCAGGAAGATCGCGCCGCACAAGCCCAATGCCTATTCCACGCTGCTCGCCCGGCCAACGCCGGAGATCTTCCTGTGGAGCCGCAAGTCGTGGCTGTGGAAGCCGCCTTCCAAGGAACTGGTACCTGACCAGTACGCGTTCACCCCGGCCAAGAACGCGCGAGCGATGAGCTTCGCGATCCGGGCGATCGCCGCCCAGCCGCTGGGCTACGCGCGGGCAGTGACCGAAGGCGTCGCCCTCACATTCCTCGATACCGACCGTTCACTGGCGTTCCCCAGCGTGCTGGGCGGTCCGGCCACCTTGAACTACGCCTACCAGGTCGCCGCGGTGCGCGGATACGTGGGGCCCACCACGCCACTCGCGTCCACGCAGGGAACACGGGTCAATGAACCGTACGGGTACGCCATCCACGGCTACCAGAGCAGGCTCTACTTCCCTGGCGTAGGTTTCGCGCTGGTACTCGCGGCCGGGTTCGTCGGCATCGTCATGCCGAGACGGCGCTCTGGCGCGGCCATGCTGCTGTGGGCTTCGGCCGCCGTGATGATCATCCTGCCGAGCGCCGAGCACACCTTCAACTACCGGTACGCCCTGCCGGCCGTCCCGCTGGCCTGCATGGCGTTCGCGCTCGTCCTGAACACCCGTCATGACGAGCACGGCGGTCCGCGCTTGCGAGTGCCGAACTCGCGTCGCAGCGAGCCCGCGCCCGTGTAATCCCCGGGTAACCCCGCAGCAGCGCCCGCAATGCACCCCGCAGCAGCGCCCGCAGCGCAACCCAGCAGCCACGGCGGGCTGGATCAGAGGCCGACCCACAGGGTGATGGTGGTGCCCTGCGGTGCCTGGCCGCTCGGGCTGTAGTTGAAGACCCTCTGGATCGGCCCGACCTGGTTGACGCTGACCTGGAAGCCAAGCTGCTGCAGGGTCTGGGTGGCCTTATCCACGTTCATCTGGTCCACATTGGGTATGGCGATCGTCTGCGGGCCGGACGAGATGCTGATGGTTATTACTTGGCCGTGGGTAAAGGCCCCGCCAGGTGCCGGGGACTGCTTGGTGACAATCCCCTGGGGCTGGTTGCTGTTGGCGTCCGGTACCTCGTTCAGCGAGACGCCGTTCTGCTGTGCCCACTGCTCGGCGACCTGCTGCTGCTGGCCGACGAAGTTGGGCACCGGGGGACCCGCGCTGACGACGAGCGCGACCGGATTGGGCTGCGGCCAGGAGGCGCCGGAGGCCGGATTCGTGCTGATCACGATGCCAGCTGGGATCGTGGCGGACGGCTCGTTGCTGACCGTCCCCGGCACCAGGCCAGCCTGCCTGAGCGCGGTCCGGGCATCGCCCAGCATGTCTCCGGTCACTTGCGGGACCGTGATCAGGTGGGCGCCCTTGGACACGGTGACCGTCACCACGGAGCCCTTGGCCACCCGCGATCCCATCGCCGGGACGGTGCTGATCACGTCGCCCTTGGCCACCCGGTTGTCGAACGCCTCCGCGCCGTTCTTGACCTGGAGGCCTACGTTGCGCAATTCGGTGCTCGCGGTGGCTGCTACCAGCCCGCCGATCTGCGGCACCCTGGTGTACTTGCCCACGGACTGCCACCAGATCACCGCGCCGATGAGAATGATGGCCAGCAGTCCCGCGGCCAGGTAGCCGAGCTTGCGGCTGAACAGCCAGCGCTGCAGCCCGGGCTCCCGCGGACCTGCGTAACCAGTCTGCCTCGTGCCGTAGGCCGTCGCCGGGCCCCCGTGCGACACGACCAGCGTATGGTTGCTCGGCCCGGGCGAGTCCGCTATCTGCCCGGTCATCGCGCTGGCCGCGAAGCGGTCGCCGGGCGCTCCGTACGACTGCCCGGACGGGCGAGGAAGCACGTCAATGCCCCGGCGGTCGGGCGACGTGACCTCGGTGGGCCAGGACGGCGGAGGCACGGCCGCGCCCGCCGGAGGCACGGCGGCAGCGAGCAGCCGGGCCGTCTGCCCGCCCTGCGGCGGGCCAGGAAGATCGGCGATGGGCAGGCCCTGCCGGACCTCGGTGACGGCCCGCAGGAACTGCCCGGCATCGGCGGGCCGCAGGTCGGGATTCCTGCTTGTGGCCAGGGCCACCAGTGTGTCCAGCGCGGCTGGCAGCCCGGGGACCACGCTGGATGGCGCTGGCACTACCGCGTTGACATGCTTGTACGCGACCGCTAGCGGGGTTTCACCGGTGTGCGGCTGCACCCCGGTGAGCATTTCGAACAGCATGATCCCGGCTGCGTAGACATCTGTGCGCGCGTCCGCCGTGCCGCCGGAGACCTGCTCTGGGGCCAGGTAGGCGGCCGTCCCGATGAGCATTCCGGTCTTCGTGTGGCTGGCGCCGGAGAGCAGCCTGGCCAGGCCAAAATCCGCGACCTTGACCGCATGTGCTTCGGTGAGCAGCACGTTCTCAGGCTTGACGTCGCGGTGCGCGAGCCCGGCCGCGTGCGCGGCGCCGAGCCCGGCGAGGACGCCGTCCATGATGTCGAGTGCCTCGCGGGGGCCGAGGCGGCGGCGCACGTTCAGCAGGGCGCGCAGCGTCTGGCCGGGCACGTACTCCATGGCGAGGTAGAGGGTGCGGCCGTCGGCGCCCTGGTCGTAGACGGCGACGACGTTCGGGTGGGACAGCCGCGCGACCGACCTGGCCTCGCCAACGAACCTGCGGACGAAGTCCTCATCATTGGCCAGCTCGGCATGCATGATCTTGAGCGCGACGGTGCGATCCAGCCTGGTGTCGGTGCCGAGGTAGACCGTCGCCATCCCGCCCCGGGCAACATGGGACTCGACCCGGTAGCGGCCATCGAGCAATTGGCCGACGGGAGGGCGGGCAAGGGTCGTGTCCATCGGAAATGATTCTATGGGCGAAGGGCACTTCTCAACCTCGGAACACGTTTACGTCGTCATTCGGCCACTAGCGGTGACCGGATTCAGGGGGAATTGCCATTGCATTAGTAAGGCGCCCGCTACGCCACGGCAAAACCGGACTGCGGATGCTGCCTGTGCCTGTGCCTGTGCCTACCTCTAGCCTGTGTCCTCGTGCGTATCGAGCGGATAGTGATCGCGGGGGGCGGGCTGGCCGGGCTCCGCAGCGTGCAGGAACTCCGTGGCCGCGGGTACCAGGGTGAGGTCATCGTGATCGGCGCCGAGCCCCGGCCCCCCTACGACCGGCCTCCGCTGTCCAAGAAGCTCATGACGGGAGCGCTCGATGACACGTCGCTGGACGCGGACGCGGCGGCGCTCGGCGTGGAATTCCGGCTGGCTGAGTCTGCGGTCGGGCTGGCTGGCCTGGGGGAGTCCGCGGCGGGCGGCGGCGTGCTCCGCACCGACCGGGGCGAGTACCGCTTCGACCGCCTGGCCGTGGCGACCGGGGCCGCGCCGGTCCGGCTGCCGGGTACCGGTCCGCAGCGCGTACTGCGCAGCCTCGATGACGCCTTGGAACTGCGTTCGGTGCTTCGCCCTGGATTGCGGCTCGCTGTCGTGGGTGCGGGCTGGATCGGTGCGGAACTGGCCACGGCCGCGGCGGCGCAGGGCTGTCAGGTCACTGTGCTGGAGGCCGGACCGGCGCCGGCGGCCGGGGCGCTAGGCGCCGAGGCGGGCGCCACGACGGTCCCGTGGTATGCGGAGGCGGGCGTGGACCTGCGGCTCGGCCAGGCGGTCGAGTCCGTCGAACCTGGCGGCCTGGCCTTGCCCGGCGGCGGCTGGCTCGCCGCGGACGAGGTGGTCACCGCGGTGGGCGTGCGGCCAGCAACCGGCTGGCTGGATGACTCCGGGGTAAGGCTGGATAACGGCGTCGCGGTGGATGACCGGCTGCGCGCCTCCGCCGCGGGGGTCTTCGCGGCTGGGGACTGCGCATCGTTCTGGTCGGGGCGGTATGGCCGGCGGCTGCGGGTCGAGCACTGGGATACCGCGCTGCACGCACCCGAGGTCGTGGCGGCGAACATGCTCGGCGGCGACGAGATCTACGACCCGGTGCCCTACTTCTGGTCGGAGCAGTTCGGCCGGATGGTTCAGTATGTGGGCTACCACGGCCCTGCTGACCGGCTGATGTGGCGCGGCGATCCCGGCGGGCAGCGCTGGGCGGCCTGCTGGCTGGCCGGGTCCGAGGGGCCTGTGGTCGGGCCTGGCCGGACCGTGGACCGGCTGGTGGCGGTGCTCACCGTGAACTCGCCGCGCGATCTGCTGCAGGGACGCCGGGTCATCGCCTCGGGTGCCCAGGTGGATCCGGGCAGGCTGGCTGACCCCGCCGTGCCGGTCCGCGATGCGGCGCTCGGCTGAGCGTCCGGCTGCCCGGTGGGCAGGGCCCGCGCGCGGGGCGCGGCATGGGACTCGGATGATTCGGGCACCCCGGACGCTGTGAGTCACGGATAGTAATGTAGTAGCCGCAAATTGTTACTGAGTTCGTCAAGGCTCGCTCAGGCAGCGCCTTTGGCGGAACTCACCTCCACGCAGTCCGTTTGAGCTTCCGGTAACGCTTTCGTTGCCTCTCGGCCACACCGGTACGCACCGGACATCCAACCTGTGGAGGACCGTTGACCTGCATCGACGCCACTGGGAGAGCCGCTACGGCCACCCGCACGTTGCTGGACATCTTCAGGGGATCGGTCGCTGCGCATCCGCGGCAGCTCGCGTTGGAGGCGCCGGACGCGAGCCTCACCTACACCGAGCTCGACCGGCGGGCCCGGGAACTGGCGGACCTCCTGGCATGCCTGGGTATCGGTCCCGGTGATCGCGTCGGGATCCGGCTGCCGAGCGGGACCGCGGAACTGTACTGCGCGATCTTAGGGGTGTTGGCGGCCGGCGCGGCCTACGTTCCGGTCGACGCCGACGACCCGGACGCTCGCGCCGAATGGATCTGGGAAGAGGCGGACGTGACAGCCGTCATCGCGCGCGGCTCGGGGATCACGGCCCGCCGTGATCCGCGCCCCGCCGGTGATCCGCGCCCCGCTCGTGATCCGCGCCCGGCCGGTGCTCCGCACCATGCTGCGCAGCCCCTCACAGCGGCCGACGACGCGTGGGTGATTTTCACCTCGGGCTCGACCGGGCGTCCCAAAGCTGTCGCCATCGGCCACCGCGCGGCCGCGGCGTTCGTCGACGCGGAAGCGCGGCTGATCACTGTGCATCCCGCGGACCGGGTGCTGGCCGGGCTGTCGGTGGCCTTCGACGCGAGCTGCGAAGAAATGTGGCTGGCGTGGCGTAACGGGGCGGCCCTCGTCCCCGCGCCACGGGCGCTCGTGCGGTCCGGGACCGACCTCGGGCGCTGGCTATCGGCGCGGCGGATCAGCGTAGTGTCCACCGTGCCCACGCTCGCCGCCATGTGGCATCCAGACGACCTGGCCGGGGTGCGGCTGCTCATCCTGGGCGGTGAGGCCTGCTCCAACGAGCTTGGCTGGCGGCTGGCCGCCGCGGGGCGCGAGGTGTGGAATACCTACGGACCGACCGAAGCTACGGTGGTGACCACCGCTGCCCGCGTCGTCCCGGGTGAGCCGGTTACTATCGGCCAGCCCTTGGACGGCTGGCAGGTCGCGGTCCTCGACGACGCCGGTGCACCGGTCCTGGCCGGCAAGGTCGGCGACCTCGTCATCAGCGGCGTCGGCCTCGGACGCTACCTCGACCGGGACCTCGACACGCGGCGCTACGCGCCGGTCGATTCGCTCGGCTGGCCCCGCGCTTACCGCAGCGGAGACCTCGTCCGCCAGACCGATCGCGGGCTGGAATTCGTCGGGCGCCGCGACGACCAGGTGAAAATCGGCGGCCGGCGGATCGACCTCAGCGAGGTCCAGGCCGAGCTCTCGGCGGCGCCAGGCGTTCGGGCGGCCGCGGTCGTCACCCGCCGCACCGGGGACGGCGACCTGGTGCTGGCCGGCTACATCGTCACCGGCGCTCGCATCGGCACAGGCCTGCCGGCGATCCGCGTCCATCTGGCCAGCCGGCTGCCGCAGAGCCTGCTGCCTATCCTCGTTCCGCTGGACGGCCTGCCGGTCACCGGTGCTGGGAAGCTCGACAGAGACGCGCTGCCCTGGCCACCTCCGGTGGCCCCGGCGGCCGAGGAGCTCACGGGTACCGCGGGGTGGCTGGCTGACTTCTGGGCGGCCCGGCTCGGCGTGCGGCCGGTCAGCATCGACGATGACTTCTTCGATCTGGGCGGATCGTCCCTGGCGGCCGCGAAGCTCGTGTCTCAGCTTCGTGAGCGCTTTCCCTCCGCTGCCGTCGCCGACATCTACACCCACCGCACGCTTGGCCAGCTCGCTCGCTTCGTCGATCAGCTCGAAGATGCGGCCCCCGCCGCATCCGCCCCGGCTGCGCGCCCGAGTGGCGGCGGGGCGTTGCAGCTCGCCGGGGTCGCGGCGCTGATCGCCCTGATGACACCCGGCTGGCTCATCGTCATTCTCGGGTACGCCGACTGGGTCGGCAGCCACAGCCTGCCCAGGCTGGCGTGGCCCTGGCTGATCGCGGGGTGGCTGGTGTTCCTCAGCGCACCGGGCCGCGTCCTGCTGGTGGCCGGGACCAGGCGCCTGCTCCTTGGCCGCCTGCGGCCGGGCCGCTATCCACGCCGGTCATGGCTGGCCACCCGGGTGTGGTTCGTCGATCGGCTCGCCGACCGGATGCATGTCGCCCAGTACGGCGGCACGCCGTGGGCGCCCGTCGTGGCCAAGCTCATCGGCGTGCGGGTCGGCGCGGGCGCCCGGCTGGGAACTGTCCCGTCTCCCGCCGGGCTGGTGAGCATCGGCCCGGGGGCGACGCTGGAGCCGGACGCTGATGTCCAGGGCTGGTGGATCGAGGGACAGGACCTGGTGATCGATGAGGTCACGATCGGGGCAGGTGCACGGGTGGGTACTCGTGCACTGCTCATGCCGGGCGCATCGGTCGGCGCGGGCGGCGAAATTGATCCCGGCGCGCTCGTGACCGGCCAGGTCCCGGCCGGCCAGCGGTGGGCGGGCTCGCCAGCCCGGCCAGTGGGGCCGGCCGGAGCTGGCTGGCCGGCGGCCGACGCCCCGCGGTCATCCCACCCCCGGCTGCTGGCCCTGTTGTACAGCGTCAGCGTCACCGTCGCCGAGTTCCTGCCGATGGCCGCGCTCATCCCCGGGCTGGTGCTCATTGGCTCGGTCGGCTCAGACTGGTCCGGCATCGGTGCCGCTGCCCTGAGCACCCTGCAGTGGGTACCTCTGGCCGCCGCCATGTTCGTGTTCACTTACGCGCTGCTCGCCGCGCTGCTCGTCCGATGGCTCGGCCGCTGGATGCGCCCCGGTTGGCATGCCGGCGGCGGCCTCACCGGATGGGCGGCGTGGACCCGCGAGGAGATCCTCACCGGCACCCGGTCGGTGCTGTTCCCGCTCTACTCCAGCCTGTACACCCGCCCGTGGCTGCGGCTCATGGGATTGTCCGTCGGCCGCCGCAGTGAGATGTCCACCGCCATCGGGCTCAGCCCGCTGGTCCGCTTCGGTTCCACCAATTTCGTCGCCGACGACGTCGTGTTCAACACCGGCCGCAGTCACCGCGGCTGGCTCCACCTGGCCCCTGTCACCGTCGGCGACGAGGTGTTCCTCGGCAACGGCGCTGTCATCAACGGCGCAACCAGGCTGGGCGACGGCAGTCTCGTCGGAGTCCAGTCCACCCCTCCGGCGGATGCTCCCGCCGCGACGTCATGGTTCGGTGCACCAGCGCTCCAGTTCCCGCGCACCGCCGACCGGGTGGACCCACGGCGAACCGTGGCGCCAGCGCCGCGCCTCGTCGCCGCCCGCGCTGCCGCGGAACTGGTCCGCATCATCGGCCCCATCGCGCTGTCGCTGATCCTCGGCACGTGCGTGCTGCTCACGCTCGGCGCGATCGCCCAGGCCGCCGGGATCTGGGCGCTCGCCGCTGCCGCTCCCGCCATTCTGGCCGCCGCCGGCCTCGTCGCGGTCCTGCTCACCGTTGCGGTCAAATGGACGCTGATGGCCCGGTACCACGCTGGTGAGCATCCGCTGTGGTCCTGGTTCGTGTGGCGGGACGAAATTGTCAACTCCTGCCAGGAGGAGCTCGCGGGTGCATGGCTGCTTGACGTTGCCCTCGGAACCCCGATCATGTCCGGGTACCTGCGGCTGATGGGCACCACCGTCGGCCGCGATATCTGGTGCGACACCTTGACCATTACCGAGTTCGACATGGTCACCATTGGGGACGGCTGCGCGATCAACCGGCGGGCCTGCATCGAGACCCACCTGTTCCATGACCGGCTCATGCGCATCGGGCCGATCCGCCTCGGTGCTGGCTCCTCGGTCGGCCCCAGCACTGCCGTGCTGCCCGACACGGTCCTCGGCGAAGGCTGCTGCATTGGCGGCCGTTCAGTCGTCCTGCGCGGCGAGGAGTTTTCTGCCGGGACGCGCTGGCATGGCGCTCCCGTCACGGCGATGACACCGGGGCGTCCCCGCGTGGCGTGTGCTCCGGGGACGCGCCGCACTAGCAGAACCCAATGAGACGGGCGTGTCATGGTTTGAGCGGGGCTCCGGTGTGGGAAATTTGGAACGTGGCACAGATCGACCCCCTGGCCGACGCCCTCGTCGGTGACTGGCTGACCCTTCCTGAAGTGGCTGACCGCCTTGGCATTCCTGTGGGCCGGGCCAGGCAACTGCTCCGCGACCGCAAGCTGCTGGCTGTGCGGCGCCCCAACGGCACGCTGTCTGTTCCCGGTGCGTTCCTGGCTGACGGCCAGGTGCTGAAGGGACTGCATGGCACGCTGACGTTGCTGTTTGACTGCGGACTCGACGACCCGGACGCGCTGCGCTGGCTGTTCACGGCCGACGACACGCTGCCAGGCACGCCGATCGAGGCCATGATGCAGCGTCGCGGGACCGAAGTGAACCGGCGGGCGCAGGCGCTTGCGTTCTGACGTGGCGGCCGCCGGCCTGTCGGCCGCCAGCTTCCCGTCGGCGGGGCCATTAGGGCGCCCTAGCCGTCCTGCTCCTGGTGGATCGTCTCGATCGTGACGGCGAGAGCCAGGATGAACACCGGATCCTGCCCGGCGGCGACGTCGACGCTGTAGAAGCGGTCATCGGGAGTCCCGCGAGTCGATACGTTCCCGGCTTGCCGCCCGTCGCGGCTGATCTGGTAGTCCATGCCGACAATGTCGCCGTCCGCGGCGAAGCTTCCCGGATCCGGCGTCTCGATCAGCAGGTGCTGCCGGAGCCGCGAACTCAGGTTCACCCGGGCCGCGAGTTGCCCCCCCTGCGAGATCTCGTAACAGAGACCCTGCACGCCCAGGTGCAGGCCTTGCCGGATAAACGCAAGTTCGTTGCCGCCGGGGTCCTCGAGCGACAACTTGTCCCCGACGCCCAGGGCCTTCCCGCGAACGCGGAAGCACTCGCGGTCTGATTCGGCTTCGCGGACGGTGAAGGCGTCGCTGAGCGACCATAGTTCGCGGATCAGGACATATCGTGGCATGCCGCGATGGTGGCACACCAGGCTCGCCCTGGGGCCGTGCTCACTATTGTTCCGGACCGGAACCCGGCGTGATGGTGCCCGGTGGGACGGTGACCGGGCCAGGTGGCAGCGTGAGCTCGCTGAGCGCGGCGTCGGCCTGGCGCACCGCATCGGCTTCATGGGAGTACAGGTGCTCACCCCAGTCGGCGATGATCCGGGGGAGCGCGAGAGTCGGGTCGGTGCCCTGTACGTGTTCCCGCTGGAAGCGGACGCGCGCCGGGTGCCGCCCGACGGGGCCTGCCGGGTGTACCGCAGCGATGACGCCGGGGGGTCATGGCACGCACTCGGTAAAGGGCTTCCCCAACGGAACTTCTGGGTGACTGTCCTGCGCGACGCGTTCTGCGTCGACGACGCGGAATCCTGCGGGGTCTATTTCGGCACGCGCGGTGGTGAGGTCTACGCCAGTCCGGACGAGGGCGATACCTGGTCCCAGCTGGCCGCGCACCTGCCCGACGTGCTCTGCCTGCGGGCCGCCGTGCTGCCGTGACTGTGCTGCCGTGACTGTGCTGCCGTGACTGTGCTGCCGTGACTGTGCTGCCGTGAC
>OCZU010001587.1_pt1 | contig 14848 bp, 15 predicted proteins | sample 1539001 | NCBI WGS metagenome assembly OCZU01 (sample SAMEA3539306, study PRJEB22396) | soil metagenome | biome: tundra; feature: field; material: soil | place: USA | collected 2010-05 | depth 0.15 m | reverse complement strand
GCTGGCCGGCGGCCTGGCTCGGCTCGGCTGCACGCGCTTGGGCTCGCCGGGCATCTTCGGGTAGTCGGGCGGGTAGGGCATGTCGCCCAGGCCGCGATCACGCTCGTCGGCCGTGGCCATCTCCAGCAGCCCGTCCAGGCGGCCGACCGCCTTGTCCATCCCGCCGTGCGGGTCCTCGATGCTGGCGAACCGCTCCGGCATTGTCACGATGGTGAAGTCGCCCGGGTCTACATCGTCCAGTTCATCCCAGGTCACGGGGGCCGACACGGTCGCCATCGGCGTGGCCCGGGCGGAATAGGCGGCGGCCATCGAGCGGTCGCGCGCCGCCTGGTTGAAATCCACGAACACCCGCTCGCCGCGCTGTTCTTTCCACCAGTCGGCGGTGACCAGGTCGGGCCGGCGCCGGGCCAGTTCCCGGGCCAGAGCGATAGCGGCCCGCCGTACCGCGGTGAAGTCCCACTCCGGGGCGATCCGCACGGCCAGGTGCAGGCCGCGGCCGCCCGACGTCTTCACGAATGCGGTGCAGCCGGCCTCGCCGAGCACCTCGCGGGCCAGCCGGGCCGCCGCGACCGCGTCCCTGAATGTGGTCCCGGGCTGCGGGTCGAGGTCAACGCGCAGTTCATCGGGATGGTCCACCTCGGGCCGCCGCACCGGCCACGGGTGGAACTCGATGGCGGCCAGGTTGGCCGCCCAGGCGAGCACGGCGACCTCGGTGGGGCAGATCTCATCGGCGGCGCGGCCGCTGGGAAACCGAATCCGCACGGTCTGCAACCAAGGCGGTGCGTTCTGCGGCGCTCTTTTCTGGAAGAAGGACTCGCCGCCCAGCCCGTCCGGGAACCGCCGCAGCGCCGTGGGCCGGTCGGCGATCGCGCGCAGCATGCCCTCGCCGACCGCGATGTAGTAGCGGACCAGGTTCTCTTTGGTCAGCCCGGGTTCAGGGAACAGCACCTTGCCCGGGTTGCTGATCCGGACGGCCCGCGCCCCCACGGTGATCTGCAGAGCCTCCGCCGCCATGCACCCACCGTAGTCCGGCCTCCCGGTAGTCCGGGACCGCGCCGTCAGAACCGGCGCCGCCAGATCACCGGCGGCGCCGGGCCGGGCATCGGTGCGGATGGGTCCGCTGGCCGGCGCGGTCAGGCGCTGCGGCGGCCGGTCAGGATCCGGCGGATGTCGGCGGTCTCGTCCTCACTGTGCCGGTCGAGGATCGCGTCGAGGTCGTTCAGGTCGGCTGGCGTGGTGTAGCTGGCCAGCTCGCGCTCCAGGTACTTGCGCTCGGCGCGGGCGGCGCGGACGGCGCGGTGCTCTTCCCGGATCGCCGTCCACAGCGAGCCGAGTGAGTGACTAGTGCTCTGCATTGTGTGTCCTAAGGCTCGGGAACTGTCTTGCTCTATCAGTGTCGCCGACCATGACCCATGCGTCCAATGACTAGAAAGCAAGCTACCCATGAGATAAAGTCATTGATGTGGATACCGACTCGCTGCGCTGGTTCCAGCAGGTCGCCGACGGCACGACCGTGACGGAAGTCAGCGAACTCGAGGCAGTGACGCAGTCCGGCGTGTCACGCGCTCTGGCCCGGCTGGAAACCCAGGTAGGCACCCCGTTGCTGCAACGGTCCGGCCGCACGCTCCGGATGACGCACGCCGGGGCGGTCTTCAAGCGGCACGTGGACGCGATGTTGCACCAGCTCGACGACGGGATCGCCGCCGTCACCGAGCTCATCGAGCCCGACACCGGCACCGTGGCGATCGCGTTCCAGCACTCGCTGGGCACCTGGCTCGTACCCGACCTGGTCCGCAGCTTCCGGGCCGAACACCCGGGCGTCCATTTCCAGCTGACCCAGGTCCGCGACGAGCTGCAGTCCACCGCCCTCGACGGCGGGCGGGCCGACCTCGAGATCGGCACACGCCGCCGGCGCGATCCGGCCCTGCATACCCGGCAGATCGCAGTGGAGCCGCTGCGCCTGGCGCTGCCACGCGATCATCAGCTCGGGAATCAGCAGGGCGGGAATCAGCAGGGCATACACCTGGCCGAAGTATCCGAAGAACCTTTCGTCAGCCTGCGGCCAACGTCCGCGCTGCGGAAGCTGACCGACGACCTCTGCGATCAGGCCGGCTTCCGCCCGGACGTTGTCTTCGAGGGCGATGACCTGTCAACCGTCCGGGGTTTCGTCGCCGCCGGACTAGGGGTGGCCATCGTGCCGGCGCCACGGGCGGGCTCGCCGGAATCGGCGGCCGGGCCGGTGCTCTACCGCGAGATCCTGGACGCCCGGGCCGTCAGGGAGATCTGCCTGACCTGGTCGGCCGAACGACGCTTGCTCCCGGCTGCCGAACTGTTCCGCCAGCATGTCATCAGGAGAGCGGCCGCCGGACGCGTCCCCGCCCTCTCGGAATGAAGCGCGACGGATCAGCCGCCCCGGGCCGACCCTGACCCGCCAGCCCAGCAATCAGGGCCTCATCAGGGGTCTTCCCGATAGCCAGGCCGAGCCGGCGCCAGCACGCTGGAACCATGAACGCAACTGAGACGAACCCCCAAGCCACCAGCGGTACCGAGACGGGCCCGGAAACCAGCAGCCACCCCCATCCCCACCCGCTGTGCCGCCCCTTCCATGACCGGATGCTGGCCGGCGTCGCCGCCGGAATCGCCCAGTACCTCGGCGTCGATGTCATCGTCGTACGGGTCGCCCTCGCCGTGCTCGCCCTGGTCGGCGGCGCCGGAATACCCATCTACCTGGCCGGCTGGCTGCTGATCCCCGAAGAGGGCGCCGACCAGTCCATCGCCAATGACCTCATCCAGTCCATCTCCGCCCGCTCGCACTGACGCCCGCTCGCACTGACGAAGGAAGCTGCATCGACATGCCCGCCCCGACCAGCCCGACATGGCTCCTCACCGCCACCCGCCGCCGCGCCAGCCACGGCGACCTCCGGATCTCCGACGCAGAACGGGCTGAGGTCTCTGACCTCCTGTCCAAGCACTACGGTGACGGGCGGCTCGACCAGGCCGAGTTCAACGAGCGCCTCGACCAGGCCATGAAAGCCAAGACGTACTCCGACCTGGACGGATTGTTCGCAGACCTGCCCAGAACGGAGGCGGAGACACCGGAAGCATCCAGAACGTTGGGGAATATCGCACACCAACGGCACCGGCACGGCAGCCACCGCGCCTTGCTGCTTATCCTCGTCGTCGTGATCGCCGCCTTCGCCGGGCATGCGCTGATGTTCGCACTCACTCCCTTGGTGTGGATCGGGCTGCTCGCCGTGGTCGCCTTGTATGCGATCCGGTCATCAAGAGGAAGGCCCTGAACGCAGAGATCGCCGGCCTGGCCGCGGCTGGCCGGCGCCAGGCGACTGGCCGGCGTCAGGCGCCAAGCGAGCTGAGGCGGCGCTCGATCGCGTCAAGCCTGCCGCGGCGCGGGGGCGGGACGCGGTACGCTGGATGCCATGAGCACCGATTCCCGCCCCAGCGCCGCGGACACGCGGCACACCAGCCTGGTGCCGGGCAAGCCTTCGCTTGACGGCATTGAGGAGAAGTGGTCGCGCCGGTGGGAAGAGGCGGGTGTAGTACAAGTTTGACCGGACCAAGCAGCGCGGCGATGTCTTCTCCATCGATACTCCCCCGCTGACGGTCAGCGGCGCACTGCACATCGGTCACGTCTGCTCGTTCACGCACACCGACACGGTCGCGCGGTTCCAGCGCATGCGGGGCAAAGAGGTCTTCTACCCGATCGGCTGGGACGACAACGGCCTGCCCACCGAGCGCCGGGCGCAGAACTACTTCCACGTCCGCTGCGACCCCTCGCTGCCCTACGATCCTGGCTTCGTGCCACCCGGGACGCACGACGGGGAACCGGTCAAGATCTCCCGCCGCAACTTCGTCACGCTCTGCCAGCGCCTGACCGATCTCGACGAGCAGGCGTTCGAGCAGGTCTGGCGGCGGATCGGGCTGTCCGTGGACTGGTCCACGGCCTACCAGACCATCGACGAGAACTCCCGGGCCATCGCCCAGCGCGCGTTCCTGCGCAACCTGGCCCGGGGCGAGGCATACCTGGCCGAAGCCCCGACCATGTGGGACGTGACGTTCCGCACCGCGGTGGCCCAGGCGGAACTCGAAGACCGGGAGATCCCCGGCGCCTACTACCGGATCGCGTTCCGCGGGCCCGACGGCGCCCCGGTGCCGGTGGCCACCACCCGGCCCGAATTGCTGCCGGCCTGCGTCGCCCTGGTTGCCCATCCCGACGACCCGCGTTACGCGGCGCTGATCGGCAAGACCGCGGCGACGCCGCTGTTCGGCACGGAAGTGCCGGTCAGGGCACACCACCTGGCCGACCCGGCCAAGGGCACCGGGATCGCGATGATCTGCACGTTCGGTGACACAGCCGACGTCACCTGGTGGCGGGATCTGCAACTGGAGATCAGGCCGGTGCTCGGCCCGGACGGCCGGTTCCTGGCCTGCCCGCCGCAAGGGATCAGCAGCCGGGACGGCCGCGCCGCCTACCAGCAACTGGCTGGCGCCACCAGCAAGGCCGCCAGGCAGCGGGTCAGCGCGCTGCTGCGCGCCTCAGGAGACCTGATCGGCGACCCGGAACCGATCACCCATCCGGTCAACTTCTACGAGCGGGGCGACCAGCCGTTGGAGATCATCACCACCCGTCAGTGGTACCTGCGCAACGGAGGGCGAGACCCAGCCCTGCGCGAGGCGCTGGTGGCCCGCGGCCGTGAGCTCAGCTGGCACCCACCGCACATGCGGGCCCGCTACGAGAACTGGGTGACCGGCCTGACTGGGGACTGGCTGGTCAGCAGGCAGCGCTTCTACGGCGTGCCCGTCCCGGTCTGGTACCCGCTGGACGCGGAAGGCCAGCCGCGCTACGACGCCCCCATCGCGGCAGCGGAAGGCTCGCTCCCGGTGGATCCGGCCACCGATCCGGCCCCCGGCTACCAGGAGGATCAGCGCGGCCGCCCGGACGGGTTCACCGGCGACCCCGACGTGCTGGACACCTGGGCCACGTCCTCACTCAGCCCGCAGATCGCCGGGTGCTGGACGCTGGATGATGACCTGATGGCCCGGATCTTCCCGATGGACCTCCGGCCGCAGGCCCATGAGATCATCCGCACCTGGCTGTTCTACGCGGTGCTCCGTTCCCACCTGGAGCACGGCGTGCTGCCGTGGCGGCACGCCGCGATCTCCGGCTGGATTCTCGATCCGGACCGCAAGAAAATGTCCAAGTCGGTGGGGAACGTGGTCACCCCCATGGACCCGCTGCGCAAGCATGGGTCGGACGCGGTGAGGTACTGGGCGGCCAGCGGCCGCCTGGGCGCCGACATGACATTCGACCCCGGCCAGCTGAGAGTCGGCCGCCGGCTCGCGACCAAGCTACTCAACGTCTCACGTTTCGTACTCACCCTCCCGGCACCGGAGCCGGCCCCGGAACTCCAGGCCGCCGCCGCGGTCATCGAGCCGCTGGACCGCGCGATGCTGAGCAGGCTCGGCGGCGTGGTGAGCACGTGCACCGCGGCGTTCGACGCGTACGACCACGCGCGGGCACTGGAGACGAGCGAGGAATTCTTCTGGTTCTTCTGTGACGACTACGTGGAACTCGTCAAGTCCCGCGGTTACGGCGAGCAGGGCAGCCAGGCCGCGCAGTCAGCGGTCGCCGCGCTGCGGCTGGCCCTGTCAACCCTGCTCCGGTTGTTCGCGCCGTTCCTGCCGTTCGTCACCGAGGAGGCGTGGTCGTGGTGGCAGGAGGGTTCCATTCACCGGGCCGCCTGGCCGGATTCCGGCGAGTTGCCCGGTGCGGCGGGCGGCGCGGACCCGGCCCGGGTGCTCGATGCCGCGTCGGCCGCGATCGGTGCGATCCGGGGAGCCAAGTCGGCCGCGCGGCTGTCCATGCGGGCCAGGGTCGCCGCATTGGTCGTTTCGGCCGGGGAGGACGACATCGCCGCCGTCCGGGCGGCGCTGCGTGACGTGCAGGCAGCGGGCAAGGTGGACCAGGTCGTGGTCCGCCCGTCCGCCAGCCCCGTGCCAGTGCACCAGGTCACGCTCTGATACCCGGCGCGGATACCCTGCGCGCTCAGTCCCGCGCCGCGATGCGCAGATCGTGGAAGGAGACACTGAACCCGGTGCCATCCGGCGCCGCGCACATGGCGCCGGCCAGGAGCTCCCGGTCCGGCGGCAGGAAGACCAGGGCGGCGAGTTCCGGCGTGCCGCCTACGGCGGTCGTGTAGCGGATCTCGACAGCGTCGTTGCGGCGCGACACCCGCAGCGAGATCTCGTCGGTGCCTTCCGGCAGGTCGGCCACGGCCCAGCTGGACAGTCCCAGCGTCAGGACCGTGCTCAGCCGGAGGCGACCCTCGAAAAATTCCACCCCTGTCTTCAGCCACGTGCGCTCGTCGGCCCGCAGCATGATGCCGGCCTGGTCGTACTGGGTGGCGTAGTTGCCGCGCAGGCGCACGGCGACATCCAGGTCGCCCGCCACGACCTCGCCGTAGACATGGCCGCTGTCCCGGATGTATCCGTAGCCGGTGACCCGCCAGAAGTCAGTGCCCGGATCGACGTTCACCTTAAGCACGTCGTCGGTCCGCTGCCAGCTGGCAGGCTCGTTCAGCCACTGCATGTCGGGTGCCTCCGTGATCTCGCCGTTAGAGGGTAGCGGTAGCCGGGCCGGGTAGTCTCACCGGCATGGAGAAGGTTGACCGGACTGAGGCGGAATGGCGGCAGCAGCTCACCCCCGAGGAGTACCGGGTGCTGCGCCAGGCGGGCACCGAGGCGCCATGGCAGGGTGAGTATACCGAGACGAAGACCGAGGGTGTCTACCGGTGCCGGGCCTGCGGTGCCGAGCTCTTCCGCTCGGCGGAAAAGTTCGACTCGCATTGTGGGTGGCCGAGTTTCTACCAGCCGTCCAGTGACGACGCCGTGGTGCTGCTCGAGGACCGCTCGCTCGGCGGGGTGCGGACCGAAGTCCGGTGCGCCCGCTGCGACTCCCATCTGGGGCACATATTCGAGGGTGAGGGCTACCAGGTACCCACGGATCAGCGCTGGTGCATCAACTCGGTCTCGCTCACCCTGGAGCCCGCCACCGAGTAAGCCCGCACCTCACGGCAGGTCGGCGATGAGTTCCCTGACCGGCTTGCGGCGGCCGGTGTAGAACGGGATCTCGACCCGGGTGTGCAGCCGGGCCCGGGCGCCACGCAGGTGGCGCATCAGGTCCACGATCCGGTGCAGTTCATCCGCCTCGAACGCGAGCATCCACTCGTAGTCGTTCAGCGCGAAGCAGGACACGGTGTTCGCCCGGACATCCGGGTACTCGCGCGCCATCATCCCGTGCTCCGCGAGCAGGGCGCGGCGCTCGGCCGGGTCAAGCAGGTACCACTCGTACGAGCGGACGAACGGGTAGACGCTGACCCAGGCCCGCGGTCCTTCGTCGGCCAGGAACGCGGGAACATGGCCCTTGTTGAACTCGGCCGGCCGGTGCAGCGCCATGGCCGACCAGACCGGCTCGCTGGCCCGGCCCACGGCTGTCCGGCGGAACCGGGCGTACTGCTCTTGGAGATCGTCGGCAGTCGGCGCGATCCACCAGAACATGTAGTCGGCGTCGGCGCGCAATCCCTGCACGTCGTAGCAGCCCCGGGTGACGATTCCTTTGCCCGCCGCCTGCTGGCACAGCTCGCTGACTTCGGCCGCGAGGCCGGCCCGCCCGCTCCCGCTGGCCGCCCCGGCCTCCTCGAGCGCGCCGGGACCGCGCACCCGGAACACCGACCACATCGTGTAGCGGATCAGCTCGTTCAGATCGCGGGCCCGCGGCTTGTGGGCCGCCCCAGCCGCTGCCGCTCCGGCCGCTGCCTCGTCGTTGCCTGCCGCGCCTGCCACCGCCTCGTCCTTGCTTGCCGCTGCCGCTGCTCCGGCCCCTGCCGCGCCTGCCACTGCCTCGTCGTTGCCTGCCATGCGCCTATTGTCCGCCATCCCGGCCCGAGCCCCCGCCTCCCGGTCACCCTCCACGCCGTCGATGTGACATCGAACGGCAAAGAGCACGCCCGATGTCACATCGACGGCGTCAGTTCTGCCTGCCGGCTGCCCGGGATGCCCGCAACGAGGCGAGGATCTGGCCGGCGGCTTCCTGCGCGGTGGCGATGCAGGCTGGAATACCGACCCCGTCGTAGGCGGCGCCGCAGACCGCCAGCCCGGGCTGGGACGCCACCGACGCTCGGATCGCGGCCACCCGGTCCCGGTGGCCGACCGTGTACTGGGGAAGGGCTCCGCCCCACCGGGTGACCCGGGCATCCACGGCGGTGCCGCGCACGCCGGTGGCGTCAGCGAGATCGCGGGCGGCGATAGCGGCCAGGTCCCCATCATCGCGCTGCAGCAGGCTCTGCTCGCCGATCCGGCCCACCGAGCAGCGGGCCACGATCAGGTCCGGGGCCTGTGCCTGCAGGTGCGGCCATTTCACCGAGGAGAAGGTGACGGCCTTGACCGGGCGGCCGTCCACGGCCGGGATGAGGTACCCGCTGCCGGCCGGGGGCTGCGGGAACGCCGCGCGCGGGTAAGCGAGGGTGATGATCGCCATGCTGGCGTAGGCGATCGTGTCGAGTGCGGCGGCACCCGGCGCCGCGCCGGGCACGCCAGCCAGCAGCCTGCTGGCGGGCCTGCCGGGCACGGCCAGAATGACGGCGTCGGCGTCCAGGCGCTCCGGCGCATGGGCCGAGCCGACGGTCAGCCGCCAGCCCCGCTCGGTGCGGGCCAGCTCGCGGACCATCGCCCCGGTCCGCACGGTCGCACCGGACGCCGCCCCGACCGCGTCAGGCAGCAGGCCAAGCCCCCCGGCCAGCGTGGTGAACACCGCGGGCCGGGCCGCACCGTTCCCTGTCTCGCTGCTGGGCCTCGGGGCAGGCAGCAGCGAGGCCGCCGCCTCGGTCAGCGAGACGCGGGTGCGGGCAGCTTCGGCCAGGGCGGGCAGCGTAGCGTCGAAGGACAGCTCCTCGGACCTGCCCGCGTAGACGCCGCCCAGCAGCGGGTCCACGAGCCTGTCCACAACTTCCTGACCGAACCGGGCCCCGATATAGCTGGCCACCGCCACGTCGCCATCACGGGCCGTGGCAGGCAGTTCTGGTTCCCGCGCGGCCCGGGCCAGGCCCGCTGCCGACAGCACGCCAGAGCGGCCCAGGTCGTCGAAATCGGCAGGCACCCCCATCATCTGCCGGGCCGGCAGGCCCCGCAGCACACCCCGGCTCCAGATCCGCGCCGCCGTGGTTCCCGGCGACACCAGGTCCCCGGCCAGGCCGACCGCGCGGATCAGGTCCGTTCCCTCAGGCCGGCGGGCCAGCAACGCCTCGGCGCCCGCGTCGACCGGCACTCCGGCCACCTCGGACACGGCCAGCTTCCCGCCCAGCTGCGACGAGCCTTCCAGCACAACGACATCCACCGGCTGGTCCCGCAGAAAGAACGCAGCCGCCAGCCCAGCGATGCCGCCGCCAACGATCGCCACCACCGGCCGGGTCCCTGACTGATCCACCCGTTCACCCTAAAGCCGTTGCGCCTCGGTCCCGGATACCGATGGAATATTCTGTGACGCTGGTGCCGGGTGCCAGGATGCGGGCCGGGCGGCAAGCGTGTGCGGCCCAGGTCAACCGGTGGACGCGGCGGTGCCGGCGCTGGGGTGGAGGACCGGTCGGTAGCCGGCGGCCAGGGTGGCTACGGTGGCTCGCGGGGTGATGACGGTGAGCTGGGTGGCAGGCGGCCGGGTCTGCCGGTCCTGGTAGCCGCCGGCATTCCAGGCGAGCAGGTGGCCGTGGTACACCAGCCATGGCCGGCCGTCGAGGTCCACCATGGCGCCGTCGGGGAGGTCGGCCAGCCGCGCCAGGTAGGAGCGCCGGACGCCGGGGCTGGTGAGCCGGCCGGCGTGCAGGTGGGCATCGATAGCTGGTGCGCCGACCTCTTCGCCGGAATGAGCGGTTGCCCACGCTTTCTTGAACGCCCGGTAGGCCTGGACCCGGCATTCTCCGCAGGGCCGGTGCCCGGCGGCCAGGCCGGTGGCTTCATCGAGAAAGAACAGCTCGGTGAGCCTGCCCGGCGCCCACAGCTGCCGCCGGCGCCCCTTGAAGTCCAGCACGCAGATCAGCCAGGCCCGGCCGGTGGAGTAGCGGACGAGGTTCCCGTCCTTGTCATGCAGCCGGCCACGGTTGCCCCACAAGAGGCCCCGGTCGGCCACGGCGATCAGCTCTCCCGATGGGGTGACCCGGTTACGCCTGGGCACGATCGGTCTCCTCTGGGACAGCGGCGAGGGTGAGCCCGCAGCCAAGCAGCCCCCCGCCCCGCCCATGATGACGGCCACGTGCAGGCCGACCACGAAGGTAGCCCGGTAGGCGACGAGGCATTCTGCTTTCCCCGCTGGTCAGCAAGCCTGTTACCGCAGCACGCGGATCTGCTGGTGTTCTTCTGGGATCCACTGGAGCCACATCCGCATGATCCGGACGTCAAGGCCCTGCTCCGGGTGGCGGTTGTCTGCAATATCCCGGTCGCCTGCAACCGGGCCACGGCAGTTTCCTGATCTCCCCGCCGCTGATGGGCCGCGACCATCAGGAGTGGGACCCGGCGTCCGGCCAGGCCCGTCACAATCAGACCGCGCTGACCGTGGCCCGGGCTGGCTGATCGTTTCCGGCCTCACGGCAGGCCCGGCCTGACCAGGCCGGTTTCGTAGGCGGTGACGACGAGCTGAGCCCGGTCTCTCGCTCCGAGCTTGACCATCGCGCGGCTCACGTGAGTCTTTGCTGTCAGCGGGCTCATATACAGGGCGCCGGCGATCTCGTCGTTGCTCATTCCGGCGCCGACGAGGGCGAGCACCTCCCGCTCGCGATCAGTGAGCACCGCCAGCGCGGAAGCGTCGATGCGCTGGGCCGGCCCGCGCCCGGCGATACTGGAGATCAGCTTGCGGGTGACACTCGGTGAGAGCAAGGCGTCGCCGCGGGCTACCACGCGGATGGCGTTGACCAGGTCCTCAGGCTCGATGTCTTTGACGAGGAACCCGCTCGCTCCGGCCCGTATCGCTTCGAAGACGTACTCGTCGGCCTCGAAGGTGGTGAGGATGATGACGCGCACGCCACTGAGGCCGGGGTCGGCGGCGATCTGGCGGGTCGCTTCGAGGCCGTCGGTGCCGGGCATGCGGATGTCCATCAGCACCACCTCAGCGCGCAGGGAGCGGGCGAGGGTGACTGCTGCCGCGCCGTCGGCGGCCTCGCCGACGACCTCGATGTCGGGGGCTATGCCGACCAGAACTCTGAAGCCGGCCCGGACGAGGGCCTGGTCATCGGCGAGCAGGACCCTGATCACGGCCGGCTCACGCGCTGGGCGTGGGGCTGGCCGGTCAGCCCCACGGCGTCAGAGCCCGGCGGGGTAGCCTCTGGCTCCTGGCCGGCGGCAGCCGCCGTTATCATCGGCAGCTTCGCGTGCACGCGGAAGCCGCCGCCGGGAAGCGCTCCCGCCTCGAGAGTGCCGCCCAGGGCAGCCGCCCGCTCCCTCATCCCGGTCAGCCCCGCGCCGGCCCCGTCGCTGAAGGGGGCGCGAGTGGTCGCGCTGTCGTTGAGGACCTCCACGAGCAGGTACCCGGGCTCGTGGTGCAAGGTCACGGTGGTGAAGGCGCGGCCGGCGTGGCGGACAACGTTGGTGAGCGACTCCTGCACGATGCGGTAGGCGGCGAGCGCGACGGCCGGCGGCAGGGGGACCGGCTGCCCGTCGGCCCGCAGTGTGGTGGGCGTGCCGGCCGCCGTGGTCGCGTCGACGAGTGCCTGGATGGCGCGCAGATCCGGCACGGGCACCGCGGGGCTGTCGCCGTCGACCTGCCGCAGGACGTCGAGTATCGCCCGCAGTTCGCGCAGGCCGGCCTTACTGGCGCGGCGGATCTCCTGGAGCGCGTCGGAGACGCGGGCGGGATCGTCGGCCAGCAGCAGGCTCGCGGCGGTGGCTTGCACGTTGATCATCGCCATCGAGTGGGCGACGACATCATGGAGTTCGCGCGCGATACGCATCCGCTCGGCGTCGACGCGCCTGCGGGTCTCCTCTTCCCGGATCTGCTCGGTACGCTCCTTGCGGTCACGCTCCCCGGCCAGCCACTGGCGGCGCGCCGCCACATAGCCGCCGAGCGCGCCGGCAGAGAGCAACTCGGGCCACATCGTCGCGTTCGGGCCGCCGAGCCAGCCCCACGGGCCGAGCAAGCCCTCGGCCAGAAAGATGGCCACCGCCCCGGCGAGGCCGGCCGCCAGCACGACGCGACGCGAGCGCGTGAGCGCCACCCAGTACAGCGCGACCATGACCGGGACGAGCGCGGCCCCGTCGATCTGGCCGAGCGCAGCCCATCCGACGGCGCCCGCCACGGCGAGGAGGAAGACCCCGACTGGGCGGCTGTTGCGCCAGACGAGGGCGAGCGCAGGCACACCGACAAGCAAATAGGCGTACAGGGGGGGATGCCTGGTCAGGTGCAGGCCGCCGTAGGAGTGGGCGGGGTTCGCCTCGACGTACGAGCCGATCACGGCGAGCAGCGTCACCACCGCTACGCCCGCGGCGCCCCGCCAGCGCCGCTGCAGGCTGGCCTTACTCCAGATGCCCATCGCTTGGAGCGTATACCGGCAGGAAGCGCTGGGTCATCGTCGCCGGGGAGGCCGTCGCGGTACTGCGCTGGGAGTACCCCGCTGCTGCGCGCGAAGCAGCGCGGAAGCCATCCGGCGGGCGATGCCCGATTACCGGGAGTCAGGAGAGCCTCAGCGTCAGCGGCGCAAACCGGGCGCCGCCGAAGACCCAAGGAGAGTGGAATGCTTACCTCCAACGCCTCAGCCATGCAGAACAACCGGACGCAGGGCCGGACCCGAGCGCTCTCGGCCGCTGGCGGTGCGCTCGCCGCCGTCGCTGTCTGGATCATCGAGGTTCCCCTGATGGGCGTCCACCTGAGCATTCGTTTCGGCAGCGGCCAGGCCCAGACAATTGGGATCGGCCCGGTCATCGGAGCCAGCCTCGCCGCCTCGCTGCTCGGCTGGCTACTGCTCGCCGTCCTCGACAAGCGAACTCCGCACGCCCGCGCCGCATGGACCACCGCTGCGCTGGTGGTGGTGGTCGCGTCCCTCGCCCTGCCGCTGAGCGCCGCGACCACCACGGCGGCCACCGTCGGCCTGATCGTGATGCATGTCGCGGTCGCGGCGATCGTCATCCCCTCGATGGCCCGCAGCGTCCGGACGCGCTGATGACGCGGCAGGCAACAAGGTTCGGCGCTGAGGTGGCCTGAATCTCAGCGGGGTGGCAGCACGGCCAGCCGCGGCCCGTCCATCAGCGTCCCGGCTTGCTTGACCCGCCGCAGCACCGGCGAGATCTCCAGCTGCCGGACGCCGGGCACGGCCGAGACCGCTGCGCCAGCCCCCGCGGCGGGTCAGATAGCGTCGCCCCATGGCCACCATGGTGTCGTTTCACGCCCATCCTGATGATGAGTGCATCGGCTGCGGCGGCGTGATCCGCAAAGCGGCCGAACAGGGCCACCGGGTGGTGCTCGTCGTGGCTACCCGCGGGGAGCGGGGTGAGGTGCCCGAGGGGTTCCTGGCCGACGGGGAGGAACTGTGGCAGCGCCGGGTGACGGAGACCCAGGCGTCGGCGGCGATTCTCGGCGCGCAGCGGACAGAGTTCCTCGGATACCTGGACTCCGGGATGATGGGCACCCCGGCCAACAACCGGCCCGGATCATTCTGGACCGCGCCGGTCGAGGAAGCCGCGGAGAAACTGGCCGCGCTGCTACGCGAGGAAGATGCCGACGTCCTGACCTGCTATGACGACAACGGCGGTTACGGTCATCCGGATCACATTCAGGTGCACCGGGTGGGCCTGCGGGCCGCCCAACTGGCCGGCACCGGGCGGGTCTACCAGGGCACCATGAACCGCGATCACATCATGCGGGGCAGGAAGGCGTTCGCCGAGCAGGCCGCCGCGGCTGGCATGGAAATGCCCGACGTGAGCGAGCGCGAGGAGTTCGGCAAGCCCGAATCGGTGATCACCGCCGCCGTCGACGTGACGCCGTACCTAGAGGTCAAGCGCCGCGCCATGCGTGCGCACGCCAGCCAGATCAGCGAGGAGTCATTCTTCCTGGCCATGCCGGATGAGGCGTTCAGCTACGCGTTCGGCACCGAGTGGTTCATCCGCGACGGGCAGGGGCCCGGCATCACCGAGACCGACCTGCTGGCCGGCCTATGACGCACGCAGCGCTGAGAGGACCCTGTTGCCGTCATCAAAGGCCACCCGGGGGAAAGTGAGCCTGAGCCCTTGGTCTTGACCTTCCACCGCGAGGTCGGCCTTCATCATGAGGACGCCTTTCTTCGCCTCGGAGATTGTTACGAGCGCCCGGGGCAAAGTGAACAGGAGCTTTCCCGGACGGCCGATCGCCGTATCCGCGTTGAAGAACACCAGACGCTGACTGGTGATGGTGAGATACGTCTTGCGCGGGCGCACGTTCACGATGAGAATCCCGCCGGTTAGTGCCGCGGCGGCGGCCGTGGTCGCCACCCTGCGCTTCACCGACACCCGGCCCACGTTGGCGAAGGCGACGATCTCGATCCGCTCATCCCGCTGGAGATGGGGAGTCGCCGCCGCGACGACTTGCTGTACTCGGTTGTCTCTCATGGGAGCCCTTCAGTGTGCGACACCTTCACCGGTCGGCGACGCGCAGGACAGGGCTCCCCCCCGCAACGCATGTGGCGCGACGCCGATGGCATCGTGCCGCCAAATTGAGCCGCTCGCCCACTATTGACCGGCCCTGATGCCAACCTGTGACCGGGGAGCCGGAACCGCGGCCTGGCAGCGCGCGTCCGAACGGCATGAAAGCGCTGATGAACCT
>OCZU010001585.1_pt1 | contig 14854 bp, 13 predicted proteins | sample 1539001 | NCBI WGS metagenome assembly OCZU01 (sample SAMEA3539306, study PRJEB22396) | soil metagenome | biome: tundra; feature: field; material: soil | place: USA | collected 2010-05 | depth 0.15 m | reverse complement strand
GCTGTCTCCTCAGCGGGTGCGGCCTCGAACAGCGGCAGCTGCCCGGTCAGCACCGGCGGGCAGAACCGCGGGTCGTCAAGGATCTCGGCCGGGATCTGTGCGCGAGCCCAGGGCGGCGGGTGGAACCGGCCGTCCGAGCGTGTCCGGTAACTGCCGAACGGCATCCGGTGCGGCAGCCGCAGCCCGGGCAGGATGAACACCAGCTGGACCGGCCGCGGTGTCGGTGCGGGCTGAAGTACCAGGCGGCGTCGGACTGCTGGATCTCCGTGATGCACGGCGGGCACAAACCGTCGCCGTTGACCAGCCAGGCCCGTCCGCAGCGCCGGCACGCACCCGGCCGGCTGGAAGACCTCCGGCAGCGGATCGGCGAAGGCCCGTGGACCCGCGCCCTGGCACAGGTCACCGGCACTGACCGCGAGCTCATCGGCCACCTCCTGACCGGAAGCCTCGGCTGATGGCCGCTGCCCCCGACTTCGATCCTTACCTGCTCCCGCTGCCGGCGCCGGACAGCCCCGTCATCCTCCCGCACCGTGCGAGTTCCCTGCACGCTCACCTCAACGGCCGCTACGCCGACCTGGCCTGGCCGCTGGCGCCGCTGACCGGGAACCCCAGCGTCCCGAAGGTGGTGATCGGCTGGGACCGGTGGCCCGCCGCGTTCCGGGACGAGATGCGGCTGGCGGCCTGGAACCTGATCAACGGCCAGCTCCGGCCCACGTTCCTGCAAGGACGCGGGACCGCGATGCGGAGCCGCCTCAGCCTGAACGGGGTCTATCACACGACGGAGCAGTGGAAGCTGCTCGCGAGGTGGCTTGAGGACAGGAGGATCGGCAGCCTCGCCGGCTGCGACGCCGATGTGCTGCACGGCTACGGCCTGCATGTCCGCGACTCAGGCCGCAGCAGGGGCGTGGTCGTGAAGATCCTGGTCTCGCTGACGCGCCTGTGGGCCCTGGACCAGCTGAGCGCCCGCCCGAACGGCATCGGGCGCCCGCCGTGGGAAGAACTCGGCGTCGATGATTACCTTCGAGCCGCGACGGGTTCCGGCGGCGGGGGAGAACTCAACCGAGCCCCTCGCCGAGCAGACCATGGGGCCGTTGCTCATCTGGGCGATGCGGATGGTCGATGACCTGTCCGGCGACATCCTCGCCGCCTGGGCTGAACGGCAGCGGCTCGCCGAGGCGGCCCTGGCGAACACCGCCACCCCCGCCGGGACGGCCGCCCTGGAGGCATACCTCCGTCCCCTGATCGCCAGCGGGGCTCCGCTGCCCGCGTCCGTCAACCAGGGCAAGACAGCTCTCGCCAAGTACTACATCGGCGGCATCACCGGCGCGTCGCGCGGCCAGGTAGAGCTGCTCAGGCGGCGAGAGGGACTGACGGTCATCGCGGCCGAGCGCCCGGGGCCGTGCCCGCTCGATGTCGCGGTGACCGGGCGGATCGCGGGGAAGCCGTGGCGCGCGGCACCCGACTACAACGAGGCCCCGGTCCTGATGAGGCACCTAGGGACGGCTTCTTCATAGTTTGCGCCTATTTGACCGGAATGCGCCCGGGAGAGGTCCTGGGGCTGCGCACCGGATGCTGCCCCGACCCGCTGCCCGGCCCGGACGGGCAGGCCGGGAGGCACCTGATCCGCGGCTACGAGTTCAAGACCGCGACTTTGCAGAAGCCCGGCTCGGAGCCGCCGAGCCACAGGTACAGGTCGGCGAACGAGGTCGCGTGCGGGACGGTGAGCCCCGACCAGGTGATGAGCGGGCTGGTGCCGGTGATGCCGTCGGGAAAGAGGGGCTCGGCGGTGGCGGTGGCGTTGTCCTCGAAGGTGACCTGGACCTGGTCGCCGCCGGGCGGGGCCAGGGTAATGACCCGCGGTGCCGGTGCCGGTGACGGCGGACGCGCGCCGCTACCTGCTCACCGTGGCCGTCGGCCAGAGCGACGGCCGACTGCGCGTGCACCGGCTGCGGCTCGCGACGGCCGTCAACGCCCGCTCGCTCCGGTCCACGGCCGGTCGGCGAGATAGCCTCTTGGCATTGGATACCTCGTCCAGGAACGAATCTTTTCCTTCAAGGCTGACTTCTGGATAGAAGACGAGAACGGCAACCGTGTCTTCTTCGTCGACGGGAAGGCACTCAGCCTGCGTGAGACGTTCGAACTCAAGGACGCCTACGGCAACCTGCTCATATCCTCATTCGGAAGAAGTTCTTCTCGCTGCGCGAGACGATGGAAATCGAGGACGGCAGCGGGGTCGTCGCGACCGTGCGTCCGGCGTTCTTCTCGCCGATACGGCACCGGTACAACATCGACCTCGCCGACGGGTCGCGGCTTGAGGCCGTCGGCAACTTCGTCGACAAGGACTGGGAGCTGACCGACGGCGGCGGCCAGGTGATCGGGCGGATCTCGCGGCAATGGTTCAGGATCAGGGACACCTACGGGGTAGAGGTCGAACCGGGCGCGGATGACGCGCTGGTGATCGCCAACGCCGTGTGCATCGATCGCATCTACGAAGACGAGAAGCGCGACCGGGAACCGGGCTTCGGTAACTTCGGCGGCCTGTGAGCCCGGAACGCTTATGGGCTCACAGGCCGCCACCTGCTCGTTAGCTGCTCGCGAAGTATCCGCGCCAGGTGCGGGGTAGTCTCACCGGCATCGTCTACGCCGGGAGCACGGACGGATACGTATACGCCATTCGTGCCTGACCAGCCGACGCCCGCTCAGTCCACCGAGAGGGCGGCGAGTGTCGCGGAGTCGACGTGCACGGACGCGTTACCCGTCAGCCCGGTGATGTAGTCGTCGTAGCGCTGCTGCACGTACTCCTGCTGCACCTGTGCCTTGACCTGGCCGAAGGGCGCCGTCGACGGGGCGGCGACGGGGCCGGTCTTCCCGGTGTCCAGGCCGGGGCCGCTGGCGGACTTCTTGAAGTCGCCCGGGTGTGCCAGGTAGAACTGGTGCAGCTCGGCGGAGGTGACCGTGATGACCTTAGCCTTGACCAGGGCGGCCCGCAGATTCGTCGTGAGCTCGTCGAATAGGTAGGTGAAGTAGTTGGCCTCGGTGTACTGCACCGGGCCGTACACCGGCTGGTGCTCCGCCGCGGCCTGCAGCCGCCGCGCGTTCTGAGTCTTCCAGGCCAGCAGAAACGTCGCGTAGCCGCCGCCGGGCGTGAGCCCGTAGGTGCGGCCGAGGGCCCGCTGGATCGTGGTGCGCACCGTGTCCGCCACGGCGAGCTTGAACAGGTACTGGCGCGGGCTCTGGCCGCCGTAGGGCGCGGTCCAGAATCCCGGCTTGTCCGCGTCCTGGTAGTGCTGCTGGAAGTAGGCGAAGGCAGCGGCACGATCCTGGTCGACGAAGAGCTCGAACTCGCGAACCGGCACGCTGTCGCCGTTGACGGTCAGGGCTACCGCCATGGACTGCGGGGACAGCGCCTGCGACGCAGGCGTGGCACGGGCCAGCACAATACCCACCGTGACCGCGGTGACAGCGAGCAGGGCAGCGGCGATGAGGGCGGTCCGGATCCGGGCGCTCACGCGCTTGCCTGAGGGCGCCCTGCGGGCGGTGCCGGCGCGAGCGCCGGCACCGCCGCGGGTTTGCCTGGTGGCCATCGTCATGAGATGCGAACGATCAGCCACTGGAGGTTGGTGCTGCCGGTGTCGTTCCACTGGCCGACGATGGTGCTGTTGGTCGTGGAGCCGCGGCCGTCGAGCAGCAGCCCGCTGGAATCGCTCAGCTTGTAATAGCCGCCGCCGATACCCGTGATCGTCCACTGCTGCGTGGCGGCACCGGTATAGGTGGTCTGGAGCATGTTGGCGCCGTTGGCCGTGGAGCCGTTGTCGTCAAGGCTCAGGCCGTTGGCCCCGGTGACGCGGTACTTGCCGCCGCCAACAGAGACGATGGTGAACAGCTGGTTCGCGCTGGACAGCGTGGCGTTAGCGTATTCACCCGCGCCGCAGCCCGACGTGGTGCAGCCCAGGTCGTCGAGCGCCAGGCCGGTCGTGATGTTGAGCAGGGCGTACTTGCCGGTGGCGACGAAGCCGCCGGTCACGCCGGAGCCGTTGTAGGCGCCCCGGCTGGGCGCCGCGGTGGAGGAGACGGTGTTGCCGAAGAAGTCCTTCCCGCCGTTGCTCGAGACGACCGTGCCGGCGGCGATGTCGGGCGAGCCGGTGACGAGGTCGTAGGAGGCCGCGGTGGCGAGGGCGACCTGCCCGCCAAGGCCGTTGACGAACCCGGGGTCCGAGGTCAGCTTGTTGGCGTCGGCGGGTTCGCTGGACGGATGGTTGCCGTAGAAGGTGTTGTGGCTCCAGGTCTCGTTGCTGGAACTGGCGTACCCTCCGGTGCCTTCGTTGTAGATGATGTTGTTGGTGAGGAACATGTTCGCCGTCGACGGGTTACTCGTCGTGATCCCCGAGTTATGCCACTTGTCCACGTAGAAGGTGTTGTTGTAAACCTGTGCCGTGCCGGTGGGCGAGACGCCCCACAGGACGAGGTCGGCACGCGAGGCGCCGTCGTTCTGGCTGATGTTGTCCCGGACGACCGAGTTGGCCGAACCCTGCGAGGCGCTGCAGCAGTAGAGCAGGAACCCGCCCGGGTTGTTGAGCGTGTAGTTGTACTGGATCACGTTGTTCGTCGTGTCCCAGTCGAGGTCGAAGGCCTCGCCGTCGTTGAGCAGGTGCTGGTTCGACACCTCGTTGTACTGCCAGGTCCCGTTGTCGGACTGCGCCGTCCACAGCCCGGCGCCGTCATACCGGGAGCCGCTGTTCGTCGCCAGGTTGTTCTGCACAAGCGCGCCGTTGCAGAACACGCAGACGATGTCGTTGCCGCCCATGTCGTTCAGTGTGTTGTTCTCGATGACGACATTGGTGGTCACGTGGTTGTGGCCGGACCCGGCCAGCGAGCCGAGGTAGATGCCGCCCGCATCATCGGTGGTCAGCGTGTTCCCCTGGATCAGGACGTCGTTCCAGCCGTTGGTGGTGGAGGAGTCGCTGAGGTTGAACGCGATGCCCGAGGAGGTCGAGGGCTGCTCGGCGCCGTTCCAGAAGCCGAGGACGTTGTGGATGTTGTCGTCGGTGATGTGGATGCCGTTGAGGATCCCGCTGGTGTCGTTCTCCAGCTGGATGCCGCTGCGTATCGCCGCGGAGGTGGTCGTGTTGGTGATCTCGAGGTTCTCGATCGTCCAGTACTGCTGGTTGTCGAGGTAAACGGCCGCCGCTGCGCCGCCTCCGGCGATGATCGGCGCGGAACCCGATCCGTAGCTGGAGATCACGATCGGGTCGCCGCTGCTGCCTGAGCCGAGCGGGTGCAGTTCGCCGGTCCAGGAGCCGCCGCGGGCGAACAGGATCTGGTTGCCCGCGGCGAAGGTGGTGGCGTTGACCTTGGCCAGGGTGGCCCACGGCGCGCTCGAACTGCACCCGCTGTTGCTGTTGCTGCCGCTTGTGGACACGTAGTACGTCGTGCAGGTCGCCGCCTGCGCGGGGGCAGCCAGGCTCACGCCCAGCAAGGCGAGCCCGGCAGCCATCAGGGCGGCCATGGCTCTCTTATGCCATCGCGGCATCAAGGACATCGTTGTCACCTTTCGTTGCGGTGCTGTCGGTTGCGGTGCTGTCGGTTGCGGCGGGGCCGTGCCGCTTCCGGGGGGGCATAGCGGGGAGGGGCTGCGCGGTAGAGCCGGTAGCCGACGGTGCGGGCAGCGCGGGCAGCGCGGACACGTCGCCACGGCAAGCCGCGGGCCGGATGGGTACACCCGGGATGTTTAGCTAAAGTCATTTCTAAACATAGGAACCAAACTTCAGTCGGATCACGCCGGAGTGTGGCCGGGTGCTTTTGCGCCAGTAAACTGTGGATCTGAGGTGTAGTCGATGTGATATACCGCACCTTAACGTTAACGTTGTGTTGCGTCAACGGTCAGATCACGGCTGGTTCTTGATGATGCTTCTAGCCGCCAGTCATCACCTGGCGGTCGTTACCGGACCGCAACATTAGTCAGTCGACAACTGTAAACTTTATGCTTAAAGTGAGCACCACAGAGACGTAGTTCCAGTTAGACGGGGTTTATGCATCCCAGAAGACAGTCCAATCCGAGGAACCGGAAGGCTTGGCAGTTTAGGTACGGACTCAACCGTAAAGCTGATCAGGGAGCGGGAGGTAGGGTGACGCGCCGCGTGACCATCGCAGAGGTCGCAGAGGAAGCCGGTGTCTCGGCGATGACGGTGTCGAACGTCCTGAACGGTAAGCCGGGCGCCGCCGACGACACCCGGCGCCGCGTTCTTGAGGTGGCGGAGCGGCTGGGCTACCAGCCGAACGTTTCTGCCCGCAACCTCAAGGCCGGGCGCAGCGGACTGATCGGCGTGATGACGCTCGACCTGACCAATCAGTACGGGCTTGAGATCGTGCGGGGGGTCGCGGGTGCGCTCGCCGAGGCAGAACGGGAACTGCTGATCAACGCGACCTACCAGGACGCGATCCGGGAACGGGAGCGCATCGAGTTCCTTGGCCAGGGACTGGTCGACGGCGTGCTGATGGTGGCGCCGGTGCTGGAGGAGGCGACCCTGGAGGTCCTGAGGCGCGCGAACCTGCCGTGCGTGATCATCGATCCGCGGCGGCTTGACGTGCCCTTGCCCCGGGTCACGGTGGACAACTACCACGGGATGCGAGCGGCGACGCAGCACCTCCTGGACCTCGGCCACACCAGGATCGCGTACATCCGCGGCGAGCCCGACATGGAGAGCACCACCGTCCGTTTCCAGGGTTACAGCGACGCGCTGCGCCTGGCTGGCGTCGAGGTGGACGAGCGGCTGGTCGCCGCCTGCGACTTCTCTTACGCGTGCGGGTTCCGCACCGCGGCGCGGCTGATCGCCGAGCACCAGCCGACGGCCCTGATGGCGGGCGCGGACCTGATCGCGCTCGGCGCGGTGGACGCCGCCCGGGCGCACGGCCTGGAGGTACCCGGCGACCTCTCCGTGGTCGGGTTCGATGACCTGCCGCAGGCGGCGCAGAGCTTCCCCGGTCTGACCACGGTCCGTCAGCCGCTGCACGAGATGGGCCTGACGGCGGCCCGCGCGCTGCTCTCCCTCGTCGAGGGCCAGCAGTTGCTCCTGGACGACATGCGGCTGCCAACGGAACTGGTGATACGTGGCTCAACGGTCGCCCCGAGAACCCCGGACGCCCCAGGCGCGCCCAGCGCCGCCCGGCCGGCCGGGGCGGATCACGGTCCCCGGTGATGTACCTGATGGCGTACTTCACCGACAAAGACGAGGCGCTGCACCTGGCGGTCAGCCAGGACGGCAGGCGGTTCAACGCGCTCAACGAGGGACGCCCGGTGCTGCACAGCACCGTTGGCGCCAGGCGGCTGCGGGATCCGTTTATCGGCCGCGGGCCCGATGGCCTCTTCCACCTGTTGGCCACTAACGGCTGGACGAGCCCGTGCATCCTGCATGCCGCGTCAGCCGACCTGCGCACCTGGTCGCCGCAGTCGCTCATCCCGGTCATGGTCGGCGTAGCCGGCGCGCACAACGCCTGGGCGCCGGAGTTCTTCTTCGACCCGCTGGCGTCGCAGTATCACCTCATCTGGTCCTCGGTGGTGGAGCCGCACGCTCCCGCCGAGGGCAGGGACTGGCAGAACGTTAGCCAGGACAACCGGATCTGGCACTGCACGACCAGGGATTTCGCCAGCTATTCGCCCCCCGCGCTGTTCTTCGATCCCGGCTATTCCGTGATCGACGCCACGGTCACCCGTCACGACGGGCGGTTCCTGATGGCCTTCAAGGATGAGCGTGGTTCCAACGACCCCGCCACGGATCACAAGCACATCCTGGTCACCACGTTCGAGCGTCCTGGCGGCCCGTTCAGCGAGCCGGCCGGGCCGGTGAGCCCGGCGCTGGCGGAAGGACCCAGTTTCTTCCGCAGGGAACGGGAATGGGTCCTGCTCTTCGACCACTTCACCGAAGGCCGGTACGGGGCCGCGGCGAGCGCGGACGGCCTGAACTGGAAGCCGTGCCAGGTCTGGACGCCAGCCGGGGCCAGGCACGCCTCGGTCCTGGACATGGCCGAGGTCCCGGTGCCGCTCAGTAGCGGAGTGCCCGAATGATGACCCGGATTCCGGAATCCTACGACGTGGTGTGGACCGAGCCTAGTTCCAGCTCTGCCGACTCGATGCCGTGCGGCGGCGGGGGCATCGGCCTGAACGTATGGGTAGAAAACGGGACAATTCTGTTCTACATAGACCGGTCCGGTAGCTTCGACGAGAACAATCAGCAGCTCAAGCACGGGCGGGTACGCATCGCGCTGGACCCGAACCCCTTCGAGGCCGGCTTTGCCCAGGGCTTCCGGCAGGCGCTGCGGCTGGCGGACGGCCACGTCGAGATCGAGGGCCGGGCCCACGGAGTGGCTGCCCGGGTCCTCATCTGGGTGGAGGTCTTCCGGCCGGTGGTGCACGTCGAGGCAGACGCCTCGGTACCGGTCCGGCTCACCGTGACCTATGAGAACTGGCGTCGCCAGGATCGCTGGCTCAGCGAGCTCGAACGCTCCGCGTGCTACAGCTTCGTCGGCACCACGCCGGCCGAGATCCCGGTGCGCACCCGGGCGGACGTCGTGGAGGCCACCGCGAGCGAGGTCCGTTGGTACCACCGCAACGACAACGGCGACCTGCTGTATGACAAGCTGCTGCTTGAGCAACACCTGACGCACGCCGTCGGCCAGATTCCCAACCCGCAGCGTGACTTCGTGTTCGGCGGCCTGCTCACCGGACCGGGCCTGAGATTCCGCGAGGATGTCGCCGACCGGTACCACTCTACCGGCTTCACCGGCTGGGTACTGGAGAGCGGGGAACCACGCGGTTCCCATGCGTTCCACGTCCTGCTGCACGCCGGCTCGTATCCCGACGCCGACGGCTTCCTGCACGCACTGGACGCGGCGGATGCCCGCGTCCTGCCGGAGAAGGACGCGCAGCACGAGCGGACGGTGCACTGGTGGCGGGAGTTCTGGCGGCGCAGCGCGATCGTGGTCGACCCGGACGCCGCCCATGCGGCCAGCGGGACGGACGAGGACGGCGCTGGGCAGGACCGCGGCCCCTGGCGGATCGGGCGTAACTACCAGCTGTTCCGCTACACCCTCGGGTGCAATGCGTTCGGCGCTCACCCTACCAAGTTCAACGGGTCGCTGTTCACGGTCGACCCCGAGGAACCGTACCAGGAGTACCCGCCTGACTTCCGCCTGTGGGGCGGGGGTTCGGCCACGGCGCAGAATCAGCGGCTTGTGTACTTCCCGATGCTGGCCGCGGGCGATTTCGACGTCATGCTACCGCAGCTGGACTTCTACCTCCGGGCGCTGCCCGGAGCGGTGGCCAGGACCCGGGCGTACTGGGGACACGGGGGCGCCTCGTTCACCGAGCAGATGGAGAACTTCGGCCTGCCCTGCGCCGACATCTACGAGAAGTACTGGGGCCACCGCGGGGTAGCGCCCCGGCCGGGGCCGGACCACGGCACGCTGATCAACGACTGGTGCGCCGACCAGTACGACACGGCCCTGGAGTTCTGCCTGATGACGCTCGACCTCGAGCGCTACGCCGGGGCGGACATCACCGGGTACCTGCCGTTCGTCGAGGACTGCGTGACGTTCTTCGACGAGCACTACCGCTTCCTGCACCGGCAGCGCACCGGGCAGGACCTCGACGCGCGGGGCCAGCTCGTCATCTATCCCGGCTCGGCCGCCGAAACCTACAAGAGCGCGAAGAATCCGGTCACCACCGTGACCGGCCTGCGGGTCGTGCTGACCCGCCTGCTGGAACTGCCCAGCCGGTACGCCGCACTCGAGGCGCGGGCCCGCTGGGAGCGGATCCTGAGCACGATTCCTAATCTGTCGTTCCGGCCGATGGCCGGGCGCACCACGATCGCCCCAGCCGAATCCTGGGAGCGAATCAACAACGAGGAACTGCCCCAGCTCTACCCCGTTTACCCCTGGGGCAGGTACGGGATCGGCCGGCCGGACCTGAAGGTGGCCATCGACACCTTCAGGCACGGTGCCGACAACGAGGACCAGCACGGTGTGCACGGATGGAAGCAGGATCCCATCTTCGCAGCACGGCTGGGCCTCACCGAGCAGGCCCGGGACATGGTCGCCGCCAAGCTGGCCGACTCAAGCAGGCGCTTCCCGACCTTCTGGGGCCCGAATTTCGACTGGATACCCGACTTCAACCACGGTGGAAGTGCGGCGATCGCACTCCAGGAGATGCTGCTGCAGGCGGACGGGCGGCGACTGCACGTCCTGCCCGCCTGGCCGGCGGCCCTGGATGTCGAGTTCACCCTGCACGCGCCATACCAGACCACCGTCGACTGCGCCTGGCGCAAGGGCACACTCGAACGGCTCGAGGTCACGCCGGCGCACCGCCGCGCCGACGTGATCGTTCACCTCGGCGTGGCCTCGGCCTAGCCTCCCGACAGCTCCCCGACAGGCTCACGTCACGGGTCGCTTGCACGGCACACGAATCACATCAACGGAGATAGATAGGCAGACCATGGCAGCTTCATCAAGGTTCAGCAGACGTTCAATGCTCAAGAGCGCCGCCCTCCTGGCCGGCGTCGCCGCCGTGGGCGGCTGCGGTACCAGCGCGGGCGGCACGACCTCATCGGCCAAGGTGAAGGCGGCGAAGTCAGGCACATTGACGATCATGTCGCCCACCGGCGAGATCACCACGCAGTTCGTCTCGCAGTTCGAGAAGGCGAACCCCGGGCTGAAGGTCAAACAGATCAACAGCGACCCGACCCGGCTGAACGCCATGCTCGCCGCGGGGAACCCGCCGGACCTGGTGCGCGACGCGGGCACCGACGTCACCCCCTATATCGCCACCGCCGGCCTGGCGCTGAACCTTGACGACTACTTCGCGCAGAGCAGCGTGTTCAAGGAGTCCGACATCCTGCCGGTCAACAACGTGTGGAAGTGGGACGGCAAGCAGCAGGGCAAGGGCTCCAGGTACGGCATCGCCAAGGACTGGTCGCAGGACGCGATGTGGTGGTATGACACCAAGATTTGGTCGGCGGCCGGCCTGGCCGCGCGCAACCCCGACACCCCCATCAGCTACGCGGAGCTGCTTGATGCCGCCAAGTCGATGACGAAGACCAAGAGCGGCAAGACCACGATGTACGGCCTGTGGTATGTCACGCCGGACATCGACCGGATCGCGGCGATGGTCGCCACCGCCGGCGGACGGCTGATCTCCGAGGACCTGTCCACGATCGACTTCTCCTCACCCGAGGCCCGGCGGGCCCTCACCTGGATCGTGGACGCCGCCAAGACCGGGCTCGGCTACTCGGTGACCAGCCCTAGCCCCGACTGGGACGGCCCGGAGATGTTCGCCGCCAAGCAGGCCAGCGCCTGCCAGGGCTACTGGTACATGGGCTACACCGAGTCCACCGCGCCCGCCTTCGATTCCAAGCTGCAGTTCAACGCCGCCCCGCTGCTTGGGAACACCCGGATCAGCCCCTCCTTCGGTGCGGTCGGCTACTGGATCCCCGCCAAGGCCAGCAATCCCGGTGCCTCCTTCGCCTGGATGGAGTGGTTCTGCGGCGGGGCCGGCGCCCGGCAGCGCATCACCGCCGGCGACGGCCTCCCGTCGCTGAAGTCGATGCTGTCGCTGCTGCCGCAGCGCAACGCGTTCGAGAAGGCCACCATGGCCACCCAGACCAACGAGCTGAAATACATCAACGTCGTGCAGGTGGCCTCGCCCTACGCGCTGAACACCGCGATCAACACCACGCTGACCCAGGACTTCCCTGCGGCGATTAACGGCGGCCTGTCCATCGGCGCGCTGGCCGACAAGCTCACCACCGACGTCAACGGCGTGCTCACGGCCGGCAAGCAAGCGCTCGGAAAGTTAGGTGTCGGCCACCATGCCATCTAGTCGTGTCAAGTCCCCCGCGACGCCAACAGGTCGGCGGCGCGGGGGCGCGTCCCGCGTCCGCGGGACGCTGGCCTTCTACGGCTTCATCTCGCCTTGGCTGATCGGCACGGCCGCCCTGCTGGTGTTCCCGGTGGGCTACGCGGTGTACCTCAGCTTCACGGACTGGAACGGCATGACGTCGTTCATCCCGTGGGTGGGGCTGGCCAACTACCGCGAGGTGCTGGCCTCTCCTGACACCATGACGGCGCTGCAGAAGACCCTGCTGCTCGTGACCGCGGTGGTGCCGACGACGATCGCCGGCAGCCTGGTACTGGCCATCCTGCTGAACAAGCGGGTCCGCGGGCGGACCATCCTGCGCACGTTCATCTACCTCCCGGCCATCGTCCCACCGGTGGCCGGCGCGCTGATCTGGAAGATCATCTTCGACAAGAACGCCGGCGCGATGAACCGCCTGATTGCGCTGTTCGGGGTTAACCCGGTGAGCTGGCTCACCGGGAATACGGTCTTCTTCGTCCTGATCGTCGTCCTGCTGTGGGGCGTGGGGGCGGGCATCATCATCGACCTCGCCGCGCTGCAGACCGTGCCACCGGAGCAGGTCGACGCCGCCCGGGTGGACGGCGCGGGCATGCTGTCCACGTTCCGGCACGTGACCCTGCCCGCGATCTCGCCGATCCTGCTGTTCCAGACCGTCCTGGTGACGATCACGACGCTGCAGACCTTCGTCCCGGCGATCCTGCTGTCCCCGATCTCCGGCGCCGGCGCCGGCGCGGCGAGCGCGGTCACCGATATCCAGGCCGCCAACCGCGTCTACATGGTCGACGTCTACCAGCAGTTCTTCGCCTACTCCCGGTACGGCTATGGCTCGGCCATGCTGGTGGTCTTCACCGTCATCATCCTGCTGCTGACCACGGTCATCTTCCGGCTGCTGGGCCGCAGCGTGTTCTACGCCGTGGATCCGGGCCAGTCACGGAAGGCGGGCTGACCGCGATGGAAATGACACGACACCGGGCGGCCAGGGAATCAGTGCAGGCCACGCCCACCGGGCAGCCCGCGCCCCGGCCCAGGCGCCGGGCGTTCCCGGTGCCCTTCACGGTGCTCGTCATCGTCGCGCTCCTGATGGTGGCGCCCTTCGTCATCCTGTTGATCAGCGCGCTGACCCCGGCCGACCAGGTGGGCGCCGACCGCTGGCTGCCCACCTACCTGCGCTGGGCCAACATCGTCGACGCGACCAGGTATATCCCGTTCTGGTCCCTCACGCGCAACTCGCTGGTGCTGTCCAGCATGTTCGCGCTGCTTACCACGTTCAGCTCGGCGCTTGCCGGATACGGCTTCGCCCGGCTCCGCGGGCCAGGCAAGAACCTCCTGTTCGGGTTCTTGATCATGACGATGATGGTGCCGCCCATCGTCACCCTGATCCCCACCTACCTGCTGTTCTCCCGGTTCGGCCTGGTGGGCACCTACTGGCCCTGGGTGCTGTGGGGCGCGGCGGGGACGCCTTACACGATCTTCCTGTACCGCCAGTTCTTCTCTGTCTTCCCGGCGGAACTTGAGGAGGCCGCGACCCTGGACGGGGCCGGCCGGATCCGCATCTTCGCGCAGATCTTCCTGCCGCTGTCCCGACCCATGCTGGTGACCGCGTTCGTGCTCGCCTTCAACGCGGTCTGGGGCGATTTCATCGGGCCGAACCTGTTCCTGAACTCCTCCAACACCACGCTCGCCGTCGCCATCACGTCCGGGTACGTGAACAACTCCGGGTTCCCGGTCTACAACCTGCTCGCCGGGGGCGCGTTCCTCTACGTCGTCCCTGTCCTGCTGCTGTTCCTGTTCGCGCAGCGCAGCTACGTGCGCGGGTTCGCGAACTCGGGCCTGAAGTGACCGCCCCGCTGTACCGCGACCCGGTGTTCGACGGCGCCGCCGACCCGGTCGTGGTATGGCACGCCGAGCGCCGGCAGTGGTGGATGTTCTACACCGCGCGGCGGGCCACCGCTCCCGGCCCCGGAGTCGCCTGGGTGCACGGCAGCGACATCGGGGTCGCGGTGTCCGACGACGGCGGCCGCAGCTGGCTTTACCGCGGCACCGCCCAGGGGCTGGACGTGGAGTGGGGCCGCAATACCTTCTGGGCCCCGGAGGTCGTCAGGGCCGAGGGCCGGTACCACATGTTCGTCAGCTACATCCGCGGCGTGCCGGACCAGTGGGCCGGGCACGGCCGGCAGATCCTGCACTACACCAGCCAGGACCTGATCGGCTGGCAGCACCACGGCCCCGTCGCGCTCGGCTCCGCACGCGTCATCGACGCGGCGCTGCACCCGCTGCCCGGCGGCGGCTACCGCATGTGGTTCAAGGACGAAGAGCACGGCTCGCACACCTACTGCGCAGACAGTCCCGACCTGGAGGCGTGGGGCCCGGCCCGCCCGGCGCTGACCGGGTTCGAGCACGAGGGCCCGAACGTGTTCCGCCTTGGCGGCCGCTACTGGCTGATCGTCGACGACTGGCACGGGCTGCGGACCTACTGCTCGGCGGACCTGGAGACCTGGGAACCTAACGGCCGCATCCTCGGCGAGCCGGACCGCCGCGCCGATGACCAGGACGTGGGTCGGCACGCCGACGCCGTGGTCTGCGGCGGGACCGGGTACCTCTTCTACTTCACCCACCCAGGGCTTTCGGCGGCCGGAGGTGACGGAAGCTACGCAAGCCGTCGTTCCTCGATACAGGTCGCCCAGCTGGGCGTGCACGGCGGGACGCTGCGCTGCGACCGCGACGCGCCCTTCGAGCCCGAACTCCGTCCCGACGCCTGACCAGCAGGCTGTCGAGGCCCGCCGAACACCTGGGAGGTACCTCCCAGGTAAAGACGGGAGGTAGGTGGCTGCCGCTGGCCTGCCGGCTTTCCTAGCGTTGAACGTGAACGACGACGTGATACCTGGGAGTTGGTTTTGGTGATCGAGGCATGCGGGCGCGAGGTCCGCGTGAGCAACCCCGCGAAGGTGT
>OCZU010001584.1_pt1 | contig 14856 bp, 16 predicted proteins | sample 1539001 | NCBI WGS metagenome assembly OCZU01 (sample SAMEA3539306, study PRJEB22396) | soil metagenome | biome: tundra; feature: field; material: soil | place: USA | collected 2010-05 | depth 0.15 m | reverse complement strand
TTGTTGATCGTTGATGATGAGGAGGCCATGCGGCGTCTTCTGCGAATAAATCTCGAAGACCGCTACGAGATCATCGATACGGGGGACCCGGAACAAGCCCTTGCCCTGGCCATGCAAGGCAAACCCAACGCGATCTTGCTCGATCTAAGAATGCCGAAGTATTCCGGCTTCGAGCTTTGCCGGACATTCAGTACCTTGACTTCCACGCAATTGATTCCTCTCATCATCATCAGTGGAGAGGCGGGTGCAACCACAAAATCATTCTGCAAGGAGCTCGGAGCCACGGCATACTTCGAGAAACCGGTTGATTTTGACGCGCTGCGAGCCGGCTTGGCAAAGGTGTTGCATGCCGCCCAGCCCGAGCGGAGAAGTGAAGTGCGCATTCGCCTGCGAGTCATGCTGCAGCTGCGAGGAACCGATATCAATGAAAAACCATTCGAAGAATTGAGCGCTACCGAGAACGTCAGTCAAAGCGGGTTCCTGTGCGGCTGCTCTGCTCAACTAAAGAAGGATTCCACCATCGAGGTGTGTCTGGTTAGCGGAGAAACGAAATTCGTTGGCAAGGCACGTGTAGTCAGGTCCGAGGGGTGCGACACGCCTTACCCACGTTATGCGTTCCGATTCGTGCAGAAAGTTGGCGATTGGATTCTGCAATAGTGCCCTCTTGTAGCGGGCGCCTCCACTGCCGCCAGGCTTCATACGGAGTCGTTTCTTTGAGGGTGGATAAGCAAACCTCTGTCGTCGCATCGTTTCAGCGCGAAGAGCTTCGGCTTGAGGGGAATGGGTAGCGATTCTGCCCAACTTTGCAATTTCTTTTTGTGGCTAGGGGCGTAGCCTCGGCATGTGCGGTTTGCTCCGAAGCCTAAGTCCTAGAAACCACGTCTGCACTCGAAGAGGGCCTGGATTCGGGAGAACCAGAAAAGTTCTGCAAATATAGAGGCGTGTAAAGCTCGGCGGGGAATCCTCATTTGTGGATAAAAAACGGCTAACCGTCAGCCTTGCACCAAAGCCGGCTGTGCTTCTGAAATGGATCGCTGTGTTGAGGAAATGAGCACTTGAATGTTTCTTTTCGACTTCCGCCGACCGGACATGCTCCGGGGTCCGATTAGAGTCCGGTGGGGATTCAAGAAGAGCGAAAGCAGTCAGTCATCAACGAAGAGCGCCGACCGCCGCAACCGACTTAAACTGTAGGGGATTGCCATGTGAATCCGCCTGATTCGAGAATCCGTCCAACCGCTTTATCAGGGGCGCGCTCTAGCCACCTGAGCTACAGGCCCATCGCACTGGCAGGTAATGCTTTACCCCCGTCACCAACTTCACTCGAAATCGGTGGCGGAGTCCGATTAGGGTCCGGCGGGGAAACAACACCAGTGAAATCCAGACGCCTAACGGCGGCCATTTTATCATCGGCAAGCGAATGTGCATAGCGTGCAGTCATAGTAATTTTGGCGTGTCCTAAAAGCTGCTGAACGGTGATGAGGTCCACGTTCGCTCTCACCAACCGCGTAGCAAAGGTGTGCCTCAGGTCGTGAAAACGTAACCGCTGGATACCGGCCAAGCCGATCGCCTTCATAAACCCAACTTTTGGATCGCGGAAACGGTCACCCGGCTTGCGATGGCTTGGAAAAATGAAATCGCTTTTCCGCTGTTGGGATAAGTCTGCTAGCAACTGGGAGACGGTACCGTTCATAGGGATTCGCCGGTCACTTTGCACTGTCTTGCCGTTGCATACATGGATGAGGCGGCTGGCCAAGTCGACTTGGGCCCACCGGAGTGAAAGTCGCGGTGCTTACACGTTATACCCGCAATCTTCGCAATGTAGATGGATTGCAGCCGCGAAATCCCTCTCACTAGACGCAAATTTGAACGAGGGACGGCGGGGATGACATTTTCCGCTTCACATTCTCGGACGGAATTCCGGTTCTCGCGAAAGATTTTTCGCAGTCCGCGGTAGAGGGACCTCGCATATTCCCCTCCATAAAGGCAAGTCCGGGGCAGCGAGTGCAGGACCCGCCGTGTACACACACCGAACAATTCGTTAAATCCTTTATGGTGATGGAGCGAACTTCGTTCATCTGCGGTGAATAATTCCAGATGTCCAGAAACTTTTGCTTCCGGACATTCCCTGTCGGCAAGGGGAATTGAACGCACGGATAGACGTCGCCATACGGAGAAACGTAGCACGCAGTATGTCCCGCGCTGCAGGGCGTGGAGTCGAGAACTTCTTCGTCGGGCGTTAGCGGAACAGAGCCGGCTTCCGGCAGACCTGCGACCAAGGCAGTGTCGTGGAAGACTTCCGACAAAGATTTCCGGTCAATGCCCAAATTCAGAAGGGAGCGGTTGCCGTCCATCATCGGAGTGACCGTGGGATCGATTGTGCATTGCACGCCAAGTTCAGCCGCCAGCGCCCGCACGCCGGGATAATCACCAAAATTCTGAACCATCAAAACATTCGCGATGATCACGTGCAAGCCATGCTCGCGGAGAAAACGAATCGCCTTGATGGAGCGTTCGAGCGAGCCTGGAACTTTCGTGATTGCGTCATGAACTTCGGGTCGGTGGGAATAGATGCTGACTTGAACGGATTCCACGGCCAGAGAGCGGATGCGTTCGGCTTCTTTTTCGCCAATTAAGAGTGCATTTGTCTTGAGCTTGACACAGAAACTTTTCTTGCGGGCGTATTCGAGGATATGAAAGAAATCTTTGCGAAGCAGAATCTCGCCCCCGCTGATCGTCAGGAAAAAAACGCCGGCGTCGGCGAGTTGGTCGAGAAGGCTCTCGATTTCGGAGGTGGTCATTTCGCCGTGATCATCGTGATCGAGATAGCAATGAACGCACCGCTCGTTGCAGCGATAAGTAATGTCAAACTGCACGGCAAGAGGTATGCCGAGCCGAAGGGCCCTGGCACCCATTTCGTGCATTAAGCCGGCCTGCATTAAGCCGCTCACTTGGGGTTCACCTCGGAAATATCACGCGGAGCAATCTGCTGGTCGGATACGATCATAATGCCGTGACCCGCCAGTTGTTCGACGAGCGTTTCGGCATCCATCATTGCCTGTTCCGGGGAGACGTCATATTCCTTACAGATGTGATCGGTGACGATCTCGTCGAGCGGCGTCTTGCCGTCTGCCGCTTCCCAAATAGCGGAAGCCACTCCGTTTAATGTAAAGAGCGTCGAGTCCCGGATGGACATAATCATCATTTCGCCACCCATCAGGCGCGATGCGACGTGGGTATCCCGAGCTACATACCGTTTTTCCGTCATCGAATTAACTCCCAGACTTCGGCATTCGGCAAAAAAGTCAGGCGGCGAACAGGAACTCTCCGCACAAAGTCGCATACCGACTGAAAGACCGAGTTGACCATACCGGGATCTTCGGCGAAGAAGAGAGTGTTTCGCAGCAAAGCATGCGCCGCCACTGCAGTATCCAGAGGTTCGATCTTGTTGGTGGGACCTTGCGTGAGCAGGAATACCTCTGCGATAGGCGCGCGGAGATTTTCTCCAACGCGGGCTAGCTCGCCGGCGAATGGAGTTCCGAACGCAAAATATTCGCCGGAATCTTTGACGACGTAGGAAATTTCATCGGTGAGAAGTGTAACATCCGATGGAGCCAGGCCAGAAATGGTCGTTTTTCCGGCACCGGATACTCCGCTCAACAAGAAGGCGCGTCCATTGCGTACCGCACTGGCCGCGTGCAAAAGAAAGCCGCCCTGTCTTGCTAGTAGAAGCGTGTGAACGATGCGCAGCACGCAGTCGATCGAATAGGGATTGACGGTCTGGCGAACTTTACCTCGTCCGCTGGAAGGATTCCATTCGGCGTGAAAATCCCCGCGATCGAAAAACCAATTTCCGGAATTCCGGTGAACGCGAACGTCTTCGTCGGGCTCAATGAGTCCAGGAGGAGTCACATCAATCTGAAATTCAAATTGAGGTTCGCGGGAAGTGGTGACAAATCCCGCATAGCGTTTGTTCAGAAGATCAATGAAACCGGCATGATCTACGCGCAACCGGATTGGCAGTCCACCGATCTCGATGATGACTTGGTAGCATTCGGCAGCAGTCAAAGTGTCCGGCACTGTGGTCTCCTAAACCGGCTTTCGCTATAGAGGCGAAACCCGAGCGTAAAAACGTGCGGCGCGATCCGAGATTCGGAGCAGCCGAGAAATTACTTGCTGCGCTGTTCCTAGCGTGGTGCGAGGTCGCATGCGGCGGCTGCCGCGTTCGATTTGTGTGACGCGCCCCAGCAATTCGGAACCGCGAACAATCGGATCATTCCACCGCGCGCAATCTCCACGAGTCTGGAGAAGTCGCTCGCCTTCGTTACCGGATTTCGCAAAACCCGGGACTGCCGTGATGCCCGTGACTCTGTGAACCACTAGCCGCCCCGACCGTGCGAAGACCACGATCTCTCCCGGTGCGATTTCTGCGGTGCCAGCGCGTTCTACAGTTATTAAATCGCCCGGCCGCATGGCCGGCACCATGCTTGTGCCGGAAACCCGCAAGCGGACACGGCCGGCTGTGCGTACAACCTCAGAAACGAGATTACAACCGGATATGCTTGAGACTCCCATGAACTCAGGTACCGCAATTCTTCCGGAATTCTATGCGAAAGCGACGCACTAGGATAATTTCCGGATCTCATGGCACCCCGCCTGTGTGTCTTGGACCTTTCCACAAGAGAGCGCAGAGACTTCAAACACTCGCTCGAAGCGGAATGATGGCGACTGGTAAACCTTTTTCGGGGTCACTTCTCCCGATTTGGACGGCGATTTATGTTCTTCCATAGGAAGGCTTCGCTCCCTCATGACTCAATTGAATGCTGATTGCGTTAACTTTATAGCGCATCCTACGCCCGAAGTCGTGTTGCAGCTTGGCAAACCCGGTCCAGCGCCAACCGAATTCGCACCCAGTGAAAAATATATGTTTGAGGTCTGAGACGACGTAGATACGTTGTCCACAACGATCCCGCTGGAGCCGCCCGCGGCGTTCGCAGGTAGCGGAGCCGTGTTAGTGACCAGCCCGAGTTTTTGTACCAGTTCCAATGAGAGAGTCTACCGATGCGATGGGGCTTTGGAAGCACCGCAAGAAGGTAATCGTCGCGCCGCCGTACATCCTCCTCGATAAGACCACCAGGCTGTCCCTCAGCGGGGATGTATCCCTGCACTGTCCGCCTCCGTTTCCCCTGGCAAGGTTATTGTAACCCTGCTTGCGTTAACTTTTGGAAGCATCCCCCGGTGGTTGCCGAATTACATTGAAAGGTGCTACCGCCCCCCCCTAGTAGACTAGCCCCAGCTGAACCCAGCCACGAGAAGTAGATGCTCGATGCTTGTGGGAAATTTCCAGGCGTCGTCAAAGCGACGTTGTCGATGAGTATTCCGCCCGTGCCGCCCGTGCTCACGTTCGAGACAGCTGTCATACCCGTCCCACCGAAGCCATTTATATCGCCTCCGGGACCAGGAGGCCATGAAGTTAGAGTGGTGAGATTAAGAGACATTAGGCAAGCGGTCTGGCCAAGGCATGGGTAGTTTAGGTTTGCAACGCTGAGGAATATCCAATCCGTGGAAGTGTTTGTATTAAAAACTTCGGTTACCGGTGAGCACTGAATACTAGGCGGATTCGAAACCACGGCGCTGTATACGAGGGTCCGATAGGCAGACGTGCCTCCGCTCGGAACTGAATTCATAACACCAGTGCTACTGAACCCAACACGCCAAATAGCGGGAGCATCGACTTGTGTTGGATCCTTGCCGCAGAAGTACAGAAAACCGGTCACATTATTCGCTGAGCTCGCATAATAGCTGTTATCAAAATCACCAGCGAACATCGGCGACCCGGTCGCAGTTCCACTCACTCCAGAAAGTGTCACTGAATTACCCAATGCGATATCGGTCTGTACGACTTCACCGTGATTGGTAGTGTCTTGACCATCAAACCAGAAAACATGCCCAGTCGTGCCGTCAACTAATGGCCCGTCAACTATCGAACCAGTCAGAGGTATGTTCGGTGTACCCAGGCAAGGCAGTGAAGTTCCAGAAGCACACGAGCCGGACGAACTCCCCGCGCCTCTGACATACCAGATTGTTCCAGCCGAATCGGCAACGAAGATGTTGCGGCTTGTTGCGTCGAAGACCGGGCTCGTGAGGATTGTGCCAGCGTCCACTGTGATCGGCCAACCGCCTGTAGTTACCTCGGTCGGCGTCCCCAGGAATACTCCCGAGAAGGCGTGAAGTACGCCGTTATTGTCGCCAACGTATAGCACATCGGTTGCGTAATCGTAGAACGGAGACGAGTTCGTATCTTGATTCCCATCCTGAAAAGGAACGCTAATCAGGCAGGACTGGCCATTTGGACAATTGGTTGTGTTCCAGGCAGTCGGTGTGCCTACCGCTGTGTTGACGTAACTGTTCGTGGGAGTTTGTGGCGATGTGATGGTGGTACCTTCGCCTGTCGCGCCCCTCAGAATACGAAGGACAGCACCGCTGGCCGACGTCTCAACGAACGCAACCTTATCACCTATTCCAGATAGGGCAACCGATGTCTGCGCGCTGCCAGCGCCCGTGAAATAGGACCACATTACCGACGGTCCATTTGTCCCGCAATACCCGGCTGGAGTGCTGCCAGCCTGTGATGAATAGAGTTGATTCAGCGCAATAATATTAGGCGTTCCGGATGGGCCCGAAGCACCCGGAAGAGACGTATTAAGCGCCACATAGTCTTTCGTACAGTCCGGGGCAACATTGACATCAAATGAAAATTTCGCCGGATAGTTAGTCGCGCTTCCGGTCGTGGCCGTACCAGCCGTGAGGGAACTCATTGAGAATGCCCAATCCCTATGCAGTTCGTCGTTGGCTGTGCTTGACGAAGGGTTCTTGTACGGGACCGAACTCGTTACAACTGGAGCTCCCGACGCAGTTGACACCTGGCTGCCATTACAACTTGTCAGAAGACCAGCCGACGTAGCTAATAAGGCGGCCATGGCCCACCATGCCACAACCAGACGCCGGAATGCAGGGGGGCGCCTTCGTATTGCCACCAACAAAGCCAGCGAAGTCAGCATGGCAAAAAAATAAAAGACCAGCAAGGGTCGTTGTCCCCACGGCGGACGCAATCCTGGCCATTTGCCGTTAGAGTCTTTCGGACCGCCGAACCGTCGTAGCTCCAGCAGTTTGATCGGGAGCGGCAGCTCGCCGCTGCCATTGGAAGTATTCTCCGCCGTCACGTGGGGCGGATTCCTCCGAAACTGTTGGTGCCAGTAGCGGGGCTCTAGCTGCAGCGTCTGTGCTTGCGCGGGGGTTGAGGGGGTCGAGAATTTCGCATGATGGTGACTCCAATCGTAGGGCACGGACACTCTCTGACGGGGAACTTCCCGCTGAGCGCCACGAGACATCGGCAATATGAAAGCCGTGAATCCGCCGACCAGAACCAGTGCCCAACCCATCCTCCTGCGAATTGTGGATCTCACCGAGTCCCTCGCATGATCTCTAATTCCACGTCCAGAACTTCCACTTCTGGTCTTTCGATCATACACTAGTTGAAATCTCGCAGAGCTTGGTGGTGTCCAAACAGTGAGCACTAAGTTTGGGCGAAGGAATCGGACAAGACCGTCACGAAGCAGCAGACTTGTCCGTCTTCAGCGGCTCTGCTCGCGGCAAATATACAAGCTCTGGTCAGAGGCATCGCCAGTGTGGAATCGAGCCCGCTGGCATTGGCCAAACAGATTAACAAGCACCTGAGTCGATACACCCCGAGTGACCGCTTTGCCACGGCCGTGTTCATTGTGCTCAGCCCCGATTCGGGAGAATTGACGTACGTGAATGCCGGTCACAACGCCCCGATTGTCTTTTCCTCCGGATCAACGACATTTCTGGAAGCCACAGGCCCGCCTCTTGGACTGTTTGTCGATGCGGAGTACGATACTCGTACAGCTGTTCTTAGTCCAGGTAGTACCCTCCCGCTCCAACTTGGACAAGATGCAATCGTACGGATCTGGGACAAGCAACTTGAGGTTCTTGAATTGCCCCGGAACCATTTCAGTCAGTCTCGTTTCGTAGTCTTCTGGTAGGTTGGTCACTGCTACTCGGTGTAACCACTGTCCCTCGCCATAACTCTGTCCGCCTTTTTTTTCAACAACGTAGGTTGTTGCCATTCAAAGGCAACCTCCGATAACACGCCAGTATGTTACACGCTTTTGATCTCTTTCTGGCCTCGTTTATTCGTCTTTTCCGCTCACGCATCACGGCAATAGGAGATGTTAGAAGAAATCTCAGGAGAAGCAGAACCGGTAGGGGTCGAAAGGCACACGGAAAGGAGAATCCTCGCGTCATCTCTGCGGCAGGCCTTTGGGCCGGCCCCGCGCCCAATAGTCCGAAGCAGCTCCCGACGAATCACGATTATGAGGTTTCGACCCGCGAATATCAGAGTTATCAACCGTCGCGATAGCCTCTCGATCTCAACCTGTTCTGCTTCGATCGAACGATGAAAAGGCGAACAACAGCCTCGCGATTGACAGGCCGTTCCATATCACACGACTGACCGACGCAGGCTCAGATGAAGAACAACAAACTTTTTCTGAGAGAAAAGAATGAAACACCTTCTTGACTCGAGGGAGTTCCTCATAGATGGCGAAGGACATGTTGAAAACAAAGGCGGACAGAGATTTGGCGAACGACAACAGATTACTGCGCACTAGAGCCGGGCGGAATAATGGCAAGAAACCGCATAACAAATGAGCGTCTCTGTGCGTCTATATTCTTAGGTTGCTATCCTCGTCGCCAGTGACGTGGGTAGTGTGGCAGATGAGATTCTTCCCCGTCTCCTGTCGATTCGGGGCATGAATTGATCTGCGCCAATCGCAATCAGTGAGAAAGACTCGTCAACTGCGGCGGACTGTTTGGATTGTAAGATAGAGAAGCAGCCTGCCGTGTAACTGGCGGCAAGAAGTTTTGGAGTGAGGTGAGTATGAGCGAATTGTGGCAAGATCTCCGATACGCTGCGCGAGTGCTCGGCAAGAACCTCGGCGTCACCACGATCATAGTCTTCACACTAGCTCTGGCCATCGGCGCGACCACGGTAATTTTTAGTGTGGTATACAGCGTGCTGCTGCGGCCATTGCCTTATCCCGGCTCGGAACGGATCATGGCCGTCTTCGAGGTCACTTCGAAGGGCAAGCCATCTCGTGTCGCGGACCCCAACTTCGATGATTTTCGCGACCAAAGCCGCAGCTTCCAGGCCATTGCGAAGTACATTGACGATATCGCGTCCGTTTCAGGAGCTTCGCAGCCGACGCGCACGACGGTTGCAGACGTTTCGCCCGACTTTCTCAAGGTCTTCGGTATTCAGCCGATCCTCGGACGGGATTTCAGCCCTAGCGACGCGAAAAAAGGGGCCGGCCCCGCCGTTCTCGTCAGCTATAGATACTGGAGGCAGAATCTCAGATCACCGCGGGATCTCTCGCAGTCGTACCTGAAGATCGGTGGCGCGGAATTCTCCGTTATTGGCGTGCTCCCGGCCGGATTTCGTTTCCCGGCAGACGTGGATCTGTGGCTGCCGGCAGATTTGGACGGCGAAAACCCAAGCAGGACGTCGCATAATTACTATGCGTTGGGGCGTCTTCGGGACGGCGTGACTGTCGCACAAGCGGATCGAGAGATCAGCGCGATCGCGCGGCGCATTCACGATTCTTCGAGCGAGCAAGGTGACTATCTCCTCAAAGACGGAGTTGTCATCCCGCTACAGGACTCCATCACGGGCAAGGCTCGATCGCCGCTATTGATCCTGCTCGGCGCGGTAGGTTTTCTACTGCTCATAGCCTGTGCAAATGTCGCTAATCTGATGCTGGCGCAGGCATCGGTAAGAGAGCGCGAGCTTGCGATTCGCAGCGCGCTCGGCGCGGCGCGCGGACGGCTGATCCGTCAGTTTCTTACCGAAGCATTCCTGCTTTCGGTAGTCGGAGGAGGCCTTGGCGTATTCGGAGCGATTTGGGGCGTGGCGGGATTAGTTGCGCTGGCGCCGGAAAATCTGCCAAGGCTGGACGACATCTCGATCAGTATTCCGGTACTTGTGTTCGCAATTCTGCTTTCCACCGCGGTCGCTGCGGGCCTCGGAGCATTCACCGCCGTGCGCGCGACTTCCGGGGATTTGCGAAAGGGCCTTACGGAAGGAGGGCGTGGACTTTCGGGTTCGCAAGGCAGCCAGCGGGTCGGCCAGTTAATCGTGGCCGCGCAGATCGCAATCACCTTGGTTCTCGTGGTCGGCGCCGGATTGCTGGGGCGCAGCCTGATGAAAGTGCTCGAAGTGAACCCCGGCTTCAGGGTGGACAAGATCATTACGATGGACGTCTCGCTCCCGTGGGTGGACGATCCCAAAGTAAAGGCAGGCCAGGCGATTTTCTTTTCAAACCTTATTGACCGTCTCAAACAAATCCCGGGCGTGCGCAACGGTGGCGCGACGAGCGGCTTGCCCATGGATGGCGCCCTTCGCGACGGAATGTTTCTACTGATGACCCAGAGCGAAGCCCCCAAGAACTTTGATGGTTTCGATGCACTTTTCCAGCAAAAAGAACGCGTTGGCACCGCCAACTTCTGCGCCGCGACGGACGGATACTTCCAGGTTCTCGGAATTCCGCTGATTCGAGGGCGAATCTTCGACGAGCGCGACGGCGCGAATTCTCCGCACGTCGCGGTAATCAGCGAATCGCTTGCACGTGACCGCTGGCCAAATCAGGACCCGATCGGCCACACGATTGAATTCGGAAACATGGATGGCGACTTGCGCCTGCTGACGATTGTGGGGGTGGTGGGCGATACTCACGAATCTGGCCTCGATGCACCGCCGTATCCGACTGTTTATGTGAATTTGTTCCAGCGATCGCTCTCGACGATCACCGTGACGATGCTGAGCGATGCCGATACGCGCTCGGTCACATCGGCGGCGCGAGGTATTTTGCACGACCTCGACCCGGACATTCCAACGAGGTTCCGGACGTTCTCCCAGATCTATTCCGCTTCACTCGGCTCGCGGAGGTTCAACGTCATTCTCATCGGTTTCTTCGGAATCACCGCGCTGCTGCTCGCAACGGCAGGGGTGTTTGGCGTGATGGCGTTTTCAGTGAGCCGCCGCACGCGCGAGATCGGAGTGCGGGTTGCACTGGGGGCTTCATCGGGCGACATATTGCGAATGATTCTGGGGCAGGGATTGCGCACGATTTTCATTGGTGTGACGATTGGGATTATCGGGTCGCTAGCCCTGACGCGTACGATGGAGTCGCTGCTATTTGGCGTAACTGCGACCGACCCACTGACTTTCGGCGGCGTGACACTGCTCCTCGTTGGGGCAGCGCTATTGGCTTGCTACATTCCGGCGCGGCGGGCAATGAAGGTCGATCCGATGATCGCGCTGCGATTTGAATGAGTAAAAGCGGAAGAGTTTGTCTCTCCCCAGGTCTCCGTCCGCCATTGAATTCAATAATGTGGCCAATTGCCGGTAACAGGTGACCCTTGAGCTGTGAGCCCGAATAATTACAAGTTATCCCTGCCATGTGTCGGATTCGGTCTATAAGGAGTCCCTTCGTTCGTCATATTGTCGCGTTCAAGGAGCTGTCCCTCGCCATAATTCAAAACGGCCGGGATTCTTTGCTTCATCTTGTCCTTCTTCAGACTTCAATCGTCGTAATACATACGGTGTGTACTGGAAACTGATCATTACGCATAATTCCAGGCACAGAAATCCCTGGGGAAAAATCTGATTCGCCGATGTTGTCTAAGCGGCGCGGTCGTAGCGATGATGCAAACCGCCGAGGCGTGGGAACGCAACTACCTGTCCGCGTCCGTTTGAGCCAATTCTCAGCCCCGGTGTTTGCTTCGCTAAGCCCAAGTGCGTTCGGTCTTCGTGGTAATAGTCGACAAACTCGGTGAGAAGACGTTTCAGATGCGATTCATTCGCCGGAATCACGTGGTCGCAGAGATCCCGTCGGCAGCTTTCAACCCACCGCTCGGCAACTCCATTTTGCCAAGGACTTTCAATTGACGTTCGGATCGGCCGGACATTGAGTGAGCGGACGGCAACTGCAACTTCAAGGCTGAATTTCGAATCGCGGTCAAAGATCAAGAACTCAGGAGCCAACTGATACGGAAATGCCTCCCGTAGTTGCTGAATAACCCATGAACTCGTGGGATGTCGGGTGACGTTGAAGTGCAGTATCCGTCGGCGATCATGACTGATAACGAAGAAGCAGTAGAGCAGGCGAAAGGTCACTATTGGGACGGTGAAGAAGTCCATCGCGGCAATCGCTTCGCGATGGTTTCTCAGAAATACGAGCCATCGTTTCGCAGGCTCAGGATCTCTTGGAGCGCGTCGCATCCAACGGGAAATGGTTCTCTCGGAAACATCGAATCCGAGCATCAAGAATTCACCGTGAATTCGCGGCGCTCCCCACGTCAGGTTCTCGACGACCATTCGGAAGATTAAGTCACGAACTTGCTTCGAGATTCGTTTCCTACCGAGTACGCGGCGCGTTCTTGAGATCGCGCTCCAATACAATCTGAATCCAGCTCGATGCCAACCGACCACGGTTTCAGGGCTAACTAAAATGAGAGCTTGCTTCCAGCCAGACCAAAACCTTCGTGCTAGAACCCAGAAGAGCTTATCGAACGCGCGAAGTCTAGGTCTCGGATGCTTTCGGTTCAGCACGGCGAGTTGCTGCCGAAGAACCAAGTTTTCCAAGAGAAGCGTGCGACGAGTACAGAAACAACGGAAAGTGGTTGTCACAAGGAGCCAAATTGTGCGAAACATTGTGCTGTGCTACCGCAATGTCGGTGTGGATTTCAATGAGCTAATCTATTGATTCCAAAGGCCGATGGAGTTTTGGCGAGGGACAGCATTGAATAACCGACGCCGAGGACCCAAACGCTAAGGAGATCTCACGTGAAACGGACAATCGGGTTGATTGCGATTTGTGTTTTGTTGCTCGGAGTTTCGATCCAGGCCCAGGCCCCACAGGGACCACCGAAACCGGGCCCGGAAGTGAAGCGGCTCGCGTTTTTTGTGGGCAACTGGAAAGAAGAAGGCAAATCTACCATGCACGGTGCGACAGGACCGGTGTCGTCAACTCAAAAGTGGGAATGGGTGTCCGGGGGATTTTTTGTTGTGGGTCATTCGGACAACAAATCTCCGATGGGCGACTTTAAGATTATGGCCGTGATGGGATATGACCCAGAATCAAAAATGTACACCTACAACGTATTCGACAGTTGGGGCGAAGCGATTGCGGCCAAAGGCACAGTCAGCGGCGACACTTGGACGTGGACAACCGAGACGATGATGGAAGGCAAGCCAATGAAGAGCCGCGTGACCTTCAAGGAAGTCTCCAAGACGCAATACACATGCAAATATGAATCGTCCACAGATGGCAGCACGTGGACGTCCGGTCAGGAATCAACGTTCACAAAGGTAACGGCCGGCGCTCCAGCCGCGCCTGCGAAGAAAAACTAAGTACGCGGCATTTCAACGGCGCGCGGCCGGTTGGCTGCGCGCCTCTCTTTCACCGCTTTCCCAACGGTGACACTGGCTTGTACCAAATCCATGAAGTTCTCCTATAGACCAAATTAGCTCTGAACCAGTTCCGCCACAATACTCTTAAGCGTTGCTTTCCAGAGTTCGAGATTACTCTGCTTCGTTTTTGGTATCAAGCCAACGTGAGACTAAACTTGTTTCGTGGTCAGTTGTAAGCTGGAGATACATGGATTCTTCATTCGATAGCGTCCTTGAGCAATTTGAAAAGTGGCGACAAGGCGGAGTCCGACTGTCCGTTACCCTTGAGTGTGGGCCTTCGCATGAGACATATCCATCTACAGTACGCGCGCGACTAGAGGGATTGGTCGAACTCACCACTGCGGAAGGTCTTGTTAAAGTTTCCTCAGTCTCAAACTTTGTCGAATTTAACTTACGCGGTGCATCTTTCAAGGAGACTGACCCCTCCCGACCTCCGTATTTTGGTGGACAACCACTCGCTTCTCAGTTTCAATCGTTTCTCCAAATATAAGGTTACATAATGGAGATTTGGCGTCGGTCATGGCTTATCGCCACTCTAATTAAATGACTCCATCACAATCGGGTAATTCCCTTTCTGTCGCGAAGCAGCACGAAATTCGCATAGGTACTTCCGCATTCACGGCGGCGGGATGGAAAGGAAGTTTCTATCCGTCTGCTATGAAGCCTGCGGAATTCTTAACGTTTTACGCTACGCGGTTTAACACCGTCGAAGTAGACAGCACCTACTACCGCACACCTTCCGCCTCAACCGTAGCAGGATGGGCTGCCAAAACGCCGGGTGATTTTATTTTCTCGCTGAAAGTTCCCCAACAGATCACCCACGAAAAAGTTTTAGTGGATTGTGAAAAGGACTTTGAGAATTTTGTGGAAGTAGTTTCTGGTCTTGGCAAAAAGTTGGGACCGATGCTGCTACAGTTCCCTTACTTCAATCGCGCCAAGTTTAAAGCTGGCTCGGAATTCACAGCCCGACTCCAACCGTTCCTAAAGCGACTCCCCAAGGGATATAGGTTCGCCCTCGAAATTCGGAATAAGAACTGGCTCGACACCAAGTTTGCTGATCTGTTGCGCGAGCACGGCGTTGCTCTGGCCTGCATTGACCAAGCATGGATGCCAAGCATTGGAGAGGTCACCGCCAAGATTGACCCAATCACGGCGGACTTCTGTTACGTCCGGTGGCTCGGTGACCGAAAAGGAATTGAGTTGGAAACCAAAGTATGGGACAAAACAATCATTGACCGGAGTGCAGCTCTAATTACTAATCGGAGCATAATATAGGTGACATTCAGAAGATAGTGTGGTAGTGTGTG
>OCZU010001583.1_pt1 | contig 14857 bp, 19 predicted proteins | sample 1539001 | NCBI WGS metagenome assembly OCZU01 (sample SAMEA3539306, study PRJEB22396) | soil metagenome | biome: tundra; feature: field; material: soil | place: USA | collected 2010-05 | depth 0.15 m | reverse complement strand
GAGGCCTGCCATGGTCCCGGCGCACAACACGCGAGTGCGGAAAGGTCCGCCTTCGAGGGCGCGGAGAATTTCATCTTCAATCCCCGGCGGCTAAGCCCGGTCGAGTCCGTGGATTTCTGCGGATCGTGCCATCGCACTTGGTGGGACGTGATGCTCACCGAGGAGGTCGGAGTCACCACGGTGCTAGCCGTTCCCTATCGTCTGGAAAAAAGCCGCTGCTGGGGAAACGGCGACGCCCGCATCACCTGCGTCGCCTGCCACAACCCTCACCAACCGTTGGTGCAAGATGCGGCCGCCTACGACCAGCGATGCCTGAGTTGCCACGTTCCCAAGGGTGTTACTCACACCACGGACGACCATCGCGGCAACGCTTGCCCCGTCGGCACGGAAAAGTGCGCCACCTGCCACATGCCCAAGTACGAAGTGACCGACATGCACTACAAATTCACGGATCACATGATTCGCATTGTGAAGGCCGGGACTCTGTTTCCGGACTGATCTGGGATTCCGTCCTTTCGGCTCCAGCCGGAATCAGACGCACATAGGACCCCTGCAAGTGTTATTTCTGGGACAAGTTTCCAGCCAGCTGAAAGCGCAGACGGTTGCTTTACAGGTTTGGGTTGCGCCACCAGCGATTGAGTTTAGTACGGGTTCGTCCAGATTCTTCAAAGTCACTTTCTTGATAGCAAGTTTCTTCAGCTTTTTCATCTCAGCTCCTTGCAAAAAGAGGGCAGCTCGCACTTTGACGCGGGCAAACCCTGCAACTATTTCCCGTGCCTTTCAAACACAGCGATAAAGCGCTCAGCACGTCCCCTTGGGACAGGTGTCCTGGCCACCTAGGGTGTTTTTGCACTTCGGAGCACAAGTGATAACGGTCGGGCAGTTCGCAGGGCAAGTCGCGGTGCATACAAGCGCGGTGGCACCGGCGACCTTGCCTAGCACGTCCTCATCCAGGTTGCGCAACGTTACTTTTTTAATGGCGAGCTTCCTTGCCTTTTTCACACAACCTCCTTTCTCGTCAAATCAGGGACTCCCAGCGCACATCCATTCATCGCACTGCGAGCCCCTGTGCCTGATTACCCACGCGTTGCCGCCGTGATCTAACTCGGTCCGCCTCAGCACGTGTGGCAAAGCGTTGAACAAATCGTGTGGCAAGTTGGCGTGTTGATTGTCTTCGCCGCCATCTGCGGACAATTCGGGCAGCTCTGACCGTAACAGATCGTGATGATACAGGTGCCTGTAATAGCACCTGCCACTGCATCCAGCGAGGGCTCATCCAAGTCCCGCAGAGTTACCTTCTTGATAGCGAGTTTCTTTAGCTTCTTCATGTTGGTCTCCTTTCTTGTGTCCCACTTTGAACAGCTTTTTCCTCTGTAACGGCCGGCGTGGAGCAGGACCCCGAGAGCGCTGTCAACTCGAGAACAGCCTTAAGCGCAGCGACCTTAGCGGAACACACGACTGTCAGGCCGGCACGCGCCCTCGTGCTGACGGAATTCCGGTCAGTCAGAGTGGACCACGCCGCCGCACTTCACGCAGGTGTGTTGCGTGCAAGTGGCACAGGTTACATCGGTGCAAACACAGGTTTTCCCGGTTACAGTGGGACAACAGCCGCCGACAACTGCGGCCAGATTGGATGGATCCATATCGCGCAGAGTCACTTTCTTAAGTCCGAGTTTCCGTAGCTTCTTCACAGTGTGTCTCCTTGTCTCCAGAACGTAGCGGGTGTAGCTCGACCGTTATTTGTGAACCGCTTCACATTAGTCGTGTCGGAAGCAGTGATAGGCATGTGCTACTAAATGCGCAGAGTATCATTCTACTTATGACTTACTGTCAAGACAATTGTTAGCATCTATGTCCTGCTGTGGTGATAGGCATCGTGTACTACACAATGGTTTGGCGCCTATCATGTGGCTGCTGGAGTGCTAGAGGCGTTGTACGATGCCAAGGTATCTTACCTATTACCGTTTCCGTCTCACTTAAGCAGACGGTAGCGTCCATTTGCTAAATGAGGCAACCCTCGTTTTTCAGCGGAGATTGCCTCGTCTGCATCCGTAGGAAAGTGAGTATTAGATACACTGCGTACCAAAGCACGTGCCGTCGCAACTCACGTTCGTATTACAAGTTTTGCACGTGCGGATCCTGGTATAGCACTCGCAGGTCGCCGGAAAGTTGCAGGTGTCGCCGGTGGTGCCACCAGCAATAGCATCCAGAGCGGGATCGTCCAGATCCCGCAACGTTACTTTCTTAATGGCTAGTCGTTTCAGCTTTTTCATGTCGGTCTCCTTGTTTGTTTACGCATCAAGCAGCTTTTGCTCTGCTGATTCTTGGCCAAAGGGTTGAGAGCGTATCTAGATTCTGACATTTATCAGCCAAGAATGTCGTGGCGAGGCGGCGAGGCCGCGCGAAGGCTGGTATGTACTTAGTGCGGTTGTGAGCTCCGCTGCGGGCCTCGCCGTGCCGGGTGGGATATGGCGGAGTCGTGTGTGGCCTGCAACGGCCACCTGCGGCCGTAAACGAGGATAAGTGGCCAAGTATCTGAGGACTGAAGTGCTCAGTTCCGAGACCTTCGAGCCGCTTCACAGGAGCCTCCTGGTGGGGAATAAGGGCCCGGCTGTTTGATGATCTCTCCAACGGTGAGCTGCTGTCAAGTCGATAATTAGTACGATATCTTATGCATGATAGGCGCTACTTACTAACTGGTTTTCAGAGAAGACTCGGCGCATTCTCCACACTACTTATGGGACTGTATAGATGTAGGACTGCCGGGGGGAGTGCGGAAGTATTGCTTCGGGGTACGCGATAAGGAGAGCAATTGGGGGCGAGGGGTCTATCGAGTATCGTCGTCCGAAGCACGACCGGACAAAAGCAGCATCCGATCCCAAGCCGGCTCGATTGGAGTCATCGCAGCCAAGAGCGTCAAAGCCACTCCGATGGAGCCGTCCAGAAAAGCTGGGCTTGCTTCCCAACTAATTGGTCCGGAAGGGTCCGGCCGTGTCAGCGAAGAGAATCCACCTACTCCCGCTCCAGGTTGACGCATGGCGAGTGCCCGGTCAAGCCACAGTAATGCGGCATCCAGACATCTGGGATCGTTCTTACTCTGGTAGATGCGATTGAAGATGTGGGCTACGCCCGCTGCTCCGTGGCACAAGGGCGCATCGCCAACGCCTGCTTCCTCCGGGGGCCGGGCCAGGCAATGATCCAGTAAATCATCGGCGACCTTCTGCCAGTCGTCCCGGCCGGCGCGGCACGCCACCTGTAAGAGTACCGAAAGAATTCCTATATCGCCATAGCACCAGGCTAGGCGGCTGTCCGATGGTTCTTCGCCGGGAACAATCCACGAGCTGAAGGTAGACCGCGAGCCCAGAGGCCGGCGCTGCGAAATCAACCAGTTTACGGCGCCTTCGAGCAACCGGTAGGTACGTTGCTGGTCAACAATTGTTGTACCCGATACTTCACTTAGAAAGTGGATGATGCCGGGAATGCCATGGGCGACGCCCAGGTTGTAGTATCCATTGGGGCATTGTTCGCGCTGCCAGTCGGGTAAGAGCTCGGGACCGGAGTGCCAGGTAATGCCATGATCGGTGCGCTCAGCCAATGTTTCCAAGTGACCGAAGACTGACTGGATCCCTTGTATCGCCGTCTCTTTCGGCAGGCGCTCCAGGAAATAGACCCCAAATCCCACCAACCCACTAATCAAATCGTATGGATTGGACGAGGTGAAATCGCGCAGGTTGCGTAGAATGGCGACGTCGATCTCTCCGTTCAGGTCTTCCTCGATTGCCGCCAGTTCTCCCCCTTCGTCGTCTCCCTCGACATCAATGTTTGGGTCGTCGCCGGCGGGCGGGGAAACTTGGCTGAGAAGTCGGGAAACGTGCTCCACTGTCCACCCCAATCCGCCGAGTCCGCCAAAGAGTCCGAGATATCCTGGTTGCTGGGCCGCCTCATCGATCGCCTGGTTCAGAGACTCAGCGGCTTGTGTAGCCCACACAAAGTCATTCTGAGCGACCGCGAGATAGGAATACAAGAGAGCGTCTTCGTAAGTGCGGTGATGGAGCGTTTCCCGCTTGCTCGACTCGTAGTCTCTTGCTTTGACGGCGTGGGCGATTGCATCGATCGCCTCTTGCGCGGAAATCATGATCTTGTTAGAGGGCGAGAGGATAGGGGACCATTGCGTCACGCGCGTTTCTCCTAAGTAAACGGAAAACATATTAGAGTAACACCTGGAACTACGGATAAGAACCGACTCTCGATCACTTATTATGAACCGCTATCTGGAGTACGCACACCCCAAGCGTGCTCCCGGATGTAAGGATCCTGCTCACGCTGACTTCCGAGTAACTCGGTGTACTTCGAATTGGCGCCCAGCAACTCTTCGTGCGTGCCTTGGGTTACAATTCTTCCACCGTCGATCACGATGATCGAATCTGCGTCTCGAATCGTACTGAGACGATGTGCGATCACAATTCTGGTACAACGCAGGCGCGCGAGGTTTTGATTCACAAGTTCTTCCGTCACCGCATCCAGATGACTGGTTGCCTCATCGAGGACCAGAATGACAGGTCTGCACGCCAACGCTCGAGCCAGGGCCAGCCTCTGCCGCTGCCCGCCAGAGAGCGAAAGCCCCCGGTCTGCCAAAATAGTTTCATAACCCATGGGCATGGACAGGATATCGTCGTGGATGCAGGCCAGTTTGGACGCCCGAATCACGCGGTCCAGTCCCATCTGGGGGTCTGCCAAAGCGATATTCTGACGCACCGTTCCGCCAAAGAGCTGAGTATCTTGAGTTACGATGCCGAGCTGGCTCCGAACCGAACGGAGATCCAGATACTTCAGGTCCTTCCCGTCAAACAGCAGCCGTCCGGACGAGGGTTCGTAGAGGCCCGCCATGAGCCGGGCCAAGGTCGATTTTCCGGAACCGGTGCGGCCTACCAGTGCCACGCGTGAACCGGGTCTTATCGCGACCGATACGTCCTCGAGAATCAGCGGATCCTGCTTGCTATAGCGAAATGACACGTGTTCAAGCGTGACCGCTCCGGTCAATGGACCCGCGGACACTACGGCGCCGGCGTCTTGTTCAGGAGCTGTGTTCATGACGTCGTTGATGCGTTCGAGATATATCTCCAGCATCTGAAGCTGAAGCCCGGTAGAGATGAGGTTAGTAAGTGGGAGGAAAAAACCGGCGGCGAGGGCGCTGAAGGCCATCATGGTGCCCAGACTGAACTTGCCGCCGAGGACGAGATAGGTTCCATAAAACATGATGGCCAGAATGGACAGCGTGGAAAGCAGACTCTGCAGGAAACTGAACACCGCATCGAGCCGCCCGCGTTTGATGGATATGTTCAGGCTGTCGACAAAAAGGTTCGACCAATTTTCGGCGGCGCGATGCTCCAATCCCATGGCCTTGAGAGTTTCCATCCCGCTCAGCATCTCCACCTGATAGGTTTGCGAGCGTGCCGAAATCTCAAGATTCTCCGCCAGCAGTTCCCGCTGTTTGTGCCGCATGAGCACCACCAGCAGGATGCGCGCCAAGGCAACGGCAATGATCATCATCGTGAGCGGTACATTGGCCAGCATCAGCAGGATCAGGTAGAGACTCACCATGAAGCCATCCATCACGGTGGACAGGGTTGTGGAGGTGAGAATTTCCTTGATGCTGGAGTTACTGCTCAAGCGCATCATGAGATCGCCGGCGGTGCGCTGTTGGAAAAACGAATACGGCAGGCCGATCAAGTGATCGAGAAAACGCAGGGTAAAGCTGGCTTCTATTTGTGTCTGCAGGTGAAGGAATAAATGTGCGCGTACGAACCCAGCCAGGCCGTTGAAGAGCTGGAATACGAGGTAGCCCGCGGCGAGAATTAAAAGCAGCGAGTAATCCTTGCGGGGCACCACCCGGTCAATCAGGACTCCGGTCAAGAACGGCATGGCCGCAGACAGAATCTGAATCACCATGGAGGTGGAGAGAATTCGCGCCAGCAGATCCCCGCGCGCAAAGACTTGCCGGAACAAGCTCCAAATGTGCTGCGGTTTGGCCACGCCCGGTTCGAACGCGTCGGTCGGTTCAAAGATCAGGGCGACGCCGGTAAAGGCACGCCGGAATTTTTCGATAGGCACCGAGCGGCGCCCGCCGGACGGATCAACGATATCGACGTGGTCGCCAGCGGCCCGCTGTAGCACGACGTAATGACTGAACTCCCAGTAGAGAATCGAGCCTGCCGGCAGGGAGTGGAGATCGTCTATCTCGGCGCGGACTCCGCGCCCGCGAAGCCCATACGCGCGGCCCGCGCGGAGCAGCGCCGCAGCACTGGTGCCGCTCCGGCCAACTCCCAGGGACTGCCGAACCTCGTCAAGAGGAACCTGTTTGCCGTGGTACCCGAGTACCATCGCCAGGGCTGCCGCGCCACAATCCGTCGCCGCCAGTTGTCGCACCAGCGGAATTCGCCGGGCCTTGCGATCCGATGGCAGCCGTCGCAACGCAGGAAAACGCTCCACCAGATCGGAGATTGCGCCCCGCGCTGTTTTCTTGCGCGACACCTGTCTTCAGTCCGCCTTTCCGAAGATCTTTCGCAAGCCCGGTATAAGCGCGACAATCGCAGACTCAGAACGAACGCTAATTTCTGCTTCGCCGGTCGCTCCGTCGTGGTACACGCCGGAAGACCTGCCAGAGCTGATTGCCGGCAGAGAGGCTCGCACCGGGATGACGCGGCCTGACACCGCGAAACTGGCTGCATCGTCTTTCCCGGCATAGCGTGCGGCTTCGCTCGGGTCCAGGATTTCAGGACCGACGCGGCCGATTGGTACCGTGCGTCCCGGCCTTGATTCTCCAGCCATTCTCACGCGCATCGCCATGCCTTGGTGCAATTGCGCGGCGTAGGACTCGGGCAGGAAAGCAATCAGATCGTATCCCGCGTCTGGCTCGACTACGGTCATTACCTGGTCTCCGGCTTTCAGAGATTGGCCGGGATGAAAGAATATCTCGCCGACTACGCCATTTGTCGGCGCACTTAGATTCTCTGTTGCTCCGGCACCGGCGCGGGATTGAATGACGCTGTCGACAACCACAAGCATTTCGCCCACTCTTACCGTATCGCCTGGGGAAACCATGATGGAGCGAACTCGTCCCGCATCGGCAGCCGTAACCTTCATTGCAGCGCGAGCCTTCATCACTACGGGCCCGCCAGCGTACACATTGAACTTAGCCGTGGCCAGCCCCACCAAGCCGACCAGAACCAGCGCGAGCATCACCCAATAGGTTGTTCGCAACCAGGGCGGCAAAGTCCTGAGGACGTCTCCTTGCTGGTCCCAGCTGCGGATGTGATACTCCAGAGCTTCCTCGCGGAAAACATCCGAATTGGAACCTTCGGCTCGCTTGACCAGCAATGCCTGGACCCGAGTCTGGAGAAGTATCTGGCTCAAGGTTGGGGCCGCGCATTCTGCCAAAAGCTCCAGCAACTGAGAATCTTCCGGTAAGAATGGCGTCGATTTCCCACTGCGAGCTGCGGTGATAACCCCAACCGGCACGCCCTTGGGTCCAATCACGGGCGCAGCCAGGAAGCGCGCATCCTCTGGACCTCCCGGATTGTCCGTCTCGGCATCATAGCGGGGATCCATGCCGGCGCAATCGAGCCGGATTCGTTCGCCGGTGCGAGCCACAAAGGCGGCCAGGCCCGCGGCAGCGCTCTCACACCATTCCTCATGGTCCACAGCGTCTGCCGGGGTAAGAGTTTCGTCTTCCGGATCGTAGGCCAGATATTGGACAAGATCCGCGTTCAACAATTCGCGCCCCGTTTCGATCAGCAGCGCCGCTGCACTCCGCAGGTCCGCTTGCATCGGAACCCGAATGCAAAAATCAAGCAACTGGTCGATCCTGGCGACCTGCGCTGCCAATGGATCCTGGCGCTCCAGTCGGAACCGGAAGCGATTGGCAGCGCAAATTGCGATCGAGCGAAGCTGCTCGGCCGTAAGCTCTCCTCGAGCCATGTAAAACACATGACCTTCATTGACTAACGTCTGAAACAATTCCGGCTCGGAACCAGCGCAGAGAAGCACAGCAGCGGTTGAGCTATCCGGCGAATTGGAACAATGGCGGGTGAGAATGCTGAGCGCTTCGTTCGGCGCCAAGTCGGATCCGAGTATCAGCACCGCGACCTCTTCTTCCGCGAGTCGCCGCAGCGCGTCTTCGGCGTTGGCGGCTTCGACGATGCCGAAGGATTCAGGCAAAGCATCGTCGAAGGGACGATTCAGGCCAATTGTGAGAATCGTGAGCCGAGAAGGCGCCAAGCAATTCTCCCGCACAGATTCCTGCCTGTCGTTAAGATGCATAGCGTCCATTGCAGTGAATGGCAATGTACCGGTCCGACTGTCAGGCTACGGCGTAGCTTTTCAATCAGGAGGTTAGCATGAAATAAATGAAAAAGCTTGGGATAGGGCAAGGGATCAAGCGCCTGGAGACTGAAACAAAGGGGACCCTGACCACTAATCCGGCGGGATCCCCCTTTTCAGCAGGGCGAGGTCGAGCCTGAGGTTGCACATCATCAGCAATGGACGCAGGTCTTCTTGGTGGGACACGCGACCACGGAGCACACACAAGTGTTATAGCAGGTTATCCCGCCGCCTGTGCCGCCACCACCGATCGCGGATAGTGTAGGTTCATCGAGGTTTTGCAGAGTCACTTTCTTGATTCCGAGTTTCTTAGTCTTTTTCACTGTAGCCTCCTTGCACAACGTTGGATGAACGGGCGCACAGACTCACGATCCAGTGTCGAAGGTGACAGAATCGCCTAATCTAGCACTTAACGCAGGTATGCTGGGTACAAGTCAAACACGTTTGGCGAATTGGACAAGAGCCACCACAGATGCTGATGATCGGACAGGTAGCGCTTTGACCGCCTGCCATCACGTCCAGCGTGGGTTCGTCCAGGTTTCGTAGCGTCACTTTCTTAATCCCGAGTTTCTTGGTCTTTTTCACTAGAACCTCCTCGCAACATGTGGAACGAAATGACGCAAGGGACTCACTATAAGGTGGATCTTACTAGCGAGCACAACCCGGGTCAACGCAATTCATAGTTACTTTGTGCGAACAGCAAAGAGTGAAATAACAAGGGGCCCGTTCGGATAACTCCTCAAGGGCCCCAGATTCAGAGGTGACAACTCCAAATGGTTAGCACCTGACGCAGGTGTGGGGAGCACAAATGGTCACACAGACGGGAGGACAGCTCGTGAACGTCTTAGGAATGCCGCCTGCCATCGTATCCAGCGTGGGTTCATCCAGGTTTCTCAGGGTCACTTTCTTGATCCCGAGTCTCTTGGTCTTTTTCACGTTAGCCTCCTTACATCTGCGACAGCGGACCCGTTGGGACAGCCGCGGTCATCGGGCCCAGCTTCGCAGGTGGCAGAACACGAGGTTAGCACTTGATGCAGGCGGTCGCACAACTATGGTCTCCAACGCAGGTTACACAAGTATGTTGCCAGCAGGTACCGCCAATGCAGATGGTTACAACATTGGTGCCACCTGCCATCCCATCCAATGTTGGTCCATCCAGGTTTCGCAAGGTCACTTTCTTAATTCCAAGTGTCTTGGTCTTCTTCAAAGTTAGGCTCCTTAGATCTCGGAACGACAGGTACAGATATGCTTAGCACTTGATGCAAGCGGTCTTCACACAAGTATGCTCCCCAACGCACGTTATACAAGTGTGCCCGGCGAGGCAGGTGTTCTGGTTGACGCAGGTGTTGCCGAAGCAGATGGTTTCCAAACGGGTGTTGGTCCCGCCTGCCATCACATCCAGTGATGGTTCATCTAGGTCTCGCAGGGTCACTTTCTTGATTCCGAGCTTCTTGGTCTTCTTCACAGTTAGCCTCCTTAGGTTATGACGAAGGGGCTTAAATTCACGGCGATCTTACTCTGGGTCTAAACGAAGAGTCAACCACATGAATTACGGATTATCGTTCCACAGGGCGACGTGACCAGTCCTCGGGATGAGTGGTACTATCTCAGACCATAATGACCAAGGAGCAGCCAAGGACAATTTCACTGGAGCTCTCTCACTCGCAATTCTTTGCCTTGCGGACTCCTTTGTTACCCGTTGAGGAACTGATTGCATGGAGCGAAGGGCTGCTGGCAAGTCGAGCCGGCGATTCAGATTCTGACCCCGAACACTTGGAAAAAACATGGATGGGAGATGTGCAGGTTTTGCGCAGCCGGTTGCGAAGTGTGGTCGATCGTCCGGAGATCGTTCACGCGCTTTACGTTGCGTCTCCTTCCTTGCAGACCGGCATCGAGCACTGGAAGCGGGACCCGGACAGCAAGAAGGGTTTGCAGGCGGAGCGGGCGTTAGTGCGGTACTTCACAAGGATGGCGGCCCGGGCCACGCCGTTCGGGTTGTTTTCCGGCTGCTCGGTTGGGCGAGTGGACGAGTTACGCGATACAACTGCGCTGCGATTGAATCCGCGCACGCGGTACCGGCTGTGCTGCCGGCTGGACTTCGACTACCTGTTCGCGCTGACCGCGGCCCTGCAGCGTGAGGCCGCACTGGAGTTGGAGCTGCGGTTCTGGCCGAATTCGAGCCTCCACAAGATCGCAGACGCCTGGCACTACACCGAGTCCCGTTTGGCGGAGACCCGGCGCTCCCACCACCTGGTGAAAATCGAAAGCGATCCTTACCTGGAAGCGGTGCTGGAGCGTGCCCAGAGTGGAGCTACTGTTGCGGGACTTATTGCGGTAGTGCTTGGCGCGCCGGGTGAAGCTGATCCATCCGAAGAAGAGGCAAAGGAGTATGTGCTGGGTTTGATCCGTGACAATGAGCTTCTGATATCAAACCTTTCTCCTCTCTTGACGGGAACTCCGCCGCTGGACGACGTGATCCAGCAGTTAGATTCTTTTCCTTCGGGCGCCACAACTGCAGGCGCCCTGCGTGGAGTTCGGGAGCAGATTAAGGCACTGGAAGATAGAGGCCTTAGCTGCGCTCCCAAAGACTACCAGGCAGTCACGGCAGAAATCGAGAAGCTTCCGGCGAAGGTCGACCTGGCAAAACTGTATCAGGTCGATATGATCAAACCGGTCGAAGAAGCGGTAATCGGCAAGGTAGTGATTGACGAGCTGATCAAGGGAGTCGACCTTCTATGTCGCCTGGGACAAACTGCCGAGCCGGATGAGCTGAAGCTATTCCGTGACGCCTTCTTAGCGCGCTACGATCGGGCCCTGGTCCCATTGATCGAGGCTTTGGATGAAGAAGCGGGAGTAGGTTTCGGAGCCGCCGCCGGCAGGGCAGACCCTTCGCCGCTGCTGCGTGGGTTGGTCCTCAACCGAGGCGATGGTGAAACTCCAGGACGAGGCAGGCAACTCGAGTCGCATGCCATGCTCATGCGGCAAGCCTTCGAGTGTGCGAGGACGGGCAAAATGGAACTGGAGTTAGACTTGTCAAACTTGCGCGAGGAAGAAGCTTCCAGGCAGAGGCTAGCGGATGCGTTTTGCGTGATGGGTACGTTGGTGGCGGCGTCCGGCGCGGCTCTTCAAGCCGGAGATTTCGAATTCTACCTGCACGGAGGCGTCGGGCCCAGCGGCGCCAGGCTGCTGGGACGTTTCTGCCACGAAGATCCCGAGATCGAGGCCGGTGTTCGGAATCACATCTGCCAGGAGGAGGCCCACGATCCGGACTCTATCTACGCAGAGGTGGTCTATCTGCCGGAAGGAAGGATAGGGAACGTACTATGCCGCCCGGTCCTGCGCGCTTACGAGATTCCTTACTTGGGACGGTCCGGGGCGCAACCGGACCGTCAGTTGCCGGTGAGCGATTTGCTCGTTGGTATGGAAGGAGACAATATCGTTCTCTACTCTCGGCGGTTGGGGCGGCGGGTGATCCCGCGAGTAACTAACGCGCACTGATTCATGAATCCGCAGTTATCCTCCATCTATAGGTTCTTGTGTTACTTGCAACACCAGCATGGATCTTCCGTGCCTGGTTTTTCCTGGGGACCGCTGGAGGCGTTGGACTATCTGCCTCGGGTCCGGGCGGGACGTCTAGTTTTGTCCATGGCGCGATGGAGACTCTCCGAAAAGGAAGTGGAAGCCGTGGGAAAGGACCAGCGGAGCCTGCGCTTCCTCGCCGTGCCAAGAGTTGCGGCGGCGCCGGAACTTGCCCCGTTGGGTGGTGCTGCAGGAGGGCGATAATTCTCTGCCCGTGGATTTGGAGAATGCGCTGAGTGTGGATGCTTTTGTCCACGTCCTGAAGCGGGGCGCGCAGGCTACTCTCGTGGAACTGTACCCGGCGCCGGATCGGTTGTGTGTGTCCGGCCCCGAGGGCCACTTCTATCATGAGCTGCATGTACCGTTTGTCCGGAAGGTAAAGCAGCAGGCCGCCGAGGATGCGAGCCGGCGAACAGAAGAGAAAGAGAAAAAGACAAACGCGATGGCTCGCGCAAACGTAAGCCGTGAAGCCAGAATTCTTCCGCCCGGCAGCGAATGGCTTTACGTGAAGCTCTACGGCGGGGGAGCGGCTCTGGATGAGATCCTGACCACATCTCTTCCCGCTCTGGTTCGCACCGCGGTCGCGTCCGGATCTGTGGCCCGCTGGTTCTTCATTCGCTACGCCGATCCTCACGATCATCTGAGAGTCCGGTTCAATGGTTTGCCCGCCCGGATCAGCCAGGAACTCTTGCCCCAAGTTTTCGAAAGCCTTAATCCGCTGCTGGCTTCTGGCAAGCTCTGGAAGATTGACTTCGACACCTACGAACGCGAGATTGAGCGTTATGGCGGAGTGGAAGGGTTGCGCGCCGCCGAGGATATCTTCTTTGCCGACAGCGAGGCGGTCCTGGATATCCTGGGACAACTCGCCGGCGACGAGGGTCTGGACATCCGTTGGCGGGTCGGTCTTATGGGCATTGACCAGTTACTCACCGATTGCGGCTTCGACGACCAAGCCAAGCGGGCGGCGGTGCAACGCTGGCGCGATACATTTCAGCGCGATTTCAAGATCGACGCAGCGGGCAAGAAACAACTCAGTGACAAATTCCGGAAGGAACGGCAGAAGTTGGAGTCGTTGTTCGACGACTCGCCGGAGCGTGGTGGGGAGTGGCAGTTCGCAAGAGATGCGCTGGCGCGCCGGTCCGTCACCGTGAGCGAAGCCATTCGCAAGCTGCGAACGCTGGCCGCGGAAAACAAGTTGGAAGCGGAGGTGGCCGATATCGCCCCGAGCTTCTCGCATATGCACATCAACCGGCTGATGCGCTCGTCTCAGCGTGCCCATGAGCTGGTTTTATATGATTTTCTCTTCCAGATCTACGACGGCAGGATGGCCAGAAAAACACGGCTCGAGGCCGTCGCCCCCCGATGAGATCAATTCCTGACGCTGGCAAGGCCAACCCTGAACCCGCGCCGCTCTACACCCCCACGAACATCTTCTCCTGAGCTTGCGCTACCAGGCTCTCGAACTGGGTGTGGTCCAAGCAAAGCGCGTGCTGCCCAAAGCGAGCGTCCTTCCCTACGACGTGCCAGTACGGCATCCAGTAGAACGGCTTGTTCTCCCCCGCCCTTTGCAGCACGACCAGAAAAGGATAGTAGGTCACTTCCTCTTCCTCCTCGCCCAGCCATGACTCCAGCTTCTCGGGAAGGAATGCATGCGCCACCTTGAAATCTCCGTCGCCCACGCCCAGTTGAAAGTCGAGGGCGACATGCAACTCCTGCATCCCCCCGCAATCTCCGCAGTTCTTCGGATGGATCTTGGAAAATTCGTACAGGGTATCGAACAGCTTGAGGAAAGTTGCAACTTTCTTATGGCACTGCGTACAGACAAAATATTGCGCCGCCACGTCTGAACCTCCGCGTAAACCCGCGAAACGGCGGGCGTTGGCTCCATCCAGGCAAAGGAGAGCATCGAACAGCGCGGTTGTCGGTGCGCCAGATCACATGCCCCTGTGATGGATGCCGCCGCTCTCCCTTCCGCCCCGGCGATAGAGTAAAGTATTTGTGAATTGGGAGCGCAGGGTGCGTGAGATCGTCAAGAAGCTGTGGCCGGAGATCGACTGGATCGAGAACCTCCAACTGCGGGAGCAAGTGACGCAGGTCTGGATCAAGGCGCTCGAACGCAGTCCGCTCCAGCCGGATGACCTGAACCATATTCCGTTCACGCTGCTGGTCCCGAATTGTCCCATCACCTTCATGGAACACAAGCGCTGCGTGGTGCACATCGCCCGCGCCAGCGCTGCGGCCATGCGGGAATTCATGGGCCGCGCCTTGCCTATTGACATGGATACGGTTATTGCCGGGGCAATTCTGGCTGACGTGGGCAAGTTGCTGGAATACGAACTCGGGCCCGATGGCAAGAGCCGGCAAAGCGAGCGCGGCGAAGCGCTGCGGCATCCCTTCACCGGAGTTGCTCTGGCGCTGGAGTGCGGCGTTCCGGATGCCGTCTGCCACATCATTGCTGCCCACGCTGCAGAGGGCGATCTGGTCAAGCGCACCACCGAAGCCTTCATCGTGCATCACGCCGATTTCATGGCGTTCCTGCCCTTCAAGAATCCTAAGAACATCCGGGTGAAACCCTAAGGAGAGATTCCTTGTCCGCACCGAAATCGATTGCCGCCCCAAAGGAAACCGTCACGGCCACTATGTCCCGCTGGGCCGCGGGCCTGCAGTATAGAAATCTCTCGCAGGATGCGATCTACCAGGCCAAACGGCTTCTACTGGATTCCATCGGCTGCGCCCTTGGCGGCTACCAGCAGCACGACGTGAAGATCGCCCTGGAAGTTCTCGACGAAGTAGCCGGACGCGGCCCGGCTACGGTGATCGGTATGGGCCAGCGGGTCGATCCCGTCTCGGCAGCGCTGGCCAACGCGCTGATGATCCGCTGCATGGATTACAACGACAT
>OCZU010001582.1_pt1 | contig 14858 bp, 14 predicted proteins | sample 1539001 | NCBI WGS metagenome assembly OCZU01 (sample SAMEA3539306, study PRJEB22396) | soil metagenome | biome: tundra; feature: field; material: soil | place: USA | collected 2010-05 | depth 0.15 m | reverse complement strand
CGTTGGCCGGATTTTAAGTGACCCTCTATGGCCGGTTTTCAGGTGACCCCCGAGGCGGTATCCCCTGCGTGCACACCGAGTGTCAAGCCGCGGTATTTTGTGCTGTCTCGTTGCGCACGCGCAGCCTGTGTTCGATTGCGGCGAGAGGCCAGTTCGGGAACCTGAGTTTGGAACCTGCTATCATAACCGGCGACCTGAGTTGAGGCCGTGCTTATGATTGTCCTCTAAGTCCCGGGCAAACCTCGGCGATGGAGAAGGTCTCCCAGGAGTGCTTTGTGCAGAAGGCCGTCTTCTGCGGTACATCACGCGTGCCTCTCGTTGGGATGTGCAGGGATCGTACGCGATCGCTCGCTAAAGTCGCTGTAGCCAACGCGACTAGGTCACGGGTAGACGCCGTGGGCTGGAACAACCGGCAGCAAGTCGAGTGGGCGCCTATTGCGGAAGACAGTGTCGAATCCACTGTCGCAATGGCGCTGCAACCACCCTGTAGTAGGGTTCGAGTGCCCTTTCCAGAATCTGACTGAGCACGTCGTTTGTGCGGTGTGCCATCTCGCCCTGTCTCCTAGAGACTGATGTATCCCCGAGCAACCACGACCGGTCTATGATTTCAGAGAGTAGCTCGGTGTATGTAGAGCAGAGTGCAATGTATTCGCGCAAAGGGAACCGCTTCAAATCCGCGACGTTTCCGAGCGGTTCCCGCGGCTGTAGTGTCAGGCCAAAATCGCCCGCGGAAATGTTTCGTGTTGCGACCTCCAGGCGCGGGAGCGCGGCCTCCCCCTCAAGGAACGGAAACCAGATCTTGCGGTTTTCTGTACGTCCGCTTTCAGCCAGATGGAAGCCGATGACCAGCGACTGCGACGAGCCGGAAACCTTCGGCATCGGCAAGGTCTCCCGAGTCTGGTCCGAAATGAGGGAATGCCGCGATGCGAACAATCTTATCGCCTTTCGTGCCGTATCTACTGTGTTCACGGGAAGCCTCAATTCCATTCTCTCACCAAATGCGGCCCGTCGTGATATTCAGAACACCGCCGTTCGCGGCAGCCATGAAGTCGTCGATGCTCAGCTTTCTGCCCTGTTCGCCGTCTCCGGTGTCATTGAGATACACGGCCGTCAAGTGGCCGTCCTTGTCGTAATCTCCTGCGTAAACCATAACGGCATGATTCTGCGCGCCATTATCATAGTACTGGCTGTCATCCCAAAGAGTGCCAGCGTTGACTGTGGCAATCACGCCCTTTCCCTCTTTGAGGGCATTTGCCAGTGCCCCTACGGAGGTGCTCTCGATTGTCGAATCGACGCCGTAAACCTTCAGAATGCTTTGCCGCTGCTGCGCATTGGTCCCTCCGGTAGTTTCGTCAGTAATTCCCTGATCTGCATCGCCATTCTGGATAGCCTCTTCCAGCAACGCCTTTTCGTCCGGCTGTTTGCCTTTGACTTGCCAAATGATCTGAGCCGACGACTGGACGCCGCAGTTTCCGTAGTGCTGCTGCCCTGGCCAGACGGCGGCACCCTCAGCCAAGCGTTTCTGCTGGGTATCGAAACTGGGAACCGGTACGCTCGCTCCGAACGGCTGGAGGATTCGTTCTATCACACAAGGAATGCAGACTCCTTTAAACGCCCCCAGAAACTTGTCCTTCAAATCTTCAAGCGCGGGGCCGACCGCCCTGACGGTTCTCCCCGCCAGTTCGACTGCCCGGACTCCCTCCTGCTCCACCCGCTGGGCTGCCTTGACCGATTGCTTCTCTACCCAATCAGCCGTATTGGCCGTATGCTGCTTCGCCGATTCTAGACCCTCCTCGGCAGTCTTTCCAAACGTTTCCACGCCATTAGCCAGCGCCCCAACAGACGCCTTGACTTCCGCGGAAGCCTTGTCGATCAGCGAGAGAAATGCGCCGCCGCCAAACATGCTCAATCTCCTTGGAGCCGCTGGAACACTTGACGGACATATTGGTCGAGCCAGGAGCCTTTTTCCTCACTGGATAAGCGATCAGAAGACAAAAAGGCTTGCGCCTGCGGATGGTCCTTGTCAAAATCTTCGCCCAAGAGCCAAGATGCTACAGAAAAAGAGGCCTGCTCTTGCTCGCCGTCGAGGCCGTAAAGCGCCGCCTTTCGCAGCACGCGCTCCAATCCGACCTTCAATTCGGCGTCGGAAACTAGCTGAGTATCTGGGAAATGTGCTCGCATAAAGGCACGTAGCCGCAGAAGGAAGCTTTCGGAGTGAGCGTGTGCAAACGCGTCAATTTGTTCCGAACGAAGCTGAAACATCTTTCAAACTTTTCGACCGAGGGATTAGAAATATGGGGAAGACGCTAATCGTCCAAACGACGAGCGGGCGGCGATGAATGGACCTCCTCAGTCTGCATAAGTATACACCCGCCCGCTGCGTTCATGCTGCATTTGTAAACAGAAGACGGGCTGTGACCGAGGTACCTGTGAGCATGGTCTGGGCCAAGGAGGAGTTCTGCTGCCCCACCAGACCGCCTCGACTGGGGTTTCCGCTGCGGTTTGAGCGTACTGCCGTTGGCCGCTGGCTTCACCGCGTTCACGCCCTCTTAACGTTGCCCCAAGGTTGGAGCAAACAATCCGCGGCTTGAACCTGACCGACAATTGCTGCAATCGGCTCTAAAGGGGTGGTTCTTCCCCGCGCATTACCGGCCACCTCAGCAACCCGCGTGCCGCCTCAACGGCACTCCCTCGGATTTTGGCGAAAAAACCTTGCATTTCACCCTTGTATTGCAACCGGCCCTGGAATACAATCAATCGTCACGGAGGTGTTCTTGCCGAGCCAAAGTCTGCAGAAGAAACTAACGCGGGTGCGCCCTCCGCGAGTCCATATCACCACCGATGTGGAAACCGGGGCGGCCATTGAAATGCTAGAATTGCCCTTTGTCGTAGGGGTTCTGGGGGACTTCTCAGGCCAGCCCGCCGAGCCGCTGGCCGACGTTCGCGACCGCAAATTCACGGAAATCAATCCGGATAATTTCGATGCCGCCCTTAAGGCGATGAAGCCCCGCCTGTCGCTAACCATTGAAAACAAGCTGGATCGGACCAAACCGGACCCCGGCAAACTAGCCGTCGAGCTCAAATTCGAATCTCTGGAGGACTTCGAGCCGCATCGCATCGCCCAGAAGGTTCCGGCCATGAAAAGCCTGCTTGAGCTGCGAACGAAGCTCTCCGACCTGAAGAGCAGCCTGGAAGGCAACCCCAAGTTTGAAGATTTACTGGATGCGACAGTACGCAACACCGAAACCCGCGGCCAGTTGGCAGGCGAACTCGAGAAGTCCAAGGGGGACAAATAGAAATGAGTTCCCAGGAGAATGCACCCAAAGCCGATGCCTCGGCGACTCAAGAGCTAGCGAAGCAGCCCTCGCTTCTTGACCAGATACTCAAAGCGGGACGCTTTACCAAGGCGCCCGAACGCGGCGTCAGCTTGGTCGACGCCTTCGTCCAGCAGGTCCTGGAAGGTTCTGTGACCCTTGGCAGGGACGTTGAAGGTTCCATCAATGCCAAGCTGACCGAAATCGATCAACTGCTATCCCAGCAAATGGACGAGATCTTGCATGACGCGGCGTACCAGAAGCTGGAGGCCACTTGGCGCGGCTTGCGCCATCTCCTCGATCAGAGCGAGACCGGGCCGTTGCTCAAAATCAAAGTCCTCAATATTTCGAAGCGCGAGTTGCTCAAGGATTACCAGAAGGCCTCGGAATTCGATCAGAGCGCCCTGTTTCAGAAAGTGTATGAGGAAGGCTATGGCGTCTATGGCGGCGCTCCCTTCGGCGTCTTGGTGGGCGATTACGAATTCAGCCGTCACCCGGAGGATGTGGAGCTTCTCGAGCATGTCTCCGGCACCGCCGCTGCTGCCCACTGCCCCTTCATCGGCGCTGCCGCTCCGGAAATGCTGGAGCTTGACGATTTCACCCAGTTGAGTTCGATCCGCGACGTCTCCACCAAGTTCAGCAGCACCGACTCGGCCAAGTGGAAATCCTTTCGCAGCAGCGACGATTCGCGTTTTGTGGGCCTGTGCATGCCGCACATGTTGATGCGCCTGCCGTATGGGCGCAACACCAAGCGCGCGGAAGCCTTCGAATATGAGGAGGCCGTTGACGGCACCAAGCACGACAAGTATCTGTGGGGCAATGCGGCGTATGCGCTCGCCACAAAGATGACGCAGGCCTTCGCCGAAAACGAGTTCTGCACCGCCATTCGCGGACCCGAGGGCGGCGGAAAGGTGGAAGGGTTGCCGGTTCACAACTTCAAGACCTGGGAAGGCGATATTGTCATGAAGTGCCCGCTGGAAGTTCAAATTCCGGACCGGCGCGAGAAAGAGCTTGCGGGGCACGGCTTCATTCCTCTGGTGCACTGCAAAGACACCGATTACGCGGCGTTCTTCAGTGCGCAGTCTTGCCAGACGCCCAAGCTGTGGAACACCCCCGAAGCGAACAGCAATGCGGCCCTGTCCGCCCAGCTACCCTATATTCTTGCTATTTGCCGGTTCGCGCATTATATGAAAGTGATGATGCGGAACAAGATCGGCCGCAACATGTCCAAGGGCGACTTGCAGCGGTACTTGTCGACCTGGATTGCGGAATTCGTGCTTGATCAGGACGACGCCAGCCACGAGGCGAAGGCCAAGCGCCCCTTGCGTGCGGCCAGCATCGATGTGGATGAAGATCCTGGTAAGCCGGGTGTCTACCGCACGACCATGTTCTTGAGGCCGCACCTTCAACTCGACGAGCTGAATGTCTCGTTGCGCTTGGTTGCGGAGCTCCCGAAGAACCAGACGTAGAAATAGGCCCTTGTCGGCGGTTGCAGTTGTTAGGCAATCAATGAGCTAACGAAAGGAGTAATTTAATGAGCTTCGATGCATTCCTGAAGATCGACGGAATTGAGGGCGAGAGCCCGGACAGCAAACACAGCAAGGAGATCCAGTTGCTCTCCTACAGTTTCGGGGCCGACCAGCCGGCCTCTTCGTCGGTCGGAGGCGGCGCCGGTACTGGTAAAGTCAACATGCACGACTTGACAGTGCTGAAACATGTAGACAAGTCCAGCCCCAGGCTCCTGGTGGCTTGCTGCACCGGTCAGCACATCAAGTCTGCGGTGCTCACGGTGAGGAAGGCCGGCGGCGACCAGCAGGACTACATGACGGTGACGCTGTCGGACGTTGTGGTAAGTTCCCACCACAACTCCGGCCAGCCCGGCGGCGACTCGTTGCCCACGGAACAGATCGCCTTGAACTTCTCCAAGATCAACTACGAGTATAAGGAGCAGGGGGCCGATGGCACGCTCAAAGGCACGGTGGCGGGCGGTTACGACGTAAAGCAGAACAAGAAGGTCTGATGCCTCGGGCGGATCGGTGACAGTCGATCCGGAGAGCCCATCATGCGGCAAGCTGAGGAACTCTACCGGGAGAGTAAGCTCACTGAGGCGATTTCGAGTCTGCAGGCGCTTCTCCGCGAACACCCGTCGGAGAAGAAAGCGCGGAACTTCCTTTTCGAACTGTTGTGTTTTGCGGGCGAATTCGAGCGCGCGCGGAAACAACTGTCCATTCTTGCGGAAGATTCCAACGAGAGCCGGATGGGCATGGCGTTTTATTTCGCTGCGCTGGCAGCCGAAATGGAGCGCCAGACCTATTACGGGGATCGCGCCTCGCCTCAGACTGAGGATACTTCTGGAGCGCCTTCCGGTGCTAGCGAAGGGTTAAGCGGATCATTTAACGGAAAGCCTTTTTCGTCGATCCGCGATTTGGATGCCCGCCTTGGGCCCGCTCTGGAGTTCCTGGCGGCTGGCCGCTACCATCGCATCGCCTTGCGCAATCTTTCGCGCCTGGAGATCGCGGAGCCGAAGCGTCTGCGCGATCTCTACTGGCTGCCTGCCAATGCGCAGACTGCGGAATCCTTGGGGGCCGAGGAACTGGATTCGATCCTCATCCCCGTGCTCTATCCACATACCTATCTTTTCGACGACGACCAAACCCGCTTGGGGCGCACTACCGACTGGGCGCTGGCGGACGATGGCGCCGAGATTCCCTGCGGGCAGAGGATATTGTTGATCGACGGCGTAGAGGTGCCGTTGCTGCAGGTGCGCTCCCTGGAGTTCGGTCCGCCGGGAGAAGGAGACCGCACCGGCCATGTCTGATGCCGATGACCTCCTGCAACCTCTTCCCGACTTGGCGCCTTTGCTGCTCTCCATACCCGGAAATTGCCCGAGCGGGTCGCCTGTCCGCCACCACCCTGTCTATGAAGAGATTCGCTTGGCACTACGCCCGCCCGATACGGCTCCAAAGGACATCTGGCAACGGGATCAGCAGCCGCTCGACTTGCTGGCCGTAATCGACAAGGCCAGCGATATCCTGGCCACCAAAGCCAAGGACCTGGATGTTGCCGTGTGGCTTACCGAAGCCCTCGTCCGCCAACACGGGGTTCAGGCTTTTCCCGATGGGATTGGTTTGATCCGGGGGCTCCTCGAAGCCTTCTGGGACACGATTTACCCGTCCATCGAAGATGACGACGAAGGCTTTCGCGCACGGCCGATCAAGCATCTCAACAAGGCCTTTGTGGCCACGTTTGCGAGGTGGCCTATCGCCCAAAACGGCTTCACGCTTCATGATCGGAGTACATCCGGTTCGGAAGGGAATCCCCCGCCGGAAGAAATCGATCGGGCCGTAAGAGCCACTCCCCGGCAGTTCTACGAGGCGCGCGTAAAGGAGCTTCTTCAGACCCGCGAGGCTGTAACGCTCCTCCAAGACACCTGCCGAGAAAGATTCAAAGCGGCGGACCGGCCCGATCTAGGGAAGCTGGTGGAGCAGTTGGATGACGTGCACGGCGCCATGCAGCAGTACCTGCGGCAGAAGCCCGCGACGACGCAAGGGGCGGCGCCGCATGCCGTACCCCTGTTTCCGCCCTCCAATCCCGAAGGGGCGCCAGCGATTCCAGAATCGCGCCCCACGCAGCAGCCAGCCGTTCCAAGTCCGCTGTTGCACGGAATTTATGAGCTGTCGTCAAGTCTGCGTCGCGACGACCCTTCGGATCCGGTGCCCTACATGCTGCTGCGCAGTTGGCGCTTTGGAGCCTTACTGGCGTCGGGCAGCCCGGTGGACGAAACGCTGCTGGAGCCTCCTTCCACGGAGTTGCGGACGGCCCTACGCCGCGCCGTACGCGACGAAGATTGGTGGGAGGTCCTTGAGCAAACCGAGCATGCCATGGAGTCGCGTTGCGGGGCGTGCTGGCTGGATCTCCACCGGCACGCCTACCAGGCGTGCACTGGGTTGGGCCATCGCGGTGCGGCTAGCGCCATTCGTGGAATGCTCGCCGGCTATCTGAAGGCCCTGCCGGACTTACCCGCCGCCGTGATGCTCGATGGCTCACCCACGGCTAGCCCCGAAACGGCCGAGTGGCTGCGCAGTGAAGTGCTGGGTAGCGCGCCGGAGTTTCTGGAAGATCGTCCCGAACTGCAAGCGTCCGCCACAGAACGGCCTGATGCCTTCGAGACGGCCCAAGCCGAGTTGCGCGCCGGGCGCCTTGGCGAGGCTTGTCGCGTTTTGACGGAGGTTTTGTCCCTGGAAGAATCGGGGCGCGGCAAGATGCAGCGCAAGCTCCAACTCGCGAAGATTTTCATGGCGGCCGGCCATCACCGCCTCGCTCTACCCATCCTCAGAGAGATCGACCAGATTATCGAGGAGCGGCGCCTCGAAGGATGGGAGGCGCGCGCGCTGATTGCTTCGCACCTGGAGACGTTGTATTGTTGCCTGGATGCGCTACAGGAGAATGCCGACTACAAGCAGAAAGTTTACGACCGGCTGTGCGCGGCCGATCCGTTGAAAGCCCTGCAGTTCACGGCCAAACGATGATTGTTCTTTCCGTGTTGGATCGCCTGCTGAACACCCCGTCTCCGGACCGGGACCAGCGCCCCGCTGCGCCCGGGGCCGGTCGCGGGGAGCGCCATCCAACTGTTTCGAAGCGTGAATTCGAGAGCTACCGTGCCACGGTGAAGCGAAACCTGGAGTGGCTGTTGAATACGCGAAAGATCGTCGATCCGGTGCCCGAGGGCCTCAAGGAAGTTGAGAAGTCCGTATATTGCTATGGCCTGCCCGACTTCTCGCGGCTCAATCTCTACGCCGGCGATAACCAGCAAGACCAGGAGCGCCTGGCGGCGATGATTGCGCGTACTATCGAATTGTTCGAGCCCCGCATCCTGGACCTGCGCGTCACAGTGGGCGATCGATTGTCCTCTGGCCAAGCGTTGCACTTCCACGTCGCTGGGCGCTTGAAGATGAAACCTCGGCCCGAACCGGTCCGCTACGACACGGTGCTTGACATCACACGCGGAGAGTACCAAGTGCAAGTACTGGGGGACGGGCGTGCGTGAAGACTTTCTGGACTACTATGATCGGGAACTAACCTATCTGCGGCACCTCGGCGCCGAATTCGGCCGCAAGCATCCCAACGAGGCCGCACGTCTAAAGCTCGAACCCGATCACTGTGACGACCCCCATGTCGAACGGCTGCTGGAAGCGTTTGCATTCGTAGCCGCCCGCATCCATCTGCGTATCGACGACGAATTCCCCGAAATCACCGCCGCGCTGCTGGATGAGCTGTATCCGTACTTCATGCGGCCCGTGCCTTCCTTCTCCTTGGTCGAACTTCAAGTCGATCCCGAACGTGGGAAGGCCACTGCGGGCAGGGTGATCCCCAAGGGGACACCCATTCAGTCGCGCCCGGCCGAGGGATTCGTCTGCCGTTTCCGCTCCTGTTATGAAACCGAGCTTTGGCCGCTGTCGGTCGAGAGTGCCGCGTGGCGGCCCGGCAGCAGCCTGCCGCCTGGCCTGAGCCCCCACCAGACCGCTGCCGCCGTCGAAATCCGGATCCAATGCCAGCCCGACGTTTCGTTCTCGGGGCTCAATCTCTCGCGGCTGCGCTTTTATCTGAACGGCGGGAATGACTTGGTATATCCCCTCTACGAGCTTCTCCTGCGGAAGTGCCACACCATCCTCATCCAGGACGCCACCGCTCTGGCGCCGTCCAGGATTTTGCGATTATCCCCCAGCGCGCTCAGCCCGGTGGGCTTCAGCGAAGAGGACGGTTTGTGCTGGTTCCCCCGGCGCGGCTTCGCGGGCTACCAGATCATTGAAGATTACTTCGCGTTTCCCCAGAAGTTTCTCTTCGTCGACCTGAACGGCCTGGACGGTCTGCGGCGCGGCGGCATCGAGCGCCAGGCGACCATCCTGTTCCTGATTTCGCCCTTCGAGCGAACCGAGTGGAAGTCTGTTCTCGAACAGGGTGTCTCGGCCAAGACCTTCAAACTCGCCTGCACGCCGATCGTCAACCTTTTTCCGGTGACCTCGGACGCCATTCCGGTGCGCTCGAATGTCTATGAGCTTCCCATTCCGCTGGATTCGCGGCTGGAAGTCTATTCCGTTGATTCCGTCTACGGCCAGGTTTCTTTTTCCGCGGAGCGAAGGCCGTTTGAGCCACTAATCAACTGCCGCGGCGAGGAGGGCAAGGACGCTCCGGCAGGTTACTGGAAAGCCTCCCGCCGGCCAAGCCGGCGCGATGAGAAGCTCTCGGAAGTGTTTATCAGTCTATTGGACCGCAAGGGCTCGCTCGTGGATCCCCAGGCGGACAGCCTGACGGTCAAGCTCACCTGCACGAATCGGGACCACCCTTTCCGGCTGCCCATGCGGCAACCAAAGGGCGACTTCCAGATGGAGCAGCATCCCGAGGTGCAGAAGATCGTGTGCCTCCACGGCCCCACCACCGGTTTGCCCGCTCCCTCTGCCGGCACCAGCCTGTGGCGGTTGGTCTCACAGTTGGCGCTGAATCACCTTTCCTTGGTAGATGAGGGCCGACCGGCCCTGCAGACCCTCCTGCGGGTGCATAATCTGGTGGGGACCGAGTTCGCCGAGGAGAGTATCAAGGGCATTGCCGCACTCGAGAGCCGGCCGCATTTTGCGCGTGTTTCCTCCCAGCACGGCATGGCATTTGTACGCGGTAAGCGGGTGGAAATTACGGTCGACGAGGAGCATTTTCTCGGCAGCAGCGCCTATCTGTTCGGCAATGTGCTTGAACATTTTCTGGGCCTGTACACATCTTTGAATTCGTTTTCGCAGTTGGCTTTGCGATCTCGACAGAGGGGCGATAGGCCGATACATGTTTGGCCCGCCCGCGCGGGCGCTAAAATCGTGATCTAACGGGAGCTGATTTGGTGCCAGATCCGGCATATGACGAGTTGTTGGAGAGACCGTGGTGCTTTGAATTCGGGCAGGCCATGCGCATTCTCCTGCGCAACAGCGGCCACGGAGAAATGCCCTCGCCAGCAAGCCGCCGCTTCGATGTAGCGCACGAACCCGTGCGCATCGGAGCCAACCAATCGCTGGCGTTCCCCGCCAGCGACATCCAGTCGCTCGTCGCAGGGGAATCCAATGATGAATACCTGAAGATGTCGATCAACTTTCTCGGCCTGACCGGACCCTCGGGCGTTCTGCCGTTACCTTATACCGAGCTACTCACGGAGAGCATCCGGTCTGGAGACCAGAGTCCGGCCGACTTCCTCGACATTTTCAATCACCGCATGGCCATGATGTTCTACTTCGCCTGGGAGCGTTACCGGTTCCCGGTGAGCTATGAGCGCAGTTCGGCCAATAACCTGTTCCGTCAGATCCTGCTGAGCTTGGTCGGGCTGGGCACGGAGCATCTGCGGGGCCGGCAACAGATCCCCGACGAGTTCTTTACGCGTTACGCGGCGCTGTTGGCGATACAGCCGCGCTCGGCTTCCGTCTTGCGCACCATTCTTGGCGACTACTTCAACGTGCCGGTGGAAGTGGAGCAGTTCGCGGGAACCTGGTACCAGCTCGACCCCGCCAGCACCACGCAATTCCGGGACGACAACTCCGAATCGGAACGTGTAGGCTACGGCGTAGTCGTCAGCGAGGAGTACTGGAGCCAGGAGTCCATGGTGCGACTGCGCATCGGGCCGATGGATCTGCCAACCTACCGCCGCTTCCTGCGGGGCGGTCCCGACTTTGCGCGCCTGCAGGAGATTTGCCGCTTTTTTTCCCGGGATGAGCTTGTTTTCGAGCTGCAGTTGATGTTGCACAAAGATGCGGTTCCAGATACCGAGTTGGACGGTGACGGCTCCCAGGGTGCGCAATTAGGCTGGACGACCTGGGCCAAGTCCGAGCCGTTCCAACACCATGCGGAGGACGTAATCATTCGATTGTGATGCTGCCCGAAGCAAAGTCAGGAGAAAGCCATGGAATACACGCAGGATGACCGCCCTATACGGCTAGACACGCCTCTGGGAGAAGACGTTCTGTTGCTCGAGCAGTTCACCGGTTCGGAGGCTGTATCGCAACAGTTCTCTTTCTACCTGCGGGCAGTCTCGACGAATGCATCGCTGTCTCTCGACGACCTGTTGCAGCGGCCCGTGCTGGTCACGCTGCGCTTGGTAAGCGGCGCGGATCGCTATATCCACGGCATCGTGAACAACGCGGTTCAACTCGAGCGCGGCAAGGGTCTCACCACTTACCATCTGGAAATCGTTCCCTGGACCTGGTTCCTCTCGCTAGTCACGGACTGCCGTATTTTCGAAGACAAAACCGTCCAACAGATCGTTACGCAGATCTTCACCGATCAGGGGTTCCAGGATTACGAGTTCCGGCTTTCAGGCTCCTATGAGCCTCGCGAATACTGCGTGCAATACCGGGAAACCAGCTTGGACTTCATTTCGCGTCTGATGGAAGAGGAGGGCATTTTTTATTTCTTCGAGCACACGGCTCAGAAGCATACCCTGATCGTGACTGACTCCCAATCCGCGTTCGGACCTTGCCCAGACAATGCCTCCGTGCGGTACGGGATAACGCAGGCCGCGGTACAGGAGGAAGACCTCATCACGACGCTCAGCCGCAACCACTCCGTCCGCAGCAGGACCATTTCTCTCACCGACTATGATTTCCAAAAACCCAGCGTGAAATTGGATGTCCGCGCCACTTCGGAGCGGTACGACCTCTACGACTACCCTGGCAAGTACCTCTCGCGGGATACCGGCGAGCGCTACGCCAAGATCCGGCTGGACGAGCAGGAAGCCCAACGCCTGGTGCTCAATGGCGCCAGCAACTGCCGGCAGTTCGTTTCTGGCTCTAAGTTCAACCTGGAGGACATCTCCGGGCAGGGTTTCGACGGCTCTTACGTGCTGCTGTCGGTCGCCCATTCGGCCAGCGCCAACAGCTATCGCTCCGATGAAATCGAGCCGTTCGTTTACGAAAACCAGTTTCAGGCCATACCCGCTTCCGTAACCTACCGCCCTCCGCGCTTGGCGCCAAAGCCGGTGGTGCGCGGCTCCCAAACCGCCACCGTCGTCGGACCGGACGGCGAGGAGATCTGGGTGGACAACTTCGGGCGCATCAAAGTTCACTTCCATTGGGACCGCGAGGACAAGAGTTCCTGCCCTGTGCGGGTTGCGCAGTCCTGGGCCGGGAAAAGCTGGGGCGCCATCCAGATCCCGCGCATAGGCCAGGAGGTCGTGGTGGATTTCCTGGAAGGCGATCCGGACCGACCGCTGGTGATCGGCAGCGTCTACAATGCCGAGCAGATGCCGCCCTATGGCCTGCCTGGCGATCAGACCATCAGCGGCACGAAATCACGCAGTTCCAAAGGAGGTGGACCCGATAATTACAACGAGATCGTCCTGGAAGACAAAAAGGGCTCTGAATTCATTCGCATTCACGCCGAGAAAGACATGCAGGAGCATGTCGAGAACGACAGTTATGAGCACATCGGACGGGACCGCCATTTGGTGGTGGACGGTTCTCAGGCGGAAATGGTCACCGGCGACAAGCACCTGACCGTCAAGGGCGAACAGCGCGAGTCGGTGCAAAGCGACTTTTCACTCGAGATCGGCGGCAGCAACAACGCCAAAGTCGGCAATGTTTATACCTTGGAGTCCGGCCAGGAGATCCATCTTAAGGGCGGCATGAAGGTGATTATCGAGGCCGGCATGCAGCTTACCCTGATCGGCCCGGGCGGCTTCGTGGACATCGGCCCGGCAGGCGTGACCATCCAGGGCACGCTGGTGCGCGTCAATAGCGGAGGCGGCCAGGGTTCCGGCACAGCATCTCAGCCGAAGTTGCCTGAAAAGCCCAAAAAGGTAGATTCATGAATTACAGGCTTGTCACGCGGGTCTGCTGGTCGTAGAAAGACCGAGCGTAGACCGCTAAAGTGCATCGATTGCATCGATGCACTTGACCCCCATCATGAAACAACATCCATGTGCCGTTCACATGGGCGATCACACAAAGGCGCTGCCGTAGGTGCGTATCACGTTGAAATGCCTGACAATATGAGCTTGGTCTGTACTGGCATCGGTTCCTGTGGCGATATCGCGAACAATGCAAGATGGGCGAGCTGGTGTTTCACAATCCGAATGTCGCGGATTCCATGGGGTCAAGTCTCATCACGCGGCGCACGAAAGCGGTGAGGCTGTCCTCGCATTCAACAACGGCGACTGCGTAATCAAAGCCAGTTGATTTATATGCATCAAACTAACCGGCACTTGGAGCCAAACGGCAAGCCGAAGGGCACGAGGCGCAGCTCCGTCGGGTGCATGGCGTGACCGGCTTTGACCATCAGGTGAATATCCCCGTTTGTTCCCACCTCCTGGACGTCGTCAGCCGCTATGCCGCCGGCTCGATGGTCGATCCCCGTGAAGGCGCCGAATTGGCCAAGCAGTTCATTGCGGGGACTAACAAACACCAGATCCCCGCCAGCCAAATCACCGTTCACGCCGACCGCGGCCGGTGGGATGATCTCCAACCCGGTCGCCTTTTTGATGGCCGACTTGGGTGTCACCAAGACTCACAGCTGACCTTACGTTTCCGACGATAACCCTTATTCGGAAGCCAGCTCCGCACCATGAAATACCGTCCAGAGTTCACGGACCGCTTCGGCGCATCCAAGACAGCCGCGCTTTCTGTCATCAATTTTTTTAGTGGTATATAACGAAGAGCATTGGCACTCTGGCATCGGCTTGCTGGCCCCCGCCGTGGTTCTCGTCGGCGAGGGCCCAGCCGTGCTGGCCCACCGCCGAGTGGTGCTCGACCGCTGACCAGGCGCACCGGACGGCTGTGTTCGGCAGTCTCAGACCATTGCCTTGGCCCTCGGAGGTTTGGATCAACAAGCCGGTTCCACCCGGCCAAAAACGAAGGAGGATAGTCAATAAATCTCTATGCTGGGTGTCTCAAAAGTGCTTGACACGCGCCGGTATGCTAAGCTTGGGGAGTCATGGCTTACGTCGTTCATCATCCGCATCAGTACGTTGGACACCCAGTCGTAGGTGACTGGCAAGGTGGAAATGTCGGTGAATGCGCTCAACTTGCTCAGCAGACTTGGGCTCACCAACAGAAGAAGGATATGCCCCAAACCTGCTTTTGGACGCCCGGAAAAAGGCTCATTGACTGCAGGCCGGGAGAATTGACGCCCGGAACAGTGCTTGCCACGTTTGACGCTCATGGAAGGTACTGGAATAGGCATGGCTACCATACCGTCCTATATGAGAGCCTCACTGCTGATACGAACGGCAGGCCAAACACACTGACCGTCATCCACCAGCACCAGCAGATTGGCCACCTTATCAAAAGCGAAACATTCAACTTCCGTCCGAACGCCCACTACAGAGACGCGAGAAACTATTGCGTCGTCGAATCTCGACATGGCGCTTCAGGAAGCTGGTAAAGGTTTTCGGCGCGGGCAATCAGTTTGGCCAAAGGAAAGGGTTCCGGCGTAATTGATTAGCGGCAACTGGGCGCTATTCGCTGAACATTTCCGCGATCTTGGGTTACCGTAGTTTGGAGTGACAGGTACAGACGCCGG
>OCZU010001580.1_pt1 | contig 14867 bp, 14 predicted proteins | sample 1539001 | NCBI WGS metagenome assembly OCZU01 (sample SAMEA3539306, study PRJEB22396) | soil metagenome | biome: tundra; feature: field; material: soil | place: USA | collected 2010-05 | depth 0.15 m | reverse complement strand
AAGCCGCGGCAAAGCTGCAAGCAAGCCTGCGCCGCTGCCACGTGCGAAGGCGACGGTCAGCGCCACCGATCCAAAGGGCTCCGCGACTTCCGACACCGTCGCCGGCGTAAAGCTCTCGCACCCGGACAAGCTTTTGTATCCCGAATCCAAGCTTGCGAAGCAGGACCTCGCGCGCTACTACGAAAGCGTCGGAGAGTGGATACTGCCGCACCTGCGGGGAAGGCCTTTAAGCCTGGTGCGCTGCCCCGATGGCTGGAGCGGCGAGTGCTTCTACCAGAAACATGCGCCCAAGACCATCAACCCCGCGGTGGAGCGCGTGCTGGTGCCGGAAGGCGAAGGCAAGGCGACGTACATGGCCGCCAACTCGTTGTCGGCGCTGGTCGCCCTCGTTCAGTGGGGCGTCCTGGAACTGCATCCCTGGGGATCGCGCACGCCGCGCCTCGATCGGCCGGATCGACTGATCTTCGATTTCGATCCCGACGACGGTGTCGCCTGGAATGAGATCGTGGCTGCGGTCGGCGTATTGCGCACGCTGCTTGGCGACCTGGGACTTTCCGGATTTCTCAAGACTACCGGCGGCAAGGGGCTGCACGTCGTCGTGCCGATTCGCGCGACCCTCGATTGGGACGAGGCAAAGGGTTTCACCAAGGCCATCGCCGATTTGATGGCGCGAACCTTTCCCGACCGTTTCATCGCCGTGATGTCGAAATCGCGCCGCAAAGGAAAGATTTTCATCGACTATCTGCGCAATGCCGAAGGCGCAACCGCAATCGCGCCGTACTCGCTGCGCGCCAGAAAAAACGCGCCGGTCGCGACGCCTATCGCCTGGGACGAGCTCACCGAGGATGTGCGCTTCGACCACTTCAATCTGCGTACCGTCCCGCAACGCTTGTCGGAACTCAAGTCCGACCCGTGGGCCGATTTCCTCGACCTGCGCCAATCGGTCAGCAAGTCCATGTTCAAACGCGTGGGTTACGACGGCTGAGCGCGGAACCGCGCGCGCATCGGCGGGCTGTCTCACCCGCGTGCCGAGTGAAGCGCGCGGGCAAACATCGCAAGCGATATTCGAGCACTTTCGTATTCTTGGGCGCAAAATGTCCCGAGCCGAACGGAGTGCGCTTATGTCGCGGGATCGTCGATGAAAATAATGGTGAGTTTGCTGTCGTGCTTGGCGGTGCTCGCGTGCGTGGGCGGATGCATTCCCATCGGCATCCGCGGTTCCACGATGGCCGGAGCGGAAGCGCCGTCGTGCGTCGCGCAGCCGCACCTGGATGCCCGGGCGCGCGACACCGGACCGGGCCCGATCGGCGGTGCCGCGACGACCGACGAAATACCGGACGCGGGCCGCGACGCGCTGCGCCTGACTCGCCTGCCGAGAGACGTATCGGGTGCTTAGCGCTTGACGCCCGGCATCGATTGCTGCGCCATGCGGGCGAAATCTCCCATCACCCGCTGCATCGATGAAAACGCGGGACCGCCGGACGCCATCACGCCCTGCATCGCCGTGACCAGATTCTGGGCCTGCTTGAGGTCGGGCATCATCGCCATCACGGCTTTGGCCTCCTTCGCGCCCGGCACGCCGGCCATCTGATCTTCCATCAGCGCGAACAGACGTTTTTGCATTTCCACGATCATCGAGAACATCTCGCCCCAGTACTGCATCGCTTTTTCGACCGCTTCCTGCGTCACGCTTTGACCGGCGGCGACCAGCGATTGCGGGTCGCTCGCTTCCGCTGCATGCCGGATCGCTTTTCGTTGCATCGAGCGGGTTTGCTCTTCCCCCTCGAACTGCAGCTTGCGCAGCTTGGACGTATTCTCGATCGCCGTATTGATGACGTCCAGCGCCAATTTTGCGTTTGTTTTGTAGAGCTCGAACGCCTGCTCCGGCGTCATTGCGCGGGTCATTTTCGCCATGTCCGCGAAATCGCCTCGATCCGGCGCCTTGGCGGATGCCGTAGACGCTTTGGCACGCGGCTTGGTCGTCGATTTGCGTTTGGCGGCGGTAGATTTGGGCGACGGTTTCCTGGCCATGATGTGTGCTCCGGTTAATGTTCCAACGATCGATGCTCACTCGCCGACCCTGGCGTCGACGGGTCGCCGACTGTGCCGCAAGTGCGCGCGCGCCTATTGCACATCTTCGCCGCGCCACCGTCAACACGTGTCGCTTCGAGCGCTGCGTTCGGCGTCGCGATGATTGGCACGGGCGGTCGCGTCCACGCCTTGGTGACGACGAGGCTGGCTCTACCCGCGCAGTTGATCCAGCGCCTCGTTGATGCGCTCGACGGCGAAGATCTCCATGCCGTCGATTCGCTGTTTGGGCTTGTTCGCGGCCGGAATGATGGCGCGATGGAAGCCGAGCTTCGCCGCTTCGCGCAGCCGTTCCTGCCCTCGCTGAACGGGCCTGATTTCACCCGCCAAGCCAACCTCACCGAATACGAGAGATTTACTGTCCAATGCTATGTTTTTAAACGATGAATAGACGGCCATCGAAACCGCCAAATCAGCCGCGGGCTCGCCGATGCGCACTCCGCCCACGGCGTTGACGAACACGTCCTGACCCGCCATCTCCACGCCGCCGTGGCGATGCAGAACGGCAAGCAGCAGCGCCAGGCGCTGTGGATCGAGCCCCACCGCGACGCGTCTCGCGAGCGCACCTTGCACCGGGTCGACCAGCGCCTGCACTTCGACCAGAAGCGGTCGCGAGCCCTCGAGCGTCGCCAGCACGCAACTTCCCGGCACCGCCTTGCCGTGCTGTGACAGAAACAGCGCCGACGGATTGGCGACGCCTTTCAATCCTCGCTCGGTCATCGCAAAAACGCCGAGCTCGTTGGCCGCGCCGAAGCGGTTCTTGATCGCGCGCACGAGGCGAAAGCTGGAGTGGGTATCGCCTTCGAAATAGAGAACCGTATCGACGATGTGCTCAAGCACCCTGGGACCCGCGATCGCGCCCTCCTTGGTCACATGGCCGACGAGGATGATCGTGATCCCTGACTGCTTCGCCAGCCGGGTGAGCTGCGCCGCGCACTCTCTCACCTGCGCGACGCTACCCGGCGCCGACTCGAGCGCCTCGGTGTAAACGGTCTGGATCGAATCGATCACCACGACATCCGGACGCTGCGTCCGTATCGCGCCGACGATTGCCTCGAGCTGGACCTCTGCCAGCAGCTCGACCGCTGCGTTGACCAGACCCAGGCGATGCGCACGCAAGGCGATCTGATCGGCGGATTCCTCGCCGGTGACGTACAAGGCGCGGCGCGAGACGCCGATGGCGGCCATCGCCTGCAGCAGCAAGGTCGACTTGCCGATGCCCGGATCGCCGCCCAGCAGGATCACTCCGCCGGCGACCAGCCCGCCGCCAAGGACGCGGTCGAATTCCTCGATGCCGGTCGGTGTTCGCGGATTGTCGCTGGTCTCGACGCTGGACAGCGCGCGCACCACGCTCGCGCCGCCCGAAAACGCCTGGAAACGCGATGCCGGCGTCGCCGCAATCGTTTCGACCAGCGTGTTCCAGACGCCGCAGCTCGGACACTGGCCCTGCCACTTGCTGCTGGTGCCGCCACACTCAGTGCACGCGTAGGCGGTCTTGGTTTTGGCCATCACAACGCCGATTACGCAAGCTCGTCCGGGAGGACGACCGCGGTGCCGAGCTTGCCGACCACGACACCGGCGGCGCGATTGGCGATCCTGACCGCGCTGGAGAGGTCCGCGCGCGCGCCGATCAGCGTCGCAAGCGTCGCAATCACCGTGTCGCCGGCGCCCGAGACGTCATACACTTCGCGCGCGACCGCGGCAACGTGCTGCGCGCCGGCATCGGTGTAGAGCGACATGCCTTCTTCCGCGCGAGTGATCAGCAGCGCTTCAAGGCCAAGCTCGGCGCGCAGCGTCTGGGCCTTGGTCGCGAGCTCCGCCTCGCTGCTCCAGGGCCCTGCGACCTGGCGGAATTCCGCACGATTGGGCGTGATCACCGTCGCTCCGCGATAGCGCAGCCAATCCTCGCCCTTGGGGTCTACCAGCACCGGCGTGCCGCGTGCGCGCGCCTGCTCGATCATGCGCGCGATGTGCGCCAATCCGCCCTTCCCATAGTCGGACAACACGATCACGTCGAACTCCGGCAACGCGCGCTCGTAATCCGCGAGCTTGGTGGCGAGAATCTCGTGCGATGGAAGCGTCTCGAAGTCGATGCGCAGCAATTGCTGCTGCCGTGCGATCACCCGCAGCTTGACCGTGGTCGGCAGCGCCGGGTCGCGGTGGAGCGACGTGCGCACGTGCTCCTCCCCGAGCAGCCGCTCCAGCGAGCGCCCGGGCTCGTCGTCGCCAATCACGCTGATCAGCGTTGCCTTGGCGCCCAGCGCCGCGACGTTGCGAGCGACGTTCGCCGCGCCTCCCGGGCGCTCTTCGCTGCGCGAGATCCTGACGACCGGCACCGGCGCCTCGGGCGAAATGCGCTCGACATCGCCGAACCAATAGCGGTCCAGCATCACGTCGCCCACGACCAGCACCCGCGTGGCGGTCACGGCAGTCCGAAAGTCGGAGAATCCTCGATTGGGCATCAGTGCATCATCGCGATCGTTGGAATAGGAAGCAGGATACGCGTCGGGGCGCGGGGTAGGTTGCTCCGCGAGCTCGCTACGGCCGGCCAATGCCGAAGTATTCCAGTCCGGCAGCGCGCACTTCTTTCGGATCGTAGAGGTTGCGGCCATCGAAAAGGAGCGGCTGCTTCAATGTACGTCGCAATTCACCGAAATCGGGGCTGCGGAACTCCTGCCATTCCGTCACCAGCACCAGCGCATCGGCGCCGGCGACAGCATCCATGGGCGATGCCGCATAGGAGAGTCGCGCGTTTGCGCCGAAGACGCGCTTCGCCTCGTCCATTGCCACGGGATCGTACGCCTTGACGGTTGCGCCACGATCGAGCAAGCCGCGCACCACGGTTTGCGACGGTGCCTCGCGCATGTCGTCGGTATTGGCCTTGAACGCGAGCCCCCAAACCGCGAATGCCTTGTTCGAGAGGTCAGAACCCAAGCGTTGCGCAATTTTCTCGACCAGTCGATTTTTTTGCGAGTTGTTGACAGACTCGACGGCGGCAAGAATCTTCAGCGGGCGACCGTGGTGATCGGCCGTCGCCTGCAGCGCCTTGACGTCCTTGGGGAAACACGAGCCGCCGTAACCCGCTCCCGGATACAGAAAGCGATAGCCGATGCGCGGGTCGGAGCCGATGCCTCTTCTGACGTGCTCGATGTCGGCGCCAAGTGCGTCCGCAAGATTGGCCAATTCGTTCATCAATGAGATGCGTGTGGCCAGCATTGCATTGGCCGCATACTTGGTGAGCTCCGCGGAGCGAACATCCATGACCAGCAGCCGCTCGTGATTGCGCTGGAAAGGTGCGTAGACCGCGCGCAACAACCTGATCGCGCGCTCGTCGGAGGATCCGATGACGACGCGGTCAGGCCTCATGAAGTCCTCGACTGCCGCACCTTCCTTGAGGAACTCGGGGTTCGACGCAACCGCGAACGGCAGGTCGATGCCGCGCCGCGCAAGCTCGGCCGCAATGGTCTCGTGAACGCGATTCGCGGTGCCGACCGGCACCGTCGATTTGTCGACGATGACCTTGAAGTCGACCATCCGGGACCCGATCTGGCGCGCGGCCGCGATCACGTGCCGGACATCGGCGGAGCCGTCTTCGTCCGGCGGCGTCCCGACCGCGATGAACTGCAGAGTGCCGTGGGCTACTGCCGCATCGATATCGGTCGTAAAGCGCAGCCGGCCGCCCGAAACATTGCGCCGGATCATCTCGTGCAGACCGGGCTCGTGTATCGTGACGCCGCCGCGATCGAGGGTTGCGATCTTTTCGGCGTCGACGTCCAGGCACATCACATCGTTTCCGACTTCGGCGAAGCACGTTCCGGTGACGAGACCGACGTAGCCGGTCCCGATCATCGTTATCTTCAAGCCGGAACCTTTGGCTCGGCGCCAATGGAAGCGTTGATGGCATCCAGCGCGGCCAGCGGATCCGAAGCGCCGGTGATCGGCCTTCCGATCACCAGATAGTCCGCGCCCGCAGCGATGGCTGCTTCGGGCGTCATCACCCGCGCCTGGTCATTGAGCGCAGCGCCGGCCGGACGAATGCCCGGTGTCACCAGCTTGAAATTTCTCCCGCACGCCGCGCGCAGGGTGGCCGCCTCGTGCGCCGAGCAAACCACGCCGTCGAGACCGCTTCCCTGCGCAAGGCGCGCGAGGCGCAAGACCTGCTCGTCGATCGATCCTGTCATCCCGACCGCTACGAGGTCCTCGGCGGCAAGACTGGTGAGCACCGTCACCGCAATCAACAGCGGCGCGGTGCGGCCCATTTCCGCCGCAGCCTGGTTCACGGCCTGGCGCGCCGCCCGCATCATCGCCGGACCGCCCGTGGCATGAACATCGATCATCCAGACGCCCATTCGCGTCGCGGCGGCGCACGCCTGCGCCACCGTGTTGGGAATATCGTGAAACTTGAGATCGAGGAAAACCAGAAAGCCGCGACGCACGAGCTCGCGCACGAGACCTGCTTCTGCCGCGGTGAAGAGCTCCTTGCCGACCTTGACCGCGCATTTCCGGGGATCGAGCCGTGCTGCCAGCCCGAACGCCGACAGCATGTCGGGAAAGTCGAGCGGAACGATGACACGCGGCGTGTGAGCGATCATGTGCGGTCTCCTTGTTCTATCTATGCAAACCCGTCCGGCGACTCGGTGCGCCGCGGCGAGTACGTTTCCCACTTCCCGCAGCCGGGGCAGCGCCAGTAGTATTGCTTGGCGCGAAAGCCGCAATTCTCGCAACGATACATGCCGAGCCGCTTGATGTGCTGGCCGACGAGGCCCTTGACGAGCTCGAGGTCGTGACGCCGCTCGGCCGGCGCGGCCATGAGCTGCGCCTCGAGCAGCTTGTCGAGCCCGAGCAGCGTCGGATTGCGCACAAGCTCGTCCTTGATCAGTTGCGTCGCCGATTCCGCGCCCTCGTGCGCGAGAATCTGATTGAACAGCGCCGTCAGCAAGTCCAGCGAAGGATATTGATCCTCGTAATTGCGAAGCACCCGGATACCTTGTGCGACGTCGCCGATTTTGCGGTAAGCGTCGGCGAGACGGTCCGCGACCAGCCCCAGAAATGCGGGGTTCTGCGATTCGATCCGCTGCCAGGCAGCAATAGCCGCGGCGTGCTCTCCACGCTGTGCCTCCAGATCTCCCATGAGCATCGCCGCGCGTGCGCAAAGCTTGTATTCGGCAAGCGCCTGCTCTATGAATTGCCGCGCGTCGTCGAACTGCGAGTGCAGCATCGCATTTTGCGCGAGCTCGCAGTAGTAGTGCGCGATTTCCTTGAAGTACGGTCGCTTCGCCAGCGCTTCCATGCGCTTGGTGGTCGTGATCGCCTTCTGCCAGTCCTTCTCCTGCTCGTAGATCTGGAGCAGGAATCCCAGCGCTTGAACCTCGAACGGGCTACCGTCGAGACGCGAAAAGAGCTCTTCGGCGCGGTCGAGCAGGCCAGCACGGTGGAAATCCTGCGCCAGCTCGAACACCGCCGTCGGGCGCTTGTCCGCGGGCAGATCGGGCCGGTCGAGCAGATTCTGGTGCATGCGTATGGCGCGATCGATTTCCCCCTGCCGGCGAAAGAGACTGCCTAGCGCAAAGTGAAGGTCGATGGTCTGCGGATCGACCTTGACCACCTCGATGAACGATTCAATGGCCTTGTCGGGTTGCTCGTTGAGCAGAAAATTCAGGCCGCGGAAATACGAAAGCGGCAAAGCCCGGGACTCGCGGAGCAGGTGCTTGATGTCGATGCGCGCCGCAATCCATCCCATCGCGAAGAACAACACGGGGATGGGAAGCAGCCACCAGAGCTCAAAGTCCATGGAATCCGGCGACGACCGTTTCGCCTAGCCGACGTCGGCGGAGGGCGCGTCTTTTGATTGCCGCCGCGCGTGTTCGCGCCGCAGGCGCATTACCTGCCGCTTCAAGCGGGTCGTGCGCACGAGGCCGGCCAGAATTCCCGCGACCGCGCCGCACGCGAACGCAATCAGCAGCAAGAAGATCAGCGGCGCCTGCCATGAGAACCAATGATAGAAACGTACGGTGACGAGCTCGGCGTTTTGCAGAGAAAGCAGCAGCAGCAACGCGAAGACGATAGAGCCGACGATCCAGCGAGCGACGTTCATGCAGCGGATCCAATACAAAGGGCGGCACTATCGCGATAGACAATGCCGCCCGGCAACGAATTCCATCAGCCCTTCTTCAGTTCCTTGAAATCGACGCGTTCCCGCAATTCCTTGCCCGCCTTGAAATGCGGGACGTGTTTTTCGGGCACCTGCACCCGCTCGCCGGATTTGGGGTTGCGCCCCGTCCGCGGCGGCCGGTAGTTGAGCCCGAAGCTGCCGAATCCGCGGATCTCGATTCTCTCGCCCTTGGCCAGACTTTCGGCCATGGCATCGAGGATCATCTTCACCGCGAGTTCGGCATCCTTGGCCACGAGCTGCGGGAACTGCGCCGCCAAGCGGTCGATCAGTTCCGATTTGGTCATCACGGGCTCGCTTACCCTTGATTCTTATTGTCGAGTTTGGCCTTGAGCAGCGCGCCCAGGTTGGTTGTGCCGGCGCTGGTTCCGGAGTTTTCGACAGTGATCCGCTGCATCGCCTCGGACTCGTCGGCATTGTCCTTCGCTTTGATCGACAAGTTGATCGAGCGGTTCTTGCGATCGACGTTGATGATCATCGTCGTCACCGCGTCACCCTCCTTGAGATGCGAGCGAATGTCCTCGACGCGATCGCGGGCGACTTCGGAAGCGCGAAGATAACCCTCGACTTCTCCGTCGAGCGCGATAACCGCACCCTTGGCGTCGAGCGACTTGACGGTGCCGTTGACCACGGTCCCCTTATCGTGCGCAGCAACGAAGTTCGAGAACGGGTCGCCATCCATCTGCTTGATGCCAAGCGAGATGCGCTCGCGCTCGACGTCGATCGCAAGCACCACCGCCTCGACTTCCTGTCCCTTCTTGTAGTCGCGAACCGCGGCTTCGCCCGCCAGCGACCACGAGAGATCGGACAGGTGCACGAGACCATCGATGCCACCCGGCAAGCCGATGAACACGCCGAAGTCGGTGATGGACTTGATCAAGCCCTTCACCTTGTCGCCCTTCTTGTGGTTCATCGAAAAATCTTCCCAGGGATTGGGCATGCACTGCTTCATCCCGAGCGAGATCCGGCGCCGCTCCTCGTCGATTTCGAGAATCATCACCTCGACCTCGTCGCCGAGCTGCACGACCTTGGTCGGGTGGATGTTCTTGTTGGTCCAATCCATTTCCGAAACGTGCACCAGGCCTTCGATGCCCTGCTCGATTTCGACGAACGCGCCGTAATCGGTGAGATTGGTGACCTTGCCGAACAGACGCGTGCCCGTCGGGTAGCGCCGCGACAAGCCAACCCACGGATCCTCGCCGAGCTGCTTCATGCCGAGCGACACGCGGTTCTTTTCCTGGTCGAACTTGAGCACCTTCGCCGTTACCTCATCGCCGACCGCCAGTACTTCGGAAGGGTGCTTGACGCGACGCCACGCGAGATCGGTGATGTGAAGCAGGCCATCGATGCCGCCCAGGTCGACGAACGCGCCGTAATCGGTAATGTTCTTGACGATTCCCTTGACGATCGCGCCTTCCTGCAAGGTCTTGAGCAACTCTTCGCGCTCGGCGCCGAGGCTTGCCTCGAGCACGGCGCGGCGGGAAACCACGACGTTGTTGCGCTTGCGATCGAGCTTGATGACCTTGAAATCGAGCGCCTTGCCTTCGAACGGCGTCGTGTCCTTGACCGGGCGGATGTCGACCAGCGAGCCGGGCAGAAACGCGCGGATCCCGTTGACCATCACGGTGAGACCACCCTTGACCTTGCCTGTGACGAGGCCGGATACGATGGTGCTCTGCTCCATCGCAGCTTCGAGATCGTGCCAGGCCTTGAGGCGCTTTGCCTTGTCGCGCGACAGGCGCGTCTCGCCGTAGCCGTCTTCGAGGCTCTCGATGGCAACGGTAACGAAGTCGCCTGCCTTCACTTCGACCACGCCCTGATCGTTCTTGAACTCTTCGATCGGGATGAAACTCTCGGACTTCAATCCGGCGTTGACGACGACGATGTTGTAATCGACGCGAGTCACTTCGGCGGTGATCAGCTCACCCTGCCGCATCTCCTGGCGTGCGAGGGATTCCTCGAACAGGGCGGCGAAGTTTTCCTGCGGTTGAGCGGCTTCGTTGGGTGTGGCGGTTGCCATGTGCATTTGCTTCCTATCGGTTCGTCCGTCGCCTGGGGCGTGGGAACGGGTCTGTTCATCGAATCCGCCATTCGGACAGCCCTGCTGACGTCCGGCTGGCGGCTACCTATCGGTTACAGCTTTTCACGCATTTGCCACGTGGTGACCACGTGTTTGCCACGTGTTTGCCACCTGTTTGCCACTGCTTTGGCCAAGCTGCGGCCAGTTACCTCGCGCGAGCCCTCGAATGCTTGTCGGGGGGCTAACCGGAGCTCGACGTGAACCTGAGCTTCGCCCGTTCAAGAACAAAGGCAATGCTCGCGTCGATCGTCATGTCGGTCGTATCCAGGACCAGCGCGTCGGCAGCGGCCTTGAGCGGCGCAGCCGCTCTGCCACTGTCGCGCTTGTCCCGCTCCCGGATATCGAGCAAAAGACCCTCAAGTGTAACCGAGTTTCCTTTTTCGATCAACTGCTTATAACGGCGGTCCGCCCGGACCTCGGCGCTGGCCATAAGGTAGATTTTGAGGATCGCGTCCGGGAACACGACCGTGCCCATGTCCCGTCCGTCGGCCACCAGCCCGGGCGGACGCCGGAACGCCCGCTGGCGCGACAGCAGCGCCCCTCGGACCGACGGCAGGACCGCAATCCGCGACGCCGAGGCGCTGATCGTCTCGGAGCGCAGCGCCTCGGTCACATCGACGCCATCGAGAAGTATCCGCTTGCCGTCGAAAGCAACCTCGAGCGACTGGGCAAGGGATGCGAGCCCGGCCTCTGCCTCCGCGCGGATGGCGCGGCGCGCAGCCCCGAGCGCGACCAGACGATAGAGCGAGCCGCTGTCGAGGTAATGCAGCCGCAGCGCCGCTGCGACCGCTTGAGCCACCGTGCCCTTACCCGAGGCGGCGGGCCCGTCGATGGCCACGACGGGTGGCGGCGCCGTCATGCCGTCTTTCCGCTCAGTCGGCCGCGGCATCGAAGATCACGCGCGCAGATCACGCCGCCAGCTTTCCGAACGCGGCGAAATAGTCCGGAAAGGTCTTGGTCACGCATTGCGGATCGTTGATGCGGACCGCGACGCCGCCCAAGGCAGCCAGGGAAAAGCACATCGCCATCCGATGGTCATCGTAGGTGTCGATCGTCGCCGCCCGGAGTCTGGCCGGCGGGGAGATGCGCAGCCAATCCGGCCCCTGGTCGACGACCGCGCCGAGCTTGGAAAGCTCCGTCGCCATCGCGGCGATCCTGTCCGTCTCCTTGACCCGCCAACTCGCGATGTTGCGCAGCGTTGTCGGACCTTCGGCGAACAGCGCCACGACTGCCGCGGTCATCGCCGCGTCGGGAATCATGTTGAAGTCGGCGTCGATGCCTTTCAGCGGGCCGTGCCCGCGCACCTCGATCCAATCGTCTCCCCGGTCGACCGAAGCCCCCATTGCCGCCAGCACGTCCGCGAAGCGGACATCTCCCTGAATGCTCCCGGTGCCGACGCCGAGGACTCGTACCGGTCCGCCCGCGATCGCCCCGGCCGCCAGAAAATACGAAGCCGAAGACGCATCCCCCTCCACCAGGATGACTCCCGGGCTCGCATATTCAGCGTGCTCGGGAACCATGAAACGGTCCCACCCCTGACGCTCGACATCGACGCCGAAGCGCCGCATCAGCTCGATCGTGATGTCGACGTACGGCTTGGAAATCAGCTCGCCCGTAACTTCGACTGCAACGTTCGCGGCGGCAAGCGGCAGCGCCATCAGCAACGCGCTCAGGAACTGACTCGATACATCTCCCCGGATGGCAATCGAGGACGGCGCCGGGCCACGCGCGGCCCCGGCGCCGATCACGAGGGGCGGATAGCCCTCCCGACCTGCATAGCGAATGTCCGCTCCCATCGCGCGCAGCGCATCGACCAGGTCGCCGATGGGGCGCTCGTGCATGCGTTGCACGCCGGACAATCGATAGTTACCTCCGCAGAACGCCAATGCAGCCGTCAACGGCCGGAACGCGGTACCGGCATTGCCCAGAAACAGCGATGCCTGTTTGACCGGAAATGCGCCGGCGGCTCCCCGAACGACGATCGAGCGCCGTCCGTCCACTTCTTTGAGCTCGATGCCCAGGGCGCCCAATGCTTCGACCATCCGGTCGACATCGTCCGCTTCGAGCAGACCCTCGATCCGGGTCTCGCCGCGCGCCAGCGCCGCGAGCAGCAGAATGCGGTTGGAAATGCTTTTCGATCCCGGAAGTCGCACGCTGCCCGTCATCCGGGCAATGGGCTGGAGGTCGAGATGATTCAACGCGCGATCCGATGCTTCTCTGATCAACCGCAATCGTCGTGATCACGCGCGAGCCATGCATTGCGTGCGGCGCGCGCGCGCTCGAATAACGCGGCGAGCCCCGCGCCGTCCGCCGACGCCAACAACGCGTCGAGGTGATCGAGCTCGCCACGGAAGGCGGACAGCTCGCTGCGAAGCGCGGCTGCGTTGGCGAGGCACACATCGCGCCACATTTCGGGATCGCTGCTCGCAAGCCGCGTGAAGTCGCGAAACCCGCTCGCGGCGTAGCGAAAATAATCCGCCGCGTCGGCGCGATCCGCCAGTTGAGCAACCAGCGCGAAGGCAAGCGCATGCGGAAGATGACTCACCGCAGCGAAGATTTCATCGTGTCGCGCGGCGTCGAGCGCGCGCACGACGCCGCCGCAAGCAGTCCACGCCTGCTCGACCCGCTGTCGCGCGTCGAGCGTCGTCTCGGAAAGTGGCGTCAGGATCACCGAGCGGCCCTGAAAGAGAGACTCCGATGCGGCCGCAGCGCCGGAGTGTTCGGTGCCCGCAATCGGATGCCCCGGCACAAAGCGGGGCAGCGCAACGCCGAGATGCGCTCGCGCGGCGGCGATGACGTCCTGCTTGGTGCTGCCGGCGTCGGTAACCAGGGTCGCCGGACCGAGCGCCGGAGCGATGGCAGCGAAAAGCGCCGCGAGTTGCCCCACCGGCGTGGCGAGCAGCACGAGATCGGCATCGGCAAGCTCATCGGTCCAGCGCTGTTCCTGGGTCCACGCACGATCTACGATACCCAGCCGCCGTGCTGTGTCCAGATTGGCCACGTCGCGCCCGACTCCAACGACGGTTTCCACGGCGCGCGCATGCTTGAGCGCGAGCGCGAACGAGCCCCCGATCAGCCCGACGCCGACAACAACCAGCTTTCCGAGCGCCGGGTCGCGCACCGCGTCAGCTTCGATCCGGTCCGGGACCCGCAAGCGTCTGATTTCCAACCGCCTGTTGCAGCGCAGAGAGGAAGCGCCGGTTCTCCTCCTCCAGACCGACCGTGACCCGTAGATACTCCGGTAAACCGTAATTCGCCACTGGCCGCACAATCACTCCCTTGCGCAGCAGGCTGTCGTAGACCTTCGCCGCAGCGCCGATGCGCACGAGCAAGAAATTGCCGTGCGACGGCACGTACCCGATGCCGAGCGCGTCGAGGCCGCGCATCAGTTGTTCGAGGCCTGCAAAATTCAGGCGCGCGCTTTCCTCCATGTAGGCCGTGTCGGCAAGCGCCGCCAGCGCGGCCGCCTGCGCGACCGAGTTGACGTTGAATGGCTGCCGTACGCGGTTCAACATGTCGGCGACCGCGATGTTCATCAAGCCATACCCGACACGCAAGCCCGCGAGCCCGTACGCCTTGGAAAAGGTACGCGAAATAACGAGGTTCGCATGGTCGGCAATCCACGATGCGGTGTCCGACCGATGCGTTGCCGGCAGATATTCGTTGTAGGCCTCGTCGAGCACGATCAGCACGTCCTCCGGCACCGCGGCGACGAAGGACTTCATCGCGCCCGGCGCGAGCCACGTGCCGGTGGGATTGTTCGGGTTGGCGACGAACACGATGCGCGTGCGTGGCGTGATCGCGTCGCGCATCGCGTCCAGATCGTGGCCGAGATCGCGCGCCGGAATGGCGACGCCGGTCGCTCCGCGCGCCTGCGTCGCGAGTGGATAAACAGCGAACGCGTGCTGCGAATACACGGCTTCATCGCCGGGTCGCAGAAACGCCTGCGTGGCGAGCTCCAGAATGTCGTTGGAGCCGTTACCGAGAACGACCTGATCGCGCTCGACTCCGAAGCGGCTCGCAAGCGCTGTCTTCAGCGCGAAGCCGTTGCCGTCCGGATAGCGCGTGACTCCTGCCGCCGCGTCGGCGATCGCCTCCCGCACGCGGGGGCTCGGTCCGCGGGGATTCTCGTTGGACGCGAGTTTCACGATGTCTTTTTCCGCCAGGCCGTATTCGCGCGCGAGCTCCTCGACCGGTTTGCCGGGCACGTACGGCGCGATGCGGCGAACGTACTCCGGCGATAGGGACAAAACGCCGCCGAGCTCATGTTCGACGGCGACGGAGTCTTTCGAGGGTGCGGCCGGCAGACGATTCACGATCGGCGATTCACGAAACTGCGGCAGGATACGATCCGAGCAGCTTGAGGAACGGCGCGCGCTCGCGCAGCTCCGCGAGCGCCGCGGCCAAGCGATCGTCCGCCTGATGGCCCTCGAGGTCGACGAAGAACAGGTATTCCCACAGGCCGGTGCGCGCCGGCCGGGATTCGAGCCTGCTCATGCTGACGCCGTGTTTCGCCAGTGGTTCCAGCAG
>OCZU010001579.1_pt1 | contig 14871 bp, 17 predicted proteins | sample 1539001 | NCBI WGS metagenome assembly OCZU01 (sample SAMEA3539306, study PRJEB22396) | soil metagenome | biome: tundra; feature: field; material: soil | place: USA | collected 2010-05 | depth 0.15 m | reverse complement strand
CATCGCGTCGCGCGCATTGACAATGAGATTGAGCAACGCCGTTTCGAGATTGGAGGGATCGGCGCTCGCAGACCATACGTCGTTCGCCGCTGCCAATTCGATCTTGATATCCGTGCCGAGCGAGCGCGCGATCACATCGGGGAACTCATCGCATAAGCGCTTGATGTCGATCGTGCGCGGCGCCAGCGGCTGTTGGCGCGTGAAGGCAAGCAATTGTCGAGTCAGGTCCGTGCCGCGATCGACCGCGCGTTTGATCGCCGTCGCATACTTGACCGTCGGTGAGCCGGGCGCGGCGTCCGCCAGGATCGATTCGGCGTTGCTGAGCGTCACCATCAACAAATTATTGAAATCATGTGCAATGCCCGAGGTGATGCGACCCACGGCCTGATCTTTCTCGGCCTGACAGGCCTTTGAATCTTGTCGCCCGCGCACAGACAGGATCGTCTGGGTGGTTTCACCGCTGAACGTCGGCGTCGGGGTGCTGGAGCGTGACGCAAGCCCGCGTTCGCGCGTCACATCGTGCGCCACACGGCACCATCCACCACCGACCAAGTGTGCTTCGGCGATATGAATGATTTGATTCAGCGCGCGATACTCATATGCGCGCTTGCCGTTGGCAAACCCGTCCCGCGAGCCGTCGCGTACGAATCCTTCGCGATCGCGTGCCATGGCAATGAGGTCCGTCCATCCGCGGCCCATCGCGATGTAATCCGCGACCACCGAAAATTCCGACTCGAAGCCCTCGTCCCAATCGATGAGGCCGCCCTCCGAATCGATCATTGCGAAGCTACGAGTAAACATAATCACCCGACGGGATCGACCCGAAACTGGGGTAGCCGGCCGCACGATACCGCCGCAGCATTCGGCTTGGCCGCCGCCGGCGCCCATGCTCGTTCACCGGCTCTCTGGATTGTTCCGAAATAAGAATTTCCGATCCCCCATTCCTAATGTTGCAGCGTGTTAGCGCTTTGAAATCATGCATATCATTCGCCACTCGACATGATGTACAGACCGGGCTGTCTCGATCAACCCGGCAAACCCCTATTCACGAATCGCTGGAAAACCGGAGTCCCGGCCGTTTGCCCGATGGTGCCTCGCGGATCGAGACGCCACTGCACGCGGCCATCCATCCAGCACGAACCTCCCGGCCGCCTTTGCATCGCGCGCGGCGTCGCGATTGCCCTCGCCTGCCGACACGATGGACCCTTGCATCAGCAAGTTCCAGATTTGAGCAAACCTTTTCGGCCTCGCGAGATCGGCATCGCGCGCGAGATTGCGCACGATCTCGCGGATTTTTAACAAATGCGTGGCTGCCGCCCGATGCTCGCGACCACCGCGCGGAAATTCGAGCAGTACGTTGATGAAGAAGCATCCCTCAAAATCGCTTCTGCGGAACCAATCGTCAAAAATATCGAATATCAGCGGCAATCGTTCGATAGGCGTGCGGGCTCGCCGCTGAATTTCCGCCTCGAGCCAGCGGCGAGTCCAAAGTGTTTCACGAAGATCGAGCGCGGCAATCGTGAGATCGGTTTTCGATTTGAAGTGTTTATACAAAGTCGCCTTGGCATTGCCCGACTTCGCAAGAATCGTGTCGACTCCGACTCCTCGAATGCCGTTTCTGACGAACAGGCCGTAAGCGACCTCGATGAGGTGGTTTCGGACGCTGGAACCTCTGGGTTGTTTGGCGCTGTTGGACATAAGGAATTTTTGATCGCCTGCTAGTGGTTTCGACAGCCAATATTCGAGACAGACCAGTCTAGCTACGCCGGCCGGCCCGATCGAGCGGGTATTCCCCTAATGAGGGGCAGGAAATATGTCGCGAAATCGCTTAGGCCTCCGTGCGACATCCCTGTCGGCACGGAGAGCAATCACTACCGGATTAGCTGCAGGCTTTGCCGTGGTCCGGTCGATTACCTTGGGCCTTCGCGTCCGCCTCAGATAGATACTGACCTTGCTTGGTTTTGCCGTACCACTTGTCGCCCTGGCAGTGATAGACCTTGCTGCTCGTGTTCACCCACACGAGGCCAGGTCCGCCGCCCGGCGCCGGCGTCGCCGGCGGCGTGTAGGTCGACGTGCTCGTGGTCTTGGCAGCCGCGACCGGTGCAGCAGGTGCCGGCATCGCAGAAGCCGGCGCGGTAGCGGCTGGCGCACCAGCAGCCGGCGCGGGGGCCGCGGGCGCTGCGGCATACCAGTCCTGGACGCCCTTGTGTCCACGACAAGCACCGCTCTTGGTCGGGCCATTGTAATACGTACCGTCTTTACAGAGTCCCGTGGTGCCGGCAGGTGCATCGGCCGGTACCTGCGCGTAGGCCGCGCCGCTCGCGAGCAGCAACAATCCGATCCCCACCAATAGTTTTGTTTTCTTCATACGTCCCCCGGTTCACTGTGAGTTACTTGTTTTGCACAACCCCCGTCGGGGTTAATTTGTCGATTGCTTGAGGAAGAGTTTGCGCGAGCTTCTGCAACAGTTCCTGCGGAGACAGGCCCGTCTTTGCAGCCAACTGCGCAATCGTATCGGCGCCGACGCCTCGTGAACTTGCTGCGCCGTAATCGGCTGATTGGCGCTGCTGCCCACCCACGAGTCCGCCGATCACTCCATCGAATAAGCCCATTGATTACTCCTCCCTAGTGACTCGCCGAAGATAAGCACCGAGACATGGTCGCGCAAGTGCGGCGCGCCGCGCGCGTATCACGGAGCATGCGATTTCGCCGCCATGTGATTGGTAATTCTACGTTTTTTCCGCTTCCAAAACCCTAGGCGGGCTCGATCCTACGAGCACCACGCCGCACGAACAGCTATGGCTTCGATCGGGTGATGAAATAGACGCGCCGGAAACGCAAAGCGGACCAATCCTCATCGATTGCAACCTGGCGAACGGTGTCGAAGCCGTTCTTCTGCAGGACCGCCCAGCCATTGTCGCGATTGAAGTCGCACGAGTATTTTTTCGACGTGCCCTTTGGATAGGCGAACCACAACAGACAATCACCGGCCGCTTTCGCGCAGAGCGCCTTCGACAGGCGATCGACTTCGGCGCGCGAAGTTGCAAAAGCCAGCATGAAACCGAAGCTCTTCGCATCATCAATTCGATGAAATACCCTGACATCACGCAGTGTCCGTAGCTCTTTCTCGAATGCATCCGGCGCATTGAGGACGAGGATCGCCTCGTGGCCTTTGAGGTTCAGCTTGTCGAAGAGGCTCGGCACCGGTGGCAGGCTTACTGGATCCGATTGGAGGTAATATCTGGGGACGATAGTACACTCGCGACGGGCGTGCGGCACACCGAGTCGTGTCAGCGTCCGAAGTCTGCCAAGAACGCCACCCACCATACTTGGTATGCTGAGCGGCAATGGACGTTCGACCCACATCGATACAAGCTGTGGAGGCCGCTGTGGATCAGGAATCGCGCGCGGAAACTTAGGGCCATCGCGATTTCCGCGATTCCATCCCCCGACGCCGCATGAACGTCCCTACAGCAAGCGCTGCGCCGCCGTGACGTGATGCGGCCCCGGTCGGCGGCCATTTGGCCCGCAGACGCAGTTGCATTTGCCGCCTACCTTGCGCTCCCCTTTCGCCTCTGACGGAAAGCTCAGGCGAACTCATCGAGTCCTCGCGTCGAATGGTTGAACGCGCCGCCACCGCCTCGCCGCCGTCAGTCAGCTTGCGTGTCGATCAGCACTGCCCCGTGACGATTGACACCGAAGCCCGGAATCATGTCTATCGAATCGCACAGGAGGCGCATTCGAATTCGATGCGGCATTCGCAGGCAACCGAGATCAACATGCACATCGTGATCGATCCCGGCTGTATAAGCATCAGCGTTGCTGACAATGGCATCGGCTTTCATGACGCGCCTGGCACGCGGGGCCTCGGCCTGCGCACGATGCGCCACCGAGTGCGCAGTGTCGGCGGGAGCCTCACGATATATCGCGGCCCAGCCGGCGGCTGCACAGTCGAGTGCCAGGTGCCGCAACAGGCCACCGAGGCGTCGATGAACCAAACGCAAGGCGGGCGCCAACCGACGTTCAACGGTAAACGGAAATCGTGGCGCGCGACGTCACTGCGATATCGCGCGCGGCGCTCCAATGCGCATGAACGAACTTTCGGTGCTCGGCCTCGTCGGCAATTGCAACGGCCAAGTCGGCGACCGATATGCCGGCCGGCACGTCGCCCTCCAACGGCAGTTCGCGAACCTGCGTGCGATAGGCCCCGGTTCGTGGGCCGGCCCTGAGAAACCATGGCGGCGAGACGAAGCTCCAGTCGCAGCTTCGATCATGCTCGAACAATTCCAGCTGTGCGCGGCCGCCTTCGCCGATGTCGTGATTTGCGGCGATCTTGGCGATAAAATTGCGAAGCTCCTGCTCCGGCCAGTCGGCATGCGGGTCCGCGCCCGCGGTGGCGCGTATGCGTTCTCGTGAGATTGCGAGGGCTTCAAACGGCGCCGCGCCCGTCACGCCGTGCAGGTAGCGAAGATGTTCCGGCGACGCCGTGTTGAAATACCATTGCGGCCAAAGCGGGACTTCGAACATCTGGGTGCCGCGCGCGTTCCACAAGCTCGACGCTCCGCCGACATTGATGAGGTAATCGCCGCCGGCTCGTTTGAACGCACGCTTGATCCGCCATCCGGCCTCGACGACGCCTTTATAGACTTGCGGGCCCATTCCATGGCCGGGCGAGAACGCGCATATCACGACATCATGCCCGCGGATCGTCTCAGCGAAGGTATCGTAATCGAAGAGGTTTGCCGATCGGCGCGTCAGCGACTCGCGAAGCTTCAGCGCATCGGAATTTCTGGCAATGCCGGTGACGTGATGCCCACGACCGAGCAATTCGTCGGTCACTGCGCTCCCGATCATGCCTGTCGCACCAACCACGGCGATTTTCATAATGCCTCCAATTTTCCGTGTCCGCTGCCGCACCTAACCCTGCCGCATCGGCGCGAGCTCTTCATAGCTTACGTCGCGAATTTCGCACGACCCAGCGCTCGGCAGTGCCCCCTCTTGGACCCAGGCGCTCGGCCGACAGGTACCATCCGATACTCTGATCGAACGGGGGTGCAGGCACGGACGGGAATATTAGGTACGATAGCGCCGATCAGACGCCGACATCGGCTACGCAACGACAAACGTACAGCGCACTCAAAAAAAATCCGAATCTAGAGGTCACCTGAAACTGAATTCGCGAACGCGCCCTGAGTCAGATCGAACCAATACTCCGTCAATCATTTTCTATGATCGACGTGGCAACGTTGTGACCCCAGATGCACGATCAATTATCAAACCGCGCCGCGGCGTGTTTGCGCTGGTGGTCGCGATTAATGACAACGCGATCATGCTTTCCGCCGAGGCCTGCGCGCCCGACGTGCCGGAACTTCCGGGCGGCGGCATCGAAGACGGCGAAACGCTCGATGAGGCAATTGAGCGTGAATGGTCCGAGGAAGTTGGCGTTGCTTTTGACGTCAAGGGACCCCTTCAGCAGTTCCAACATGTGCGCGGCTTCTACGCCGATGATCGCCACGAGTTCTGGATTTATGACCAAACTTTCCGCCTTTATCATTTCCTTGATCACGTGAAGATTGGACGGAAATGGCCCAATCCAGAGGGCGGAACCGCCGGATGGGAAGCCGTCGCATCACTACCGAAATTGTCGATCAACCGCGCACATTGGTGCGCCATCCCCCGCTTGTTATCCAGCTTCGCACAACTATGAATCGAGCCGAGCCCGACTATTGCGAAGCCCTGGGTGTTGTTCGCACTGTTCGATTTCCCTGTACTTGACATTAGTCAACGGCGGCAACGCTCTAAGCCGGCTATGGCCGGATAGTGTTAACCATAATTCACTTCCATCACGCAATCTCCGCTACGTGCGATACCGAACGGAATTGTCATTCGTCCATTGATTAGGCTTTCTGTGTTCCAATACCGAATTCGACGGTGGGAGTTACAATGAATCAGACCCCCGATGAGCTGTGGCTGGCTTTCGAGGCGTTGGCCAAGACTTACCCGCACGATGACGGCGTGCGCATCACGGCGCACCTCGCAAGATGGCTTGTCGACGAGCGCCTGCGCTTGCAGCTCCCGGTTCCACCGGTCCTGCAGAAGGTCGTCCAGGCGGTATCGAATAAAGTCGTGTCAACGGATTCACTGCCCGGGCGCCAATCCCCTACAACCAGCAAGGAATCATGAGCCGCATGGCTCACCCACACAGTGGTACCCCACGAAAGGTACCGAACGCGCTGTGTCGATCTCTGGAGTGCCCTGTGTGGCTCCGGCCCAAACGCTCGTTTATGTGCAAGTTCGCAATTTCCTTTGGGCTCGGATCGGTCATTTGCATCCCGCAGCTTGGGGTAGAGAGACACTAGAGGGGATTCGATGGTCGTCCGTCGCGGGCCGGCCAAAAGCCGCGCTTCGCTTGCGCAAACTGGCATCGTGAAAGCCGCCGTTCGCTACGGAGGCCTGTTTACTCGGAGAATCTTCGGGATAATCCTCGGGCAAGCAGAGGAAGACAATCGACACAGTCGCTTGCCGTCGCGCGGATCTTGGAACGGCATACAGTCGGTAGTGGTGGGTGCACACGTCGGACTGCGTCCAATATTCGCGGCCTCAACGGGCGTGATCGCGTGTCATTTGACTCCGGCGCCAGGCTGCTGGCGGTGAGCCGTACTCGCGCCGAAAGGCGCGACTGAAAGCCGTATCGGTCTGATAGCCCACATCCTCCGCAATGCGCGCCAGCGGCGCGTTGCTCCGACACAGGAGATTGGCGGCCAGTAGCATGCGCCACTGCGTCAGGTACTGCATCGGCGAACTGCCGACTAAGTTCTGGAAACGTTCCGCGAGTACCGACCTCGAGGTGCCGGCGTCGTGCGCCAACTCGTCCAACGTCCAGGCGTGAGCCGGACGCGTGTGTAGTGAATTCAATACGGGTCCGACGATCCGATCTCCAACCCCCGCCAGCCATCCGGTCCGACCTTCTCCTTGTTCGTTCATATACAGGCGGAGTACCTCGATGAACAGCACCTCAGCCAACTTGGCCAAGACCCCGGCACCGCCTGGCCGAGGTGAGCGGGCTTCGGTCAGGGCGTAGCGAACAGAGGCTTCGAGCCAAATGCCGGCATTCGATCCGCGCACATTGACCCGCAACAGCGCGGGTAGCCCCGCAAGCAGCATCCCGGCCAGCCGAGCATCGCAGGCCAAGTATCCGCAGACGAGCCGCGTCGACGGCCCACCACCACCGTAGACCAGTTGACGCGGACGACGCGCCAGCACTTGATCAAGGCGCGCACCGGTCGCAGGTGGAAGTCCCGGTTGGGAGGTCATGCGATGTGCATGGCCCTTCGGAAAAATGACGGCATCGCCCGCAGTCAGACGCACTGGCGGTTCGTCTACAAGCTCGGCGTAGCACTCGCCTTCCGTGATCAGATGGAAAATCACCACACGCTCGGCACCGGGCTCAAGCAGCGGCGCAGCCGCATCTGCGCTTGGGGATTGGTAGCACCAGGGTGCGGTAAACCGCGCGTTGATGAAGATGGCGCCGACCAATCGTACGACGCGAAGCGTCTCAGACAGCGCATCCATTACGCGCTGTTCGCTTCGATCTGCAAGGCGACGGGCACCGCGTCCCGCAGGGCTGCGGATACGGGTGAACAGCGATTGCAATCTTCGACCAAGGTCCGCAATCGCTCCTCGGAGACCCCGGGCGCCGAGATTCTGACGAGCAATCGCACATCGCGAGGCCCAGCGCCCACCGTTTCGCCGGACGCGTCCGCCATGCCGAACAGGCCGCGTGTATCAGAACGGCTGCTGGCTAACACTTCCAACATTGCCAGTTCGATCCCTGCGGCAGCCGCACCCATCGCAATGCGCGTAGCGCAGCATGATGCGAGACCCGCGCGGAACAGCCAGCCCGGTGTGACTTGGTCGCCGCTGCCACCGAATTCGGTGGGCATGTCAGTCAACATCTGGGTACCGTTTACGTGGCTCGCCACGACCCGCATGCCAGTCTGCCAACGGCAAGTGGCCGGTGCGTCATCATGAATGCCGGCTGCGGGACGGCGCTTCAGAACCGATTCCACACGCTGCACCGCCGCTGCAATGTCTTTTGTCGCCATGGTTGCTTCTATGCTGACTCAGACGCTGCTAATTGTGGGTGGATCGGCGCGAATTTGCCAGTGGCACGGCGCTATGGCGGCCGCCGGTGGGACGAATGAGCAGAAATCTCGGACGCTCGGTCAACCGCAATATACGCCGGTGGCCATTACGGACGATCGGTCAAAGACGGCCGACTTACGGATAGGACACCGCCGCGCCGGAGTGCAACAGTTCCGCCCCATAGATTGAAAGTCTTGAGGCGAGCATCGGACGCGGCGAATGATGGATGCAAGAATGCAACGGCGTGTTCAGCGCTATGGATGGGACTTGGCGGCAATTGACTACGAGCAGCTGTGGCAGGCACAGCTGGCCGAAGCTCAAGCCGCACTATTGTCATTGGCGTCGCTTGAACTGGGCGAACAGGTGCTTGATATCGCGTGTGGCACTGGGCTCGTGTCATTCGAGGCCGCTCGGGTGGTTAGTCCGAGAGGGCATGTGCTCGGTATCGATCTATCCGAACGGATGGTCGACGCCGCTGAGCGGCGAGCGCGGGAAATGAAGTTATCGAACTGCAGCTTTTCTCGCATGGATGCCGAGACGCTGGCCCTGCCGGACGCCAGCTTCGACGTCGTGTTGTGCGCACTCGGGCTCATGTACATGCCCGATCCAGAACAGGCCGTGCGGGAAATGCGGAGAGTATTACGCCCAGGCGGTCGAGTATCTCTCGCGGTATGGGGCGCACAATCGAAGTGCGGATGGTCTGCGGTGTTCCCAATCGTTGCCGCAGAAGTGGCGAGTGATGTGTGCCCACTATTCTTCCGTCTCGGACAGCAAGACGCGCTCGCATGTCTGTGTGCGAACGCGAAGTTTGAGGCTGTCAGATACAGTCGTTTCACAACGACGCTCACCTTCGGCGGCGCGATCGAGGCTTGCGATGCGGCGTTTGTCGGTGGCCCCGTCGCACTCGCGTGGTCGCGCTTCAACGATGAGGTTCGGGCGCGGGTTCGCGCCCGTTATCTGGACGCGATCGAGTCGTGGCGGGATGGCCACGGCTACAGGATCCCAGGGGAATTTGTCATCGCAGCTGCGGTCGCGCCGTGCGGGCCGATAGGCTCTGGTTATTCAACAAAAATGGTCGCTATTTAATACATTTCAAGGGGAATCATCATGGGATTAGTAGCAGCAGTGTATGGGTCATTTTGCTATGCAGTGTTCTTAGGATCGTTTCTCTACTCGATAGGTTTCATCGGAGATCTCGTCGTACCAAAGACGATCGATTCGGCTCGCAGTGTCGATTCGCCTGAGGCGCTTGCCGTCAATCTCGTTCTCCTTGGCCTCTTCGCCATGCAGCACAGCGTTATGGCCCGCCAAGGCTTCAAGGCCGTCTGGACTCGAATCGTTCCGCGGGCGGTGGAACGGAGTACGTACGTATTGATCTCCAGCCTATTGCTCGGTCTCATCTGCTGGAAATGGCAGGCCATCCCGACAGTTGTGTGGGACGTCACTTCACCGGTGTTCAAGGCGCTGCTGCTGGCGCTTTTCGCGGTTGGTTGGCTCATCGTGTTGCTCTCGACTTTCATGATCAATCATTTCGATTTGTTCGGGCTTCGGCAAGTGTACCTGCGGCTGCAAGGGCTCGATTACACGCCGCTGCGCTTCACCGAACGGGCGCTCTACAAGCTTGTGCGTCATCCTATCTATCTGGGATTTGTAATCGCCTTCTGGGCGACTCCGCACATGTCATTCGGGCACCTCGTGTTCGCGATCGCAACCACCGGGTATATATTTGTTGGAATCTTCTTTGAAGAGCGTGATCTCATGAAGTATCACGCTGCGGAGTATGGAGCCTACCGCGCGAGGGTCCCGATGCTGTTGCCGACGGGCGTTAAACGCGAACGATCGGGTGCGATCGACGATGTCGGCGATAACCCAGTGCGGTCGCAACGCTGGTCAACCAAATGAGTGGAGTGCCGGTCTACCGGTGGATCGACGTCGACGTCTACTGAAAGTTTGCCGTTCGCCACCGGCGCGTTCGGGTCATTTCCGGTCATGAGGAGTCAATTGCATGTCGGAAATCCCGGCCGCAAATCGGTCCGCGAATCTATCGCTACGCCTCATAATTCGTGGTCATCAGACCGACTACTCAACGGATTGATCTGCCGCGCATCTGAAAACCGGCGACACCGGCGCAACCGGTGCGCAGGAGCCGGTCACTCGCAGATGCCCGCTGCGGGATGCAGGTAGGCGATTTGTGTTGCTTTCCTGAGGCAAAGATTGACCGGGGCGCCGCGATGCGGCGCCCCGAAGATCAATCGTGATGGAACGGACTACTTATAATATCCAACGCCGCAGCTCAGATCGCGGACCTTAGTTACAAAACTCACCTTTGCCGCGGGCTTCGGGTCAGCACCCGGCTTTGGGAACATGTAGCTGACCTCGGTGATTTGACCCTCCGGCTTCTGGCCCGCGGCGTAGATTTCGGCGCCAAAATTCTTGCCGTTGCTGTCCTTAAGGGTTCTAGCGTCCTGGCCAAGCAGCTCCTTTTTATTCGGATTGCCTTGCGCCACTAGCTTGCCGTCGCTGACATTGGCGCAAAATACATAAAGGTCTCGGTCCAGAAATCCACCATCTCCCTTGTTGAACATTTCCAGCGCCTTGGCTTTATCCGCTTTCACAGCTGCCACCGCCTTCATGAGCATCGCCTTGGCTTCGTCGGCGTTGCCATACTGGGATGTTTTTTGTGCGAATGCCGTTGGCGCGAGCGCAAGGATTGCCGCCGAAGCGACGCCGATCATGAACGTGCGGATTGTGGCGCTTGCATGCCGTTTTTGGTCAAACGCGATCGCACAGGCATTGTCCGAGAGTTGGGTGATTGACTGGCCGCGTTGCACAAGCTGCTGCTGCCAGTTCCGCAGCGAAGCTGCCTTCCAGCACATTGGATATAGTCAACTCAGGGTCGCGCCGCACCGCTCTTGTCGCGGATCGCCTTAAACTCCGAAGTGGCGCGCCACTCCGGCCACCGCCGAGAGTTGCCCAGTTCGCGGCCGATTTGATAGAAAAGATCGACATCCTGCGCAGCGCCGCGCAGGTCCCAGTTCGGACTCCAGGCGTCGCACGGTTCGTGGTAGCAGTGCGCCGTATAGTCGGCGACCCATGCGTCACCCGCAGTCCGGCCGCCCGTGACAAGATCCTCGCCTCCGCCGAGCGCCATCAGCAGTAGCGTCGGCACGCCGCGCTTGGCAAGCGAGAAATGGTCGGCCCGATAAAAGAGGCCGCGCTCCGCCTTGGCATCCGGCGTGACGGTGCGGCCCTGGGCATGAGCGGCCCGCGCGAGATCGTCCTCCAAGTCATTCTGACCAGCGCCGACCAGTACCACGTCCCTCGAGGGTCCTGCGGTCTGCAAGATGTCGATCGTCAGATCAGCGACCGTCTTTTCCAGCGCGTACAGCGGGCGCACTCCGTACGTTTCTGATCCGAGGAGGTTGCGCTCCTCTGCGGTCCACGCCGTGAATACGAGCGACCGTTCCGTTCGCGGCCCCCGCGCGAAGGCGCGCGCCAATTCGAGCACACCGGCGATGCCGAGCCCGTCATCGTTTGCGCCCCGCCTAATCGTCCGTCCCTCAGCATCTGGCGCACCAATCCCAAAGGCGTCCCAGTGCGCACCGAACAGGATCACCTCGTCCGGATGCGCTGTCCCGGGGAGCTTGGCGAGAACGTTGCGGCTCTGCACACGCTCGCTCGTGACCGGCATCTCGATGCTGAAGCGGGCGTCGCCGAGTTCGACCGGCCGGAAATCTGGGTCGCGCGCCTTGCGCTTGAGTGCCTCGAAGTCGAGCCCAGCCTTCGAGAAAAGATTGACTGCGGCCTCGCGTGCGATCCACGCCTGCATCAGCACGGGTTGCGCTTGGTCAGCGGATCGAACGATGTCGTACGAGCCGCCCACCGTGGTGGAAACGACATTCCAACCGTAGCCTGCGCCGGCAGTTTCATGGATGACCATTGCCGCGACCGCGCCGCGCCGCGCCGCTTCTTCGAATTTGTAGGTCCAGCGGCCGTAATAAGTCATCGCACGGCCGCCGAATTTACCTGCCACGGGTTCGCCCGGATTCGCCTCAAAATCCGGATCGTTGACGAGAAAGATGGCCACTTTGCCGTGCAGGTCGAAGCCTTTGAAATCGTCCCAATCCCGTTCCGGCGCAGCAACGCCGTAGCCCACGAAGACCATCGGCACGTCGTGGATCGTGATTTGTGACAGCGGACGAATCGTCTCCGGGTTGATGTCGCGCCCGGCGACCAACTGCACGATCGAGCCGCCGACACTGACCTCGAGCCGCGTGGGCACTCCGGCCGTGGTGTGCACCAACGGCACCTGCTGGATCCAGCCGCCCTGTTCCCCCGCCGGCTGTAGCCCGAGAGCACGAAATCGATGAATCAGGTACTCCACCGTCTTCGCCTCGCCGGGTGTGCCTGGTGCACGCCCTTCGAATGCATCCGACGCCAGCGTGTTGACCGTCGCCGACATTCTCGCTGGGCTGATCGGAGATTGCGCTGCAGCCATCGCGGAAAATGACGCGAGCCATCCGGCGGCGAGCAGCGGAGCGAGGATCCAATTCAAAGCCCTTCTCCCTTAATTTCGCAGCCCGTAGTTTGGTCCGTGCGCGACGACATTAGCAACCGCTTTTGCGAGAGCCCGAGCAGGTCAGTGGATTAGGAGCGAGCACGTTCGCCCGCCGGATCGCCAGGCAGACGCCTCGGAAATCGGTCGCTACGCTTTTCCGGTCGTGCTCAACGTCTTGATGAGCGCTCGAAACCACGCGTGAGGCCGACTACTGACAGTGCGGGCGTTCCGGACGAGCGCGACGTCCAATGAGGGCGCTTATTGCACCTTTTCCGCGTTCGCCCCTCGCGGGGATCACCATCGTCGAGGGCGCTAAACGCGGCCGTCCGCCTTCCTCTTCAGAATTCTGTGACTTGAATGCAGTGCGCCCGCTCGCAAACGCACTACGATTTCTCCATTGTTCGTCCTGTAAGCGAACTGCCGTGTGTGAAGATGTCATCCACAATCACCGAAATGCAGATCCGCCATGAGCTATCCGCCTGACCCGCTTTTTTATCTTGCCCTCTTTCCGCCGCTCTGGTTCGCGGTGACGATGGCCGTAAGCTTTATGTCCGGATGGTTTGCCTTGATGGAACGGTTCCCCGACCGCACGGAGGTTCCTCTTGCGACGCTCGCGAATCGATCAGGCTCGCTCGGCGGAGCATCAATGAGCGGAATATTGAAACTCAGTATCTGCCCGACGGGGCTGCGCATCGGGATCATGCGCATCTTTGGTCCCTTCTCGCGCGATTTTTTGGTTCCTTGGGACGAAATTACGGTCACACGCGGCAATCGATTTTTCTGGAAGGTCGCGAAGCTGTCTTTTGGACGGCCGCCCAAAGGCATTCTCACGCTGACCGCCGCGGTCGCCGACCGGATCGCGCGCGCGGCCGGAGATCATTGGCCGGAATCCTGACGTTCCCTGATGAGCGACGACCGGACCATCCATCGCGGTCGCCGTGCTATTTCCGGCGCGCGCCTTTGGTATTGGCGATCTGGTGCAATACTTCCGCCGGAATCGTCCTTAACGTCGAGCGCCAATAAGATCCCAATCATTTGCCAGCTGCGTTGACGATGATCAAAGCCCGTGACCATCAGCCCGACAGTATTCAATGCGCAAAGACCGGTTTGGAGACGCGAATCGGTCTGCGGCAGGCCAAAAGTGGACCGTCAAAGGTAATTCGTGGAATAACTACAATGGGCTATATTGGACCCCGTGCGCCCCGCGAGGGGCAGCCGGAACACCGTCAACGAATGAAGAAAGTCATCTTCCAAATGTCCCTCTCCCTCGACGGCTACTTCGAGGGACCCAACCACGAAATCGACTGGCACCTCGTGGACGACGAGTTCAACGCCTACGCCGTGGAAATGCTCAAGGCGTCAGAAGTGCTAATCATGGGCCGCAGGACCTACGAGCTTATGGCTGGCTATTGGCCTACCGCCGCGGACAATGATCCGCTCGTTAAAGAAAGGATGAACAGCACGCCCAAGCTAGTATTTTCTAGGACGCTGAAGAAAGTGGAGTGGCAGAATTCGCACCTGGCCACAGGCTCCATTGCCGACGAGGTGGCGCGCTTGAAGCAGGTTCCCGGTGACGGTGTGCTCCCGGTCGGTGGAAGTGCGCTTGCGGCATCCTTTCTCGAGCAGGGGCTGATCGACGAGCTGCACATCATCCTGACGCCAATTCTGCTGGGCAGAGGAAAAACCGTGTTTGACGGCATCAGGAAGCGCTACCCGCTCAGGCTCCTATCGACGAAAAAGTTTAAGTCCGGGAACGTGGCGGTGATCTACGAGCCCACGTTGCGCTAACGCAGAAAGCTGTGCAGCCAGTGTTGACAGCCGGCCGCCGGCGCCCGGGATAAGGATACGAATACGACTGCGCCGGCTCGGGGGCCGCGACCCACTCGTCGGCAACTGCCATGCCCCGGGCCTCGGAGGATCTTGTCGGTCAGTCCGGCTTGGTGCAGCGAAGTCTGCTTTAATCCCTTTCGGGCTGGGAGCAGCGGCCAATCAGCTTCATATATCGCGCTGGCGCCGGAAAGGCGCGTCATGAGCGCAGATGGTACTCTCAGCGAAGTGCGGCCCATCTTCCACGCGGAACTCGTCAACCGAGCATTCGGCGATCCCGGGGTCTTTGTCGACCTCAAATTTGAACGCCGCGCGATGCTTTTCGATATCGGCGATATCAC
>OCZU010001578.1_pt1 | contig 14871 bp, 16 predicted proteins | sample 1539001 | NCBI WGS metagenome assembly OCZU01 (sample SAMEA3539306, study PRJEB22396) | soil metagenome | biome: tundra; feature: field; material: soil | place: USA | collected 2010-05 | depth 0.15 m | reverse complement strand
GCTGCCGTTGACTGCGACATGGGCCTGGTGGCCTACGAGATGGCGCTGATGGTGGAGCGGGTGGGGACCGCGCTGACGCCAGACATGCGCGGTCCAGTGCCACCTAGTTGGCCCGGCGCTGGCGGGTGACGCAGTGATCGGTATTGGTTCTCCACCGTGTAGACCGGATGGTGGATGGTGGTATGTCCCCAGTTAATCCGGGTGGTCGTCGACCGGAGCCAGTTAACGGGCGCGATCAGGCCGGCGCTCTTGTTCCGGGCGGGCTCGGCGGACTCGGAGCGCTCGACATGACAGCGGGATTCATGGCCGCTGACGAAGGAAGCTCGCTGGTGCGGCCCTACGCGGTCACCGGCGGCCGGACCAAACCCAGGTATCAGTTGCAGATCGAGGCCATGGTGGCGGCATCCCACTATGAGGCTCGCGATCTGTCGGTACTTAGCCCGGAATGCCAGTCGATCCTCGGATTCTGCCGGGACTGGCGATCTGTTGCGGAGATCTCGGCTGTGCTACGCATGCCACTCGGCGTTGCGCGCGTCCTGATCGGGGACATGGCGGTGGAAGGACTGGTCCGAGTGCACCAGGCCGATCACGCTCATGGCCGACCGGATCTCAACCTTCTTGAAAGGGTGCTCAGTGGACTTCGCAAGCTCTAGGGGCGTTCCCGGCGCCGGTGCAGACGCCGCTGTCACGTCTGTCAAGATTGTCGTGGCGGGCGGCTTCGGCGCGGGGAAGACCACGTTCGTGGGCTCAGTCTCTGAGATCACGCCGCTGACGACCGAAGCGGTCATGACGGCGGTCAGCGACGGTGTCGATGACCTGTCGCACACTCCGGACAAGACCACCACGACCGTCGCGATGGACTTCGGCCGGGTAACACTTGATGCGGGCCTAGTCCTGTATCTCTTCGGCACGCCGGGACAGCACCGTTTCTGGTTCATGTGGGACGACCTGATCCAGGGCGCGATCGGCGCCGTAGTCCTGGTCGACACCCGCAGGCTCGCGGACTCCTTCCCGGCCGTGGACTACTTCGAGTCGGCGAACCTGCCGTTCATCGTGGCTGTCAACGGCTTCCACGGCGACTTCCCGCACGCGGTGGAGGACGTTAGGGAGGCCATGTCGCTCGGCCGGAACGTGCCGATAGTTCAGTGCGATGCCAGAGGCCGGGCGTCGACGAAGGAATCGCTCATCTCCCTGGTGGAGCACGCCATGGCGATGCAGCTCAGCATCCGGTAGCCGACTCGCGGGGTGTAGCGTGAGCGTGCTGGCGACGCCTCGCGCTCGCCTGCGATAGTGTGCAGCCGGATCGAGGGGCGGTAGCTCAGCCGGTTAGAGCAGCGGACTCATAATCCGCCGGTCGTGGGTTCGAGCCCCACCCGCCCCACTCCTGAAATGTGGCTCTGAACTGCTGTTTCTTCACGATAGCGGCTGATCATGATCATTCCTAGTTGCAGTTGTAGTTGCAGTTGGGTCCGACGGGTCAGCCCCAGAGGGCATGAGACATGCGGTCGGCGGCGTCCTGGCTGAGCGCGGCGGTGACGTGGGTGTAGCGCTCGGTCTGGCTGAGCTGGGAGTGGCCGAGGATGTGCTGGACGACGCGGATGCCGGTGCCTTGTTCGAGCAAGAGGGTCGCTGCTGTGTGCCGGGCGTCGTGTACCCGTGCGGCCCGTATTCCCGCTTCTGCGAGCAGGGATTGCCAGTCTTCCCAGTCGTCGCGGGAGTCGATCGGCGTGCCGGTCGGGGTGCAGAAGACGAGGTCCCAGTCCTGCCAGGCTGATCCTGCGGCGAGACGCTCGGCCGCTTGCTGGCGACGGTGGATGCGCAGGTGGGTGATGAGCGGGGCTGGCAATGCCAGCACGAGCTTGGCTTTCCCCTGGCCAGCTTTCACGCCCTTGCGGCGGGTGAAATGCCAGTCGCCGCCAACTCGCTGCGGACACTCCCGGCTGTGGCCTACGCAGCCAGCTGGGCACGGCCGCTCCACCTGGGGGCATTGGTGCCCGCGTGCGGCGCAGTCGGCGGGACAGTCGTTTTGGTGCTTGTGCCTGGCGCAGCGCTTGGGGCATCGCACTCGGTGGCGGTTGACGGTGCAGGTGGCGGGATCGTCGCATCCGTGCCGGTAGCGGGCTCGTCTGAGCTGCCAGCCGACCTCGATCGTGCCTGCGTCCAGGTCGACGTACTGCCACCGGAGGCCGATCGCCTCCGACTGGCGGATGCCGACGGCGAGTGCGACGGACCAGCGAGCGCCGTTGCGCCGGCTCGCTGCGGCATGCAAGATCTGGCGGGCTTCATCTTGGCTTAGCGGTTCGATGTCGACGTCTTCGCCGATCGGCGCATCGACGAGGGTGGCCACGTTCCTGCCGACCTTGCCGCGCTTCCAGGCAACCTTCAGAGCACGGGACACGATCCGGTGAATCTGCACAATGGTGTTGGGCTGGAGGCCCTGGGCGGCGAGTGACGTATAGAAGGCGTCCAGGTGCTCCGGTTGGAGCCGGTCCAGCCGGTGCCGGCCGAGTTGGGGCACGATCCAGCGTCGCACTTTCGGCTCGTAGGTGCTGTCGAGCGTGCTTTGGGAGACTGTCCGCGGCGCGATCGTAGTCAGCCACATGTCGAACCAGTCTGCGACTGTTAGTGGTCTGCCGACCTTTCCGGCGCTGCCCCCAACTGGAAGCTTCATCACTCCCATCGTCCCAGTTCAGAGGGCACCTTTCGCTTTGCCGCGCGCCAACCCCGCATATCGACCGGTGGATCGAGGCTCAGCTGAGGACGTCAGGTGGGACTGCCCGGTCCGTCGACGGCCGGGGCCTCCGCATCTCTTCTGCCGAACGTCCCGTGACTTCATGGCCAGACCACGGGCGACGTCGGACGGTAGGAGCAGCTTCTGGTTGATGCTGCATCTCTTGCGCCAGCAACCCTGAGGACCTCTTGACTAGCCTACTTAGGTACTAGTATTCTCTAGGTACTAGGAGGTCGCAGATGGCAAGTCAGTCACCGATCAAAGTAAGCGGACAGACGAAAGAGCGCATCCGCTATCTAGCCGCGCTGACTGATGCCACCCAAGCCGTGGTCGTCGACCGCGCTATCGAGGAGTACGCCGCCCGACATGCAGACGCCGTCAAGGAAGGTATCGAGCGTGCTCGGTTCGTGCTTGCCGGAGGCGATGCCGCTATCGCTGCACACCTTCTTGATGTGCCCATAGATGATGTCAGTAGAGTCATGGGTGAGCCTCGCGATCACTAGCGCAGGCCGAATCTAACGATCTCCCACCAGGTAAGCTTTCCCGTTGGCCAGTCGGCCCGGGTCTCGAAGACGGCACCCGGGAAATGAGTCTCAAGGTCCGCGAAGAGGATGTCGCGCAGTTGATCGCGCACATGCGAGCCATCTACCGCCCGGGTGCTGAGAGCGCACCAGATCTCCTCGATGCCTCCACGCTCCAAGACAAGCACACGGCATGGCAGGTAGCCACCGAGGTCTGCTGTCAGCTCAGTTCCCTTCTGTACAAGAGCGTCATCTGCGAGCTGACGCAACGTGGCCCGCAACCCGTGCTGCAACCTCGTAACACCCTCTACCTGATCGCGCAGCCTGTCGTCCGCTGATGGGAGCAACCGGCCTGCAGCGTGGAGTCCCGCAAAGTACGCGTAAGCATCGTCCTGGGAGGCGTTCTGCCGTCGCTGCACCCCGCACAGCCAGACGACGTTGTGCTCTTCATCGACCCAAGTTGCTCCGCGCTTATCCGACACCCGCAGTCGAAAAACTAGCGGATGCTCGATCGCAAGAATCCGCTTCTGCCCGCTCGGCGAGTGTGGAGCTACTCGGCGCAACTCCTCGAGCCACGGATCATCGAGCTGACCGAGGTCGACATCGTCTCGGAGGGGCAGTCCGAGATCCTCAATAAGGCAGCGGATGGTGGGACGTGCTCGGCGGTTCGTTGGCATGGCGTCGGGATCGTACCGGCCTGACGGGCGCCCTGCCTCGGTAATGCAAGACTCGTTGGGTGCATGCGCGGATGTTAGAGCCCAGGCATGCCACGTTCTGCCAGACGGGCAGCCGCGTCGCATCAGGCGGTCCTCTGTCAACGGCGCGCGAATTTTGACCCCCTGGCGCATGCCGCGCCGGCGTCAGTATTCACGTGCAGCCGACATCCTCAAACCGACGCGCATACAACTCGCGGCTGCGGCCGTTACCTTCAGTACGTGGACATACAGGCGGCGGCAGGCATCGGCATATGGGCGGCTGCCGGGTGGGGGCTCGCCGGCGGGGTATCGGCGGGCCTTGTCACGCTCTCCGCCGCGATTCTGAAAGCCGGCTATAGGTGGCCTTGGACTGATAACCCGGATGGCTGGTGGCCACGGCTTGTGGTGACGGCGACGGGCATAGCTGTGGGAGCGCTCGTAGCGGCCGCAGCCCACGCCGAGATGAGCGGCGCATGGCCAGCATTTCTGCTCGGCGTCGGCGCCCCGTCCGTTATCAGGGGGGCAATCGCGAGAATCGAAGTCGAGGAGCTTGAGCAGACCGAACCGCAGGCCGTTACCGTCACCCCGGCCCCGCCGGAGCCGCACAGGCCGAAGCGCAGCGCGGTCGCAGGCGGTAAGAAGCGGAAGAAACTAGCTACAGGTCGAGGCGGGCCATGACAGCTGTGCCAGGAACCTTCCTCGACCGCATAGCGGTCGCTGCGAAGAACCCGCAACCCTTGCTAAGGGTCAGGCTCTCGCCGAGATGGGCGCGGTTCCTCATAGCGGCAGGTGCCCAGCCTGTACCGCCGGACTTGAGCGGAGGAGCCGTCCCTAAGATCCTGCGCGTTCAGGATCTCCTCGGAGCGGATCTGGCCGGGGCGGACCTAGCCGGCAAGGACCTGACCCGGGCGGACCTGGGCTGGGCGAAGCTGACCGGCGCGAACCTCACCGGGGCGATCCTGCCCGGGGCGAACTTGGCTTGGGCGGACCTTCACCAGGCGATCCTGGCCGACGCGGACCTAGCGGGCGCGAACCTGACCGGGACGAAGCTTCCAGGGGCGGACCTCAGCGGGGCGGACTTGCGCGGGGCCGTTCTGCCCAGAGCGGACCTCACCGCTGCGGAGTTGCGCGGGGCGAGGCTGTCCGGGGCGTATCTCCAACAGGCGGACCTGCGCTGGGCGAGCCTGCCTGGGGCGGACTTCACTGGGGCGGACCTGGCCTGGGCAAAGCTGGCTGGTGTGGATCTGGCCGGGGCGAACCTGACCGAAGCGAAGATATCAGGGGCGAACCTAACCTCGGCGGACCTGCGCGATGCGAAGCTCCCCAGGGCGGACCTCACCGACGTGATCTTGCGCTATGCAAAGCTTCCCAGGACGGATCTCACCGGAGCGAACCTGACTAGGGCGGACCTGACGCGGGCGGACCTGACCGGGGCGAACCTGACCGAGGCGGACCTCACTGCAGCAATACTCGCGGGGCTGGTGTGGTCCGTCACAACAGAATTGTCTGTAACTATGCGCAATGCACTACTAGCCAGGTCCACGGAAGTTTCCCCGGGCGTCTTCCGCGTCGATGACGACGGTCGGCGCGTCACGCACTCACAAGTCTCTCCCGCCCGTTGAGCGAACGCCGTGTCCGGTGCCGCCGGACACCCGTTGCCGCTCACGGCATCGATTCGCGGGGTCTCGCCTGCCCGATGGCCTTGGTGCCCGTGTTGCTGCTGCCGGTCCCTGATGAGAAGCTGGTTCTTCCGCTTACCGAGCCCGAATGTACCCGCGGCTACTAACCGGACCAGTCGGCCGGGCTGACCGCGCAGCCACCGGGCATCTGATCGAGCATCCTCGGAATGTGCCTGCCGGGATAGCTCCGAACGATTTGCCAGCGCCGCGTCTATCTGCCGCAGCGAGGTGATCTTCCCGGCGTACGGCTGGGGCAGGCCCAGCCCGTCCAGCCACGCCAGCCCGGCCGCCCCGAAGATGTCGGTGCAGGTCACCGGGACGCCGAGCTTGGCCAGCACGGTGTTAGCGGCCAGGCTGTTTGCACGTGAGTTGGCAGCGGTTGGTGGTGATGCGACGGCTGGTCTTGGTGTGGATGGCGCATGGCTCGTGCTGGGCGGAGCAGCGCGGCGGGGCGAGGTGACGGGGTTGCGGGCAGCCTGGTTCCCGGTGGCCCGCGGGCGGGCCGGCGCGGGCTCGGGCTGGGTGTTACTGGCTGCTGGCTGGCCCGGCGGGCGGGTGTGATGCGGGCGCGCGGAGGAGGGCGGCGAGCGCGGCGATGGTTTCGAGCAGCAGCGCGTTGATGCGGGCTTGCTGGTCGGCGGCGCGGTGGTCGCGGAACTCGGTGATAGCGCGGCGGTGCTCGGCCTGGGCGGCCAGCTGGCGGATCCGGGCGGCGATGGCGGGGGTCATGACGGTCGCCAGTCCGGCTGGCCGGTGCCTGGCGGCGGGGGGCTGCGGGGTTCCGGCGGGCATGGTCAGTCGCGGGTGAGCTCGGCGACGGCTTTGCGGGCGCAGGTGTCGTCGACGATGTCCTTGCCGGCGGTGGCGGCGATCGCTGCGGTGGCGGCGTTGTTGAGGGCCCGGGGCAGGCCGCTGGCGACGCGGTGCAGCCGGGCGATGGCGTCATCGGCGAAGAGGGGTTCTTCCCGGCCGGCGAGGGACAGGTGGCGCCGGAGGTATGCGGCTGATTCGGCGAGGTCCATCGGCTTGATGGTGAACCTGGTGGCGATCCGCTGGTCCAGGGTTATCTCAAGCCCCAGCCCGTGTGTCTTTAACGTCTAGCACGGGCTGTTCCCGGTTCCCTCCTTGCCGGTCCGGCGTGGTTATCTCCTGCCTTGTCCGTGACGTTGATCAAGGAGGAGACGGATGCTCGTGCAGCCGGTGGTGATCCCGGGTCCTCAAACTCGCTCGTGGACCGTGCTAGGAGACGACGACGTTCCGGTCGTCCCGGTGGACCGGTTCCTGGCTTACCTGACTGACATCGGCAGGTCGCCGAACACGGTGAAGGCCTATGCCCACGACCTCAAGGACTACTGGGGCTTCCTCGGGTTCCGGGGCCTGGACTGGCGCGAGGCCCGGCTGGAGGACGTCGGGGAGTTCATCGCGTGGCTGCAGCTTCCTCTGGCTGGCCGGTCCGGCGAGGTCGCGGTGCTTCCGTCGGCGGTGCCGGAGGTCAGCGTGCTGACCGTTAACCGGAAGCTCGCCGCGGTGAGCTCGTTCTATGCTCATCAGGCCCGTAACGGCGCTGAGGTCGGCGACCTGCTGGCCGCGTGGAGGACCGGCGGGCGGGGCGGCTGGAAGCCGTTCCTGCACCACGTCAGCAAGGGCAAGCCGCATCGCGGCCGGGCTATCACGCTCAGGGCGCCGAAGAAGCTGCCCCGGATCCTGACGGTCACCGAGGCGCAGGCGATCCTGGATGCCTGCACACGGCTGCGGGACCGCTTTTTCTTCGCCTTGCTGCACGAGACGGGCTGCCGCGCAGGGGAGGCGCTCGGCGCCTGCGGCACGAGGACATCGCCGCCGCCGAGCAGGAGATCAGCATCGTTCCCCGGGAGAACGCGAACGGCGCCCGCGCCAAGTCCGGGAGCCGGACGGTCCCGGCCGCGCCGGACCTGATCCGGCTTTATGCCGACTACCTGCACGAAGAGTACGGCGACGTGGACAGCGACTACGTCTTCATCAACATCTGGGCGCAGCCGGAGGGACAGGCGTGGTCGTATCCGGCCGCCTATGACTTCGTGATGCGGCTGCGGGCGAAGACCGGCCTGGACTTCGACCCCCACTGGTTCCGGCATTCCTACGGCACCGAGCTCGCGTCCGCCGGCATCGATCTGCTGGCGTTGCGGGAGCTGATGGGGCACACCAATCCTGAGACCACGGCAGCGTACGTGCATTTGTCGCCGGAGACGCTGGCAGCGGAGTACGCGCGGGCCAGGGCAGCGGCCCGGTGAGCGCCCCGGCCGCTGTCACGCTGCGGTGCTAGGGGGCGCCGGACCTGCTGGTCGCCTACGCCGCGGTGGTCGCGGAGCTGCCGGTCAACCCCGACGCACGGCGGATCCGGCGCAATGGCGCTGCGCGCCTGCTGGCCATGCATCCGCAGCTCGCGGCCTGGATGAGCCGGCCGACCCCGGCCAGGCTGGCCGACATCAAGCGCACCGGGGCGTGGCCGTTCCTGACCTGGTGCTTTGCCGAAGGGCACCTGGTGCCGGACCTGGATCTGCTGGTCGCCAAGGACCCCGGCGGCCTGTATCGCCTGTGGCGGACTCGCAATCCCGGTGACGTGCAGCTCATCACCGAGGTGGCACAGCAGTTCGGCTGGAGCGCGAACTGGACCCGGGACGTGTCCGGCGGCGGGCTCGCCCTGATCTGCCTGACCGCGGGCAAGACCCTGCGTCAGCTCAGCGACGAGGACTTCGCCGGGTTCGCCCGCGCCCTGGCGCAGGCACCCAGCGCCGGCCACCACAGCTGGGTGCACAACTCCACCCGGGCGTTCAGCCTGCACCAGGCCTTCCATGAGCTGCGGATCTGCCAGGAGCCGCCGCGGATGGCCCGGCCCGGCCAGGCGACCCTGGATCAGCGCGTCCAGGCCATCAGCCAGCCCGAGATCCGCAAGGCCGCGCTGCGCTACCTGACCACTGTCGCCGCCACGCTCCGGCTCTCAACCGTCGGCCTGCGCGCCGACAGCCTGATCGTCTTCACCGAGTACCTGGCCGCCGCCCGCCCGGAGGTCCGCAGCCTCACCCAGCTGACCCGCGCGCACGTCGAGGGATTCCTGGACTGGAACCACAAGCGGCCCTGGCGCGGCCGGGTCGCCCGCGACGCTCCGCGACGACGCCGCCGAACGCGGCTGGCACACCGAAGTCGTCCGGCATTCACGTCTCATCGCCAGCATTCAGGGCCACCTGCAACGACTCACCGCGGACGCCGAAACAGAACACAAGCCCTGAATCCGGTCACGAGGGCCGGTTAATAGAGATCTTCTTCTCCATCGTGCAACGCAAGGTCGTCACTCCTAACGACTTCACCGACCTCGACCAGGTCCAAGACCGGCTGACCGCCTTCGAGCGCCGCTACAACGAGACCGCCCGGCCCTTCAAGTGGAAGTTCACCCCAGCCGACCTCGGGGACCTGCTAGCCCGGATCGAGCGGCACGAACAGAAAGAGCGAACCCAGCAGCACGAACACGACCATCAGCCTGCCGCACTGGCAGCCGCCTGATAACCCCCGAGGAACTTCCGACGCGGACCACTTAGTTCCGCGTGCTGTTGACACCGGTGATATCGCCTTGCGATCATTTGAGTCTGCTCCCTGATCCCTTGCTATCCCTGAGTTCGCCTAGGAGAACTTGGGCTGAATCCGGCAGGCATCAGGTAGTTGGGGAAGGAATTGAAACTGCAACCACTGCGCGAGCGCTCTTCCAAGCGACGCCAGTTACTGCGACCAGTGCGCGGCCTGTGCTGCAGGTCCAAGCGAAGCGGGCAAGATTCTTGGCCCGCCGCCTTCAGGCTCGCTGCCTTGCGGTCACCGGGTGACCCGGGGTGCCGACCGGCCTGCGATATCAACTGCGTGAGCGGCAGACCGAAGGAGCTACTGCGGGGCGCCACGGTGAGCTGGTTTCGTGACAGGCTCTCCCAGCCGAGGCCCCGCGGAACTGCGATCGCAGCCGCAGCGTCAGTGATCATAGCGGTCTCGGGGTGCGCAAGCAGCCCCGGCAACGTGACGCGATCAGCCAGCGTAGGCGTCACGCCTGGGCATTCGGCGACGCTGCGCCTGGCGGGCGGGCTGCGGGTGGACGTGCCCGCCCATGCCGTGACCGGGAACGGCACGCTGTCGGCGGCTGTGCGCAGCGCGTCCGTGGCGGCACCGCACGGCATGAAGCTCACCGGCCCGGTCTACGACCTGCGCCTGGCCGGGACTGTCCTCGCGGCCCAAGTGAAACTGACCATCCCGGTGCCTCGCCCATCCGGCCAAGGCGCAACGGCCGGGCCCGGCACTGCCCTGCTTGCCTACTACAACCAGGCCAGCGGCCAGTGGCAGCCAGTCAGCGCCATCTACCACCCGGCTGCCGGCACCATAACCGCTAGCACCGGGCATCTGTCGACCTGGTCCGTCCTGCAGCTCGCGGGCCAGCAGGTGTTAGACAACGCGCGCCGGACCCTTAAAAGCTTCCTGGGTGCCGTCACCATCAGCTCGCCCTCCTGCCCGGACACCGGCCAACTTGCCAGTGCTGGGGTGACGGTGACTGCAGACTCCGGTGACCTGGTCAAGTGGTGCGCCGACGACAGCAACGGCGCCACCGTGCTACGGATCGTGGACAAGCGCGGCTACGCGATCGAGGTCAGCTACCCGGCAGGCTGGCCGATGACCCGCCCCGGCCACCTAAATCCCGTCACCCAGTCCATCCTCAGCGGCCTACCCGCCCTCAGCCTCAGGGCAGGCGGCCCGAACGTGCAAACTGCCATCATTTCCGGCGGCCAGGAAACTGACATCACCCCGCAGCCCGGCGCCTCCGGGATCGTGCTGGCCGCACCCAGCGCGGAGGGCATCATCATCGACGCCCTGACCTACGCAGCCAGCACCCTGACCATGACCTACGGCGACATCCCCGGTGCCGCGCCCACACCCGAGAGCACAGCCAAGGCCATCGCCGCGGCCTTCGGCGACGCGAGCTGCGTGGCGAAGATGGACAGCGTCATCCAGAACTCGGACGTCTCCACCGCCGAAGCGGCCGGGGCGCTGTTCCGCAGCTTCACCGACATCGCCGCTGGCTGCCTCGCCGGGCTATGGCCCGGCGCCTATGGTCTCACCGGCGGTGCCGCCACCTTCGTTACCGGCACCCTGCTCTGGCTCGCCGACGGCCTCAACGGCGTCATCAACGACAGTCAGGCCGCCGTGGACAGCGCCCTGTACTGGCACGGCTACCACATCACCGTGCGCTCCGCCCGCGCGCAGCCTTGGACTGGCAGCCGCGTGACCATCACGCCGGGCTCCCTGGGTGACGTGAGGATCGGCATGACGATGCGGCAGGCCGCCGCTGCCGCCGGGGAGCAACTGACGCTAGTCGCCGATCGCATCATCTACCCCCTCGGCAGGAACGGCAATCCCGTGTACGGTGCCCTGTCCGGTGATGCAAGAGGACCGGACGGGACGGTGGCCTGCCTGAGCGCGGTCCTGACCCCAAACGCCCCGGCGGTGACGACCCCGCAGGGTTTCGCGCTCGGCGGGACAACGACGCAGCTCAAGACGGTATACGGGAGCAGCTTGCGTTTCATGCCAGCACCCCCGAACGCTCCCGTGCTGCCCGCCTACATGGTCAGCTACCCGAACGGCCACCTCGTCTTCACGGTGAACAAGGGAACAGTGGTCTCCATCTTTGCCGGCCCGGGGGTTCTTCCCACCACCGTGTTGTGCTGACATCTCATCATCGCCAGAGCACAACTCCCCGCTTGCGACGCTAGACAGCGGTCGGCCCGCCTGGTGCCGGTCGTCTTCCGGGCCTGACGTTGGTCCGCTGCCGTCGGTTTCAGCTCGATTATTTATCCCCGAGCAACGAGGCATCGAAGCGTCAGTCTGAGTGACCAGCAATATGAGGAGTGCCCCGCGAGCCTGGTGTTTGTCGTCCGCCGCAGTGACAAGGTGGGTTATCCCACCCAGCATCTCGGCCACCGATCTGCTGGACTGTCCTGAACGTCGGCCTACGTCAGCCTCCGCGCCGCCAATCTGGCCACCTATCAGCCTCAGTAGGCCCATCCGGGCCGTCAGTCCGCCGGCGAGCCGAGGCCGGCAGGCAGCGGACCGCCACTCGGTGCCCCGAGCAGAAATGCAGCAGCATCCGCCCTGAGCAGGCGGGTCAGTCGCGGGAGTGCTGTCGCGCGGGCATCGATGGTGTTTCTGCCCGCGGGACTGCGGCACCAGATCCCCGGCCACTGCGCTTCGGATGCAGCCAGCTACCGGCGGATCGCCCGGCTCCAGCCCTCGCGCGATGTCGCTGGGTGCCTGGGCCGCCGCCTCGTCTTCGGCGATGCCCGCCTGCACACGCTGACGGTGGCGGCTGCCCGGGGCTGGATCGCCGGCTACTTCAGGGGTCCGTCCGGGCTGCGAGTCGGGCAGGGCCTGGCGTCAGGGGCTCGTGGCCTGCCGGTGAGCCAGTCCCCGGCGGCTGTCAGCGTCGCCGCGATGACGGCATCGGGAGTGCCGGCGGAGAGCCGGATTTCGAAGACCAGCGGCCGGGCGGGCCTCAGGCCGAGTCCGTAGATGTCGATTCGATCGCCGTCGCCCGGATAGGTGACGACCCGGATGGTGCCGGCCGGGCCGTCGAGGTCGTACCAGTTCTCGGGGTAGCTCGTAGTGCCGTGGCTGACCGGGCTGTAGCCGAGGGAAGCGAGGCGGGCGAGGAAGGTTGCGGGAGTCACGTCTGCTGCCTTTCAAGGCGGCCGGGCTCTGCCGGCGGGGGTGAGGCGAGACGCGGTCCATCCCCATCCCGCCCGCCCTCGTCGCCCTGCCTCTCGCCCACCTCGCCGCCTACGGCACCACCCCCGGCGGGCGGCTATTCCGCACCACCCGCGGCGGCGCCCTCCAAGACAGCGCGTACAGCGCGGTCTGGCACGCCGCCCGGACCGCCGTGTTCACCCCCGCCCAGCAAGCCTCCCCGCTCGCCCGCCGCCCCTACGACCTCCGCCACGCCGCCGTCTCCATGTGGCTCAATTCCGGGGTGCCCGCCACCGAGGTCGCCCGCCGCGCCGGGCACAGCGTCGCCGTCCTGCTCAAGGTCTACGCCCACTGCATCGACGGCCAGGCCGACACCGCCAACACCCGCATCGACGGCGCCCTCGACGACGCGGACGATTCCGGTACCTGACCCGCGCGCAAGGGCGCAGAAAGCCATCCGTTCCCTGTACACCGGAAGGCACCGGGATCGCGCTGAATGGGTGCGCTCGTACAGCTCTCCGTCGGCACTCCCGAGGCCGTGACCGCCGCGACGCTTAAGGCCGCGGAGGTCTGGCTCACCGGCAGGCTGCGAGCACATGACGCGAAGCCCCGCCCAGCTCGCAACCCGCCCGGACACGCTGGGTCACCTATCGCCGCGCCCCCTCGCCGTCCCTGCGCGGTCGAATCAGAGCATGATCTGCGCCCCCGGCCTGGTGGCCTTCTTCAGCTCGGCCAGCGCCCGGGGCAGCGTGACGGTCAAGGCGGACGGCTCGCCGGTGACGAAGCACACCTGTGCCGCTTCAGAACTCGCTGCAGGTGCTGTGACCTGCGGTTTGGCAGGATGGGCAGGTTGCGGCAGGATCGCGGTTGACTCTTTGGCGCGGGCTCGGACCGAGGTTGACTTCCGAAGAGCCTCGACGTGGTGTCCGCGACAGAGGTTGGCTGGGAGGACAGGTAGTCCCTGCTCACATGGTTGTTGCCGCAAGCCATAGCCGTTCCCCCCTCAGGCTGCCCAGACAACAGCATCTGGGGATGCCTTCGTTCTTTGGCTCCGCCTATCGTCGCGCCAGAACAACTAGTGTAAGAAGAATAGATCATATTTACGCTGACCGTACGATAATGTAGCCAACCTGGTGCATCCAACCATATCTTTAAGATCACTTGGCTTGAGGCTGTGACCTGCGGTGATCCGTTTTTTCGGCCTGGTCCATAATCCAGTGTTCGAGGTTTCCGTTAACAGAGACGGGAGTTTGTGGCATGTAAATCACGTCTATTCTAGCTACACTAGCTTGCCAGCCCGTGCGTTCCCGCGCTAGGCATAGGAGCCGATGTTCGTACGCGGCGGTCCTATTTGTCCGTTAAAGCGAGACACAAAGTAAACAGAGATCAACAGGGGCGCGTTGCCGCAGCTCACGGGCCCGGGCGTCCATTAGTACCCTGCTGACCTCAGTGCGGACGGATGCCACGGACAGGCGGTCGACCGGGCTCGGCAGGCGCACAATTAGCGGGTTCCTACGGACGCCGTCCGTGCTAGGACGTGATTTCACGCGCCTGGGTCCTCGGGCGTACGGACATATGGCGGACAGGAAAGATCACAAAGCGGGTGACCGGCGGGAGATTCGCAGGTCATCCTATATATCAGCGGACCAGGACAATAGGTCTGTAAAACCGTCGGCTCAGCCTACGTTGGTTCGAACCCAACACCTGCCACCGGTGACTACTCGTAGTATCAGCAGGTCAGCGCCGCGATTAGGAATCTTGTCCTCGTCGGCACTGCCAGCCGGAGCGAGCGGTCCGCAAACCGCCCGCTCTAGCAGGGCTTCTGTGCATCCGCCGGGTCTCACTCGCCGTCCGGGCCCCTCCTCGCCGACCGGTGCTGCGTTCGCTTATGCCACGCGGACCTGCGAGAAAGTCCCATCGGACTAACTTCGGCCACACGTTTGAGCCGTCAGCACAGGCCTCGCAGCATACGATCGCGTGTTCGACTGATCTGCTAGTTACGGACATATAGCGGACAGGATCTGGGCACAGCAAGCGGTCCGACGAACCGCTTGCCGTCGCGGACAGTGACGCCGTTCGCCACCACCCCGGCCGCCTGGGCCAGCAGCTCCGCGACGTTCAGATTTCCCGCGCGAACGGATGGTTCATCCGTCTGATCCGCTGCTCGAACGACGCCGGACCCTCTATGGGCAGTGTCGATCAACGGAGTGCCGGAAAGTCCCAGTCTCCGCCAGAGCGCGCTGGCGAAGCCCGGAATAACGGGCGCCGCGAGTAGACAGAGGAAACCATGGCGCCGGGCCCGGAGTCCTGGTCCGCGGCGCTGATCGCCGACTGTAGATCAGCGACCATCGTCGTCACCGGCGCGGACGGCAGCACCGCAGCCGCCGCGCCAGCTGCGGACCAGACCGCTGCCGGGCCAGCAGACAGCGGCCCGCCCCGGCGAGGACGCCGCGCCGGACACCGGCATCCCGGTACACGCCGCCACCGGGGAGGCAGGC
>OCZU010001574.1_pt1 | contig 14897 bp, 17 predicted proteins | sample 1539001 | NCBI WGS metagenome assembly OCZU01 (sample SAMEA3539306, study PRJEB22396) | soil metagenome | biome: tundra; feature: field; material: soil | place: USA | collected 2010-05 | depth 0.15 m | reverse complement strand
CCGCCACAACTGCGGCGAGCGCGGACGTGCTTACTGCCAGAACCAGGGCGGCTCGACGGTGGGTCGATTGGACCACCGGAGCCTCAACCATGCGCGCAGTGTGGCCGTGCGACGACTTCAATCCTGACGGCCAGTGCCTTCGCGAGCGGGACTGTCACCGTGGAGTAACTGATCGTCCGCGTGTCAATCCGCGAACCGTCTGAACGCAAGTCGGCCGTCCCAGTCCGGACCTGCGCGTAACACAACCGCGAGATACCCTGGCCCAGTGACCTCTCAACAGCGACTGACAATTGGCGTTGTGCTCAACGCGTTCGGCGTCATCGCGCTCGCGGCGCTGGCGTATCAGACTTGGGGATTGGTCGGCGCCGCCATCACTGTCTTCGTCTGCATCGCCATCCTTGGTGGCTATGTCGCTCTCCGTACCCGACGGCCACGCCGTCAAGCAGCACGTCGCCGCGCCTCGTACGTGTGGGTTGGTGTCGCCGTCGCGGCAGTGATTGTCGCCGTGATCGCGTATGACGTGATCTTCCGGTAGTGGGTCAGTTTGAGGGGAAGGTGTCGAGGGGCGCCCCACGACCTTCCCACCCGGGTCCGTCGGTGAAGACAGCGACCTTCTGCCTCAGGAAGTCCTGCAAAGCCTGAGTTAGCTCCCTCTCTCGCATGGCCGCCGCACCGTGGGTAGTGACAATGAAAGCCCACTCGCCACCCTGAAGATGCCAGCGGATTGGGCCCGTAACGCCGTACTGCAAGAACAGATCCCTCACGGTCTGTAGTGTGCTTTTAGCCACGCGGTCAGGATACGAGCAGCGCGACGATCTCTTCGATATCCAAGCGTGTCGCTGAGCTACTGCCACCCTGTCCATACGCGAGCGAACCGATAGACGCGCCCGAACTCGAGCCAGCTATACAGCCACGCGACCAGGAGTATCGCGGCGATGATGATCGGGAGGACTGGGTTTACCGCGAGTGCGGCACGAAAGACTGGGAGCGTACCGCCGGCGATGAGGCAACCCTCCGTGATCGCCAGCCCCAACATGACGCGACTGTGGTTGATCGCTGCGGTCCACGAAAAGTAACCAACAGCAAGGATGGCTGCGAGGACGGTCACGATGAGGTCGGCCTTGGCATGAGGCGAGGAGCTGGACGCGCTCGCTCTGAAGAGCACCGCCACGCGATACGCAAGGAAGGCGACGGAGACAACCGCCGTGGCCATGAGAACGACGCGCGCCGCGACTCGGCTGCCATCGCCTTGGGCATGAGTGCCCGAGATGCCCGACCGTACGCCCTTCACGACTTCCGCCCTCCCCAACCCAACCGCAGATTGATGCCGACAAAGACTCGATTGCAGTCCCACCGCTTCACACCATCATGCGCTGCGGCTGCCAGGTTCGACTCACGGAACCACGAACGTGAAGGTCCAGGGGCCAACGATTCGCGCTCCGGCTCCGATGCTTTCGATGGTCAGCGTGAAGCTCCCCCGCTTCCCAAAGAGACTGTTGTTGAAGGTCACGACCTCCTCGCCGTCGGGAGCCCGGAATGTCGATCCCAACCCGATGAGCTCCGCCGGACTTGTGATGACGAGGCTCCGGGAGTCGTAGCCATTGCCGGTGATATGGGCGCTCAGATACGGCTCAGTTGGCTCGAGCGCCACCGAGGCGTGCAGGTAGACCCGCGTCTCTGATGGACTTGCGACCACGCGGTCGAGAGTGACTCCAACGCCCGCCACTGTCACCGTCTTGTCCTGGGCGATGGTCTCTCCTGCGATCACCGGAACGCTGATAGTGAATGCGAATGGTCCGACGACGGTTGTGCCGCCACCGTGGGCCTGCATACCCACGCCCGGGGTCGTCACCGCGAGCGATAGCGCTTGCCCATTCACCGCAACGGACTCGGCGTCGTAGACCAGGATGCCGACCGTCTCATTGGTGTCTGGGTCGGTCTGGAAGGACGCGTCATATTCGGGAAGCGCATCACCCCGCGAATCAGTCACAAGCGGTGCGCCCGTGCTTGTCGCGAAGCCGGCGAACGTTGACGGTGATCCCGCAGGCTGGACTTGGTACGTGAGCATGACGCGGTTGACATCTGCATAGACCCGTTCCAGCGTCAGCGTGACCCCACCACGCACCTGCGAGAGATTGAGTGACTCACCCAGATTCTGCCGGTATACGGCAGCCGCCCCAGGATCGGTTTGGATCACGGATTGCATGAGGGTGATCGCCGCATATGCGGTGCCGGACGCAAGCGCCACGGCCACAACCACCGCGACGGCGATCGGGATGCGCCGGCGCACTAGGGGCAAATTCAGCGATCGATGTGCGCCAGCCTGGTGACCTGCTGTGGACCAAGCCGGTCCAGTGTTGAGCGGAGTCGTTGCAGCGATGTGGTCGGCAGCTCGCTTCAAGCGACGGGAGAGCATGTCATCAGAGACGTAGTGGTTCATTGCGGTCTTCTAGTCCTCATCACGTTGGTAGCCTTCGCCGAGATACGCCCGGAGTCGCTCTCGTCCCTTGCGCAGTTGGCCATCTACGTTCTGGGTGGAGCACCCGAGCATCCCCGCGATCGACGCGGTGGACTGGTCCTCGACGTGGCTCAGAATCACGCAGAGCCGCATCTTTGATGGCAGTCGTCGCAGGGCGCGGACGAGGTCGAGGGTCTGTGCGTCCCAGACGTCCGCGCTATCGGCGTTACCCCTCGACCGTCCATATGTCAGCGCCTCCCGCAATAGGCGCTGCCGATTCCGGCCGGCGAGACGCACGGCCGTGATCCGGAGCCATGGCCATACCGGGTCGGTGAGGTAGCCCGGCTTGCGTCGCTCTTGTCGGAGCGCGGTCACGAAGGCCTCTTGGGCGATCTCCTCGCCCACCGCTCGGACGCCTCCCAGCATCGTCGCCAATCCCACGAGCCGCTGGTAGTGCGCGGCGTAGATGGCCGCCACACGCTCATCGGGATCACTGTGGGCAGCCAAGTTGGCCGGCTTGGCAAGACGTACCGCTGCTTCGGCGCTGAAGTCCATCACCCTCTTATAGGCACTCAGCGGCAGAAAACCCAACCTCGAGGCTCAAACCGCCGACGGCGAGCCGTCAGGGAGGCCGTTCGAACGTGATCGGCACCTTTCGTCGGGGCGCCTCGTTAGAAGGTCACATGGACATGGACCCAGCGCCATCGCCCCCGCCGCCCGTGTGGATTGGTCCGCCACCCCTCTCCGACTTCTGCACATTGCGCTGGTGGCGCCAGGTGACTCCGGCCGGTTCCTTCTCCAGTGCCTTCGGCATCGCGCGCTTGACGCTCGTGCTGCAAGGATTCGCTACGGGGGCAATCGCCACCATGGCGCTGTTCCTTGCCGCCGCGTGCGCGGCATCGGGTTCCCAGTGGCTCCCCCTTGCTGCGGTGACGTTGGGTGTCGCCGTCCTCAGCGCCTTGATCGCCGCGGGAATGTTCATCGCATCGGCCAAGCTCGGACTGCGCTCCATCAAGGCGCGCTACCTGACGATCGCTTGTGAGGTACTTCTCATTGCACCGGGGTTTGCCCTCGTGCTCCTAGCCAGTTACGCGACTGACCATGCGGGTGCCGCGGCGAACCCAGGAACCGACGGCCCGTTCGCGGACGGCGGACAAGGCCTGATCGGACTCACCGGACTGTCGTATGCAGTTGGGGCCATCATCGTCGCCGGCATACTCCTGTTTGCGCCCACGGTGAGAAGAGGCTTCCGGCGGTAGCCAAGGGTCCAATCCAAGACCGCACATGGCTCGCGTCGGGAGCGTGATCATGATGGGTCGTTGGCGGCCCTGCGCGAGGCAATTCGCTGCAAAGCCCACGCGCCAGTGACGAAGAGCACGGTGAGCACGGCCAGGATGCCGACTTGAACGACGAGGACTGTCCTGTCGCCGCTGATGATCAACAGTACGACAATGTTCGCAACAAGCAAGAGGCCGAAGACAACGCTGAGAGCGAGCAAGAGAAGTGCGACTCGGCGTATGCGTTTGACTGACGCCTCGGCCCTGACTAACCGGTGGCTCATACGTACAACTCTAGACATGGGTACCGCGGGGCGCCGGTCCTCAGTAGGTCGTTGAACGTCCTGGCACGGTAGGTTCGGGCGATCTGCCGGTTGTGGAGTGTTCCCGATGCTCAGACCCAATCCGGTCATGGCCACGGAGATCGGCTGCTACGCTGCGGCGATGTTCGGACGTAGGAAGCCTCCGCAAGAACCCAACTCCACGCCACCCAACGCGTTCGCCGGCCTACGAGCTCAAGCGCTCCAAGCCACGCCCGAGCTCGCTGGCTTGTCGTCGGTGCCAGATGCGAGGGTCATCTACGGGGCGCTTCTGGACTGGGCACTCGATGAGGGCGGCGTTGCCACGGTCTTCACCTTGCAGGACGGGACCGCCAGCCTGTATCTGAGCAGCGGGGGCGGGATCATTGGGGGCGGCTTCCACGAGCCAGTTCGCATTGCGGTACGCGGCTTTCTTCTGGCCTTCGAACCGTTTCTCGACACCATGCTCCCCGATAGCGACGATGCGCCGCCCCCCAGCGGCTACACAGATCTCCGCGCCCTGACCACCCGCGGCCGACTTGTGGTCCGCGCCTCGACGGACGACTTCGGCAAGCGTCGCCACCCCATGTCTGACGTATTCCACGCCGGCCAAACCGTGATTACCGCGCTTCGGCAACTCGAGCCAACTGGTCGGGAGCTGCGCCCGAACTCCACCTAACCTGCGATGTCTGCCACTGTACGAGCGGTACCGAACGTCACGGAGTTCGACACGGGCTTAGAAGGAAGAGAAGACACCATGGATGCATTGGACCAGGACGACCGGGCGCTCGTCAGTCAAATGCTCGCGGAGCAAGCTGAGGAAGTCCGCTCGCACTTCGACCATCCCAGCCTCACGATCGCGCACGTCGTCACCCATCGTCCGGAGCAATGGCTGATAACGCTGGGGACGCAGCTCATGACCAGCGATGATGCGAGCGACCGCATCCTCGGCAGCCGTCTCGTTCGCGAGGTTAAGAGTGAGACGGACGCGGTCACGCTGACAGTCGCGATGCTGCTCGAGCATGAACAGAATGCAACGGTCATACCCTGGCTCATCAGCGCGCTCGGTTTTTTGCACGCGAGCACGCAGATGTCGCTCATTCTCAGCTTCGCTGATCATTCCGACCCAAGCATCCGCTACGCGGTATCAGACGCAATCTCAGCCTGCGCCGGAGGCACACTCGGCTCTGCGCCTCGCGATGCGCTGATCACCTTGGCCGGTGACCCCGATCCCGATGTTCGCTGGTCCGCCGTCTTCGAGATCATCGCGTGGTCGGAGTCAACCCACGAGCCCGCACTGCTGGACCGACTACGCATCAGCGCGAATGATCCGGAGGAGCCGATTCGCAGCCTTGCGCTGGAAGCCCTAGCAGCGTCGCTCGAGCCTGGGTAGATGTCCGCCGCCAACCAACTTCTTCCTGTCGGAGCGCGACCGAAATCCCAGAGGCAAACACCGTCGAGCGCATGAAGTCCAGTCGCGGTTCGTTCACCCGTAGGGTCGGCGTTGCGTATGCCCAGAAACCGCCTAGATCAGTCGCCGGCGCTGACGAGCATCGACCGCTACATCAAGCATCTCTCCAACAGTCGTACGCATCGGATCCTTCCCTGGGTTTGCTCGTGCCCACGACTTCATCGGGCTGTCTGCCCCGCGCATTAATCGCTCGGCCCAATCGTTGTCGATGAACGCCGAGTACACCTCGATTCCATCGACGATCTCTTCCGTGATCACTGCTTGCACGTCAGAGATCCCACGGACGGTCCAACGACAGATCACTCCATCTGCGGTCTCGTACTCCTGATTGTAACTGGCAGCTTCGCTCTCGCCTTTGGCACGTGCCTCACTCTCGCTTGAGGCACGCACTAGGATGATCCGGTCCTCGTACCCAGGGTCAGCAGGCAGCATGGGGGCGTCACCAAGGGTGATGTCAACCACCATTCGGACGGCCCACCATCCGTCAAGCTCTCCCACGGCGTCAACCGTCATGGAACGATTATCTGCGGAGCGGATCACTTCTCCGAATCCGCGTGAAGAGTCACCCGCCCAACTCATGTCCGTTTAGCGCGGAATGGGTGCCCGTATCCAGTCGCCCAAAGGCCCGATCCAGGCATGCCAGCCGACCGGAAGGCCCCCCAAGCCATTCGTTGTAGGAAAGCGTGACGCCATGTCCCCAAGATGGGCCACGACGACATCGCCTTTGCTCACGGTCGCGCCATCGAGAAACTGCCAATCCCCATCGCGATCATGGACGACATACGTCAGAGCGTACCCCTCATCCGTGATCCGCTTACTCACGAACACCTTGCGATCTGGAGCATCGGGCCAGAGCCAGTCCAGACCGCGTTCTCCATAGCGCCATTGACCGAGTGGCTGCTCCTCGGCTGGCCTCCAGAGGACCGGCTGATCGCGCCGACAGCGTTCGCCCGCACCCTCGTCCCATGGGAACAATCCGTTGCGATCCGGCCAGACGATCTGGAGGACTGGAAACCACGCGCGATAGAACCACATGCCGTACCCGAGGAGGTCGCGGTACCACGACTGATGGACAGGCCGTAGCTCGACCGGAAATCCTTCGATGACGCCCACGACCGGAACCCCGGGCTCTGGCGGACGGCCTGCCCGGACCTGCTCACCAATGGCGTTGATCCACATACCCATGTCCGTCATCTGGAGCCCGAACATGGCGACTTCCGGAAATCGGAGCGTATGCCAGACCCCCACACTGAACACCCACGACGGCTGGCCCGGTCTTGGGGTGATACCGACGTTGTGCCAGCCGTACCCGGTGACATCGCTCATCAGTTTGCGATCGCCGTCTGTCCACTCTGCGTCGTCGCCAACTGGATTGTGAATTCGACACTCGCATGCGGGGAGCGCGTTGAAGGCAGCCACGGACCAAGTATTCACCTCCCAGACTGGCGTGGCGCTGTCTCCACCCCATCGCCGAACCACGAGGATCCCGAGCCTCGAGAAGCGGACGAGCGCTGCGCCAGCATGGCTGCGATGTGCTGACTACCATGGCAGTGGATGACCAATCCCCTCCCTGAGCATCCGCCGACATCCGCACCCCTGCTCCTTCAGGCGATATGGCCGCTGGTCCGTACGTTTGGGCTCTCAGATAACCTGGAGCGCGCAGCGGCATTGCGCCATGCGCCGACCGAGCAACTCCAAGGGCTGGTCGACTCCATCGACCCCGTCATGTTCGCTCTGATTAACCAGTATCTCGACGAGACCGGGAACGCCGAGGAAGCCTGTCCGTATGGTGATCTAGCCCAGGCGGCGATGGAGGCCAAGCAAGACCTCGCTGCCCGTGGTATCCCCACCGGCAAGGCGGTGTCCATGTTCGACAACGTTCGCATCGTCAGCAACGAGTGGACGAGTCGCATCGGCTACGCCGATCGCGAGGGCGTGTGCTTTGGAACTACGACACCCTCCGTCACGGGCGTTGAGGTCATCGGTTCATCTGAGGAAGACGTTGCGCTCAACGTGCATTTCGAAGATCCAACACTCCTCGATGCCTGGTTCTCTCCCGACCTCGTCGTGCTCGTCGATCATGGTGCGGGAACGCACATACGGGTCGGTGCTGTTTCCCTCGTCCGCGACGCCAACGGAGGCTGGAGCCCACCGACTAGCGCCGATTGAATTGGATCTGCAGGAATCGGCAGTAGTCGCCGATGCGCACGAATCTCCATTGACCCGCAGGGCCGACGTGGCGATCGCTGGGACCCGGACAAGGAGTTCCCGAACCAGTCACGCTCCCTTTAGTGACGCCAGCGGCCACAGCCGGTGCTCCACCTCCGCGAGCCCAGCTCGTGTGATCGCCGCAATCACACTTTTGCTGGACTTGTAAGCCGCTCCGGACTCGTCGATCGGGACCTCGCGGTCGAGGTTCACCACGATCCCCGCATCGCGATATTCCCGGTTCACCACTTCCTGGTCCAGCTGCTTCTTCGCGGCCGTTCGTGACATCCGCCGTCCCGCGCCATGGTTGACGGTATACGCGCTCTTCGCTGAATCCGTGGGCCGAAGGATGTACGACCAGTCATGGTTGCTCCCGGGAATCAGCACCGGATGACCTGTGTCGAACCAGGGCGTTCCCTCGAGCTGGGGATGCCCCGCCGGAAACGCACGCGTCGCACCCTTGCGGTGTACGTTCACCCACCCGTAGTCCGGATGCCACTCGCGCTGCACCAGGTTATGGCTGATCTCATACACGAGCTCAAGATCCGCATCGAACACCTTCCGAAACGCCGTCGACACCTCTTCGGCAATCACCAGCCGGTTGATGATCGCGTAGTTCCCGCCTGCTGCAACTGCTGCGAGGTATTCCCAGCGACCCGGTGATTCCGCGCCGAACCACGCCTCGTCCAGGTGCTGGATCACGTCCGGCTGTTCGGCCTTGGCCACCTTGAAGTAGTGCTCGGCGAGACCATGTCCGAAGCCGCGACTGCCCGTGTGAATCTGCACGAACAGCGTCTGCGTCTGCTCGCTGCGCTGCAGCTCGATGAAGTGGTTGCCACTGCCCAGCGACCCGAGTTGGCTGATGCCGCGGTCAGCGCGGCTCGCGGGCAGCTGCCAGTGGTCGTCCACCGGAATGCAGTTGCGCTCCGCCTTGCTGCGGTCGATCTTCTCGCCGTACGTCGCTGCGTAGTAGTCGGCACCACCGCGGATCAAACGCTCGAACTCCGGGCGCCCGATTCCTGAAAGATATCCGACGCCGCGCTCGCCCATGCCCATGTTCACGCGCTGCATCACCGCGCGGTTGAACGCGAGCCGGCGCTCCTCGGTCGCCGCTTCCGCGGGCACGTTGGAACGCAACGACACCATGCCGCAGCCGATATCGAAGCCCACGGGGCCCAGCGCCACCGCACCATCGTCCGGGTCGCTGACGATCGCGCAACCAACGGGCACGCCATAGCCGTGATGCACGTCGGGCGTGATCACCACCAACTTCACCCCCGGAAAGCGCGCCGCTGTGATGATCTGCGCCCGTACCGAATCCTCGAGATCCTCGAGCAACGACGGTGTGAGGAAGAGACGCACGGGAACGCCCGCGGTCTCCTCCTCGACCATGTCGAAGTAGCCGCTCTCGCTCACATACGAGAGCCGCTCCTTCCAAGCATCCATGGCGGTCATACCTCGTCTCCTGCGGCCGTGAACGCGCTTCCAGCACCGGCCGCCGCCCTCCCCTCACGGAGGAAGTCGGCGATCAGCACCGGTGCGGCAGTGTCGAATCCGACCACGTCGAGCATGCCTGCGTCCGCACCATCCACGACGCTGCTGCTGTATCCCGCGAATGCCACGGACACCATCTTGGCATCAGCAACGCGCGCCGATCGGTACGCCGCCATCGCCTGTACCGGGTGCTGCGGACCTGCCCACGTCTGGCCGTCCGTGTAGATCGCGAACGCATCCAAGTCCGCCTTCTGCTCCACCGCCCAGCGCATCGGGATCGAGCAGTCCGTGCCTTCGCCCTTGGCAACTGCGGCGATCGCCTTGATGGCGTCGTCGAGCCGCTTGCGCGGGCTGATGCGCAGCTCCTTCACATTGGTCGTGAAGCCCATCACCTCCGCGTTCGGCTCGGTGCGCAGCGCGATCAGCGCCATCGCAGCTGCCGCCTCGCGCGGCGACAGGCCACGAACGCCGGCCACCGCACCCCCGGACATGGATCCCGAGCAGTCCACGGCCACGACCACCCGCTTGCCCGTCGGCTCGACGTTCTCGAAGGTCGCATAGAACGCCGCGTCGAGCGCGTCAACGATCTTCTGCAGCGGTTCCCACGTGTGTCGGCCACGCAGGCCGTGACCCGCTGCATAGGTGCGCATCGCGATCAGCACCGCCATCGGGTGCACACGGCCCTTGCGCAGGCGTGCGCGATCGCCAATCCGCTCGACCACGTCCTTCGTCGCCTGCGCTCGCGGCGTGAGCAGACCAACCCGCGTCATCGTCGCCAGGTTGCGGATCATCGCCGTGATCGGCATGTCAACGAGCAGCGCCTCCCAGACCTCGACTGCATCGAGATATTCGGTCGGCACAGCCTCGCGCGGTAGCCGGTAGTCGGCAACGATTCGCGCCGCGTCCTTGGCATTCGCCGCTGCCTGCACACGGGTGAATCCTTCGAGCAGGCGGAAGCGCGCCATGTCCTCCGGGAGCTCGGCCTTGACGATCCAGCGAAACAGCCGATCGTGATCCGAGGACGGCGGCTGCGCGTGGGCGAGCCGAAGCAGGTCGGCGTGCGTCCAGCCGTTGCGCTGGCGGTACTTCACCGCCTGGTACGAGAGCGCGTCGAGATCCCGGTTGCGATACCAGTCCGCCACTGCGCGGCGCGTACCCCGTCCCCAGCCACCGAGCTGTTCCAGCGCCTCCGCAAAGGCGAACAGGTGCGTCGAAGTCCGCGCAACCTGCGGCAGCGCCGCGAGTGCCGCCGTGCGCGTGACATCATCCCCACGCTTGGCCGCAATCGCGAGCGCGAGCAGTGCTGGGTCGTTCTTCGGAGCGCGCCCCGACACCGACACCGACACGATGCGCGCCACCGTGCGCGCGCCGTCCTCGTGCACGCAGCGGACCACGCATGCCGCGTTCTCCACCGTCAGCTGGCGTTCGGTGGCGTAGTACGCGCCACCCTCGCTGCCCAGGATGAGAAAGCGGTCGAGGCGTACCCAGTCGTCCACCGGGAACGCGAAACCACCCGCTTCATTGCGCACCATCTCGGCTTCGCGACCGGGAATGGGCGCCGTCTGCGGGGTCACCTTCGTCGAGAGGTGCGCTGCCAGGTTCTTCATCGGCATCTTCATGCCTCCTTTGTGAGCGTTGAAGTTCGGGCGAATCAGTGGATGGGATGCTCAGTGCTCTGCCCCTGAGCTACACACGCCGTGCGTGTGGCAGGACTTGAACCTGCGACCGCTGAGTCCGATAACCCAAGTCCTTCCGGCCCGAACCTCGTGCTCGTGTACTGACGGACGAATCGCAACCGTGGGAGTTGTTGCTCTTTGCAGGAGGTAACCCACGGTCTCCGGCCCATCGCACGCACTGCGACCGTATGTCGGTGACGGCGCGTGCGACAGGTGCACTCACGGCGAACCCGGACGAATGAATGTCGTGGAACCCAACGACACGATATCGCTGAGACGCGGGATTCGAACTCCGCTGGGACTTCCGTCCTTTACCAGATAACCCACGACCGCCGGCCCGGGCCGACCCAGAGTGCTCTGTCAGTGTGGTCTCCCCGGAGCAGGCGGCCAGCCCACCCGCCATGCGGTGACGTGCGCCAGGACAAATCGCTGTCATGGGTGGGACGGAGCCCGGCTCCGCTGCGGATTGCTGTCCGCTCCCGGTGTGAGCGATAACCCATGACGTCCGGCCCTGACGGCGGCGCAGATGCATGGAGGAGAACGGACGAATGTCGCCCGGGGAAGAGAAACACATTGCTTCTCAGCAGTCGTTAACTCGATAACCCAGAGCGTCCGGCCCGTTCGTCTCCGGAGAGACCTATTGGTGATGTGAAGGTGCGCGGGGCCGGTGCACTGCATCAGCTCCAGGCTGAACACCCAAGATGGAGCCGCCAGCAGGATTCAAACCTGCGACTTCCTGGTTCGAAGCCAGGCGCTCTGTTCGCTGAACTATGGCGGCGTGATGGGGCCGGCGAGAGGAGTTGAACCTCCAACCTCCGCGTTACGAATGCATCGCTCTTCCAGTTGAGCTACGCCGGCAGGATGCGTGCGCGAGTGAGTGGCGTCGCCGGCACGGATCAAACGTGCGACCTCTGGCTTCGCAGGCCAGCACTCTGTTCACTGAGCTACGGCGACGCGTGGTGTGACGGACAGGAGTCGAACCCGCGCCTCGCGTTCCACAGACGCGCGCTCTACCGCTGAGCTACCGTCACCAAGGGTTGACCGCGAAAGGTTGCGAGGCCGGGAATCGAACCCGGAACAACGGGGATATGAACCCCGCTCAGGCACCAGCCTCCCCCGCGGTGTCGTTGATGCGATGTGTTGGTGCCGCCGGGAGGGCTTGAACCCCCATCCCTACGGTTAAGAGCCGCGGATCTGACCGGTTGAACTACGGCGGCATGATCACGACACGATCTGGTGCCGGCGACACGAATCGAACGTGCACAGTGCGCTGTAAAAGAGCGCTGCCCACCGTTGGGCGACGCCGGCATACGTTGGTTCTGGTGGCTGGATTTGAACCAGCGGCCACCGCCATATCAGAGCGGTGCTCTGGCCGGGCTGAGCTACACCAGAACGATGGTTGCGTGGAACCGCATCGCGGACACGATCCGCGGACTGCTGCTTGGAAGGCAGCCGTGTTTCCGACTACACCAATGCGGCACGTTGTGAATGGCGGATCGGACAGGATTCGAACCTGTGCAGCACGCTGTGCTGGACGGGTTAGCAGCCCGCTACCTTCGGCCACTCAGTCACCGATCCCAGTCGGGAGGGCGCCCCCGGACGCCCTCCCATTACTCGCGAAAAGTAGTGCTGCCGTGCGATCCCATCAAAGCGTCCGCTGCGCAAGCAGCACCGCTTGAAAGCGCTTGCCCGATCCGCATGGACAGAGATCGTCACGACCGAGCTGCTCGACGAGTTCCTTGCCGTCGCCGACGGTGCGCTCACCGCGTTTGACGGCCGTTTCCGACGGATAGCCGCGTCGGCGCTTGCTCATCGGCTCAAAAGTGGTCCGCGTTCTTCCTGTTCATGGCGACTCTCCTGCGATGTGCTGTTGATATCGATGGTGCCCCGAGCTGGGTTCGAACCAGCACGTTGACCGGGTCTGAGCCGGCCTCCTCTGCCGGGTTGGGATACCGGGGCATGTGGCGGATGCTGGAGGGATCGAACCCCCGCGGCGTGGGATCACCACGCCTCACCTGTTTTCGAGACAGGCGCCTTGCCGCTCGGCCAAGCATCCGCGGCGTTGTCGCGTGGCATGAGCGAGAGGATTTGCACCTCTGCCTCCGGTGTTGGAGACCGTCGTGCTGCTGTTGACACCACGCTCACACGCGAAAACCGGTGGTCTGGGCGGCAGGATTTGAACCTACGGCCTCTTCCGCCCGAGGGAAGCGCGCTACCGGACTGCGCTACGCCCAGATGCTGTCGTCTCGACGGGACTCGCACCCGTGTCGCCGGAATGAGAGCCCGGCATCCTGGCTGCTAGACGACGAGACGATGTTGGAAGCCCGTGCCGGTGCTGCCCCGGCTCCTGAAGGGTGAAAGCCTTCCGGCCTAGCTGACGTAGCCGAACGGGCTGCAAGTGGCGCCTTCGACGGGACTCGAACCCGCGCCTCCTCCTCGACAGGGGGGCAAGCTAGCCGCTACTCCACGAAGGCGTGCCGGAGCTGATCAGAACTACACGAAGGTGAAATGGTCCGCGCCGCAGGAGTTGAACCTGCAAAGCCACTGGCGGGTGGGTTACAACCACGTGGGCTCGCCGATGCCCAGGACGCGGATGAATGGCTGCCTCGGGAGGGCTCGAACCTCCGTGCTCCGGTTAACGGCCGGGCGTCCTACCCTTGAACGACAAGGCAAGGTCGAAGTGGTGCCCGAGGGAGGAGTTGAACCCCCGACCTTCTCGGTGTAGGCGAGCCGCTCTCCCGGGCTGAGCTACTCGGGCAGGTGGTGCCGAGGGACCGATTTGCACGGCCAACGCGCGGAGCTTCAACCCGCCGCTCTACTGTTGGAGCTACCTCGGCATGGAGCTGGCGGAGGGACTTGCACCCCCGATCATCGCGGTCTGCAGCCGCGCGCCTTCGCTACTCGGCCACGCCAGCGAGCACAGGGACCAGGGCTCGAACCTGGAATCTTCGGGGTCAGATCCCGACGCGTTACCGATTCCACCATCCCTGTGCTCGCGACTATCCCAGAGGAGTGGCGGCCCCACGCCGCCACTCCTCTCCAACGTCCGTGCGCGCAACACACACCATCACGGCGCGCACGAAGTATTCGCATGCGTGCGCGCGTGACTCCACGCGCAGCACTGCTGCGTTGTTTCCATCTTGGGTATTCAGTTGTGAAAGGGCGTGGGCCATCGCCACCGGCCAATTGATCGGTGGTAATTCCCAGTCGGGGCAAAAAAGAAAGGTCTGGCGACTTGCCAGACCTTGCAAAAGCTGTTGATGTGGAAGGGGTTTACCCGTTGACATCTCCTATCATCTGCGAAGTCTGGCAAGCCGAACGTGGATTACTTCCCTGGAGGAACGCATGCGTATCCGGGGAAATCCAGCGCTTGCTTCCGGATGTTTCCGGCCGCATGGCTGCCTGCAAGCAGATGGTTTGGTACGACATCGTGCGAGCGTAGCAGAACTGGTCGAGCGTTTCAAGCATTCGCTGACATTCCGTGCCACAAGTGACGAAATCGCCAACAGGGTCGTCGATGCGGGCGACCTCCACGGCTGGACTAATCTCTAGTCCGCGCCTCGGGTACGGCGCAGGAACTCCCGTTAGTCCCCCGCCACGCCCTGGGTCATCCGCCACCGACACACGGCGGCGGCAGCTCGCAGTCGGATCCTTTCTCGTCAGAGTGACGAGAACGTGATAGAGTGAAGGGGTGCCCGCATATGACCCCTCCTTCTTTCCGCCAGTGGCCGTGACGGTGGATCTTGTGGTGCTCACCATCCGAGAGGGCTCACTCCGAGCGCTACTGATTCGCCGCGGGGAGGCGCCCTTCAAAGGCCGTTGGGCGCTTCCCGGCGGCTTCGTGAGACCAGATGAGGATCTAGACCAGGCCGCTCGGCGTGAACTGTCTGAGGAAACGGGCATACCGGCTGACGCCGTGCATCTCGAACAGCTCGCCTCCTATGGAGCTCAACGTCGTGACCCGCGCATGCGCGTGGTCACTGTCGCCTATCTGGCGCTGACTCCGGACCTTCC
>OCZU010001572.1_pt1 | contig 14908 bp, 11 predicted proteins | sample 1539001 | NCBI WGS metagenome assembly OCZU01 (sample SAMEA3539306, study PRJEB22396) | soil metagenome | biome: tundra; feature: field; material: soil | place: USA | collected 2010-05 | depth 0.15 m | reverse complement strand
ATGGCGGTCGCCCCGCCCGCGGACCCCCCGCCGCCGCCCGCCGCCGCCCCGCCGATGGCGGCGACCCGGTTAGCCAGCGCGACGACCTGTGGCGTGGACCGGTAATTGCGCACCAGCCTGATCACCGTCGCGTCGGGATACTGATGCTGGAAGCCGGTCAGATACGCGGGCGTGGCGCCGGTGAACGAGTAGATGGTCTGCCGCGGGTCGCCGACCACGCATACGTCGTCGGTGTCCCCGGCCCACTGATCAAGCAGCAGCTTCTGCAGCGGGTTCACGTCCTGGAATTCGTCGACAACGAAGTACCTGTACCGATCCCGAACGGCTGCAGCCGCGGCCGGATGCTCCGCCAGGATGGCCGCCGCGAGCTCAAGCACCGACTCGAAGTCGACCAGGTGCCGCTCCCTTCGCAGTTCCTCATAGCCGGCGTAGAGCGCAGCCAGAATGGCCGGATCCATCGGCCCGGCCCGGTCGGCCTTGCCGATCGCCTCCGGATACTCAGCTGGCAGCACCTGTGTCACCTTGGCCCACTCGATCTCGGCCGCCGCGTCGCGCAGCTCGGCGGGCCCGGTTTTCAGCTTCAGCCGCCGGGCCACCTCGGCCAGCAGGCCGATCTTGGAGTCGACTACGGCCGGCGCGGGGCCGCCCACCGTCACCGGCCAGAAATGGGTCAGCTGACGCAACGCGGCCGCATGAAATGTCCTGGCCTGAACCTGCTCTAGCCCGGTGCCAGGCACCACGGCGGTGGCCAGTTGCCTGAGCCTGCCGCGCAGCTCGCCCGCGGCCCTGATCGTGAACGTGACAGCGAGCACCCGCCCGGGCCGGATCACGCCGATCGCGGCCCCGTACGCGATCCGGTGTGCCACCGCCCTGGTCTTGCCGGTTCCCGCCCCGGCCAGCACGCAGACCGGGCCGCGCGCGGCTAGCGCGACCTCCCGCTGCTCGGGGTCGAGCGCGGCGAGAACTGCATCCGGTCCCTGCGCTGGATCCACGGTCGCACCTCCTGTCCGCGCCATCCTGCCCTATGGTTCCGACGGCCGTCGGCCACTCAGCGGGCGCGCCAGCGGAAGGAAGCGGCAGATGCGGACGTTAGTACTTCCAGGTGCCAGAATGGCAGTCGAAGAGGAGAGCGGCATGACCCAGCCACTAACGATGTACACGACGCCGTGGTGCGGGTACTGTCGTCGGCTCAAAAGCCAGCTCGCCCGCGAGGGCATCGAGGTCACCGAGGTTGATATCGAACGAGACCCAGCAGCGGCCGACCACGTGATGGCGGTGAACGGCGGCTTCCAGACAGTCCCGACACTGGTATTTGTCGACGGCAGCACGCTGACCAACCCGTCCGCGCGGGCGGTCAAGCAGCGGCTGGCAGATCTGGCCGTCCCCCGATGACAGAACCTCGCGGCCTTACGCAAGGCTCCGGCGTCCGTGACGGCACTGCGGCGGCTCGGGACACGGGTGAATTCACCTCCCCAGATTTCGCTATGACTGAGCACGCCGTGGTCCGTCGCACCAAGGACGGCTGGCGGGTCGGCGGTACGGATATGCCGGACCTGACGAGCGCGATGATCCTTGCTGATCTGCTCTCTTCCGAGCTGTCGGTGCCCGACTCCCCGTGCATCGCCGCCACCAACCTGGCTGCCACGGAACCGGCCGCGAGCGAGACCAGCAGGCTGCGGGCCACCATCGGCCAGCTTGAGCATGCGCTGACCGCGCGGATCCGGGTGGAGCAGGCGATCGGCGTCCTAGCCGAGCGGCACCGGATCCAGCCGCGACAGGCGTTCGAGCAGCTCAGGACTGCGGCCAGGAGCCGGGGCAGGCGGGTGATAGACATCGCATCCGATGTCGTCGCCAGCGCGACCAATCCGCTGCTGCAACTGCCCGACGAGCTTTCCAGGCCGCGATCCGCCAGCCGTCACGGCCGCCAGGCGCGCGGCATTCTCGGCAGCGAGTGACCAATTCGAGCCCGCCGAGCAGCAGTCATGGCCGCACTCGTCACGAGCGCCGCCCTCGCCGGGTCAGCGCCCGCTGCGGTCGCCGCTCCAGCCAGTGCCCGTAGCAGGGCCGCCGCAGCCGCGCGCCCGGCATTCTCCAATCCGGGCGATACCTCGCCGCCGCTGTCGCTGTCGGTCACCTCGTCCGGCCAGGCCGAGGCTGCCGCCGTCGGTAAGGGCGGCTCGCTGTGGTTCTACGACCACGCCAAGGGCAGCTGGCACCGGAGCAGGCTAGGTGGTGCCGGGACTGCCTTCTCCGGCCCTTCGCTCACCGCCGGATCCGGCGGTCATGCCTACCTCGCCGTCGAGGGCCCCGGCCACAGCCTGCTGTACTACGCACTGCGCCCTCCGCGGTCATCCGTGATTCCGCTCAGGCGGACGCCGCCGACCCGGCAGGCCAGATCGACATCGCCGTGCAGAACGGCGGCCACACGCTCAGCTATTACAACTCGCTGCCGAACGGACACTGGCAAAACGATGTGATCGGCAGTCCGAACTCGACCTACTCGGCCCCGTCGCTGGTCGTGTTCCACGGCAGCGACCGCACCAGGAATACCGGCCTCGCCTATGTGGTCGCCCAGGGCCCGAACCACTCGCTGATGGCCTACGCCAACGATGGCGGCTGGAGCGGCCGAATGATTCAGGGCACCGGCTGGGTCTTCTCGGCTCCGTCCCTGGCTCAGGGGGGCGCGGCGCGGCCGGCCGAGATTGCCTATCGCGGGCCGTCGAACTCGGTCTTCTTGTTCTATGACAGCGTCGCCACACGCGGCTGGGTCAACGACGTGATCAGCGCGGCAACGGGCAAGGTCTCCTCAGCACCATCGCTGTTCCTGCGATTCACCAGCCCGCCCGGCGAGAACGACGTCATCGTCCAGGGGACCGGGAACACGCTCTGGTACTACCACGCACCCCAGCCGGTCCTGGAGACCCAGGCGCCGCAGTTCACCGGATCCAAGATCGCCGGCTCAGGCACTACGTTCGGCGGCTGACATCCCCGATCCTGATCCGGCCTGCCTGGTCCACCGTGACTCCTGGTTAGCAGACAGTAACGACGGGTAGACACGGCGTCGGGGGCCGCGTCGCGGTCCGGGATGAGGATCAGGACGTGGATCACGGGGGAGTTCCGGGCCGTCTGCTGATCATCGGCGGTGCCGAGGACAGGCGCTGCGGCGCCGGCGCGCTGGAGCGCTTCGTCGAGCTCTGCGGCGGAGCCAGCGCCCGGATCGTTCTGATCACGACCGCAACTGGCAGTCCTGGCCCGGTGCGCGCCGAGTACCAGCAGGTATTCCGCAAGCTCGGCGTCCGGCAGGTGAAGGAACTGCGGATCAGCGGCCGGAGCTGTGCCGACAGTCCCGAGGCGACCGCGGCACTGACCGGGGCTACCGGTGTCTTCTTCAGCGGCGGTGACCAGGCCAGGCTCGGTGCGCTCGTTGGTTCCAGGATCAACGAGCAGCTCAGCGCCCTGCTGGCCGAGGGACTGGTGGTCGCTGGAACGAGCGCGGGTGCGACCGCCCTCGGCCGGACGATGATCCTGGGCGGCAACGGCGCTGAGGTGTCTACCGCGACCGTAAGGACCGGACCAGGCCTCGGCCTCATCCCCAGGATGCTGATCGATATGCACTTCGCCGAGCGCGGCCGACTCCCCCGTCTGCTCAGCGCGGTCACGCTCGATCCCGAGCGACTCGGTGTCGGGATCGACGAGAACACCGCGATCTGCGTGCAGGAGGACTCTTTCGAAGTACTCGGCAGCGGCGTGGTCAGTGTCGTGGACGCCGAACGCGCGACGGTCGTGCATGCGGCGTCCGACGCAGATCCGATCACCCTGTTTGACGTGCGGCTGCACCTGCTGCCGTCTGGCTGCGTCTTCGATCTCGGCACCAGGACGCCGACGATCGGACCGGCTCATGCCAGGTACTAAGCCGGCCGCCGGGCCGGCCGCCGACTAGCGGCGATCAGGACGAGACAGCACCTCAAGGAGCGCACGTGCGGCTGGAATCCATGCGTCATCTCGGTGGCCCCAATATCTTCACCGCGGCACCGGTCAGTGTCGCCCGGCTCGAGCTCGGCGAGCTGACCGGCCGGGAAACCTCCGATTGCCCAGGCTTCGCTGAGCGCCTCACGATGGCGCTTCCCGGCCTGCGCGGCCATCATTGCGCGGCCGGCCAGCCCGGCGGGTTCATCGACGCCCTGGCCCAAGGTACCTACTTCGGCCACGTCACCGAGCACGTCGCGCTCGAACTGTCAGCCATGGCCGGCCGTGACGTCCATCTGGGCCGGACGCTCTGGGCTGGTGCCGACGGCCGGTATGACGTGATCACTGAGTGCCCGAAGGACGAGCCGGCGGACTCGGCCGTCCCCCGCGAGCTGATCCTGCTAGCGCTAGCTGTAGTGAAAGATTTGCTGGCGAAAAATAGGCCCGGCCTGACTGTCGATCTTGCCGCCATCGCCAGGACGGTGGAACGCGAGCGCCTCGGACCGAGTACTGCCGCGATCGCGGCGGCGGCCAGGCGGCGGGGAATTCCGGTCCGGCGGGTTGGCGGTCTGTCCTTGCTCCGGCTCGGCTATGGCTGCCACCGGCGCCTCATCAGCGCGGCGCTGACGGATCAGACCTCGGCGCTCGGGGTGGACATAGCGTGCGACAAGATGCTGGCCAAGGAGATGCTGGCGCGAGCCGGAATCGCGGTCCCCGAAGGGACGATCGCGACGAGCGCGGCCGAAGCCGTCGCGGCGCTCGAACAGCTCGGCGCCCCGGTGGTGATTAAGCCGCGAAACGGCAACCACGGAATGTATGTAGCCGTCAGCGTCAGTACCCATGCCGAAGCTGAGCTGGCCTACCGGCGGGCGGCGGCCGGGTCAGGTTCCGGCGCGGTGCTCGTGGAGAACTATGTGCCCGGCACGGACTACCGGGTTCTGGTCGTCGATGGGCAGGTCATTGCAGCCGCCGAGTTGCGGCCGCCCGCACTGACCGGCGACGGCACGCGCAGCATCAGCGAGCTCGTCGACGAGCTCAACGCCGACCCGCGCCGGGGTGAAGGCCACTCGCGCGTGCTCACGAGGGTCGTGATCGACGATGCCTGCATCGATCACCTGGTCGCGACCGGCCTGCGACCAGGATCGGTGCCAGTGGCCGGCCAAGTGGTGACTCTGCGCAGGAACGGCAACCTGTCCACCGGCGGGACGAGCAGGGACGTTACTGACCGGATTCACGACGACGTCGCTGACTTGTGCCGCCGGGCGGCCGGTGCCGCCGGGCTGGACATCTGCGGCGTCGACCTGCGGATCGCCGATATCAGCGCGCCCATGCTCGGAACTGACCAGGCCGGAGCCGTGATCGAGATCAATGCCTGTCCCGGGCTGCGCATGCATCTGGCTCCCGCGCAGGGATCGCCGCGGGATGTGGCTGGCGCCGTCATTGACCGGCTCTACCCGCCCGGAGCGCTGTCGCGGATCCCGATCATCGCGGTGACCGGAACCAATGGCAAGACGACCACGGTCCGGATGATCGCCCACATCCTGCGTCAGGCTGGCCTGCGGACCGGCATGACCAGTACGGACGGTGTCCACATCGGCGGCCGGTGCATCTATCCGGCCGACGCATCGGGCCCGGTATCGGCGGCGATGGTACTTGACGACGGCACGGTCGAGGCGGCTGTGCTGGAGACAGCCAGAGGCGGGATCATCCGGGCCGGTCTCGGTTACGACAAGGCAGATGTCGCTGTGATCACCAACATCAGTGCCGACCACCTCGGCGTCGACGGGGTCGATGATCTCGACGAGCTGATCAATGTCAAGGCGCTGGTCGCCGAGGAGCTACGCGACGGCGGCAGCCTCGTGCTGAACGCGGACGACCCGGCCACGGCGGCTCTGGCGCAGCGCCCTGCGGTTCGCAGGCACGCACCGGTAATCAGGTACTTCAGCGTGCTGCCCGGCAGTCCGGCAATGCAGCGGCACAAGCGGGCTGGCGGATTCTGCTACGAGATCTGCGACGGCCTGCTGACCGAGACCGTCGGCGGGCGCCGCCGCCCGGTTCTGCGCGTCACCGAGCTACCTGGCGCCTTCGGCGGGCGAGCCAGGCATGTCGTAGCGAACGCGCTGGCTGCCGTCGCAGCCTGCCGAGCAGCAGGAGTCACGGTCAAGGACATCAGGGAGGCGCTCGTCGCGTTCACGCCCGTCGATGCCAATCCTGGCCGGGGCAACATCTACGCCGTAGCCGCGCCGCCCCCGGCCACAGCGACGGGGTGTCCCGTTGTCGTCGATTACGGCCACAACGCGGCGGCCCTGCATGCCATGGGGCAGATGATCAGCAGCATCTGGGAAGGCGAACCAGCCGCCGCGATCACGCTGCCCGGCGACCGGCGCGACGACCTGGTGGCGCAGAGCGCCCAGGCGATCGCGGCGTGGTTCGGCCGGGTGGCTATCTATGAGGATCAGGACCGGCGCGGCCGGGCACCTGGCGAGATGCGGGCGCTGATCGCCGCGGCTCTGCGAGAGGCCAGGCCTGACATCGTCATCGCGGACGCCGACGGCCCGCAGGAAGCGCTGCGAAGCTCGGTCACGCTCGCGGCCGGCGGGCCGGTCCTGTTCCTGCATGAGAAACTGGCGGCCGCTGCTAGTGCGCTCGACGCGCTGGGCGCGACGCCGTGGCCGGAGGACGATCTGCTTGCCGGGCTGATCGGCGGGTCGCTGTTGGAGGACCTCGACACTGAACTGGCGCAGGACGCCTGCGAGAGCGCCGCGATCGAGTCAGGCCTCGGGCCGGCCCCGAGCCCCGACGCCACCTGAGGTGGCGATCCCGTCAGTCCGGCACGCTGCGGCTGATGACAGATGACGATTTGATGTTGCTGCTGTCCCGGCATCGAATTGCGAGCTAAAGTCCACGCAGAGGACAGCATCTCGAACGGCCCGCGCAGGCGGAGACGTGGATTCGTGCATTCGACACCAGACCAGAACCGGATCGACCTCGCCGTCAGGCAGGCGCGGTGACGAGCGATGTCCCGGCGTCCTCGGATACTGCTGTCGGCACGAGAATCGCCGGTTACCTGCTTGAGGAGCAGATCGGTCGTGGCGGCATGGCCGTCGTCTACCGAGCGCTGGACGAGCGACTGGACCGCCGGGTCGCGCTGAAGCTGCTCGCGCCGAGTCTCGCCGCGGACACCGCGTTCCAGGCCAGATTCATGCGGGAGTCACGGGCAGCGGCGGCCGTAGATCACCCCAATATCATTCCGGTCTACGACGCCGGGGATGCGGGCGGCGGATCACTGTTCATCGTGATGCGGTACATCCATGGCGGCGATGCACGGACGCTACTTCGCCAGGCCGGCCCGCTGCCCGCCGCACGGGTATGGCGCATCATCACCCAGGTTGCGGCCGCTCTCGACGCCGCCCATGCCCGTGGCCTGATCCACCGCGATGTCAAGCCAGCCAACATACTCCTGGATGCGAGCACAGCGACCGGGGCGGATCACGGGCTCGGACCCGACGACCGCTCCGAGCATGTCTACCTCGCCGACTTCGGGATCAGCAAACAAACGCTGTCCAGCAATCTCACTTCCACCGGCCAGTTCGTGGGCACCTTGGACTATATCGCGCCTGAGCAGATCGAAGGCCGCGATACCGACGGTCGCGCCGACCAGTACTCGCTTGCATGCGCAGCATTCGAGTTGCTCAGCGGCATCCCGCCGTTCCGCCGCGACCAGGGCATCGCCCTTCTCTACGCCCAGCTCAACGAGCCGCCGCCAACGATAAGCAGCCGTCGGCCAGGTATCCCGGCCGCTGTCGACCCGGTGCTGGCAAAGGCGCTGGCGAAGTCCCCTGCGGAGCGTTACGCCACCTGCGCGCAGTTCGCCGCCGACCTCGGCCGGGCGCTCCATCTCCTGCCAGGCGAACCCGAGGCAGGCCGGCCGCTGATGCCTTCCGTCACTCCTGCCGCCGGCGGCACAGCCAAGCCATGGCCCGCAACCGAACTCGCGGACCCGGCGGCCGGGCATCCCGACCAGTTCCTCCTAGCCGAGACCAACCCCGGCCAGTCCGTGGCCACAGGCGCAGGCGCAGGCGCAGGCGCGGCGGCTGCCGAGTCAGCCGGAGTCGGGCTACCACCGGCCGGTTCAGCCGGTGTCACACCGGCCGGCGCGGGACCATATGGTGGCGAACCCGCTAGCGGCCAGGGTGTCACGCCGCCCAGCGGCGCATCGGCCGCGCCTCTGGGCGGGCGCGGCCAGCCCGAGCCAACGGCCCTAGCGGGTCAGGGCAAAGGCGATCCGACCACGTATGCCGGAGCAGGTGGTACCGCAGCATCGCGCGGACCTGGCGGGCCGAATCAGGGCGGATGGCAGCCCCATCCCCCGCCCGCCCCCGGCTATGGCGCCGGCCAACCAGCAGCCCCCGGCCAAGCCGGATACGCTACGGGCCAACCAGCCGGATACGGCACCGGCCGACCAGCAGCCCCCGGCCAAGCCGGATACGCTACAGGCTACGGGACAGGCCAACCCGCCAGTGGCTACGACCCAGGCGGCTACGCGACCGGCCAGCCAGCAGCGCCTGGCCAGGGCGGATACGGCACAGGCCAGCCCGCCGGATACGGCACAGGCCAGCCCGCCGGATACGGCACCGGCCAACTTGGCGGGTACGAGACAGGCCCGATGGGCGGCTATGGTTCTGGCACGACGTCGTCGCCTGTGCCACAGCGCGAGCGCGTGTCGCTCGTGACGATCTGCGCGAGCATCGTCGTCGTGGTGATGGCCATAGCAGCAGTAGGCGTGATCGCCTACCACGAACGCCTCGGCCCGTTCGCGGCTGCGCAGCAGTCAACGCCGTCGACCGGGCCCACGACGCCGCCGACATCGCCATCGACATCGCCACCGCCGAGCTTGGCGGCTCGCGAAGCCGGGGCAGTGAACAGCCTGCTGACTACCAGCGCCGCCAGCAGGCAGCCGCTACAGAGCGCAGTGACTGCGGTGATGAAGTGCAACAACCTCGGTGCCGACGTCGCCCAGATCCAGACCGTCGTCAATCAGCGCAGCACCGAGTACAACAAGGCGTCGGCCCTGGCTGTTGGCGCTCTGCCCAACGGCGCGGTGGTGAAGAACGACCTGCGACTGGCCCTGCTCAACTCACTCGATGCCGACAAGGACTACCTGGCCTGGGCCCAGGCCCAGGAAACGAACGGCTGCCCGTCGCAGTCAAGCGCCTACAGTTCTGCGCTGACCGCCGACGGCCAGGCTGAGCAGTCAAAAACTGCGTTCGTCAATGTCTGGAACCCGATCGCCGCGACGTACGGGTTCCCTCAGGCCTCAGCAAGCAACATTTAGCCTGCAATACTCACCGACAAAAGCCTCAGTGCCCAAGAAACCGGATATAAGCTCACGTCGCCAGACGCCGCGCACAGCCCAGATCTCCTCTCATACGATGATCACGTGGTTCTGTAAGTAACTATTGTTGACAGAACCATGTGATCACGAGGAACGCCCGTTAGCGGTCGCGGCCGAGGTCGGCGTATACGGCGCGGGCGATGGTCTCGATTGTGGCGATTCCGTAGGGCTCGTCCGGATTGCCATCGGTCAGCACGGCGAGCACATAGTCGCGGCCGTGGCCTGAGATCCATCCGATGCTGTTGACCTGCCAGTAGTTCGACGGCGGGATCGGTACCCAGCCATTCTTCAGCGCAACGGTGGTCCCAGCGGGGACACCGCCGGTCACTCCCCAGTTCTGATCTGCCTCGACGCTCTCCATCAAGCCCAGGCCGTACTTCCTGGCGGCATCGGACAGGGCCGAGTTCGCGTATGCGAACTTCGAGATGAGGGTGACTTCGTCGAGCGCGGTGGTAGTGGTCAGGCCCCAGCCAGGCAGCGTGGTTCCGGGGATCAGTGCCAGCGTTGACGGGGTGGTGTGCTTCATGCCGATCGATCGATCGAACCGGCCGATCGCGCGCGGGCCGCCCACGTCAGCGAGCAGCGTGGTGGCCGACGAATTGCTGCTGTTCTCGATCATCGACATCATAAGTGCGGTCTGTGTCGAGGACAGATCCCGGTGGGCCGCCTCGGCCTCGGCTAGAGCAGTGCCCATGATCTGTACCTTGACGATGCTCGCGGTGGCCTGTACGAACCCTGGATGGAGCAGCCATATCTCCTTGGTTCGCGCGTCATAGAGCGCCGCGGTCACATGGCCGGACCGGTGGGCCAGGTAGCCGCCCAGACTGGCGAAGGGTCTGACGGCAGTATGCGGGGTAGCAGCCGGCGTCGGTCGTGGCGTCGCCGACGGCGCGGAGGTCGACGGCGGCAAGCTAGCGCCTGGCGTGTCGGCCGGCGGTCCGGCTACCGACGCGCCCGAGCAGCCCAGACCCAGCAGGGCGATTGCAGCGAGCGCGGCCATCCGGAATGGCCGCCATCTGCAGCTGTCCCTGACTGTCACCTGGTCTCCAGCGAGTCCGACACCAGCTGCTGGCTTTGCATGTGCATACATCTGGACCAGATCCTACGTGCCGGGCGCCGCGGCAACTCACCGATAGCGACAATCGAATCCAAAGCGATCCGCTATCGATGGCATGGCCAGATCCAGGTGCAGATGCCGTGGCTGCGGACACTTGGGCCGGGTGGCTTCGGGCAGCTCCGCCAGCTGCGCGGCCGCGGGCGTGTCGTGGGATTAGCCGGGCCGATCGCGCTAGTGGCTAGCGCCTGTGAGGAACCGGACGATCGCTTGATCGAGTGCCCGCGCTATCTGTCGTTGCACGGCAGAAGACGTCAGCAGCCTGGCGTCAGCGGCGTTGGCCATGTTGCCGCATTCGATCAGGACATTAGGAACTCTGGTCAGATTGAGGCCGGTGAGGTTGTTTCGGAAAATAGTTCCGTTATGACCGTAATAGTCGCTCATCCGCATCGGCGAATCGGCGAGCAACGCCGAGCGTACGTCGCTTCCAAACCGGATGGACTGACCGATGACCTTGTCATTCGGCCCATCTGCGACGGGTTCAAGGACGGTGAACCCCCGTCCCGAGGTCGGGCCGCCATCCGCGTGAATCTCAATGCCCACGTCGGCGTGCGCGGTGTTGATGATCTGTATCCGCCTGGTCACGCACGGCCCGACGCCGTGGTTGTTCGTCCGGGTCAGCACGACCCGCGCTCCGTCCCTGCGCAGGTCAGCAGCCAGGTAAGTCGCCACGTTGAAATTGAACAGCGCCTCGGTGTAGCCGCTGGCAGTCTGCGTGCCCGTGGTATTGCAGGCTTCCCACTCCCGGCCGTTCCAGATTTTATGATCAATAAACGCGGTGTCGGTGTAGTTAAGGCCGTTGTGCCCGGCGTCCACTCCGACGATCTTCCCGGCCAGTGGTTTGGAGCCTGGCGAACTGGACCCTGGCGAACTGGAGGCAGGCGAACTGGACCCTGGCGAACTGGAGGCTGGCGGACTGGAGACCGGCGGACTGGACGTCGGTCCGCCACCGCCCGGCGTCCGGTGCGGATTGAGGGACGGCGCGGCACTGGCCGTAGGTGTGCTGGGTCCGCTCGCCGCGACTCCAGTCGCAGCGCACGCCGAGGTCAGCAGGCCAGTCGCCGCTGCGGCCACCACTGCCAAGAGCATCGCGCGACCTGCGTGCGGAGCCGACCCGCCATACCGAGCCGACTCGCCATGCGGAGCCGACCCGCCGTGCGGAGCGGGCTCGCCGTGCCGAGGCGTCACGCTAGTCTCCTGTTCACTGCCGCCGCTTCATCTGCCGCCGCGGATTAGCCGATAGAGCCGCGGCCGCTGGTCAGAGCCTGCGCGATCACGGTGCGCAAGATGTCGTTCGTTCCCTCGCCGATCACCATCAGCGGAGCGTCCCGGTACAGCCGCTCGACGGTGAAGTCCTTGGAGTAACCGTAGCCGCCGTGCACCTGCATCGCGGCCACCGCGCACTCCAGCGCCACTTCTGAGGCGTACACCTTCGCCATGCCAGACTCCAGATCGGCACGCTGACCAGCGTCGGCGCGGGACGCCGCCCAGTAGGTCAGCAGCCGGGCGGCCTGCAACTTCGTCGCCATGTCGGCCAGTTTGAGCTGCACCGCCTGGAAGCTGGAGATCTTCTGCCCGAACGCTTCCCGATCGCTGGCATAGGCCAGCGCCTGGGAGTATGCCTCCTGGGCGACGCCGACCGCGCGGGCGGCGATGTTGATCCGGCCCTTCTCCAGCGCGGAGAGCACCTGCTGCAAGCCCCGGCCCTCCGTGCCGCCGAGCAGGTTCGCGGCCGGCACGCGGACGTCGTCGAGCACGACCTCGCAGGTCTCCGGACCGCGATAGCCGAGCTTCGGCAGGTCCCTGACCACCTCGAAGCCACCGACGCCAGGATCGACCAGGAACACCGACATCCCGGCGTGCGGCGGCCGGGCCGCCGGGTCGGTCTTGACCAGCACCGGCAGCGGATCGGCGTGCCTGGCGTTGGTGATCCACGTCTTACGGCCGTTAATGACGTAGCTGTCACCATCCCGGCGCGCCGTCGTCGCGATGCCCTGCAGATCGCTGCCCGCACCGGGTTCGGTCAGTGCGATACCGGTCCGCCGCGCTCCGCTGGCCAGGGCCGGCAAGTGCGCACGCTTCTGCTCGTCTGTGCCGTGCTGGGCAATCATCCAGCAGGACAGCGAGTGGCTGCCGAGGATCCCGGCCACGCCCATCCAGCCACGGGAGATCTCCTCGAAGACGACAGCGAGCGACACCATGTCGGCCGCCATGCCGCCGTACTCCTCGGGCACTGCCAATCCGAACAGGCCCATCTGCCGCATGGTCGCGACGATCTCCTCGGGGTACCTGCCTGACTCCTCCCACTCCCTGGCGACCGGCCTGATCTGTCCGTCCACAAACGAGCGCATGGTCTCGCGCAGCAATCGCTGCTCATCGGACAGCTCAAAGTCCATGCCGGCTCCTGTCTGCAGTGCTCGTTGCCCGCTCGCGCACTCGCCATCCAATCGCGGCTGCCCCCCGGCGTCTAGCAGCAACCGGGAGCACCAGGGGAGTCAGCCGGGACCGGCCTGACGCCGTTAGCCAGCAGCCTGAGCCGGCTGCCCGACTCCGGCGTGCGCCCATGGGCGGGAGAAGCCGATCGGCTGGCGGCCGATGTAGGTCGCGATCCTGATCGGGAATCCGGTGGAGTAGGCCTCGATCATCATGCCGCCGCCGATCACCAGGCCGACATGTCCCGGCGCCGTCTGTGTACCGTCGGCACCGACGAAGAAGACCAGGTCTCCCGGCTCGACCTCGTTGGCCGGCACCCGCGGCCCCCACAGGTACTGGTCGTCCGCGGTGCGAGGTATGTCAATCCCCGCCGCACGGTAGGACTCCATGACCAGCCCGGAACAGTCAAACGCATCGGGGCCGGTCCCGCCCCATAGGTAGGGCTTGCCCAGCTGCGCCTCGGCGAAGGCGATCGCCGTGGCAGCTGCGTTACTCGACGTGACACCGACGCCGGGCAGGCAGGTCGGCGCGTTGTCCACGGTGACCGGGCTGATCGTGTATCCGCCCTTGGCGTAGGTGTTCGCCCAGCCGAGCACCGCCTGAACGTAGGACTCCAGGTGGTTATAGGCGAAGATCGCCCCGGAGACGTTGTCGAGCACGCCGTTCTCAAGCAGGTACTTGGCGGCACCAGCGATCGCGTCGGCAGGTTCGTAGACACTGGCGATACCGTCGGCGTTGGCGTCGACCGCGACCCCGTTGACGTGCTCACTGGCCGGATGCACCGGGAGGCCACCCCAGGTGTTGCCGGACGCTCCGCCGATACCGATCTGCATCGGCCCGGCCGCGCCGAAGGCGTTGGATCCGCTGTGCACCCCTGGCAGCGTGGTCAGGCCGTCATCGCTCTCCACCCGGCTGATCCCGGCCAGGATTACCCACGGGACCCGGTACTTGGCGCCGATCGACTTGAACAGCGCCAGGTAGTTCGCCGGGATCGAGTTCTTGGCCGTGGTGCTAATCGGAGGCTGGCTCGTCGGTCCGGATGGCCCGGAAGAGCAGGCGCTGTCCTTGGAGTACAGCAGGCTGCCGCTGGCGAACATCAGCATCGGCGCCACCAGGACACCGACCAGGCCGAGCATGATGATGCTGGCGACGCCGAATGCGACAGGCTTGGCCAGGCCGCCACTCAGCCGGCTCACCGGTTACCTGCCGAAGATGGTTCGATATCGCTGACCTGCCAGTTGGTCCCGCCGCCGGATAGCGTGACGGCGAAGTACGCCGTCTGCCTGCTGGTCCCTGTGCTGTCCGTGATCCGCTCCGTAACGTCGAGGACGAAAGTGATGCTGGAAGGGCCGAAGGCGCGGAGCGAGGTGATGACCGCGCTGCCCGAGGAGACCTGTTTCTGGTTGGCCCGCGACCCGGCGACGCCGGGTGCCGAGTAGGCGCGGCCGATCAGTTCGGCTAGCTGGCTGGTGGCCAGCGGCCGGATCGGCGCGAGATAGGCGGCGGTGTCCTGGCTGTAGGAGAACGTCCCGTAGTCGGTGCCGAACCTGATAGTCACGCGGGCGGCGCTGGCTAGACCAGCGGAGGTGAATGGCAGCCACTGGTAGATATCGGGCGGCTGTCCTGGGGCGGCTGAGGCTGGCGGTACGGCCGGGGATGTTACCGGGCCGGACGGCGCCGGGCCGGAAGGCGACGTGGGGCGAGCCGGTTCCGGACTCGCGCGGCCGGCCCCGGACGCCGATGGCAGGAACAGGTAGACCCCGAGCCCGGCGAGGACGATCACTATGGCGGCGAAGGCGACGGACCGCTGGAACGGGGACAGATCCATGGCAACTCAGCTACTTCCGCCGCCAGAACGGCCGCCACCAGAGCGGGCCGTTTTCCTGACCGCCGGACCCGCCGTGCGGACCGCCGGCCGACGGCGACTGGCTGCCACGCTGACCCGCCAGCGGGCTGAGCCCGGCCGGACCGCCAGCCGGACCGCGTCCGCCCGAGCCCCC
>OCZU010001570.1_pt1 | contig 14920 bp, 8 predicted proteins | sample 1539001 | NCBI WGS metagenome assembly OCZU01 (sample SAMEA3539306, study PRJEB22396) | soil metagenome | biome: tundra; feature: field; material: soil | place: USA | collected 2010-05 | depth 0.15 m | reverse complement strand
CCACGATCTCGCAGCGGAACGGCTGGCCGAGATCGATGTTCAAGTGCTGCCCGACGGGATTCTGCTTGGGAAAGAACTGCCTGGCCATCGACTGGCTGACGATCACCACGTTGGCGCCGCGCTTATTATCGTTCGGGGTGAAGGAGCGGCCCATCAGGATGGGCATTCCCATGGTCTGAAAGTAGGTGGGGCTGACGGCCCGGATATTGGCGTCGGGGCGTTCGCTGGGAGCGACCGGAAGGCGGCCCTCGATGGTAAAGTACGTGTCATTGTCTTGGCCGCTCAACGGCAACTCCGAAGTCAGGCCCGCGGATTGCACGCCTGGCAGCGCCTGGAGACGGTCCAGGAGCGGGCCAAAGAAGGCAAGGATTCTCTGCGCGTCGCTCTCGTCGTCAGCGTCCGACCGCGGCAGGGCGACTTGCGCAGTCAACATATGTCCCGGGTCAAAGCCGGGGTTGACGTTGGCGAGCCTCTGGAAGCTGCGGATCATCAGGCCGGCGCCGGCGAGCAGGACCACCGTGATGGCGACCTCGACGACGACCAGGACATTGTGGAAGCGCCGCTGCGCGCGCCCCTCGCCGCCGCCGCGCCCTCCTTCGTTGAGGACTTCGGCCAGACGCGGCCGGGACGCGCGCAGCGCCGGCAAGAGACCAAACAGAACGCCGGTGAGGATCGAGATGGCCGCGGTAAACGCCAGGACGCGGCCATCCAAGCGCACTTCGTCCAGGCGAGGGACATTGACGGGATGCAAGGCCAGCAACGCGTTGAGACCCAACCAGGCGAGCAGAACGCCCAGCGCACCGCCCAGGAGCGAGAGCAAGACGCTCTCGGTGAGCAACTGGCGCAACACCCGGCCGACGCTGGCGCCCAGGCTACAGCGGACGGCAATTTCCCTCTGGCGGGCCGCGGCGCGGGCGAGCAAGAGGTGCGCGACATTGGCGCACGCGATGAGGAGCACGAATCCCACGGCGATGGTCAGCAGCCGGAGGGTAGGCCGCAAATCGCCTGCGATCCGGTCCAGAAGAGCAGTCACACGGGAGGACCACACTTTGTTGGAATCCGGATAGAGCCGGGACAGGTTGGCGCAAATGGTTTTCATCTCGGCGTCGGCGCGCGCGATGGCGACGTCCGGTTTCAGGCGTCCGATCACGCGCAGAAAATGAAAGCGGCGTACGTGCATCTCCGGGACGCCGAAAGGAAGTGGCTGCCAGAGCTGGGCGTCCTTCGGATAATCGAAGCCGGGAGGCATGACCCCGACCACGGTGGCGGCCTTGCCTTCCAGGACGATGGTTTTGCCGACGACGGCGGGATCGCCGCCGTAACGCCTTCGCCACAACCCATCGCTGAGGATGGCGGTCTGCGGCCAGGACGCCGGTTCGTCGTCGGGCAGGACGGCGCGCCCCAGTGCGGGTTTCACGCCCAGGGTTTCGAAGAAACCAGCCGAGACGGCGGCGGCGGGCACGCGTTCGGCGTTTCCGGAGCCGGTGAGTGTCAAGTCCAGCGGCATGAAGGCGGACAAGTACGCGAACACCGTGTTCTGCTTGCGGTAATCCACAAAGTCGGGTGGGGAAATGGCGCCAAAGGGATGGCCGGTGCGGGCGTCGATGGGCCAGAGCCAGACCAGCCGGCCGGGATCGGGATAGGGGAGGGGATTGAGCAGCACGCTATTGAAGACGCTGAATACGGCGGTGTTTGCACCGATACCGAGCGCGAGCGCGCCCACGGCCACCGCGGTGAAGCCCGGGTTGCGAGCCAGGGCCCGCAAGCCATATCGAATATCCTGCAATAAGCCGGTCACGATGTTGTTCCTTTCCCTGGCCCCCAGGATGACGGGCGCCCCTGCCCTCATTTCCTCTACGTCGCGCAGTTTTCCGGCCAGGAGTTTCTCCTCGCCGATTTCCTCGAGCGCCATACGTTGCGCTTCGGATTCCCCAACGCCATCCGCTTGCAATTCCCGGCAGCGGTCCCCCAAGTGCTGCGCGAGTTCTTCGACGATTTCCGCCTCGCGCGCTGGGGCCAGCCGTAGGCCGGCCAGCCGCCGTTCGACTTCCTTCTTCCAGTCAGGCATGTTCGGGCCTGGTGATGCGGTGGATGGCTTCCACGAAACTCTCCCAGCCGCGCTTCTGCGCCGCCAGAATCTCGCTTCCCTGGGCGGTGAGGCGGTAATATCTGCGCCGGCGCTGTCCCGCCTTTTCCACCCACCGTCCGTGTATCCAGCCGCGCTTTTCCAGCCGGTACAGCAGCGGATACAGCGACGCCACATGGAATCGCAGGGTGCCGCCGGAGCGTTGCTCAATAAGCTTGCTGATCTCATAACCGTGCCGCGCCCGGCTCTCGACCAGCGAGAGGATCAGCAACTCGGCGCTGCCTTTCTTCAACTCGCGGTCGAAGATTGCCTGGCCCATATATGCCATAGCAATATATATTACAGACTGGGTATCCGGGTGTCAAGGGGTATTAAAGGCGCTAGCGGCCGGCGGGGCGCCGGCCAAAGCTGTGCTACTCGTTGCGCAGCGCGGTAATGGGGTCGATCCTGGTCGCGCGGACGGCGGGGACGAAACCGGCGGCCGAGGCCACAGCCGCGATGAGCACGCTGGCGACGGCAAAGATCGCCGGATCGTTGCCCCTCACATTGTACAACTGGGTCTGGATCAGGTGGCTCAGCGCGAAGGCCGAAGGCAGCGCGAGGGCCACCCCGAACAACACCAACAACCCCACTTCGCGCATCACCATGCCGAGCACTTCCCGCCGCGCGGCTCCCAGCGCCATGCGGAGTCCGATTTCGCGCGTACGGCGTGATACGGTGTACGCCATCACGGCATAGAGGCCGATGCCCGCCAGCAACGTCGCTAGCGCGCCGAAGAAAGTGGACAGCATCGCCACAAGTCTCTCGGTGAAGACGTCTTCATCGATCTGGCGGTCGATGGTTTTCATACCGAATAAAGGCAGATCGGGATCCGCGCGGCGCACCACGGCGCGGAGTGCGCTTCCCAGAGCGGACGGATCCTGCGATGTCCGCACGTAGACGTTCATGCTACCGACACTTTGGTGCTGGACATAGGGGAAATAGGCGAACGTTTCGGGGTCTTCGCGCAGGTTGGCATGCTTGCCATCCCTTACAACGCCGATCACTTCGATGCCAGGGTCGTCTTTCTTTGAAGTGGCGTGGAAGCGGCGGCCGATCGGACTTTCGACGCCGAAATATTTCTCCGCGAACTGCTCGTTGATCACAGCGACTTTGGGAGCGCTGGGGCCATCCCCCCGGGTGATCTCGCGTCCCAACATCAGCGGAATACCCATGCTGGAGAAATAGTTGGGCCCGACAAAGTTGTCGCGCACGGACATGCGCTCGCCTTCCTTCGGCTCATAACCGGGCACGACGATCCCGGTCATGTCTATGTCGTCGGACAGCAGCGCGATCTCGGCCAGGGCCGAGCCGCGGACTTGCGGTAGAGCGGCGATGTCGTCACGCAGGCGATCGTAAAGGGACAGAATGCGCGCCTGGTCGTAGCCGTTCAGAGAAGGCTGCACTGCGAAGGTAAGCAGATGATCGTGTCGAAAGCCGGGATCGATCTGTTTGAGATTAAAGAGGCTGCGGGCGAAAAGTCCGGCGCCGATCAGCAGCACCAGCGACAGGCCGACCTGGGCGATCACCAGCGCCTTGCGGAAGCGCACCTGCGCGGCGCTGCCCATGGCTCCGGCGGCCTGCTCTTTGAGGGTCGCGGCGACATTAGTGCGGAAGGTCTCCCAGGCGGGCGCCAGACCGAAGACCACGCCGGTAACGATGGAGAGCGCCAGCGCAAACAGGAGGACGCGCGTATCCGGCTGCGCGCTCAGGCCGCGCATGGACGGCGACGCGGGCAAAAAGCCGAGCAGCAGATCGCCGGTCCAGTAAGCCGCCAGGATGCCGAGCAGTCCGCCGGCCAGCGAGAGGCTCACGCCTTCGGTGAGCAACTGGCGCAGCAGGCGGCCGCGTCCCGCGCCGATGGCCAGCCGGATGGCGATCTCCTTTTGCCTGCCCGCGGCGCGCGCGATCAGCAGATTGGCGATGTTGGCGCAGGCGATCAGCAACAGCAAGCCGGCCATGCTCATGAGGACGATCAGCGGGCCGGAGGCCTGGTCGCGTACCGCCGAAATACCGCGCGCGCCGGGCATTAGCGCGAGGTGGCGCGCGACGAATTCTGCGCGGTACTTCTGCGAGGCGCGGGGCGTGTTGCGGGCTTCCTCTTCCAGAATGGGCCGCCAGAAGACGTTCACGGCGGACTCCGCCTGCTGGCGCGAGACGCCCGGCTGCAGGCGGGCGAAGATATTCAGCCAGTAGCCGCGGCGATTCGGCAGGCCGTCGAACATCTGGGTCAGGCGGGGCTGCAGAGTGATGGGCACGAACAGGTCGGCTGACTCGCCCGCGGCTATGCCTTTAAATCCCGGCTGAGCTACGCCCACGATTGTGAAGGTGCGCCCGTTGAGCCGCAGGGTTTGGTTGAGCACCGACGGCGCCATGGCAAACCGGTTCTTCCAGAGGTCATAGCTGAGCACCGCGACTTCGTTCGGGCTGCCCAAGCGGTCGTCCGCGGGTGTCAGCGGGCGGCCCAGCACGGTGCCTACGCCCAGGACACCGAAGTACGTGCCGCTGACCAGATCGCCCTGCACCAACTCGGTGCGGTCGCCGGAGCTCATGCTGAGGCGCATGGGAAATCGCGCCACAACGCCGGCCACCGCCGGTGCGCGGTCGCGGAAATCGCAATACATCGGATAGGAGAAGGCGTACTGGTCGTCGTAGTTAGTCTCGATAAAACCGTTCTTCCGTCCTTCGGCGCTGAACAGGACGAGCTGGCCGGGATCCTTGACCGGCAGTGCGCGCAGCAAAACTTGGTCCGTAAGGCTGAAGATGGCTGTGTTGGCGCCGATCCCCAGGGCGAGCGAAAGTAGCGCAGCGCCGAGTAATACCGGGCTTTTGCGGAAGCCGCGGAGAGCGTACCGGAGTTCGTGCAAGATATTGGACATTGAACCGGCAACAGCAATGGGGCTGCCAGTCCGCGGTTGCTGAAAGCGCGGGACTTGCCGCTCAGCCGTCGCACTACGGCTGTCCGATTTTGGAATTCTCTGTCTGGGGACGGCCAGACGGTACTGCTTGCCGCCCACGTATTCCGACAGCGCCGCGCCAGGTTATCGACGCAAGTCACAACATCATTCGCCCGGCCTCCCCTCTTCCTTGGTGGACGTGCAACTCCATCAGCGAGATCTTCAGCCGTGATCACGAGGAGTGCTTTACCGACCCAGCGACCCAAAGGTGAGGTCCGCCTCCGGCGGGACTTCTCTTCGCCCTTGGCCCAATGTGACGCGCGAGCGCCCCAGGTGGGGCTCCTGTCGCAACCCGTGCCCGGCCCGCCGTCCGCACGGGAACGCGGGTTTTTGCGAAAGCGGACAGGGTGGCGCGTTTCCAGCAGCACGGCACCCCATTTGCTATCGAATCTTCCATTCGACCGTCGAATGGTCTATGTTGGACTCCATGGCCAAGTCAAACAAGCCGTTTCGGGGCGAAATGCTTCAGGGCACGCTCGATCTCCTTGTGTTGCAAACACTGGCGCTCGGCCCCGCGCATGGCAATACGATCGCGCACGCTATCGAGCGCCGCTCCGACGACTTCTTGCAGGTGGAGCACGGCTCGCTCTATCCGGCGCTCTACCGGTTGGAAGACCGCGGATGGCTGGCCTCGTTTTGGGGCACCTCCGAAAACAATCGGAAGGCCAAGTACTACCGGTTGACGGCCGAGGGTCGGAAGCAGTTGGCCGAACAAACCAACCACTGGCGGGATTTGGTCCGCGCCATGGGCCGGATCCTCGATCCGGCCGCGGAGTGATTCCATGCGCTGGCGACATTTCCTCGACAGAGGCCGCGAGGACCGGGACCATGTCGAGGAGTTCCAGTCGCACCTGCAGATTGAAATCGACGGCAACGTCGGCCGCGGCATGACGCCAGATGAGGCGCGGCGCGCCGCACATCTCAAGTTCGGCAACATCACGCTGTTGCGAGAGGAGGTTTATTCCATGCACTCAATTGAGGTACTGTCGCAGGATCTACGCTTTGGGCTGGGGCAACTGCGGCGCAGCCCCGGTTTCGCCACCGTGGCCATCCTGACGCTGGCTTTGGGGATTGGGGCCAATGCAGCGATTTTCAGCGTTATGAACGCGGTTCTGCTGCGCTACCTGCCGGTGCACGATTCCCGCCGTTTGGTCTTCCTGAACACCACCGATTCGATTCAAGCGCAGAGCGGCGATGGGGACACGTCGCTCACCGATTACATCTTCGAGCAGCTTCGCAACCAGCGGCAGATTTTGCAGGATCTGGTGGCTTTTGCGCCGCTCGACTCCGCGAAGGTCGCAGTGCGGTACGGCGGAGGGGAGCCCGCGGAGGCGCAAGTAAACCTGGTGAGCGGAAATTTCTTTTCGGGCCTGGGAGTGCGGCCGTCCTTGGGGCGCACTTTCACGTTCGAGGACGAGTCCACCCACGCTTCCCTGGCCGTGTTGAGTTATGGCTATTGGACACGGCGGCTCGGGAGCGACCCGGCGGTACTCGGCCAGCCGCTGTACATCAAAGGAGCGCCCTTTACGATCGTCGGTGTCGCGGCGCGGGATTTCATCGGGGTCGAGAACAGGAAATCTTCCGATGTGTGGATTCCGCTGCAGTTCAGGCCGGACATGCAGCCGTGGGGGCAAGCTCCGGGAACGCTAACCCTGTATGGAACGGCACCACGATGGTGGTGCTTGAAGACCATCGGCCGCCTGGCGCCTGGCGTTACCTCCAAGCAGGCGGTTACGCAGTTGGATCCCTTATTTGTACGTGCGGCCGTGGACGGAGTCAAGAGACAACTCCCGAAGGACCAGATTCCACACCTCTACCTCACACCGGCGCGGGGTATCGATGGAATGCGGGACGATTATGAACTGCCCCTCCGAGTTTTGATGGTCATGGTGGGGCTGGTGCTGGCGATCGCCTGTTCCAATATCGCCATGCTGCTGGTTGCCCGTACTGCCGCGCGGCGGCGCGAATTCAGCCTGCGCATGGCGCTGGGCGCAGGCCGCCTGCGCCTGCTCGGGCAATTGCTCACCGAGAGCTTACTGCTGGTGGCAGCAGGCAGTATCTTGGGCTGGTTGTTCGCTGTCTGGGCCACCGGTGCGTTGGCCGCGTGGGCCCAGCTGGACCTCAGCTTCGCGCCGGATCGCGTGGTGTTGCTGTTGGCCGTGACGTTGTCCCTGGTGGCGGTGCTGGCGTTCGGGCTGGCGCCACTACGCAGCATCGTCCGGTTGCAGCCGGGCGTCGCGCTCAAGACCCCCGCCGCTATGGCCGGCCAGGACCGCCGCAAGCTGCGCGGCGCGCAAGTGGTCGTAGCCGTGCAGATGTCCGCGTGTCTCGCGCTGCTGGTGGGCGCGGGCCTACTGGTCGACACCCTACGAAACCTCGAAAGCGTCGATCTCGGGATACGCACGTCCGGCTTGCTGGTATTCGGCCTCAGCCCGCAGAGTTTGCGTTCCGACGCAGAGGCGGATCGGTTCTACCAGGCTGTCCTCGACCGGCTGCGATCCGTGCCCGGAGTCGAAATGGCAACTCTCATGGAGAATCGGATCGGCGCCGGCTGGAGTTCCAATTCCGGCGTGCGTGTGGATGGAGCCGCCCCGCCGGGCAAGAACGACGCGCACATGCGATTCAATACCGTCGGACCGGATTACTTTCACGTATTGCAATCTTCGATTCTGCGGGGGCGGGATTTCACGGAAGCGGATTCGGCAAGTGCGCCACGGGTGGCAATAGTCAACCAGACCTTTGCCAAGAGTTACCTGCCGGGGAGGGACGCTCTGGGACACCAGCTGACCAGAGGCCACGCCCCTCCTAGCACGATAGTGGGCGTGGTGCGGGATATCAAGTACAGCGGCGTGCGCGAGCAGCAGATGCCGATGGCTTGGTTTCCCTACACCCAGTTGGGCAGCAGGCCCGCGATGCAAGTGGAGTTGCGCACTGCGGGCGATCCGGCGGGACTCTTGCCCACAGTGCGCCGCGCTATGCACGAATTGGCACCCGACCTGCCGTTGCTTCAGCCCATGACGCAGCAAGAACAGTTTGAGCGGTCTTATTCCGATGGCCGCCTGGTGGCCCGGCTGGCAATTTTCTTCGGACTCCTGGCAGCGGTGCTGGCAGCAACGGGGCTTTATGGCACCCTTTCATACGCCGTCAACCGAAGAACGGCCGAGGTGGGGGTGCGTATGGCCTTGGGGGCGCAGAGGGGACAAGTGCTGTGGATGGTGCTGCGCGGCAGTCTGCTGGTGAGCCTGGCCGGCGCGCTGCTCGGCCTGCCGCTGGCGATCGCCGGGGCGCGCTTCCTGCGATCGCTGCTGTTCGGCGTGCAGCCGGAAGATCCCCGGATCTTGGCCTGCTCGTTGGCTGGCCTGATTGTGATCGCGCTGGGGGCGAGCTGGATACCGGCGCGGCGCGCAGCTTCGGTCGATCCCATGGTGGCCTTGCGCCAGGAGTGAGCAACTGCTGAGAGCTGAAGCATAGGGTCGCGGGGTAGATCAAGCCAGTTCGACGGTCAGCGGATCGAGCAGCGCGCTACGAGATTTCACAAACTGTTTACGAATTTTGTACACAGGGACCACCGTGGGTCAAGGGCATCAAGAGCCCTGAAGCCCGTGCTACTTGGCCTCGCGTGAATCGGTCGCCATGGCTTCCCTCGCGGCATCATTGCGCCCGTCGGTTGCTCTTCCTTGGTTTACGTACGGCTCCCTTGACGAGATCCAGCCGTGGTCCCAACCCGACGCTATGGGGAGGTCCCCTCCAGCGGAAGCTGCTTTCGCCTTTCCCAAAGTGACGCGCAAGAGCGCGCCAGGCGGGACGGGGATCCCGACGCAACCCGTTCCCGACCCCCGTCCGCACGTGAACGCGGGTTTTTCGAAAGCGGACATCGCGGTGCGACGATGCGCGGTTAACTGCTTGCAAAGCAAAGCAATCGACGCGCATCGCGGCTGGCCCGCGACTTGCTATATGTTACTCGGCTACGCACGGCCTGCAAATCGGCCTAAGCGCCGGCTTTTCGGTCATGGGATTCGCCAAGCTGCACGTATCCGCGTGCGTCGAGTTTACAGTCTGAGGTCGCGATGAGCATGTTCAAAACGTTGACGACCGCCGTTTTGCTCGTAAGTGCGTCAGGGTTCGCTCAAGCGTCGAAGCGAGTCGATGTATCGGAAGGCGATCTCGCGCGGAATCTCGACTCTCAACTGACACAAGCGGCCGGGAAGGGGTTTGGCGGTGCAGTGATCGTCGAGGTGCAGGGCAAGCTGGCGCTCAAGGCTGGCTACGGGTTCGCGAATCGAGAAGCGCAAGTTCCCTTCACGGCTGATACCGTCGCCCAAATCGGATCGATTACGAAACCCCTGACTGCGCTGGCGGTGCTTCAGTTGGCGGACCAGGGGAAGGTCGATCTCTCCCGGCCGGTTGGATCCTACCTGCCGGGGGCAGCGCAACCCGCCGCCAACGCCACACTGCACCAACTGCTGACCCACCACGCGGGGCTGGCCGACAGTTGCGGGAAGGACTTCGACAAAGTGTCCAAAGCGGATCTTCTGCGGCGCTGCATGGCCATGCCGCTCGCCCATCCGCCGGGTGAAGAGAATTATTCCAACATGGGCTACAGCATTCTCGCCGCAGTGGTGGAACAGATCTCTGGCCAATCCTGGGAGCAGTATCTGCGCGCGCATATCTGGGAACCGCTCGGCATGCGGCATACCGGCTTCGCGCTCGCCGGAGCAGACAGCCGGGAGTTCGCTGCCGGCTACCTGAACGGCCAGAAGCAGGCCGTGATATCCGATCGTCTTGCCGAACTTCACGGCGACGATTGGAACCTGCGCGGCAACGGTGGGATTCAGTCGTCCGCCACGGACATGGAGAGGTTGTACCGGGGAATTAGCGGGCGCGCGCCAGAAATATCCATGTCAGTGGCTCAGAAAATGATTACGCCCCATGAACGGCTCGGAAGCGATGCCTGGGAGGGTTACGGCCTGGCAGTGCGCCTGGATGTGAACGACAAGCCATACCGCATCGGGCACAGCGGCTCGGATGGCGTATTCTTCAGTTATTTCGGGTGGCTACCCCAACCGGACGTCTTCTTTTATTGTGGTCGGAAACAATGGAGAGAAGGAAGTGACTCCGATCGTCCAATTGGTACTCAAGGCGATCCAGAACGCCGGCGGTGTGAAGCCACCGAGTGAGGCATCGCCTTCCCGGCCAACTCAGGCGGCTGCCCGGCCGCTCGATTCAACCGAGCAGCTCACGCCCTACGATGTGAGCCTGGAGGCCGCCACCCATGCGGGGCGCAAGGCCGTGCGGGTCTTGAACAAACCGCCACTCGGCCCATTCACGATGGCCATTGTTCAAGGAACCGATTTTCAGGACGGCACGATTGATGTGGATGTGGCGGGCGAGCCGGCCGCCGGTGCGTCGGGCGGCGCACGCGGCTTCATCGGGATTGCCTTTCGGATTGGCCCAACTCCGGGCGAGTACGAGTGTTTTTACCTTCGTCCCACCAACGGACGCGCCGATGACCAACTCCGCAGAAATCACTCGACGCAATACATCTCCGCGCCGGAGTACGACTTCGCCCGCTTCCGGCGCGAAGCGCCCGGCGTGTACGAATCGTACACGGACCTGGTGACGGGAGCCTGGACACACATGCGCATCGAGGTGCATGGCCAGTCGGCAAAACTGTCTGTAAACGGGGCCACACAGCCCTCGCTGATTGTCAACGATCTCAAACATCCCGTGCGCACCGGGCCCGTGGCTTTATGGATCGGCGATGAGACCGATGGCTATTTCAGCAATCTTCGAATTGAGCCAGGCCGTTAGCCTTGACAGGCCGCGGCGGCTCAAGCATTGCACAGTACCCGCGCACTTCGCGAATCTGGAAATCGTCAGGGGCGCGTGAAGGTGAATTCGTCGGTTGACCGCCGAGTTTCCGAGGAAATGTGCGTGGTCGCCTTTGAATCGTCGCGTCTCGGCCGCCGAGTGATGTTGCGCGGCCTGCCCTCCGCTGAGATGAGCTACTCGTGCCGCAGGGCCGCGATGGGATCAATCATACTGGCGCGCTGCGCGGGCGCAAACCCAGCCAGAACCGCCACCAATCCCAAAACCGCGGTCGAAGTTGCAAAAGTCCACGCATCCGCCGGCGCCACCCCGAACAACTCGGCAGACACCCAGCGGGTCAACAGCCAGGCGCAGGGGATGCCGATCGCCAGTCCGCATGCCGCGAGCAGCAGCGCCTCGCGCAGCACCAGCCACAACACCAACTGCCGCGGGGATCCCAGCGCCATCCTCAAGCCGATCTCCTTGGTCCGCCGCGCCACCACGAAGGCCATCACGCCGTAAAGGCCGAACGCCGCCAACACCGTCGCCAGGCCGCCAAACGTCGCCGAGAGCGAGGCGATGAGGCGTTCGGAGCTGAGGGTCTCATCCAACTGCGCTCCCAGGGTTTTCATGTCCATAACGGGCAGCGACGGATCCAGCTTCGCGACGATTCTCCGCAAGGTGGCGAACATGGCGGCGGGCGCTGTGCTGGTGCGCACGTAGAAAAACGCAGGTACCGGAACCGGCGCTTCCGCTTGCGCCCAAAACACCTGCAACTGGGCGTCCTGCCGCGGGCCTTCGTCCTGCGAGTCTTCCACCACGCCCACGATGCGCATGCCGAGGCTCTGCCCGCCGGATCCACCATTGCCAATGTGCCGGCCGATGGCGCCGTCCTTACCGAAGAAACGCTCGGCAAACTTCCGGTTGACGATCACTACCGATGGCATTTGCGCGGCATTGGCGCCAGTGAAGCGGTCGCCTTCATCGAAGTCGCGGCCGGCCACCAGGCGCAGGCCCATGGTTCGAAAATACCCCGGCGAGACCAAATTCATGTTTGCCAGCATGTCATCGCCTTCTTTCGCCTGATGACCCTCGACTGCGAAACGCCACCGCGAATAAAAGCCCTGGAGCACCGGAACCACCGCGTACGCAGCCGACTGGACGCCCGGCGTATGCCGCAACTCCCCCAGCACGTCCGCATAGAAAGCGCCGATACGCTGCACATTGTAGCCGGCCGACTCCGGATCCACCTGAAACGCGACTAGATGCCCGATGTTCTCGAACCCGGTATGGGCGTTTTTCAGGTTGATGAGGGTCTTGGCAAACAGGCCGGCCCCCACTAACAGAAGGGACGACAGCGCCACCTGCACCGTGACCAAAGCCCGGCGCAGCCGCGCCGAGCGCCCATTGCCGGCGGTCGCGCCACCGAGATCTTTCAGTGTTACCGCCAGATCGAGTCTGGTCCCCTGAAATGCCGGCGCCAAGCCGAAGGTCAGCCCGGTAACCAAGGCCACGCCGATGCTGAACAGGAGAATTCTCGAGTCGGGTTCGGCGCGCAACATCAGCGTGGCGCCGCCCGGAAGCATGTCCAGCAACGCGCGCGTGGTCGCACCGGATAGCGCCAGGCCGAGCACCGCGGCCGAGAGCGAAAGCAGGAAGCTTTCCGCCAGCAACTGACGGATCAACGCGCGCCGTCCAGCGCCTACGGCGAGGCGCACCGCGATCTCTTTCTGGCGCGCCGTGGCCCGCGCGATCAAAAGGCTGGCCACGTTCGAGCAGGCGATCAGCAGAATCAGCGCCGCCATGGCCATCAACACAATCAGGGAAGTGGAATAGCGCTGGCGCATATCCGAGTATCCGGTGGCGGCGGTCTCGACGAGCGCCTTGCGGCTCAGGTAACGATCGCGGTCCTGTCGCGAGAGCTTGCTCACGGTCCCGTCGGATGCCTCCTGTTCGAGAATCTGATGGAACAAAGGCTGCAGGGAGGCGCGCGCCGACGCGACCGTGTAGCCGGGCTTGAGACGCGCAAGAACCTGTAGCCATTGCGCATGGCGGTCCGCCATTCTGTTCTCCCGCTCGTCCGGCGTCATGACCGGGCTCATGAGAACGGGCGCCCAGAAATCGCGCGAGCGGGAAGGGTCGAGCCCCGCGAACCCCGGTGCGGCGACGCCGACCACCTCCATCGGAAACTTGTTCACCAGGATTTTCCGGCCTACCATCTGCGGATCGGCTCCGAAGCGGTTGCGCCAGTACACATAGCTCAACACAACCACCGGATGACCTTTATAGATCCGGTCGTCCGCCTCGGGCGAAAACACGCGTCCGAGCACCGGACGCACGCCCAGCGCCTGAAAGTAATTGCCGGAGACCAGTTCGCCGTACGCGCGCTCGGTTCTCCCGCCGAAGCTCACCGCTGCCGGAGTGTCATAGCGGCAGAATACCGATTCGAAGGCCACGGCTTTGCGCTGGAAATCCTGGTACATGGGATAGGAGACGCTACGTTCACCCTCGATCGAGCCGATGTTTGTCGCGGTGGGCCAGATCATCACCAGGCGCTCTGGTTCGCGCACGGGCAGCAACCGGAGCACCAGTTGATCCAATAGCGTGAACACCGCCGTATTCGCTCCGATGCCCAGCGTCAGCATAAGCACTACGATCGCCGTGAATCCCGGGCTTTTTCGCAGGACTCTGCAAGCGTAACGAATGTCGCGCAGCGTCGTTTCGATAGCGGCTCCCATACGCGCCTCCCTGACTCTCTCTTTCACTTCCTCCGGACCCTCGAACTCCACACGCGCCGCGCGCCGCGCCGCTTCACGCGACAAGCCGCCCGCCATACGGCGCTCCACTTGGATCTCGAAGTAGGCTTCGACCTCGCTGTCCAGATCCTCTTCCGCCTGCCGGCGATGCATCCAGCGCCAGCAAAGGCTTGCCGCGCGGGCAGCCCATGACACGGTTACGACTCCCCGGCGAGGACTTGGTTCATCGCCGTAAACACCTTGCGCCAGTTGCGCTTCTCTTTGGCGAGTTGCGCCCGGCCGGATCGCGTCAAGGCATAAACTTTGACGCGGCGCCCATTCTCCAACTCCGTCCACTCACCTGCGAGCCAGCCTTTCTCCGCCAGCCTGTGCAGAGCGGGGAAAAGCGACCCCGGACCGACCACGAAGACCCCTTTGGTGACCTGCTCGATGCGGTCCGCAATGCCAGCTCCGTGCAATGGCTGTAGTTCGACGGTGCGGAGAATGAGCAGATCGAGAGTTCCTTGCAACAGCTCAGCCGGTTTGGCCATCACGACATTATATCGACACTCGATATCGGATGTCAATAAAGAGTCTTGTCTCATGCTGCAAGATGAGCCTGGAGGGATGGGGCGTTTCGCATACAAGATGAGCCTGGAGAGGGGATCGGCCATGCTGGGTATTGACCATCAAAGTGAGCAACAAACCGGGAATGAGCCTGGACGAGATCCGGGTTTTTTTGAAAGCCAGCGAAGCCGTGCATTTCGCAGGCGAGAAAAAGGAGGAGGTTTACGCTTGGGTGAGCGGGTGCTTGAGGGAGCAGAACTGGGACGAGTTGGGGCGTACGGCGCGTGGTTTGGTGCGGCGGTATATGGAGAAGATGACGGGGCTGAGCCGCGCGCAGATCACGCGTCTGATCACCCGGTACGGGGAGGAGGGAGAGGTGCGGGTTAAGCGCAGCCGGCGCCACCGCTTCGCGCCGCTGTACAGCCACGAGGACGTGGCGCTGCTGGTGAGCGTGGACGCGGCGCACGAGACGCTCAGCGGACCGGCCACGCAGAAGATTTTGCAGCGCCAGTGCTATGACTTCGGCGACCGGCGCTACGATCGGCTGGCGCGGATCTCGGTGGCCCAAATCTATCGGTTGCGCAAGAGTGCGGGGTACCGGAAGCAGCGGGTGGTCTACCAATGTACGCGCGGGGTGCAGGTAGCCATTGGCCACCGGCGCGCGCCGCAACCTCAGGGGCGGCCGGGATACCTGCGGGTGGACACCGTGCATCAGGGGGATCGGGACG
>OCZU010001569.1_pt1 | contig 14924 bp, 12 predicted proteins | sample 1539001 | NCBI WGS metagenome assembly OCZU01 (sample SAMEA3539306, study PRJEB22396) | soil metagenome | biome: tundra; feature: field; material: soil | place: USA | collected 2010-05 | depth 0.15 m | reverse complement strand
CTGGCACCGGGCAGCGTGGTGCGGATCTTGCCGGAGGATTCCGCTGGCGGGGAGTGGATCCAGGCGGCCGTCGGCAGTGGGTTCCTGTCCGTGGCCGATGATCGGGTATCTGTCCTGGCCCGCCGGGCAGCACTCGGTGGCGAGGTAGACAAGGCTGTGGCCCGGGCTGACCTGGAGGCAGCGCTCGGTGACGCGGCTGCCCGCGGCCAGGGCGAGGAGTCCGGCGAGATCGGTTATCTCCGGGCGCTGCTCAGGGCCGCTGGCGACGAAGCCTGACGAGCAGGACCCGAGGCACTGACATTGAAAACGGACCTGGCGGATGGCAGCTGGGTCCTTGCCTGGGCATTGATCGCACTGCTGCTGGCCTTCCTGATTGCCGCCCTGGGCATCACGGCCCGCCGGATCGTGATCCAGCGGCCTGGCGGCACAGTCGAGTGCGGCCTGCGCCGGTCACCTGACGTCCGGTGGCGGTCGGGCATCGCCGCCTATCGCCCGGGTCAGCTCTGCTGGTTCCGCACGCTCGGCGTCCGGCTGCGGCCCGACGCTGTCTTCGACCGGCACGCGCTCCGGCTGGTGGGCGGCCGACAGACGGCTCAGTCCGCCGCCTCGCTCGGCCTCGGGCCCGGCACGGTGGTGGTTCAGTTCGCCGTCATCGGCGATTCCGAGCCGCTCTGGCTGGTGCTCGGCCAGGACGCGCTGACCGGCCTGCTGGCCTGGCTGGAAGCCGCGCCCCAGCATCCTGTACCTGGTTTAGGCTAGCGCCGCCCTCGGTAACTGCTCAGCGCTGCCCGCCCGGCTTCCAGAGCAGGTCGCCGTCCGGTTCGTTCGCGACCCGGCCGAGGATGAACAGCAAGTCTGACAGCCGGTTCAGATACACCACGGTGAGCGGATTCACCGTGTCGCCGTGGGCCTGCATCGCCGCCCAGCCGGTCCGCTCGGCGCGCCGGACCACCGTCCTGGCCACGTGCAGCAGGGCCGCGCCGGCGTTGCCGCCGGGAAGCACGAAGCTGCGCAGCGTGGGCAGCGCCTCGTTGTACTGATCACACGCCTGCTCCAGTCTGGTGATGTAGCTCTCGTCGATCCGGAGCGGAGGATAGGGCGGATCCGGGGCAATCGGGTTACATAGGTCGGCACCGACATCGAAGAGTTCGTTCTGAATCTGAATGAGAAGACTGGTGATGCCGTCGGCTAGCCCGCCGGTGGTGACCGCGATCCCAATGGCGCTGTTAGCCTCGTCGACGTCGGCATAGGCGGCCAGCCGGGGATCGGTCTTGGCCGCGCGGCTGCCGTCGCCGAGAGCGGTCGTGCCGGAATCGCCGGTGCGGGTATAGATCCGGGACAAGACAACGGGTGTCTCGCTGTGCTCAGTCGACATGTCAACCACCGTAGTGGCAGTGCGTCCGACCGCAGGAAGATTGCTCCCACTCGTCACTTGCGCCTCAGGGGTTCACAGAGCGAATACAATGTGGCACCATATAGATACACAGGGTAATCGGTTGGTGTCTGGTCGGCATACTGGGGGGTAGCCCGCCAGGCCCGGGCGATACAGACCCTGTCGGGCCTGATCGGGGCCTGGAGCGGGCCGTGGCTGGCTCGCTGGCCGTTGATGCAGTTCCCCGGCGGATCTCGGGGGCCTGCCGGGTGCTGCGGGCGGCCGCAGCGGGGAGGAGCGCGCTCCCGGTCGACGGAACCGGGAGCGCGGGATCGTTTCTGGCTGAAGTAAGGCACTCCAGGCTTGACCTAGTAGGGTGTTGCTTCAAATGTCCGAACTAGGTTCGGGAGTTGCCGTGTACGACTACGTGATCGTCGGCGCTGGCAGCGCAGGCTGCGTCCTAGCCGGTCGCCTCACCGAGAACCCGTCACTGAACGTCCTGCTGCTTGAGGCGGGTCCGCCCGACGACGCTGACGAGATCCACATTCCGGCGGCGCTCAACCTGCTATTCCAGAGCACCTACGACTGGGGATATCGCACGGTGCCGCAGGAGCGGGCGGCCGGGCAATCTGTCTACTGGCCGCGCGGCCGGGTGGTCGGCGGTTCGTCGTCGATTAACGCGATGATCTACATCCGCGGCAATAAGCACGACTACAACACCTGGCGCGATGAGTATGGCTGCGACGGCTGGGGTTATACCGACATGCTGCCTTATTTCCTGCGGGCGGAATGCAATTCGCGCGGCGCGTCGGCTTTCCACGGCGACTCGGGCCCGCTGAGCGTCGTGGACCCGAAGTTCAGGTCCTCCTCGGCCAGCGCCTTCGTGGACGCGGCGGTCGGCGCCGGCGCGGCGGCCAACGCCGACTTCAACGGCGCCAGCCAGGACGGGGTGGGCTTTTACCAGGTCACCCAGAAGGACGGGCGGCGCTGGTCGGCCGCCGACGCGTACCTGCATCCGGCCGCCGGGCGGCCGAACCTGACCGTTCGGACTGACTGCCTGGTCACCTCGGTGCTGATCGAGGGCGGCCGCGCGGTCGGCGTCAGGTACATTCACCGCGGCACCGAGCACGACGTGCGGGTGCAGAGCGAGGTGATCCTGTCCGGCGGCGCGGTCAACAGCCCGCAGCTGCTGATGCTGTCCGGAATCGGCCCGGCGGATCACCTGCGCGAGCACGGCGTCGCCGTCGTAGCCGACAGTCCCGGCGTCGGCGCCAACCTGTCCGATCACCCGATCGCGTCCGCCTTGTGGTCGACGCCCAAGGTCCGCAGCCTGGCCGAGATGGCCGGCCCGAGGAATCTGCTCCGCTGGCAGCTAACCCACACCGGCCCGATGACGACGAACGTCGCGCAGGCGGGCGGTTTCGCCAGGTCCGACGCCGGGCTGCCCGCGCCGGACATCCAGTGGCATGTCCTGCCGGTCCCGTTCCGCAATGGCGGGCTCTCGGATCCAACCGAGCGCGGCATGTCGGTCCTGGTCACCCTCGTCGCCGTGCGCAGCCGCGGCCGGATCCAGCTGCGCAGCGCCGACCCCCGGCACCGGCCGCTGATCGACCCGGCCTACCTGTCGGATCCGGCCGATATCGAGGCGCTGGTCCGGGCCATCTCGATAGTGCGGGAGATCGCCTCGGTCAAGCCGATGCGCAAGATGTGCGCGGCGGAGCTGGCGCCCGGCCCAGACCTGCGAGCCGACGACGAGCTGCGCGACTTCGTCCGGCGGGACGTCAATACGCTGTACCACCCGGTCGGCAGCTGCGCGATGGGCGGCGAGTCCCGGCTGGACGCGAGCGGCCTGGCCACCGTAGTCGACACCGAGCTGCGGGTTCGCGGCGTCGACGGGCTGCGCGTGGTCGACGCCTCGGTGATGCCGACCGTGCCCAGGGGTAACACCAACGCCCCGACGATCGCGATCGCCGAGCGGGCAGCCGACCTGATCTCCGGCCGTGCGCCGCTCGCCGCCCTGGAGCCCAGCGAGCTGGCCCTGGCCGCGTTCTAGCGCCGGCGGTTACTTGTAGCGCTTGCCGTGCAGGAGCGTGGCCAGGCTGAGGATCTTCTTCATGTCCGCGTCGGTCCTGGTGAACGAGGTCAGGTTCACCATCGGCTTCATCCTCTGGCGGGTGATCGCCTTGGCGCGGGAGAACTCGCGCAGCCCGTCGGCACCGTGGATCCGGCCGAACCCGGACTCGCCAGACCCGCCGAACGGCAGCGTGGGCACGCTCGCGTAGGCGATCACCGAGTTGACCGAAGTCATGCCGCTGCGCAGCGCCCGTGCGGCCGCCATGCCCGCCTTCTTGTTCTTGGCGAAGACGCTGGCACCGAGCCCGTACCGGCTCGCGTTCGCCAGCCGGACGCCCTCGGCCAGGTCAGCCACCGGCGTAACGGTCATGGTCGGCCCGAAGGTCTCGTCGGTCACCGCCTCGCTCGACTCGGGCACGTCGGCCAGGATCACCGGGCCGACATACGGCCTGCGGATGCTGCCCAGCCCGCCGACCACCGCCCGGCCTCCGCACGCGATCGCGTCGGCGATGTGCCGCTCGATCACCTCGACCTGACCGGGCATAGTCATCGGCCCGTAATCGGCCTCCCTGTCGTCACCAGGCCGAAGCGCGCTGACCCGCTCGGCCAGCTTCTCCAGGAACGTGTGGTAGATGTCCTGCGCGACGTAGATCCGCTCGACCCCGATGCAGGTCTGCCCGGCGTTGGACAGCGCGCCCCAGACCGCCCCGTCGGCCGCGGCGTCCAGGTCGGCATCGGCCGAGACCAGCAGCGCGTCCTTGCCGCCGCACTCTGCCACCATCGGCGTCAGGTTCTCCGCGCAGGCGGCCATCACCTTCTTGGCGGTGGCGGTCGAGCCGGTGAAGGCGATCTTGCTCACCGCGCTCCTGGCCAGGTGCCCGCCGGTCTCGCCGAGTCCGGTGACCAGTTGCAGGACCGGATAGTCCGGGACGACCTCGGCGAACGAGCTAACCAGCCAGCCGCCGACTGCCGGGGTAAATTCACTTGGCTTGAACACAACCGCGTTGCCGGCCGCCAGCGCGTAGACGATCGAGCCCATCGGAGTGAACACCGGGTAGTTCCACGGGCCGATCACGCCCACCACGCCGAGCGGCTGGTACTCCACCGTGGCCGCCTGGTTGATCGCCACGATGCCACTGCGGACCTTGTGCGGGCTGAGCACCTTGCTGGCGTTCTTGGCGGCCCAGTCGATGTGCACGACCGCGAGCAGGATCTCGAGCTGCGCATCGGCCAGCGGCTTGCCGGTCTCGGAGTGCACCAGCGCGGCCAGCCGGCCGATGTACCTGATCAGGTGCGACTTCCATGCCAGCAGCCGGGCCTGGCGCTCCTTCCACGTCAGCGCCGACCACCAGGCCGCCGCCTCGTGCGCGCGGGCAACGATGTCGTTGACCTCGTCCTCGCCGAGAATCGGGAACGTGCCGATTGGCTCGGACGTCGCCGGGTTCAGCGTGTCGAAGGTCCTGGCCAGGCCCGACTGGCTCCGCGCGTGCACCGTGCTGGTCATCGTCTCGACCGTCCTTCGCACCTGTTGGAGACGTTGTGTGCCAGTAAATCACTGGCGCCCCGCCGGACGGTACCGCGCAGCCAGGTGAGCGGCGTGTACGCCTCTGTACATGGACGTACGGAGCAACAGCTCGCGATCACCGCAGCCATGAGCACACGGTACTTTCAGCACCTGCTACTGAGAATCCCGTGTGTCATTGAGATCATGAAACCTGCGGCACGCAGCCCTCCGGACTTCGGTGAGTAGCTGCGCGGCGCGGGTGTGCCGGGGGTCGTCCGGCGCGGCGGCAAGGTTGATCGCGACGAGTTGCGCGGCGGCGCGGGCGCCGGACTCCGCGAGCAGAGCTGCGGTGATCGCGTCGCCGTACGTCGCCGGGTTGCTGTTGGCGGCCAGTGCCGCAGCAAGTTCGGCCACGTCGGCGGCTAGCTCGACAACCTGCATCGGCACGTCGGCAGCGCGCGACAGTGCTGCGGCCAGTGCCGCACTGGGCTGGGTGCCGGGAGCGGCAGGATTGGCAGGTCCGGTGCCGGGAGCGGCGGGCTGAGTTGCGGCATCTGCGGGGCGGCGGGCTGCTTCGATTACGGCGCTATAAGCCAGCGCGTCTGCGTCGATGAGCGAAGCGGCGGCCGTGCGCATGCGTTCCGCCAATGCTGTCAGCTCGTCAGCGCGCTGAGCAGTCAGCTGGCGGGCCGACAGCCGCGCGGTCTTCGCGCACAGGGCGCCGGCCAGCGCGACCGTCAGGGCTGCCGCGCAGCCCCCGGCCGGAGCCGGGGTCCCGGCGGCGAGCCTGTCTAGGAACGTTCCGACCGGCTGATCCAGATAGCCGGGCAGGTCAGTCACGCCGAGCCGGTAACGACGAGTTGGGTCGCGCCGAGTTCGGTCACGTCGCCGGTCATGACGAGCCTGTCACGACAGGCCGACGATCTCGCCGTTCTCGTCGATGTCGATCCGCTCGGCAGCCGAGTTCGACGCGAGACCAGGCATCGTCCGCATGTCGCCGCAGATCGGGTAGACGAACCCGGCGCCCACCGAGGCGCGGACCTCACGGACCGGCAGCCGCCAGCCGGTCGGCGCGCCCTTGAGCGAAGGGTCGTGCGAGAGCGACAGCGGGGTCTTGGCGACGCAGACCGGCAGTGCGCCGAAGCCGTTCCGCTCGTAACTGTCCAGCTGCTTGACGGCGACGGGGGAGTAGTCGACGCCGTCGGCGCCATAGATCCGGCTGGCGATCGTCTCGATCTTCTCCCGCAGCGACGCCTGCGCGGGATAGAGGAACCCGAAGTCGCCGGGCTCTTGCGCTGCCTCGGTGACCGCTGCGGCGAGCTCGGCGGCGCCCTGGCCGCCGTCGGTGAAATTGGTGCAGACCGCCGAGCGGACGCCCATCCCGGCGGCGATCTCCGCGATGGCTTCGTGCTCGGAGGTGAAGTCTTCCGGCATCACGTTGATCGCCACCACCGGCGTCACGCCGTGTGCGCGCACGTTCTCGATCTGCTTGCGCAGGTTGACGCCGCCGATATGAACTTCGTCCGGGTTTTCCGCGAGCAAGGCGGGCGGCAGTGGCTTGCCGGCGACGATGTGATGCCGCCCTGAGTGCGCCTTCAGCGCGCGCACGGTGGCCACGACCACGGCGGCGTCAGGCCGCAGCCCGGAGACCCGGCATTTGATGTTGAAAAATCGCTCGGCGCCCATGTCAGCACCGAAGCCAGCCTCGGTGATCAGGAAGTCACCCGTGTGGATCCCGATCAGGTCGGCGACGACGGAGGAGTTCCCGTGCGCGATGTTCCCGAACGGCCCGGCATGGACGAGTACCGGAGTGTTCTCCAGGGTCTGCAGCAGGTTGGGCCTGATCGCGTCCCGCATGATCACGGTCATCGCGCCCGCGGCCTTGAGCTGCTCGGCGGTCACCGGCACGCCAGCCTTGGTGTAGCCGACCACGACCCGGCCCAGCCGGGCGCGCATGTCGTGCAGCGAGGTCGACAGGGCCAAGATGGCCATCGCCTCCGACGCCGCGGTGATGTCGAAGCCGGTCTGCCTGGGCACGCCGTCAGCGGCCGCGCCGAGGCCGATCACGATGTTGCGCAGTGCCCGGTCGTTGACGTCGAGCACCCGGCGCCAGGTGATGTTCTGCTGGTCGATGCCGAGCTTGTTGCCGTGGTAGATGTGGTTGTCGAGCATCGCGGACAGCATGTTGTGCGCCTCGGTCACGGCGTGCATGTCGCCGGTCAGGTGCAAGTTCAGCGTCTCGAACGGCACCACCTGGCTGTACCCGCCGCCTGCCGCGCCGCCCTTGATCCCGAATGTCGGGCCCATCGAGCCCTGCCGGATCGCGATCGTGGCTCGCTTGCCGATCTGCCGCATGCCCTGGCCGAGGCCGACCGTGGTCGTGGTCTTGCCCTCGCCGAGCGGCGTCGGGGTAATCGCGGTGACGACGACATACTTCGCCCGCGGCCGGTCGGCCAGCTCCTCGATCGCGCGCAGGTCAATCTTGGCGACGTGCTCGCCATAGGGCTGGACCAGCCAGGGCGGTATGCCGATCTCCTCGGCGATGTCGGTGATCGGCTTCAGGGTCGCCGCGCGGGCGATCTCAAGTGCGCTGGGCATCGGCATGTTACTGCTCGCCACCTTCCGTTGAACTGTTCTGCGCTGAACCGTTCTGCGCGGAGCCGTCGCCTGCCCGCCGGGCGACCCGGCCTCTCGCCGTTCGCGACAGCCGGTCAGCCGGCCACCCACGCGATGGCAGTCACCCGGCCAACTACACTACGCCGGTCAGCCGACCACCCACTCGATGGCGAACGCGGAGTTGGCGAGGCGGTCGCCGTTGGTCACGCAGGTCACGTACGCGGCCGGGGTGAATTGCTGCTGCCAGCTCTGTACGTAGCAATGCCTGCTCGTGCTGCCAACAGCGGCGATCTGAACGTCGCCGCCCCCGCTACTGCCCTCGGAGCCGGGGAACAGAACCTCATACCGCCCCGTGCCGTAACGGACGACGGTCACGTGGGCGCCACGATGACTGTCGTACTGGTCGCCGGGCTGGTAGACGCCGACAGACCGGCTGGCGTAGGCGTTGGCGTCGGTCAGCCCGTTGACTGCCATCAGGTTGTTACCGGTGGTATAGACCACCAGGAAGGCGCGCTGCTGGCGGGCTCCGGTCGGGGAGACACAGTTGACGTCGACCACCTCGCCGGCCCTGCTCCCGTGCCAGCCAATCGCGTAGCAGTCGCCGCCAGCGGTCCCGTCCGCGGTGACCTTGACCACACCGGTCGTTCCTGACGAGCGCCGGCCGCCCAGGGTGACCTGATACTCGTACTTGCCGGCCGGGCTGTACCTGACGCTGTTCGTCTTGTGCGCCGAGTTGTACTGCGTGGCGCCGGTCAGCGTCCCTGAGCTGTCAGGCCGGTACATCAAGGAATAGTCGTAGGTCCCGGCCGGAACGGGACGCGTCCTTGGCAGGGTCGCCATGACGTCGAAGTCGGCGTTAGCCGGGGCACCGGTGTAGCTGAAGCAGGAGACGGTGACGAACAGGCTCCCGCTGCCGGCTGACCAGCTGCCGATCGCGCACGTCGCTGCCGTGCCGTAGACCGACACTCCGACGTCCCCGCCGTTAATCCCGCCGAGCCCGTGGAAGGTCACCTCGTACTCGCCGGTCGAGGCCCAGTCCACATCGACTGGCCGGCCGGTGACGTTGTAGGTGTAGTACGACTCGGTCGCCCCGGTGTGCTCCGGGCTCTGCGACCAGGCATAACCAGCGATCGCGGACGTTGTCGCGGGTCCGGCAAGCGTCCTGGCCAGGTGGCTAGCCGACAGACCTGGTCCCGTGCTGCCCCGCTGGTCAGCCGTTGCCGGTCTCGTTCCCGCAGTGCCGTGCTGGCTCGCTGCCGCCGGCATCGCGGTCGCCATCGCGAGCAACGGCGCGAGGACGAGGGGCATCGCCCTGGCTACCCGGCTGGCTCTCACTATGGACTCCGGTCGCTGAGGTTCTGTGCAGCCTAGGGATGTCCGGCCACGCCTGGCAAGCGAGACTATCTTGGTCGCAAGCGCGACAAGCAACCTCTAACCTCGTGGCCGGCTGACGGCTGGTGGGCGATTCGGCCCGGCCGCGCACTACTGTCATGCTATGAACCGTCTTCCCTACCTGCGTTATCACGACCTGGACGCCGACGGCAAGAGGGTGTGGGACGGTGTGGCCGGCTCGCGGGGCGGCGAGCTGGTCAACGACAGCGGAGGGCTGGTCGGCCCGTTCAACGCCTTCGTGCACGCGCCCGGTGTCGGCCGCCGCCTGAGCGCACTGGGCGGCCAGTTGCGGTTCGAGACGTCGATCGAGCGCCGGCTGAGTGAACTAGCGATCATCACTGTAGGCGCCCGCTGGAAGGCGGAGTTCGAGTGGTGGGCACATGCCCGGATGGCCCGTGAGCACGGCGTGGCCGATGCGGTGGTCGACGCGATCGGCCGGGACGAGGAGCCGCCGTTCGATGCCGACGACGAGCGGACCGTCTACGCGGTGGCGCGGGAACTTACCCGCACGGGCCAGCTCGGTCAGGAGGCATACGACGCGGCCCAGCAGCTACTCGGAGATGCCGGCCTGATCGAGCTGGTCTCGCTGTGCGGCTACTACACCCTGATCTCGTTCCTGCTCAACGCGTTCGACGTGCCCCTCCCGCCCGGAGTGCCACTGGCCTGGGACGGCTCACCGGACACTCGACAGTGAGCAGTGCGCGCAGCAGATTCAGGCATGCCTAAATCAAAGACGTCCACCATGCGTCGCCAAAATAGCGCCGGGGGATCGGTGGATACTCGGGAACGCGCAGGCCGTGCCGGTCCAGGAATTCGCCGAACCATTCCGGGTCCGCGAGAATCTGGCCGTAGATCCAGCTGTAGATATTGTGCTGGGCTAGCTCGGCGGCCGCGCCGGCCGGGCCGAGGAGATCGCAGAGGCTCGCATATTCAAGCGCGCACAATGCCAGGTGCAGCCAGGTGGACTCGGCGTCGTGACCGCCGGACGGCAGCCCGGGCGGATCCGGCCAGCGCTCCTTGGCCTCGGTGGTTGCGTCGTCGATGCCCTGGCCCTCGATCCAATGCAACTGCTCATGCACGAAGGTGGCCAGCGCGCTGCCAGGACGGCGGAGCAGCAGGTTTGGATTAATGGTCAGCGGGTGGCTGAAGCCGCCGCGGATGTCAGCATCGACCGTGACGAGGTCGGTGAACATCCAGCGGCGCAGGTCGTGCTCGGCTAGGACTTCCCGAAGCGCATCGGCGCCCGCGATCTCGGTGTCCGTGCCGTGAGCGGGCCGGATGTCGACGCCGGCCGCCGGAGCACCCGGCGGAATCGCCGCCGCGCCAGCCTGCCGATCGACCGGGCCGGCGCTCACACCGCCGGACCTGCTCGCCGTGCCGCAGGCGACGCAGCGGGGGAGATGCGGCAGCGACCCGGTGTCCCACGGCCGGCCGGTGCGCGACAGTGCGCCGGCGTCCAGGCCGCACCGAGTCCGCGCTTCGCCGCTCAGCGCGTGCAGCAGTACCCGGCCGGTCGTTGTCCGCACGTCGCTGCCCTGGAACGAGGTGACCTCTATCACCTTGTCGATGATCTCCTCAGCTCCGTCCGGCTCAGCTCCGTCCGGCTCAGCTCCGTCCGGCTCAGCTCCGTCCGGCTCAGTGCTAACCAGCTTGCCATCCAGGTCGTCTGTCATGGAATCCATCATCGTGCGGCCGGCAGGGTGGTCACTAGCAGCAGCGCGTCAAGCAGCCGCCACCAGTCCGCCTCGGCGGGATCACAGTTCAGCGTCCGCGCCACCATCGCCAGGGTTCCGACCAGGCCTACGGAGAATTCTCCGGGATCGAGCTGCTGCGTCTGCGCCATCACCTCCGCCGCCTGCCGGAACCGGCGCGTGCGCCCGAGCCTGACCAGTGACGCCGGAATCTCGGTCGCCGGGTCCGGCCCGGATTGCGGGTCGTGTCTGGCTGGGGCGAGGGTGATCTCCAGCCGCATGCCCAGCGCGCCCGCGAGCTGGCTCAGCGCCGAGGTGGTCGGATTCCCCCTGCCGTTCTCCAGGTTGGCGATGTAGGGCACCGACAGGCCAGCGTCTGCCGCGACCGAGGCTACTGTCCGTCCGGCGGCAGTGCGCAGCGCGCGCAGCTGGTGGCCGAGTGCCGGATCCTGCACGGCTACCTCCAGTCTTGACAAGACACATATTCTTATAAATATTCTGTCAGGATAATCCTGAAACGGTGGCCGAGCATGCTCCAGGCTTTGCGGATACGCGACTTCCGCCTCTTGTGGGGTGCCGGGCTGATCAGTTCTGCGGGCTCGTGGCTGCTGGTGCTTGCCGTTCCCGCCCACGTCTTCCTGGTCACCAGGTCGCTGGCGGCGACCGGGCTCACGTTGGCCGCAGAATACCTGCCGATCCTGCTGCTGGGGCCGATCGGCGGGGCGGCGGCGGACCGCTGGGACCGGCGCCGCCTCATGATCGCGGCTAACCTGTTCCGGGCCGTCGTCGTAGTCCTGATGCTGTTCGCTATCTCGCCGGGGCGGTACTGGATGTTCTATGTCGCGCTGGCGGCGGAGAGTTGCGGCACAGCGGCTTCCACGCCTGCCCTGCGGGCGCGCATTCCAGCGATTGTCGGCACCGGCACCGAACTGAGCGGCGCGAACGCGCTGAATGCCGCCAGCAGCAGCGTCGTGGAGCTGATCGGCGGCCCGCTGGGCGGCATACTCCTGGCGGTCGCCGGGATAAGAACGCTGATCCTCGTTGACGCCCTCAGCTACCTGCTGGCCGCCGTGGCGAACGTGATGACCTCGCGACTGACCGGACAGCGGGCGAGTCAGCGCACCACGATCCGCGCGATCGGCCGGGACCTGGCCGACGGCATCCGCGGCCTGCGCGACCAGCCCGTCGCGCGGGCACTGCTGCCGGTCACCGTCATCTTCCTGGCGGCCAACGCGTCGCTCACCGCCGTGTTCATTCCCTTCGGAGTGCAGCGACTTGGCGGCATCGAGCAGACCGGGGTTCTATTCGCCGCAGTGAGTGCCGGCGTCCTGCTGGGCGCACCGGCGATCAGCGTCCTGCTCGACCGGCTCGGAGTCAGGCGCCTGCTTGCCGCGTGCCTGAGCGCCACCGCGGTCGGCTATGTCCTGCTCTTCCGCTCATCATCGCTGGCCACCGCGCTGCCAGCCGCCGCTGGCGTCGGCATGTTCGGCTCGATGGCGCTGGTAGTCGTGCAAACCGCCGTGCAGCGGGTAGTCCCCGATGCCACCCTCGGCCGGATCACCGCTGCCTTCGTCACCGGCGAGGCCGCGGCCACGCTGCTCGGAGCCGTGGCCGGCCCCGTCCTGGCGCAAGCCACGCAGATATCCAGCCTGGCAGTGCTCGCAGGCGGCATCACTCTCGCCGCCGCCGCGCTGGCCTACGCGCTCGTTCCCAGCAAACTGGACATCACCGCAGGCTAACGCCGAGATGGCCTTGGACCCCGGCGGCTGGCTGACTGGACTCAGCGAAGGAGTCGGCTCAGACCGGTCAGGGACGGTCTGACGCCTTACATCCCGGTTTCGGCGGGGAGCCGCACGGGTTTGCCGTCCCGTTCGCTGGCACGAAGTCAGTACTGAGAAAGGTGGCATACTGATAGCACAGCCAAATATTGACAGCGCAGTCCAAATCCGCACCTTCGTCCTAGCATCGGCGGTGTCTTTGATGGTTTTCGCCAATACGCCTGATTCAACGATGAGAGCGGCAAGCGGGGAACTGGAGCACGCTGACTTCACCGAGGGCAATCGGGACACCGGGGAAGACCAGTCCGCTCACGCCCCCGGCCGAACGTGCAAGACCTGTGGCCATCTCATTGAGGCCGGGCAGGCTGCCCGCCGTCGCGGGGAATCGGACTGGGCGCACGACGTCTGCCCCCTCGTCGTCGAGTGACCGCTCGGTCGCGGCTCGATCCTGCGGCCTACGTAGGGCTAGAATAGCGTCCCCTCGCGTTCGATCCCGCGCATGACGTCGTAGTCCAGTACCACGCACCTTATTCCGCGATCTTCCGCCAGCGTACGCGCCTGTGGCTTTATCGTCTGCGCAGCGAGCACGCCCTTAACCGGGGCCAGGAGCGGGTCCCGGTTAAGCAGCTCCAGGTACCTGGTCAACTGTTCGACAGCATCGATGCCAGCGTGGCGCTTGATCTCGACCGCCACATGAGTCCCTCCCCCCGAAGCGGCACCTTCGTCAGAATTGGACCCGTCGATCTCGCCGCGCCGCTTCACCTCGATCGCTACGCTGACGCCCGCCGAGTCCCGGCACATCAGGTCCACCGGCCCGATCGCCGTCGGATACTCGCGGCGGACCAGCCGCCAGCCCGCACCGAGTACAGCAGGCTGCGCGGCAAGCAGTTCCTGCAAATGTGCCTCCACGCCGTCCTTGACCAGGCCCGGATCGGTGCCCAGCTCGAACGCGGAGTCGCTGAGAACCTCGGAGATCTCGATCGTCAGCGTCTCGCCTGACTTGCCGGTGACCACCCACTTGCCCGGCTGCTCATCCAGGCGGCAGGGCGGGGACATCCAGTTCAGTGGCTTGTAGCTGCCGCCGTCGGCATGAATGAGCACCGAGGAGTCCGCCTTGATGATCAGCAGCCGCAGCGCTGACGGAAGATGGGCGGACAGCCGTCCTGCGTAATCGACGCTGCACCGGGCGATGACAAGCCGCACGACAGCCAACTGTAACGGGCCGCCGGCGAGCGTGCCGCCATCAGGCGGCGGCCAGCCAGAAACCCGCGCAGAAAAGCACTGCCGGACCTGGGGGTTTTGTATATGTTCTGGGGTATGAGCGAGGAAGCAGCCGTTGATGCTGCCAGCTCTGATGCGCGTCTGTCCTCGACGGACCAATTCGGTTCGGCCGGCAGCCGTTATCGCGCACGGGCGCGCGCGTCGCTGGTGTGGAGCTGAGTCATGGCGATGACGGGCACGCAGGTTCTCGGCGGGCGGTATGCGCTGCTAGAGATCCTGGGCGCCGGCGGCATGGCGACCGTGTGGCGCGCCAGGGACGAGGTTCTGGACCGCGACGTGGCGGTCAAGGTGCTCAGCCCGCAGTACGCGGCCGATCCTGGTTACCTGGCCCGGTTCGCGCGGGAGGCCAGGCACGCGGCCGGGCTGAGCCACCCACGCCTCGTGACGGTGTTCGATTCCGGCATTGACGCCGCAATGCCGTTTATCGTAATGGAACTTGTCATGGGCCGGACATTGCGGCAGGTTCTGGACGAGGCAGGCGTGTTGCCGACCGGGGAAGCAGCGGGCATCGCAGCGGCGGTCTGCGAGGCGCTGGCGGTGGCCCATGCGGCCGGGGTGGTGCACCGTGACATCAAGCCCGCGAACATCGTGCTGACCGGCGCGGGCGAGGTCAAGGTACTCGACTTCGGCATCGCGCGGACGGAGGGCGTGGACGGCGGGACCAGGACCCTGGCGGTACTGGGCACTGCCGCCTATCTGTCGCCGGAGCAGGCGTCTGGCGGGCCGGTTGGACCGCAGGCCGACCTGTACTCTCTCGGCTGCGTGCTGTATGAGATGCTCACCGGCGTGCCGCCGTTCTCTGCCGATTCGGCGGTCGGGCTTGCCTACCGGCAGGTGCATGATGACCCCGGGCTGCCGTCTGCGCGGCGCCCAGGACTGCCCGAGCGACTCGACCAGATCACGGCGCAACTGCTGGCCAAGGACCCGGCCGACCGGCCGCCTGGCGCGGCCGCCGCACGGGCCTTGCTGCTCGGTGTCCTGACCCCGGACGCCACGGCGGTCCTGCCGCCGCCAGCAGACGATCCGGTGCCAGTTGCACCGGGCCGGTCGGCCGAGCAAGGCCTGCGAGGCGTACCAGCCGGTCGAGGCGGGCGAGGTGGGTCCGGCGCAGGAGGTGCGCCAGCTGAGTCCGGCTGGCCAGGCGCTCGCGGGTGGCTGCACGCCCGTCCGGTCGAGGCCGTGCTCGCGGCGGCACTCGCTGCCACGCTCGTCGCCCT
>OCZU010001568.1_pt1 | contig 14924 bp, 16 predicted proteins | sample 1539001 | NCBI WGS metagenome assembly OCZU01 (sample SAMEA3539306, study PRJEB22396) | soil metagenome | biome: tundra; feature: field; material: soil | place: USA | collected 2010-05 | depth 0.15 m | reverse complement strand
TAACCATGTGCGACCACGGCCAAGCCACCAACGATGAGGTAGCGAACCTCGGCGTCGTTTAAGGCGCGCAGGATTGCTTCAACGTCAGCGAGTTTCATCGGTCGCGAAAGTAGCAGAGGCTATGTCGCGGGAGAAGTCTAAGAGCGGTTTGTTCTCGCTTCCAGGACGCGACTAAAATCTTCGACATAACGAAAGTTTTGTCTTTAGTCGCGCCGCGCAGCTTGCGCTTTGCACTGCCAGTTCTAGTATGCGCGGTGAAAAAAATCGAGGCCGTGGTGAAGCCTTTCAAAATGGAAGCGGTGAAGGAAGCGCTCATAGAGGCCGGCGTAGAAGGAATGACGGTGAGCGAAGTGAAGGGTTTCGGGCGTCAGAAAGGGCACACCGAGATTTATCGCGGCGCGGAATACACGGTCGATTTTCTTCCCAAGGTAAAATTCGAAATCGTTGTGCCGGACGAACGCTCGGAACGAGCAGTCGAAGCCATTTTGCGTTCGGCCAAAACCGGAAAGATTGGGGACGGAAAAGTTTTTGTCATGGAAGTGGAACAGGCGGTTCGCATCCGCACGGATGAACGCGGCCCGGACGCCTTGTGAAAATTCAATCGCCGCAAACGCTAATCTTAATTTATGCACGATTTTCTATTATCGATCTTGCTCGGAATCGTTGAAGGGCTCACCGAATTTCTGCCGGTCAGCTCCACCGCTCATTTGCGCATCGCCGAGGTCATTCTGACCAAATTTGGGCTGGCGAACATCAGTCTCGATGACGGTTTTTGGAAGATGTACACGATCGTGATCCAGCTGGGCGCGATCCTGGCGCTGCCGGTTTATTTTCGGGAACGAATCTTGAAGTTCCTCTCAACATTTCCCGCCGGCGAACGGGGCGATCGAACGATCCTTACGCATCCGCTGAGCCTGACGATGATCGCTTTTGTCATCACCGCGATTCCGGCCTGGGCGTTGAAAAAACAAATCGGGGAAAACCTGGAGAATCTTTGGGTGATGGCGTGGGCGCTTTTTCTCGGCGGAATCGTGATGTGGATTGTCGATCGTGTTTTCACGCAGCCGCGCGTGACCCACATGGAGGAGATGAGCTTGCCGCAAGCGGCCTGGATCGGCGCCGTGCAAATTCTGTCCGCCGTTTTTCCTGGCACTTCGCGCTCGATGAGCACGATCGCGGCCGGACAAACCGTCGGACTTTCGCGGCCAGCCGCGCTCGAGTTCTCGTTTTTTCTTTCGATGCCGACGATGGTTGTCGCGACGCTTTACGATCTGTACAAAACGATTGCGCCCAACCGCAATGCCGCAGGCGAAGGCAACATCGCGCCGCTGGTGGTGGATACGCATGGTTGGATCGTGCTCGCGATCGGCTTCGTTATTTCATTCATCGTCGGGCTGGCGGTGGTAGCCTGGTTCATGCGATGGGTGCGCACGCGCGGTTTCGTTCCCTTTGCGATTTATCGGATCATTCTCGGTATTGTCATGTTAATCTCACTCGCGCGCGGATTAATTTAGTTGTCGATGGAAAACGAAATCATTCTTCCGGATTTGCAGAGCGCGGTGCTATGTGAAGACGTCCGCTGCGAATTCAACGGCATGCAAACGTTGGTCGGCGTGATCAACATCATCGCAACGCCGGCGCTGCCCATCAATTACATGCGGCTTTGCATTTGGACGCGCTGGTGCAGCGGCTCGGGGAAATTCCGGCAGAAGTCGCGCCTCGTCGGCGTGGACGAGCAACAGATTATCGCGCAGGCCGAAGTGGAATTCGAATTGAAGGAAATGGAAGGACACGCGACCAACGTGCATTATTTCGGCGGCGTGCAGTTCCAGCAATTCGGGCTGCACCATGTCGAAATTTACCTGGCGGATGAGCTGCGGCTGCGGTTCCCGTTGCCGGTCGTTCAAGTAAAGATCAATAAGTAGCCGGAGCTAGCCTTAACTAACGGCTTGTCAGGGAGCGCGGATTGGTCTAAAACGGGCGTTTTTCATGGCTCGGAGAATTTCCATCGCGCTTGTTTCTTTTCTGGCATTACTTGGTCAGACGAATGGACAAGAGGTGTTTGTGGCGCGCGACACCAGCGCAGCGCCGGCAGTGGTCCGAGTGGAAAAAGCAATTCCAGTTAAGGAATCTCCCAAAGCACAAACGCCGAAACAGGAGCCAGTAAAAGAAGTGGCGAAAGCGCAGCCGGTGAATGTGCAACCGCTCAAAGAAGTAGCGAAAGCACAGCCGATGAACGCATCGACGGTGAAGGCGCAAGTTGCAAAGACGCAGCCTGCAATCGCGCCCGCCATCAAGGCCCAACCGTTAAGAGTTGCAATGGTCAAAGCGCAACCGGCGCTGGCCCAGTCGGTGAGGGAAGTTCCCGCGGCATCACAACCAGCGCAGCAAGTCAGCTTGCCGATGGAAACCGCTTTCACCAAGCTCGCGGACGGTTTCGATTTCCCGGTCGGCAAACCTGACGCGCAAGGTTATTACAAGGCGCGCGGTTTTCGGTCGAAAGGACATCTGGGCGAAGACTGGGATGGCGTCGGCGGCGGCGATACCGATCTGGGCGATCCGATTTACAGCATTGGAAATGGCATTGTTGTTTTCGCGCACGACTGCCACATGGGTTGGGGGAACGTGGTCATCGTGCGTCACACCTATCGCGAAGGCGGAGAGATCAAGAATATCGATTCACTCTATGGCCATCTGAACAGCATGCTGGTGCGGCGCGGCCAATCCGTGACGCGTGGCCAGGAGATCGCCACGATGGGGACGGCGCACGGCTTGTACGACGCGCATTTGCATTTGGAGATTCGCAAGAACCTCGAGATCGGGATGAGCCGCGCGAAGTTTGCGCGCGACTTCAGCAATTATTACGACCCCTCGCAATTCATCGTGGCGCATCGACACCTGCAGGCGAGCGACGGCAAGTATCGCGTCGCTATGAATACCTTCACCTACGATTCGAAGATCAACTGGGCGTCGAAGAAGAACTATTCCAGCTACGGCGGTGGAAGCAGCGAGTCCGCCGCCGCACTGAAAAGAGCCGTCGCCAGCCAGGGACGCTAGCCGAAAGATCGTTCGCAATCGCCTAAATGCGTTTGGTCAGAGCCAGGATCAGGACGATCAAGAGGATGATTCCAAGTCCGCCGCTCGGGTAGTATCCCCAACCGGCATTGTACGGCCAGGCCGGAAATGCTCCGACCAGCAGCAAAATCAGGATGATCAACAGGAGTGTACGCATGGCCGGAAGCTATCCGTGTCCGTGGCGGTGAGGCAATATATTTTGCGGTCGCCGCGGCGACCGCTTCTACACCGAAAGCTCTTGCAGGAGAGGGCTCGCTTCCTATCGTTTGTCGGTAATCCCGAATGCGTCCGCCAGATGCATCGGGAAAATTTTTTGCCCATCTATTATGGCGAACACAATCCTGGTCGGGGCGCAATGGGGCGATGAAGGAAAGGGGAAGATCATCGATGTTCTCACTGCGAACGCGGACGTTGTCGTGCGCAGTCAGGGTGGAAACAACGCCGGCCATACCGTCATTCATCGCGGGACGAAATACATCCTGCATTTGATCCCGTCCGGGATTTTGCGCCGGGGGAAAGTCTGTGTCATTGGCAACGGCGTCGTGATCGATCCGATCGCTCTCGCGGGCGAGATCGATGGCCTGCGCAAACTCGGAATCAAGATCGAGGGGAACTTGTTGATCAGCGATTGCGCGCACCTGGTCATGCCGTATCACCGTGTGCTCGATGAGCAGCGCGAATTGCGCAAAGGCCACGCCAAAATCGGAACGACCAAGCGCGGAATCGGTCCCGCTTACGGCGACAAAGCTGCCCGCACCGGTTTACGCATGTCGGACTTGATGCAGCCGGTTCTCTTTTCCAAGAAGCTCGAAGCAAAAATTCGCGAGAACAACAGTATTCTCCAGGCACTCGGCGCGCCGGCCATTAGCTATCGCGAGGTGAACGAAAGTTATCTGGCGGCCGGACGGAAATTGCAGCCGTTCGTCGCGAATACCGTGGTGTATCTCCATCGCGCGCTTCAACGCGGGAAGGAAATTCTTTTCGAAGGCGCGCAGGGAACCTTTCTCGATATCGATCACGGCACCTATCCGTATGTGACTTCGTCCAACACTACGGCCGGCGGGGCCTGCACCGGCTCAGGTGTTCCGCCGCATCGGATGGACCGCGTATTGGGTGTGATGAAAGCGTACGCGACGCGCGTGGGCGAGGGACCGTTGCCGACCGAAGATCAAGGCCTAGCCGAGATGCTGCACAAAATGGGGCGCGAGTTTGGCGCTGTTACTGGCCGGGCCAGGCGGTGCGGCTGGTTCGATGCGGTTGCAGCGCGTTATGCGACGATGATTAATGGGATCGACGAACTGGCAATTACGAATTTGGACGGTCTCGACCAGGTCGATTCGATCAAGGTTTGCGTAGCATATCGCCTGAACGGGAAACGGCTGGAAGTGCCGCCGTGCGATGCGGTCCAATTGGATAACTGTGAGCCGGTTTATCAGGAATTTCCCGGCTGGAATCAATCTACGCATTCAGCGCGTAAACTTTCGCAATTACCTTTAGCAGCAAGAAATTACGCGAAGTACATTTCCAAGCTTGCCGGCGCAAGATTGTCGATCGTCAGCGTCGGTCCGGCACGCGGAGAAACGATTGTCATTTAAGTCATGGCCCCGAGCGCGAAGTCAGTTCCCCGGCATGTCGCGATCATCATGGACGGCAACGGGCGATGGGCGAAATCTCGCGGGCTTTCGCGGATCAAAGGCCACGAAGCGGGTGCGAAGGCCGTGCGCGAATGCGTCGAGGGCTGCGGCGATTTAAAGATTGAATATCTGACCCTCTACGCTTTCTCGGCCGAGAATTGGCAACGTCCGAAAAGCGAAGTCTTCGCTTTGATGCGCCTGCTCGAGAAATTCCTGAAGGAGAAAACCCCGGAGTTGCTCGAGAAGAATGTTCGACTCCAGGCCATCGGGCGATTGACCAATTTGCCGGAGGCCTGCCAGAAACAGCTTCACAAATCGATCGAAGCCACGGCAGGCAACAATGGTCTCACTTTGATCCTGGCGCTGAGTTATGGCGGCCGCCTTGAAATCATCGACGGGATCAAGAGTTTGCTTCGCGCGGTCGAATTGGGTCACATCGACAAGGCGATGATCGACGTCGAGATGTTCAGCAAGCATCTCTACACTCGATATTATCCCGACCCCGATCTGCTTATCCGCACCTCGGGAGAAATGCGTTTATCGAACTTTCTTCTTTGGCAGCTCTCCTACACCGAAATGTTCGTGACGCCGAAACTCTGGCCTGATTTTACCAAGAAAGATCTTCTGGCGGCGGTGGAAGAATTTGGACGGAGACAACGACGCTACGGGGCCGTTTAGAATCAGTCCGACTTGTTGGATCCACGGACGCCCCGGAGGTGCATCCCTACCTTGGCCGAAGTTGATATGACCAATCTTCTTCTTTGTTCACAAACCCGGCCCGGACGGGATTCCGAAGAATGTAAGCAGCTTTTTCATCGAAGCTTTCCTCGGTACGCAACCGATGATCGAAAAAATCGCGTTGCCAACGCACGCCCGCATGTTTTGCCGTATAGCGTTTCCAGCGCTGAACGACATTCTTCATTCCAGCGTCTGGGCCAAAGCTGGCGAGAAGATGAATGTGATCCGGCATCAGGAGAAGCAGGTGAGGGTACCATTCGTGTCGATGCTCATAGAACCGCGCGGCCTTGAAAAGGATGTGCGCGATTGCCGGTAGACAAAGCTGATTCTCGCCTTTCGGCTGACAACAGATTGTGACAAAAAAGATGGCATCCGATGTTCCGATGAAATGCGGCGGATCGTGCGGTAGAGCGCGGCGTCCGATCGGGTCGCTGGGTGAACGCGACATTTTGAGGTAGGGACGGCTCTCCGAGCCGTCCGACTTATTTGGCGGCGGGGTTTTCAAGACAAGATCGACGGACGCCCCGGAGGTGCGTCCCTACCTATTCAAACGAAGGCTTCGGCAACCGAATCGGCGAGAGATTTTCCAGCGCGAGTCAGGACAAAATTGCCGTTCGATTGTCGAAGTAAACCGAGCTGCACAAATTCGTCTGTTTCCTTCGCGAAAGGCTGGAGGATCGCTTCGGAAACGCCGTCGCGCGTGCGCAGCGAAAGCGCAATTCTCTCTGTCCGCTTCATTTCCGCGGTCAGCTCTTCTGTCCGGTCGACCGTAGGGCGACGATCGAAAAGCCGATCGGCGTACTCGCGATAATCCGCGATGTTCTGCCAGCGTTTTGTTCCAACGGTCGAAAACGCGCTCGGGCCGACTCCCAAATAATCTTCACCCGACCAGTATGAGCGATTATGGGCCGACGAAAAACCTGGTCGCGCATAATTCGAAATTTCGTAGTGCTCGTAGCCCGCTTCCTCCAGGATCGACATTGTCATTTCGAAAAACTCGGCGTCGGCATCCGAATCTTCCCGATATTCGCCGCGCGAATGGCGCAGGAAAAATTCTGTGTCTTCCTCGTAAGTGAGGCAGTAAGTGGAGACGTGCTCGGGTCGAAGCGCGACCGTTTTTTCCAGCGTAGCCCGCCATTGCTCGACCGTCTGCCCGGGCAAACCGAACATGAGATCGACGTTGATGTTTGAGAACCCGGCCGCACGCAAGATTCGAAAGGATTCCTCTGCTTGATTTGCGTTGTGCCCGCGGCCGAGAACCTTCAGCAGCGCGTCGTCCCAGGATTGCACACCGAGGCTGATGCGATTGACACCGAATCGTTTGAGCACCTCAGCCTTGCCCGCCGCGACACTTCCAGGATTGGCTTCCATCGTCCATTCCACCAGCCCGGAGAGATCGAGCTGCTCGTGAAATCCGCGCAGCAAAGATTCCAATTGCGCCGTTGTCAGCGCGGTCGGCGTCCCGCCGCCAAAGAAAATCGTTTCGGGAGCGAGGTCGAACTCAGCGGATTTCTGCGAAAGCTCGCGGACAGCTGCTTCACAGAAGCGTTGGGTCTCGGAATGATTGGCGCGTGCCTTGTAAAAAGCGCAGTACGGGCAGATGCGCGCGCAGAATGGAATGTGAACATACAAATGCCGGATCGGCTCGGCTCTAGAAGCAGACGTGTCGCTTGCATTGACGATAGAAGCGGGCGACACGCCTGCCGCTACAGTTGCGGAGTTGTGATTCGCGCTCTTGCTCATAAAGTCCGTTCCATCGCTCACACTACTTTGTCGATCCCAAAGCTAACTCTTCTTTTCTTCTGCGTCATCACGCCCGTGTTTGGCCAGACGCCGCGCCCGGGTCCTACTCGGTCGGTCGTCTACGCCGCACACGATCCGGATGCGATCACGGACTACGTCACAAATCCCCGGGTGGTGCATGCAATGGTCGATCGCCTTGTCTTGACGGCAACCGGCCAACCCACTGTCGCGAAAGCTTGGGCGTCGCTCGTTTCTCCTGACGACAAAGTTGGTATCAAAATTTCCGCCGCCGGCGGCGAGCTTTTCACAACGCATCACGACGTCGTGAATGCGATTGTCGATGGATTGGTTGCCGCGGGCCATCCACGCAACAGCATCGTGGTCTGGGATCGTTCGTTGGGTGGAACCAAGTACGCCGGTTACCAGTCCGGCAAAGATGGTTATCAACTGCGCGCCATCGTCCCGCGCGACGGTTACGATCCCAAGGCGGTTCTCTCCGCGCCACTCATGGGGAAACTGGTGTGGGGCGATTTCGAATACAAAGGCGACCTGGGAAAAACAATCATTCTGTCGGATACGGAAAACACCAGCAACGTAAGTCATTTCTCGCGCATCCTTTCCAGCGAGGTCACGAAAATCATCAATGTTCCGGTGATGAGCAATAGCGAGGCGAACGGGATTGCCGGTTGTCTATACAACATCACGATTCCGAACATCGACAATTGGCGGCGTTTTAGCGAAGGCTCGCGTTTCGGCGCGACCAGCATCGCGGAGATTTATGCGGACCCAATGATTGGCCACAAGGTTGTCTTCAACTTAATGGACGGCTTGATTGCGCAGTTCGCCGGCGGTCCGCAATCGGAGCCGAACTATGCCGTGCACCACGCCACGCTTTACGCCAGCAAGGATCCGGTCGCGCTGGACGTGGTTGCGCTAAGGAAAATCGGAGAGTTGCGCGCGCGGGCAAGCGTCCCAGTGATTGGCCCGGAGGCCTCCTATATCCAGGCAGCGGGGCAAATGGGCCTGGGCAACACCGACGCGACTTTGATCGACATCAAGAACGCGGGGCGTTGACCGCTGGGCGACAAAAAGCGTGAAGACGGAATTTTCTGTGCGTCGGCTGCGTGGTGCGATCCTGCGGTCCGTTTCGCGATCGTTTTATCTTTCCGTCCGCTTGTTGCCCGCGCGTTTGCGTGAGCCGGTCTCGCTTGCTTATCTCCTGGCGCGCGCAACAGACACGATTGCCGACACGGCGGATATTCCCCCGGCGATTCGGGCCGAGAAACTGCAAACGCTTTCCGGCGCAATCCAAGGGCAATCTTCTCCGGATACAATTGTCGATCTTGTCGGGTCGTTCGCGCCTTTGCAGAAAAATTCCGATGAAAGTGCGCTGATCCAATCGCTCCCGCGCTGCCTGGAATGGCTGGAGAATCTTGATCCGGCCGATCGCACCGATATTCGCTTGGTGTTGGAGAAGATTACGCGCGGGCAAACACTCGACTTGCAACGTTTCGTCAAGGCCGCTGAAGTGCGGGCGCTCAATACGGCCAGCGACCTCGATGAATACACCTATCTCGTCGCCGGTTGCGTCGGAGAATTTTGGACGCGGCTTTGTTTCCGGCACGTGCGGAAATTCGCCAAGCTCGATGAAAACGAGATGTCCGAGCTCGGAAAGCGCTACGGCATGGGATTGCAACTGATCAACATTTTGCGGGATGCCGGCTCCGACCTTCGCAGTGGCCGATGTTATTTTCCGGAAGAGGAGTTGGCCGCGATTCGATTGACCGCGGCGGACATTATTAGGGAACCGGATCGCTTTCGGCCGATTTACCGAAAGTGGAGAGAGAAAGCCGAAGCGGCGCTTCAGTCCGGAGTGGAGTACTCGCTCGCTATTCGAAATCGACGGGTACGCGCTGCGAGCGTGTTGCCGGCGCTAATCGGCGCACGAACGCTCGCACTTTTGCGCGAGGCGGGCGGAACAGCCCTGAACCGCAAGATCAAGGTTCCGCGCCAAGAAGTGCGCTCGATGATTTCATCCGTGGTCATGACGCTCGCGTCCCGTAGAAAAATCGAGGCGATATTCGAACGCGCGCAGAATTACAAAAAATAATTGCGCTGTTTCTCCGTGATCGGTCGCTCGAGCCGCTCGAGCACCAACAGCATATCTTCCCAGACCTTCCGTTTTTCGGAGAGCGACTGGTTTCGAAGTAAATAGGCGGGATGATAAGTGATCATCAAGGGTGTTTCCTGGTAGGAATGCCAGCGTCCGCGCAGATCGCGCATCGTCCCGCGCGCGCCGAGCAATCCTTCCACCGCGGCCGCGCCGAGCGCGACCAACACCTTTGGTTGGATGATCTCGATCTGTTCGACGAGATAAGGCCGGCATGTTTGCATTTCGAGCGGCGTCGGCGCCCGGTTCCCGAACGAGCCCTTCGGCGTGTCGGGACGGCACTTGAGAATGTTGGCGATGTAAACGTCGCCACGCGCGAAGCCCATGGTCTCGATTATTTTCGTGAGCAGTTGACCGGCGCGGCCAACAAACGGTTCACCCCTCGCATCTTCATCCGCGCCTGGTGCTTCTCCGATAAACATGATGTCTGCGTCGGGATTGCCGACTCCGAAAACCGTTTGTGTTCGTGAGCTGGCGAGGTGAGGACACTTCGTGCAAACGCTGACGCGCTCCCGAATTGGCGCGAGTCGCTCGAGTTTGCTACCGGATTGAACCGCTGACGGAGTGGCAAGAGGCGCCGATGCCGGTTGCGTTTCCAGAAGCCGCTCAAGCGCGGCGCGCGAGGCGCACGGCGTTCGCTCTTTTTCGTCGCGCAGCCGTTCGAGCGCGCTAATAACAAGATCGAGACCCGGTTCCTGCATCGGGTCGATCATGGGAAGTTTTGCGCTAAGCCGCAATTCCTTTGATGATGTTGCGATGAGTTCGAGGCTTGGCGATTACGATTACGCGTTGCCGGAAGGGCTTATTGCGCGACGGCCTTTGCCTCGGCGCGATGAGTCCCGAATGATGGTTTTGCATCGCGAGAGGCAAACGATCGAACATCGACAATTCGGTGAATTGCCGACACTGCTTGCGCCGGGAGATCTACTGGTCTTGAACGATACGCGAGTGGTTCCCGCGAGAAAATTCTCGGACGACGGCGCAGTCGAATTTTTGTTTATCGAACGGCTCGGGCCGTTGCGGTGGAAATGTCTGGCGAAGCCGGGACGTAAAATGCGAGTGGGCGCCACGACGAAGATCGACAATGTGATTGCGCGCGTAGAAGAAATCCGGGCGGACGGCGAACGCGTCATCTTGCTGGATGAAGACGTCGATCTTTTCGCCGGCGGCTCGATGCCCTTGCCGCCTTACCTGGGGCGTGACAGCGACAAAGAAGACGACACGCGGTATCAAACTGTTTTCGCGCGAACACCTGGCGCGGTTGCTGCGCCAACGGCTGGTCTGCACTTCACTCAAGAAATTCTGAGTGAGCTTGCGCACGCGTTCGTCACGCTCCATGTCGGGACCGGAACATTTCGGCCTGTTCACTGCGAAGATATTCGCGAGCACCGCATGCATCCGGAGCAGTTTTCAATCTCGGCCGAAGCTGCGCGCAAGATCGACAAGGCACAGCGCGTTGTCGCCGTCGGGACGACGAGCGTGCGGGTGCTCGAAGCTGCGCACCGCGAAAATGGAAAACTGGTCGGGCAAACGGGATCGACCGACATTTTCATTTATCCGCCTTATCGATTTCAACATGTCGATCTCTTGTTCACAAATTTTCATTTGCCGCGTTCCACTCTTCTCATGCTGGCAAGCGCGTTCGCCGGCCGCGAGTTTATCCTGCGCGCCTACGAAGAAGCGATCGGCCAACGTTATCGGTTCTACAGCTACGGCGATTGCATGCTGATTTTGTAAGGTAGGGACAGCGCGCTGCGCTGTCCTGGACCGCAGCGCGGCGTCTCTACCCAAATTGCAGCCGAGACAGCAGAGTTGTGTTATTCTCCGCGCAAATGCTGGATCAACCGAAAGGCGAGCTCGTTATTCAAACGATCGCCATGCCAAAGGATACAAACCCGAATGGGGATATTTTTGGCGGCTGGTTGATGTCGCAGATGGATTTGGGCAGTGGAATTCTGGCGGCGAAGACCGCGAAAGCCCGCGTCGTGACGGTAGCGATGGAAGGGATGTCATTCCTGCAACCTGTGCGCGTTGGGGACACGGTCGCGTGTTATGCATGGGTCGAAAAAATTGGGCGCACGTCCATGACGATCCCAGTCGAGGTTTGGGTGCAGCGCTACAAGACGGGCGAGCAACTTCGGGTCACGCACGGCGTTTTCACGTACGTGGCAGTCGATTCCGAAGGGAAACCGATTGCGGTCAAACGCGGCGCTTAAGGGCTCTCCGGCGCCTTCTCAGGCGCAGCAGTTTCCGGCGGAGCTGACGGCGGCAATTGGGCTGGATCCATTGTAACATTCGTTGCCCACCCACCTGGGGCCGGCGGATTGGAAAGCGCGCGGGTTTTTTCGACAATAATTTGTCTTTGCTCGGTCCGCCGAGCCTCCCGGATTTTGCGAAGATATTTCCGTTGAGCGGCCTGCTGGCGCCCAGTCTTGGAGAAAGAGGAGCATCCTGACAGAGCGATGCAAGCGACGAGAGTCAACGCTGAGCCTCTTATGATTCGTTCCAGCATGCCTTCCTTGAAGCAGGACTCATGCAACGCCGAGCCGAGCTATGGGAGGAGCAGCTGTTTTAAGCGACAACGAGCGAGACGAAAATGTATCGCGCCGTCAGTTCGTTGCCACAAGAGCAGTTGCCTCCACTCCAGAAGACGCCGAGTTAAAGTGCCCTGATTGAATCAGTGTGCTCACAACTTGATATATCTTTAACTGACAGACCGAGCATTTCTGGAACAAGCTCGAAAGGGTGATGGGCGCGCTGTATGCCAATTGCCAAATCTGCTCCGCCAGCGGCTGTAGATGGGTCGGCGCGCTAGCTGGCCAATCAAAATTTAATTTCTGCCGCTGCACCGAAGTTGTTCCGGCCGGGATTTGTTCCTTCAGGGCGCACAGTTCGTCGCGAAAGTGGACGGCAGTGAGCAGCATCTCACTATAATTGTGCTCGATCTTTTCCGACTCGTCGTCGGTAGACTTGTTCCCTGAGGAAAGCGCGAAAGTACCGGACAGAGCTTCTTCTTGAAACAATTGCCAGAACGCTTCGCCGCCGGTCAGATGGTGAAACCGGCCGCGACAGGGGCGCCCTCTTTCAAAGGAGAAGACGGCGATGGATTCGCCGGTGTCATCGAAAATACGAAGAACGCCGGTTCGGGCGGAGTTTAAGATGGTCTGATAAACCGTGATCAGATCGAAATTTGAAAGGTTGCCGCTCAGTTCCAGACAATGGCTTCGATCGAGCGCCATCTCATGAGCTCGGAGAAGGCGATTGGCCATTTGCTCGCACAGGTAATGGAAGAATGCCGGGACGCGCCGGACGAGGTCGGGAAAATTCTTCCTCTCGAAAGATTGTAGGCTGGACGATTCGCAGGTCCGAATGGAATGGTTGCGCGGCTGGCCGGCCAGGGCTTCGAGATCGCCGAAGATGTCGCCGCGCGACAAATAGGCATCCGTTCGATCAACGCTAAATTGATCGCCACCCATCGCCACGACTCCCCGGTTGATGATGTAAATCTCGTCACCGGGGTCGCCTGGACGGTAAATAATCTGATCCTCATCGAAATGCTTTACTCGCGAAAGTTGTCCTATCGCTTTCAGTTCGATCAAGTTAAGAGAGGTGCAAAATGCGAAGAAACCCCGATCGGGCATGCGGATTTAGAAGCAGAACTCGTGCGGGATATTCACTCTTCTTGCCTTCGGAACGGGAACTCCCGAAATCGCAACTTTCCAACGTCCGCTTCCGTCGTTAAGTCCTTTCGGGATGACCCAGTTTGCCTACGTCTTTGAACGTTTCCCCTCCTACGTTCAGACGTTTTGTTATCGCGAAATTGCTGAGCTGGACCGGCAGGGTGAAGCCCCCCCTATTTTTTCGATCCGGACGCCGGATAAAGAGCCGCCGCAGGATTGGGATGAGAAGATCGTCGCCCGGGTGCAATACCTCCCGGGCGAACCGCAACTAGTTGGTGAAATCGAGCGTACCCTCAAACGCAAGGAACGTAACCAAGAGATAGTGGAGCTTGTCGCGGAATGGGGGAGACGTTCCGATTTTCTGCGGCTCTATCAGGCGATTTATGTTGGATCGCGTCTACAGAAACTCGGGATCAATCATGTGCACGCGCACTTCGCCGGAATGGCTGCGCGCACGGCGTTTTGGATTAACAAGTTCTTCGGCATCCCTTTCAGCTTCACCGCCCACGCCAACGATATTTTTGTGCCGCAAGAATTCGAGATCGATTTGGAAAAGCTAATCGGTGCGGCCAGCGCGATCGTGGCGGTCAGCGATTACGCCGCGAATTTTCTCAAAGAGCGGTTTTCCGCGAACGCGGCAAAGATTCACCGCGTCTATAACGGGCTCGATCTTGCGAGATTCAAGCGCGCGGATTTTGTGAACACGGTCCCGACGATCGTCAGCATCGGCCGCTTGATCGACAAGAAGGGCTTCGCCGATTTGATTCGCGCTTGTGATTTGCTCAAGAAACGTGGACACGATTTTCGCTGCGAGATCACTGGCGAAGGTCCGCTTGAAAACAATCTGCGGACGCAGATCGCCGACCTAAAATCGCAGGTAAATTTGGCTGGCCCAAAAACTCAAGCGCAAATTGTCCAACAGCTGGCAGAGGCTTCGGTGTTTGCGTTGCCGTGTGTTGTCGATCCCGATGGCGCGCGCGACAACTTGCCGACGGTGATCATGGAAGCGATGGCCGCGGGAGTACCGGTTGTTTCGACAACGGTTGGCGGAATAGCGGAGATGGTCGCGCCGAGTGAGACCGGATTTCTGGTTGAGCCGCATAATCCAGTCGCGCTGGCCGACGCGATCGAAAAGGTAATTGTCGATCCTGCGTTGGCGCGACGGCTTGGACAGGCCGGATACGAACGCGCTCAGCAATTGTTCTCGATCGAGAGGAATGTTCGCGAGCTGCGCGAGCTTTTATTACAGTAACTCGCGCACGCAATTGACGGCGTGCAGATAAACGCGATGAGGACCGCCGCGGTTTAGTTCGTCACTCACCAACATGACGGGATCGTTATTTCCAGCCGGCATGAGTTGGTGCGTGCATTTCTCCCCGGTTTTGCCGCGCCAGACTTCGAGGAGATCAACGCCTTTGGCGTGAGCGACCACGAATTCAACTCCGAGCGAGTTCAAAACGATCTGACTAACCGGTTCGCCGTCGCGTTCGTTGAGCGTGATGTCGATCTTGCGTCCGTTGGCATCGGCAAATGTGAAATTGTTGCCACGTTTTGCTGTTTCGATTTTCCAATTCAATTGCGCCCCGAGCCATCCCGCCAGAAGCACCGCAGTTGATCTGAAGCCCGGCGCGAAATCGATTCGCGCGCTTTCAATTGTCCCGAAATGATGATGGGACGCGGGATGATCGAAAAATTGTGCGACCGCGAAACGGAGTTTATCGAGCCGCGTCCAATTCAGGTCGCATAGTACCACTCGCTCCTTGGCTTCGTGTTGCGCGGTTTCGACCAGGCGCATTTGCGCATCGAAATTTTCCCAATCGTGGCTGTCGTAAATCAAGCGATCGACCCAAGCCCAAAGTTGCGGGTCCATCGGATCGTGAAATT
>OCZU010001566.1_pt1 | contig 14930 bp, 11 predicted proteins | sample 1539001 | NCBI WGS metagenome assembly OCZU01 (sample SAMEA3539306, study PRJEB22396) | soil metagenome | biome: tundra; feature: field; material: soil | place: USA | collected 2010-05 | depth 0.15 m | reverse complement strand
CTCATCCGGCGATAATCCTCGCCCAGCAATCCACGCAGCACGTTGCAACGCAAGGCCCGGTAACTGTGCCGTTGATGACGTTGGCGGGCCTTGGTTAGGGCTGCGGGAAATTGCTGGTCGTAACGCGCCAGACTTTGCTCCACAAAACTCTTTTCCACCCCGCCCAGGAGCAGGAGTTGGTCGATGCGGCGCAATTGCCGCTCGAAGTTCCGATAATCCACATTGCCCAGGACCACGGGCAAGGCTGGACAAAGGACGGGTTGAAAAGGCAGTATGGGGGCGACGGGTGAAGGATTTTTCATTAGCGTGAAAATCATAACCCGCCGATTTCGGGCAAAACCATTCTAATCGGTGGTTTTGCCTGATTTTTTATTTGCCCCAATCCGCGTCCCTATTGCTCCAGATGTTTTGCGGACAAGCCCCAGATACAGTCGGTTGAACGAAGGAAACATTCACCCGGCGGATACAGAATTTTTGAAACTGCTTTAAGAGGATTAAAACCCGGTGCATCCGGGCCGGTGACTTGCGTTAATCCCATGGATGGAAGGTGTTCGCCCCAAGGCCGGACAGTGCCGATTTTGCAACGGATGTTGCGAGTTTGGCAAAATATGAGGGGCCGTCCGTCGTTTTGCGATTAAGCTGATTACAACCATTAATTCCGATATGAAAAAACCCGTTTTCAAAACAATTGACGGCTGTGAGGCGGCCGCCCATGTCGCCTTCCGCGTGAATGAGACGATGGCGATCTATCCCATCACGCCCTCCTCGCCCATCGCCGAGTGGTGCGACCAGTGGGCGTCCGAAGGCAAGAAAAACCTCTGGGGCACGACGCCCGGCATTATTGAAATGCAGAGCGAAGGCGGCGCTGTCGCCGCCGTCCACGGCATGTTGCAGACCGGCACGATGAGCACGACGTTCACGGCGTCGCAAGGTTTGCTTTTGATGATCCCGAACATGTTCAAGATCGCGGGCGAACTGCTGCCGACGGTGTTCCACGTCACGGCGCGGACCGTGGCGACCCATGCCCTTTCCATTTTCGGCGATCACAGTGACATCATGGCCTGCCGTTCCACCGGCTGGAGCATGCTGGGCGCGGCCTCGGTGCAGGAGACGATGGATTTCGCGCTGATTTCGCAGGCGGCCACGCTGCGTTCGCGCATTCCGTTCATCCATTTCTTCGACGGCTTCCGCACATCGCACGAAGTTTCCAAAATTGCGATGCTCGAACCGTCGGTGCTCCGCTCGCTGATTGACGACGAGCTGATCGCCGCGCACCGCGCCAGTTCCATGACGCCGGAAAAGCCGGTGCTGCGCGGCTCGGCACAGAATCCCGACGTGTTTTTCCAGGGCCGCGAGGCGGCCAACGGTTTTTATTCCGCCTGTCCCGGCATCGTCCAGCAGGTCATGGACGAATTCGCAGAATTGACCGGGCGCAAATACAATTTGTTCGACTACTTCGGCGCGGCGGATGCGGAGCGTGTCATCGTGCTGATGGGTTCCGGCTGCGAGGCCGCCCACGAAACCGTCGAGCATCTCGTCGCGCAGGGTGAAAAAATCGGCGTGCTCAAAGTGCGGCTGTATCGTCCGTTCGACGGCAAACGTTTTATCGCCGCGCTGCCCGTTTCCGTGAAAAAAATCGCCGTGCTCGACCGCACGAAGGAACCGGGCGCAACCGGCGATCCGCTGTATCAAGATTGCGTCACCGCGTTGATGGAGGAAACCGCGGCCGGCCGCTCGCATTTGAAGACGGTGCCGCAGGTGTTCACCGGCCGCTACGGTCTGGCCTCGAAGGAGTTCACGCCGGCGATGATCAAGGCCGTGTTCGATAATTTGTCCGTGGCCGCGCCCAAGAATCATTTTACCGTCGGCATCCACGACGATGTGGCGCACACGAGCCTGGACTTTGACGCGGAGTTCTCCACCGAATCTGACAACGTGGTGCGCGCGCTGTTCTACGGCCTCGGCGCCGACGGCACGGTCGGCGCCAACAAGAATTCCATCAAAATCATCGGCGAGGAAACGGACAATTACGCGCAAGGCTATTTCGTTTATGACTCGAAGAAGTCCGGTTCGATGACCGTATCGCATCTGCGTTTTGGGCCGCAGCCGATCCGCTCGACATACCTGATTTCGCGGGCCAACTTCGTCGCCTGCCATCTGCCGTTGTTTTTGGAACGCTACGAAATGCTGCGCAGCTTGGTGCCCGGCGGCACTTTCCTGTTGAACACGCCGTTTGGCCAGGACGAAATCTGGGCGAATCTGCCGACGCCGGTGCAACAAAACCTGCTCGCGAAGCGGGCGAAATTCCATGTCATCAACGCCACGAAGGTCGCGCGTGACAGCGGCATGGGCGGACGCATCAACACCATCATGCAGGTCTGTTTCTTCGCGCTCTCCGGCGTGCTGCCGAAGGACGAGGCGATTGCGGCGATCAAAAATTCCATCAAGAAAACCTACGGCAAAAAAGGCGAGGAAGTCGTCCAGATGAACTTGCAGGCCGTGGACAACACGCTGGCCAATCTGCACGAAGTGAATGTGACCGGCCTCAAAGTCAATGGCACCGGCCCGCTCCTGCCGGCCGTCACGACGAACGCCCCGGTGTTCGTCCGCAACATCCTCGGCAAGATCGTCGCCGGCAACGGCGACGACCTGCCCGTCAGCGCGTTCCCGAGAAACGGATCGTATCCGACCGCGACGGCGCAATACGAAAAGCGGAACCTCGCGCTGGAAATTCCGGTATGGGACGAAAAAACCTGCATCCAATGCCTCAAGTGCGTGGCCATCTGCCCGCACGCCACCATCCGGGCAAAAGTTTATGACCCGTTGGAATTAAAAGATGTTCCGCCGACCTTCAAGATGGCCGACGCGCGCGTGCCGGAATTCAAGGGGCAGAAATTCACGCTGCAAATTGCGGCGGAAGATTGCACGGGCTGCTCGATCTGCGTGGATGTCTGCCCGGCCAAGAACAAGACCGAGGTGAAGCTCAAGGCCATCAATATGCGGCCGCAGCCGCCATTACGCGCAGCCGAGAGCGTGAACTGGGATTATTTCCTGAAACTGCCGGAGTTCGACCGGCGCAAGATCAAAACCGCCACTTTGCGCCAACAACAATTGTTACAGCCGCTCTTTGAGTTCAGCGGCGCATGCGCCGGCTGCGGCGAGACCCCGTATATCAAGATGTTGACACAACTGTTTGGTGATCGCGCTGTGATTGCGAATGCGACCGGTTGTTCATCCATTTACGGGGGCAATCTGCCGACGACGCCTTACGCCACGGACAAATGCGGGCGTGGCCCAACGTGGTGCAACTCGCTGTTCGAGGACAACGCAGAATTCGGCCTCGGCTTCCGCGTTTCGATTGACCAGCAAAAACAATTCGCCGGCGAACTGCTAAGAAAACTCGCACCGCAGCTCGGCGACGACTTCATCACGCAAATTTTGTTCGCCGATCAAACTAATGAGGCGGGCATTTTTGACCAGCGCGAGCGCGTCGCGGCGTTGAAATCGAAATTGTCGGCGATTGACGCGCCGGAAGCGAAACTGCTGGTGCCGCTCGCCGACCAGCTCGTGAAGAAGAGCGTATGGATCATCGGCGGCGACGGCTGGGCCTACGACATCGGCTACGGCGGCCTGGATCACGTGCTGGCCAGCGGACGCAAGGTCAACGTGCTCGTCATGGACACGGAAGTCTATTCCAACACGGGCGGGCAGATGAGCAAGTCCACGCCGCGCGGGGCGATTGCGAAATTCGCCGCCGGCGGCAAACCGGCGGGCAAGAAGGACCTCGGCCTGATCGCCATGAGCTACGGCAACATTTACGTCGCCAGCGTCGCGATGGGTGCGAAAGACGAGCACACGCTCAAGGCGTTCATCGAGGCGGAGTCGTTTCCGGGGCCGTCACTGATCATCGCCTACAGCCATTGCATCGCTCACGGCATCGCCTTGGACCAGGGCGTGGGCGCGCGGCAGCAGAAGCTCGCGGTCGAGTCCGGCCAATGGCTGCTTTATCGCTACGATCCACGGCGGGCGGAACGCGGCGAAAATCCATTGCAACTGGATTCTGGCGTCGCCAAATCGCCGGTGAAAGATTTCATGATGACGGAAAACCGGTTCAAGATGCTCACCAAGAGCAAACCGGCGGACGCAAAAAAATTATTTGCGCAGGCGCAAACCGACGCCGACCGGCGCTGGAAGTTCTATCAATCCATGTCCCAGCGCGACCCTAAATCGGAAATCGGTCCGGCCTTAACGTCCGCGCCCGGCCCGGAAGCTGAAGCAGCAACGTCAACGAAATAAAAATTATGGACCTCACCACCAATTATCTCGGCTTGCAGCTGCGTTCGCCGCTGGTCATTTCGGCCTCGCCGCTGTCGGAGGACGTGGACAACATCAGGCACATGGAGGACGCCGGCGCGTCGGCGGTGGTTTTGTATTCGCTGTTCGAGGAACAGTTGCGGCAGGACCGGCTGGAGCTGAACCAGAACCTGCAGCAAGGCACGGAAAGTTTCGCCGAATCGCTGACGTATTTTCCCGACGCCGGGGAATACCATCTCGGCCCGGAGGAATATCTCAAGCACATCGCCGCCGCAAAAAAGGCCACGCACATTCCCATCATCGCCAGTCTGAATGGCTCGTCGGTCGGCGGCTGGACGGATTACGCCAGGCAAATCCAGCAGGCCGGCGCGGACGCGCTGGAGCTGAACATTTACTACATCCCAACGGACATGGATCTCGGAGGTGATGTCGTCGAGGACACTTACATCAACATTCTCAGGGCAGTGAAGGCGAACGTCACCATTCCCGTCGCGGTGAAGTTGAGTCCGTTCTTCAGCAACTTCGCGAACATGGCCAAGCGCCTCGACCGGGCCGGCGCGAACGGGCTGGTGCTGTTCAACCGGTTTTACCAGCCGGACATCGAGCTGGAATCACTGGAGGTCAAGCCGAACATTTTGTTGAGCACGCCGATGGCGGCGCGGCTGCCGTTGCGCTGGATCGCGCTGCTGTATGGCCGCGTGCAGGCGAGTCTGGCGGCGACCAGCGGCATCCATCGCGGCTCCGATGCGCTGAAAATGCTGCTGGCGGGCGCGGATGTGACCATGCTCTGCTCCACCCTGCTCCGCCACGGCATCCCGCAGATCGCCCTCATCGAACGCGACCTCAAGGCGTGGCTGGAGGAACACGAATACGAATCGGTCCAGCAGCTCAAGGGCAGCTTGAGCCAGAAAAAATGCGCGGAACCGGCGGCCTTCGAGCGCGCCCAATACATGAAGGCGCTGACCGGCTACACCATCAGCCACCACTGACCCGGCGTTGGGTGCAACCCGGTCTTGACGGTCGCCCGGCCCGGTTGCAGAGTCATGTTTGCCCGCAAGCAAAACCCATGGCTTTCAAAAGTTTTCCGAAACAAACGCAAGGCGTCCAACTGCTGCAACGCTCGTTCGCCCGCAGCCGCCTCGGTCATGCCTATCTTTTTACCGGCGACCAGCTTGACGACCTGGAACTGCTCGCCCGCACGCTGGCAAAAACCCTGAACTGCCTGAACCCCATCAAAACGGATGGGGTCGCCACCGATTGCTGTGATGCATGTCTGACCTGCCGGAAAATTGACCATGAAACCCACGCCGACATCCACTGGGCGCGGCCGGAATCCAAATCGCGCGTCATCACCGTCGAGCAGATGCGCGACCTGATGCAGCAAATCCAGCTCAAACCCACCGAGGCGGAATATAAAGTCACCATCATCGCCGGTGCCGACCGTTTGAACAAGCAGGCCGCGAACGCCTTTCTCAAAACGCTGGAAGAACCGCCGGCGAAATCCATTTTGATCCTGCTTTCCACCGAACCGGCGCGGATTTTGGAGACTATTTTGTCCCGCTGCCTGCGTTTGAATTTTTCCGGCGACGAGGCGCGACTGCTTGACGCCGCTTCATCGGCGTGGCTGGAACATTTCGGCGCCCTTGCCGCCAACGGGCAGAAAAGCCTGCTGGGCCGCTATCGCTTGTTGGATGCGTTGCTCCAGAAACTCGGCGAAATCCGTGCGCAAGTGGACAAATCTCTGACCGCCCGCTCACCGCTCGAAAAATACGAGGAGGTCGAAAAAGACTTGCGCGAAAAATGGGAGAAAGAACTAGCCGCCGGCATCGAGGCCGAATATCGCCGCCACCGCGCCGACCTGCTGTTGCTCGTGCAATGGTGGCTGCGCGATGTCTGGCTGCACACGCTCGCCGTCGGCAAAGATCTGTTGAAATATCCGGCCATTTCCGGTGCGGAAACCGTTGCCCGCCGCCTCAACCCGCGCCAGGCCCTGGAAAACGTGCAAACCCTCGAACAAACGCAGCGATTGCTCCACTCCAACGTCCAGGAAGCCCTCGCGCTGGAAGTCAGCCTGTTGAAATTGCATTTTTAATATCCGTCCGCAGCGGCTAAAATCGGCGCATGAAGTCCGAAAGAAAATTCAGCGGGATTGAATTTTACGCGCTTGCGTTCGGACTTTTTCTCGGCTTGGCCATTCTAAAGTTTGGCAACCCCGTCATCCTCGATGGTAAAATCATGCCGCCCGCTTCGCCCGCTGAATTCTGGAACGACCCGTGGCCGACGCATTGGGCCAACTGGTTTTTATTGCCACTCGCGCTGGCTGGCGCGGCACTGGCGTTCTCAAAAAAAGTGCGCTGGCCCGGTTCAAAATGGCTCTGGCGGCTGCCGTTGCTCTGGTTGGGCTGGCAATTTCTTTCCGCGACGCAAACGGTGGATGCCACGCTGACCAGCGCGACGCTCTGGCAATTTTTCGGCTGCGGCGCGGGTTATTTTCTCGGCGTATTTTTATTAGGGCGCGAACGCACGTTGCACTGGTTGTTGATTGGCCTGTTGGCCGCGTTCGCCTTTTGCCTTGTGCGCGCGATCAACCAGCGGCTTTTTGAATTTCCGCAAAGCCGCCAGATGTTGATGGAAGGTGAGCGGGTCAATTGGACAAATCTGCCACCGGAAACGGTTCTGGAAATGAAGCGTGATAACGTCATTATCACCACCAACGGTGTGGACGTGGCGAATCCCGCCATCCTCGCCAAGTTTGCCAAAGGCCGCGTCAACGGCACGCTGGTTTATCCGAACGCGCTGGCCGGCGCGATTTTGCTGCTGTTTCCGGTTTCACTCGTGCTCGCGTTCAACGGTACAAAACGGCTGCGGCCGGCCATTCGCGCCATCGTCATCGCCCTGACACTTTTTCTGGGTGGCGCCGGATTTTTCTGGACGGGATCCAAGCTCGCCTGGCTCATCGCCATGGCCGTCGGCGGAGCCTGTTTGTTCCGGCTGAAATGGCCGGCGCGATGCAAATGGCTGGCGTTGACCGCCGTTCTGCTGGCTGGCCTGGGAATTTTTGCGGTGCGTTTTCACACTTATTTTGCCGGTGGCGCCACCAGCGCCGGCGCCCGCCTTGATTACTGGCGGGCGGCGGCGCAAACCACCGTCACCCATCCCCTGTTTGGAACCGGACCGGGAACCTTTCAGCGACCTTACGCGCGACTCAAATCGCCGGAAGCGGAAATGGCCCGGCTCACCCACAATGATTATCTCGAGCAATTTTCGGATTCGGGGATCGCGGGCGGAATTTTTTACGCCGCCTGGATTTTGCTGGCATTGGCTTCCGCCGGACGAAAAATCTGGAACGCGGGCAGCCCGTTGAGTTTCGCCATTTTAGCCGGACTGCTCGGCTGGTTTTTGCAGGGCATCGGTGAATTCGGCCTTTATGTTCCCGCCCTGGCCTGGACCGCTTTCACTTTGCTGGGCGGCCTGCCAGGTCTGGCAGGAAATCAAATCGACAAGCCGGCGACGGCAATTTAATGTTCCGCCTATAAATGAAAATTTTATTCCTCAACGGCCCGAACCTGAACCTGCTCGGCCAGCGCGAGCCGGAAATTTACGGCCACACAACTTTGGCGGAAATTGAGGCGAAAGTACGGGAGCGCGCCGCCGAATTGAAGGTGGCCATTGATTTTCGACAATCCAACTTGGAAGGCGAGCTTGTAGGCTGGGTTCAGCAGGCCAACGGCAAGTTTGACGTGATCGTGATCAACGCCGCCGCCTATACTCACACGAGCATTGCTTTAAGAGACGCCATAGCCGGCAGCGGTGTGCCAACAATTGAAATTCATCTTTCCAATGTTCATGCCCGTGAAGAGTTCCGCCATAAATCGTTGATTGCTCCGGTTTGTCGGGGGCAAATAACAGGTTTTGGCCAAAAGTCCTACATTTTAGGCGTTGAAGCGGCAGTTTACGTTAACGAAGCCAATAAAATGACTTAATTATCACCATTTTGGTTCAATTAGCCCGATTTCTTGCTAAATAAAATTCAATGATTTTGTTTCTTGACCTTCAGCTTGCCAAATCATAAGCTGACGCCAGATTTCAACAGAGTTAATTTTTCGCTCTGGTTTGCTCAAAAATTTCTAAAACTGAATTCACTTTAACGAAAACGACCTGTGGACCTAAAAGATATCAAGGCGATCATAGATTTGATGAAGAAAAATTCCATCACGGAATTTGAACTGGAACGACAAGATTCAAAAATCAGGCTGAAGCGGGGGTTGAACGGCAATCCTCCGTCCGTTCAATATGACGAGGCTCCGATTGCCGGCCCAATTCCGGTTTTGCCCGCGATTTCGGTTGCGCCAGCCGCCGCTCCCCTACCCTTGGCGACGGGTGAGATTGACATAAAGTCTCCGATGATTGGTACTTTTTACCGCGCTCCATCTCCAGAAGCTGGCAACTATGTTGAAATTGGAAGCGAAGTCAACGCTGACACGGTGGTTTGCATCATTGAAGCCATGAAAGTGATGAACGAGATCAAATCCGAGGTCAAAGGCACGGTCACCCAGGTTTTGGTTGAAAACGGCAAGCCGGTGGAATTTGGCCAGCCCTTGTTCAAAGTTCGTCCGAACTAAACGGCGGCAACGCGTCCGCTTGAACCCTGTTTGCTTTCCGAAAGCCCATGTTTGAAAAAATTCTGGTCGCCAATCGCGGGGAAATCGCTGTCCGCATCATCCGCGCCTGCAAAGAGCTGAACATTCGCACGGTGGCGGTTTATTCGGAGGTGGACGCAAATTCCATGCACGTCCAGATGGCGGACGAGGCCATTTGCATCGGCAAAGCGGCGGCGTCAGAAAGTTATCTGCGGATTGACCGCATCATCAGCGCGGCGGAAATCGCGGATGTGGACGCGATTCATCCGGGCTATGGTTTTCTGTCGGAAAACGCCCATTTTGCCGAGGTCTGCGAAAGCTGCAACATCCGGTTCATCGGGCCCAGTCCGCGCGCCATGAGCGCGCTGGAAGACAAGGCGATGAGCCGCACTTTGGCCAAAAAAGCCGGCGTGCCCACGCCGCCCGGTTCGGAAGGCATCGTCGAGAACGAAAAAGATGCCCTCGTCATCGCCAAACGCATTGGTTATCCGGTGATGATCAAGGCGGTCGCCGGTGGCGGCGGGCGCGGCATGCGCGCGGCGCACAATGACATTTCGCTCGTCAAAGGCTATCACACGGCGCGCACCGAGGCGGAAAAGGCTTTCGGCAATTCCGGCGTCTACATCGAAAAATTCATCGAGAACCCGCACCACATCGAAATCCAGATTCTCGGCGACAACAAAGGCCACATCATTCATCTGGGCGAGCGTGATTGCTCCGTGCAGCGACGCAACCAGAAGCTCATCGAAGAATCGCCTTCGCCGCTGCTGGAAAACAAGTTCCGCAAGCTGCGCGATAAAATCGGCAAGGCCGCCGTGCGCATCGCCGAGACCGCGCGTTACACGAACGCCGGCACGGTCGAATTCATCGTGGACAACGACGGCAATTTTTATTTCCTCGAAGTCAACAAACGCATCCAGGTCGAGCATCCCGTCACGGAGGAAGTCACTGGCATTGACCTCGTGCGTTATCAGATTTTGATCGCGGCAGGCGAATCGCTCCAACATTCGCAGAGCGACATCGTGATGAAGGGCCACGCCATCGAATGCCGCATCAATGCCGAGGACCCGTTCGATGATTTCCGGCCCAGCCCCGGCCGCCTGGAAATGTATTATCAGCCCGGCGGGCGCGGCGTGCGGGTGGATACGCACGCCTACGCCGGCTACACCATTCCGCCGACCTACGATTCGATGATCGGCAAGCTCATCACCTACGGCAAGGACCGGCGGGAAGCGATTGACCGCATGAGTTGCGCGCTCGGCGAATACATGGTGACCGGCATCAAGACGACGATTTCCTTCCAGCAGGCCATCATGCAGGATCCGAATTTCCGGCGCGGCGTCTATTCGACCGCCTTTGTCGAACAACTGCTTGGCGGCGCGCGGCGTGAATTGATCGAGGAAAAAACTTGACGCACGCAAAAAGCCCATTGGGCCATCCGGCGGCTTCCGCCGGCCGGGATAATTCGTCGCAGAATTAAATTTGACAGCCGCCCGACGCCGTTTATCTTTCATAGCTAAACGATATGGCCGACATTCCTCCATCCAATCCCGGCGCACCGATGGGTGCCATGCCGCCCACAAAAAAAGAGACGGGTAAGGTTCAGCCGAAGAAAGAAACCGTCCGCATTAATTTGCCGCCCAAACCGACCGCCGCGCCGACCATCAAGCTGCCGACGCTGCCGCCCGGCGGTCCGACCGGCGCATCTTCCGGCGCACCAATGCCGCCAGCGCCACCCGCCGCGACCACCTTGCGTTCATCCGCCACTCCCGCTGCCCAGCCGCGTACGGGTGCAGCGGCGCCCGTCTCACCCGCGACGACAGCTCCCGCTGCCCGTCGCCCCGCACAGGCTCCGGCGGCAGTGACGAAATTCAGCCCGATGGACAAAATTCTCGCCATCGCCGCCGCCGTTGTCGCCCTGGCGGCGATTGGCACCACGGTGTGGATGCTGATGATTTTGAACGATGCGCTGCAACAGTAATTTTTCAGCAGTAAACCAACCTTACCCATTTTAGTTTTTATGGCATCGCCTTTGATTTCCGCGCTCACGCAGGAAAATTTTGAAAAAGAAGTTCTTCAATCCGCCACCCCCGTGCTCGTGGATTTCTGGGCCGAATGGTGCGGCCCGTGCAAAATGATCGCGCCGCTGCTGGACGAACTCGCCGACGAATACCAAGGCAAGGTCAAGATTGGCAAGGTCAACATTGACGATCAGCAGGCGCTCGCGACCAAATACGGCATTCGCGCCATCCCCACGCTGTTGCTGATTAACAAAGGCCAGGTCGCCGAGCAGATGGTCGGCGCCAAAAGCAAACGCGACCTCAAGGCCAGCCTCGACCGCGTCGCGGTTTGAGCCCGGCCGGGCGTTATGTCGTTTCTCATCACGCCCCGCCAGTTCACCCAACGGTCCGAGTTCTATCATCAGCTTGCCCAGCTTACGTCCGCGGGCATCGGTCTCCTGCCGGCGTTGGAACAGATCAAACGCAACCCGCCCGGCAGCTCCTACCGCGAACCGATCCAGCAGATGCTCGCCGAGCTCGCCCAAGGCCGCACCTTCGCCGGATCGTTGCAGCAACTGGGTGGCTGGCTGCCGGAATTTGACATCTCCCTGATTGACGCCGGCGAACGCAGCGGCCGGCTGGACGCCTGTTTCCGGCTGCTCGCCGATTATTACACCGACCAGGCCCGCCTCACCAAACAGATGATCACCCAACTGCTGTATCCCATCGGGCTGGTGCATTTTGCCGCCCTGGTTTTCATCGTCGTGCTGCCCTTCGCCAAGTCGCAGTTCAGCGCCAGCATCCCGCTGCTTCTGGTCAAGGCCGCGCTCGCGCTGGCCCCACTTTATCTGGCGACCGCGTTCATCATTTTCGCAACGCATAGCCGGCACGGAGAAAAATGGCGGGCGCTGATCGAATCCTGCGTGCGCCGCATTCCCATCCTGGGAAAGGCGCGGCATTATCTCGCGATTGCCCGGCTCGCCGCCGCGCTCGAAGCCCTCATCAGTGCCGGCGTGAACATCATTCAGGCCTGGGATCTGGCCGGCAACGCCAGTGGTTCCCTGGCGGTGCGCCGCGCCGTGGCGGCCATGAAGCCGGAAGTGGTCGCCGGACGGACACCCGCCGAAGCCCTCCGCGAACATTCCGTTTTTCCTGTGCTATTCACGAATCTCTACACAAGCGGCGAGGTCAGCGGCAAATTGGATGAAACCCTGCGCCGCCTCTACGCGCACTATCAGGAGGAGGGCTCGCACAAGCTGCAAATGTTCGCCCAATGGATGCCGCGCCTCATTTACATGCTCGTCGCCGTCTTGGTCGCCTACAACGTCATCAAGTTCTGGACCGGTTACTTTAATCAGATCTCCAACATCACCGGTGGATTTTGATTTTACTTTGAACCTTTGAAAATTATTTTGGCCCGATGACCTTGAACGAAATCCTGACCAACGAAGAGTTGCGCCGCCATGAATTTCCCGTCGCGCGCGAAAAAATCTTTCTCGGCCACGCCGGCGTCTGCCCCTTGCCGCGCCGCGTCGCCGATGCCATTTCCGAATGCTCCCGCCAGGCCACGCTCGGCGACCAGGAAGCTTTCGTGCTCCATCGTCTGGACGACGCGCGCAAACTCGCCGCGCAATTATTGAACTGCCAGACCGATGAAGTCGCGCTCGTCGGGCCGACCTCGCTCGGCCTGAGCCTGGTCGCGTCCGGCCTGAATTTCCGCAAGGGCGACAACATCCTCATCTATCACGACGATTATCCGTCCAATGTCTATCCGTGGATGGCGCTCGCGGAAAAGGGCGTCGAAGTGCGCCTGCTCAACACCCGCGGCCTCGGCGTCATCCGCCCGGTGGACGTGATCGGACAGGTGGACGAGAACACCCGGCTCGTCGCGCTCGCGTCCTGTCATTTTATCAGCGGTTATCGTCTGGAATTTCCGGCCATCGGAAAATTCTTGCGTGAACGTGGAATTCTTTTCTGCCTCGACGGCATCCAGACGCTTGGTGCGTTTCCGACGACGGTTGAGCACGTGGATTTTCTGGCCTCCGGCGCGCACAAATGGCTGCTCGGCCCGTGCGGCGCAGGCGTGCTTTACGTCCGGCGCGAGCTTCAGGAAAAACTGAATCCGCCCATTTACGGCTGGCACAATGTCCGCAACCCCAACTTTGTCGCGCAGGAGCGAATCGTTTTCCGCAGCGGTGCCGTGAAATATGAGGCCGGCACGCACAACCTGCTCGGCGTGGTCGGCTTGATTGCCGCGCTGGAAATCGCGCTGGAAATCGGCGTCCCGCAAGGCGGGATCGCTGCCGAACTGCTCCTCAAACGCGCCCTGCTCGTGCCGGCATTACAGGCAAAAGGGTTCACCGTTTTGAACGCCGATGCGAAAACGGAAAATGCCAGCGGCATCGTCTCCTTTTTTCAGCCGGGCAAAAACCTGACGCCTCTGAATCAAAAACTTTCGGACGCGGGCATTGTCGCGTCGCTGCGCACCGACCGCAAAGGACAAAACTATATCCGCTTCTCACCGCATTTTTACAACACGGACGCGGAGTTACAGCGCGCGCTGGAATTATTGTAAAAAATGGTTTAACCACAGATGGACACGGATGGACACAGATTTTGACGCTGGGGGAAATTTCCATCCTTTTTTTTATCCGTGTTTATCTGTGTGCATTCGTGGTTGAAAAATTTTCAGTCGCGCCGGCTGTATTCCAGAATCGCGCCGCGCCACCAGGCGGCGAGTGATTCGCCGGGGCGCTGCCAGGTTTGCTGATGCAGCCAGACCATCACCCGCTGGTCGGCCAAGACGAGCATTCGTTCGTCGGCGGTCAATTTATCCGGTCCCTCGGCCAGCAGTTTTTCGCCCAGCACCTGAACCGGCTCGCCGCCCGCGCCGAGTTTTGAAAATTGCTCGGCATAAACCGGATTGAGCTGCTTCTCGCGCAACAGCGTTACGTGGATGGCGTTGACATAGGGATCAAGGATGGCCTCGGCCAACCCGGCGTGCGGGCGGGGCGGAGCGAAGTCGCCGGTGAGTTCGTGAATCTTCATTTGTGCGCGCAAGGAAACCAGTTCGATCGGCGGTTTGGTCTCTTCCGGCGTGAGAAACAAACCCAGTCGCCGCGCATGTGCACCCAGGCTGCGGCGGCTGGTCAGCACGCTCAACGGAATGGACAGGACGAGGCCGGCCAGCACGGGCGTGAACCACCAGAACAAACCCGGGTCAAGCTGCCACATAAACGCGCCCCAAACCGCGCCGATGAACGTGTGGCCCCAGTGCCGTTGCAGCGCGTAAAACCAGTCGGTGCCGTCGGCGGAGCGCTTTTGCGTTGTCCAGCCGATGGTGATGCCGAGCAGATTGGTGGCGACAAACCGCGTGTGCCAGAGCATGAGCAGGGGCGCATGCAGCGTGGAGAAAACGGTTTCGCCGACCACGCCGGCCGTTGCCCGCGCCAGACCGCCGAACAAAGTGCGGCGTGGCCAGTCGTTCGCGAGGTCGATCAGCGCGAGCGCCTTGGGCAGCATGATGACGACCATGCAGATCAGAAAGATCAGGAAGGCTTCCGCCGTGCCGCTGCCGCTCCAATTGCCCAGCAGTGAAGGCATGGTGATGGTCGAAAGGCCCGTGAATTCTTGATACCCGAAAATCCAGTTGAACGTGAGCAGGAACGCCAGCCAGAGCGGGCCGGAAAGGTAACCGAAAATTCCGAGGACCAGATGCAGCCGGCTGACGCCGCGCAGGCCTTTGGCGAACAGCACGAGGCCGTGCTGCAAATTGCCCTGGCACCAGCGGCGTTCCCGTTGCGCATTTTCGATCAACGCCTGCGGCGCCTCCTCGTAGCTGCCTTCGAGATCATGGGCAAACCAGACCTCCCAGTTTTCGCGCAGCAGCAACGCGGCCTCGACAAAATCGTGGCTCAAAATCTGGCCGCCGAACGGTTCGCGTCCCGGCAATTGCGGCAGGTCGCAGCATTGCATG